>Ga0209517_10001394_pt1 | contig 36793 bp, 32 predicted proteins | sample PeaSoiMetSII2010_FD_187695 | JGI IMG/M metagenome (GOLD analysis project Ga0209517, IMG submission 187695) | Peat soil microbial communities from Weissenstadt, Germany - SII-2010 (SPAdes) (version 2) | ecosystem: Environmental > Terrestrial > Soil > Wetlands > Peat | place: Germany... | reverse complement strand
TGTTTGACGATATTGTTATAGTCCTGGTCAACGCCCATATGGGTCCGGTGCATAAGTTCCATAATTTCGCGCATCGCGCCTCGGGGAACAATGCCTGCCTTGCGCCAGACCTCCAGGGTCTTTGGAGGAACGCGCTTCATGAAAGGAATTTCGCCTTCCACCTGGGTGTATGTGCGTTCGAGTTCCTCGTAGAGGTCGATTGCTATGTCCTTGATCGTCCTGCCCTCTACGGCGATCCCGATGCTCGCTGCGACATTGAGGAGCTTCTTTTCGTCCTGGATCTTGAAATGAGAGATCCTGCCGTGGACCACTTCACGGAAAACGTCGAGCATGCCCATGCCGTGATCGGTGTGGGCAGCGCCGCCGGCGGCCACGTTGCGCGCAAAGTTACGGGCAGCAATGGTGTCTATGGTCGCCCCACAGACGCCCACCTTTGAATACGGGTCCTTGGAATTAAGGCGGCAGGGCCCCATGAAGCAGTTCTTGCAGCAGGCCGAGTCAGCACCGATGGGACAGGGCTTCATTTCCGCCGCGCGCGTGAAACACGAATCGTTGCCGTCCGCCTCCATTTTTTTGAGCATCTGGAGCGTGCTCGGGCAACTGGTCATGTCTCGAAAATCTACTTTTTTTGCCTTCTTTTCATCTACGATTACAACTGGTTTCTTCTCATCAGACATGTAGCACCTCTTTTCCCCTTCCTGGGGAGGTTTATTTCACAAGATTACATCATTTTGGCTATATACTTTTTCACCAGCTTAACAGCCTCAGGGTGGCGCATAACCACCACGTCGGCCCCGGCGATCAAAAGGTCAACGGCTGTGATTGCTTCCATCAAAACGCCACGCTTGGTGGGATCTCCGAGTTCGGGAGCATCTTCGGCGCTCAGGTTCGACTCCTTGCACTTCCAGGTCTCGTTGGCTACGTTGGCGATAATGGGCTGCTGGAGTTTATCGTCTTCCTGCGTGAGCGCAGCCTGTACGATGCGCTCCATGACGGAATAGGTATATTCGAGTCCATATCCGAGCCCGCCCGTCGTCGGGTCGATTATCAGGTCATCCTGGCTTACGCCGAGGTTTCCGAGCAAAATATTGAGCTGCTTGGCCAAATTTACATCGATGGGAGAAGAAGCCACAGCCACCTGCTTATAGCCCAGGCATGCCGCCCCGATCTGCTTGTAGTCCCCTTCTTCCACCGGACAGAGCGCCGCTCTTTTGCCCGAACAATTTTCGGCAACCTGCTTCAAAACATCGACGTCTTTTTCGTGGTTGGCAACCCCCCACACGATTACGGGCACATCGACTGCGTCCACCACCTTTTTAACGGTTGCAGCTACCTCTGCGGCCGCCCGGTTGTCACCGTTCGGGTCCGCGCTTTTCGTCTGCACTACGATGATTTCCGCACCGTAGGCATCAACGCACTTGCGTGCCCAAGCCGCCGGATCGCTCAGCACATCGCTGAAAGGCGCCTTGGCCGCCGCCGACCAATCCTCGCTCGGGTCTTTGTCCCAGACTTCCATTGCGATCCTGGGCGGATTCGGTATGGAGCCTTCAAATGAATGAAAAGAAAAGACACCTTTCCCGCCGATAGTAACAGCTTTGTCTCCGATACCTAGGGTCACTTCTCTGATCTTTCCGGAATACACCTGCTTTGATGGTTGAAATGTCAAGGTCAGCCTCCTTCTTGAGAGAGTCGATTTCACGTTAGTCCGCGAGCTGATTAGGCTTCTGAGTCGCTGAGCTTAACCTGAATCAGCGGAACACACATCCGAAAAGGCATTACCATTTTTTGAATCAAAATTTTGGGATTCTTTCCTGTCGGACCGAAAGCGCCATCCTTCGGGGTTGCCTGAAAAGCTCTCAGCGTCAATACTCGGTTCCACCAGAGGACACTTTGTCAGATCAAACACGAGGAAATGCCCGACCTAAATGAAGCGGGGCAAAATGAAGCATATCAGCTCGAACCATGACGGAAACCAGAATGAAAAGGCCTCATTTACTTTCTCGGGCAATGGAACCAAGGCTTCATATAAGTATTCCAGTTAAATGTCAACAATTTTTCGTTTTTGAAAAACCGGAGGCCTCGATCCCGAAGAAGGGATCGTAAGGAATTGATCATCTTCTTGCTTATGTTACAATTATGTGGGAATTTTGTACCGGGATGGTGACAAAAAAACCCGTCTGCGATTTTCCTCATATCACACACACAGGAGGAAGCAATGAAAGAAATGGGCAGCGAGGCAACACCCCGCACAGATATTATCGCGATGATCGGCAATACGGGGACGGCAGTAAAGGATGGAGTCGTCGGCAGCTTCAAGGGCATCAACGAAATCGAAACCCAGCTTATGAGCCTGCTAAGGAACACGGTTTCCGACACCCTCCATGCTGCCGGCTCCGTGACCGGTGAAGCCGTGGACGTAACCAGAGGCGTACTGCAGGGAACCATCAAAGCAGCAGAGGAGGTTGGGACGGAGCTTTTGCTGAGCACGAAGAGCGTGGCAAAAGGGCTCGTCATGGGTGTAAACGATGTCGGGGGGGATCTATTGACCGTTGCGAAACGGACAGTCAAGGGGACGGTTCAGGGGGTCTCGGAGATTGGAGCGGATGTTGGGCAGGTTGCACACAGGACGATGGACGGCATCATTGACACGGCCGGGAAGACGGGCGCCAAAGCGAAAGAATTGGCAACCTCAACCGTGAACGGAGCGGTCGAAGCAGCGGGAAGTGTCGGGAATACAGCAATTAAAGCTGCCAGGGATGTGCTGGTCAGCGCGGTCGAAGGCGTGAAGGACATCGCAGGCGCCGCACTTCCAAAAGGAAGTTGACCCTTCGGTTAACCCATCGCATCAATGAAGGACGGAGAGGTTCATTGCCGGGTTTCTCCGTCCAGGCGCTTCAACAGCCATTGTGTAACCTGGCGATAGTCTTCGGCGCCGTTTGATTTCGGGGCATGCAAGTTGACAGGTTTCCCGTATGAGGGGGCCTCCGCCAGTGAAACGTTGTCTCGAACCACGGGAGCGATCATCCCGGGGAATTGCCTCTCCAGGTCGGCCGTTAGTTCTCGGTGAAGCCGGCGCCTCGGGTTGGCGCGACATGTGATGATCCCCAGGATACCGGGACGGCGATTCCCCCGATTCATCGAATTGAGTGTCTCGATCAATTGATAGAGTCCGTTCAAGGCAAGATGGTTGGTCTCAATGGGGACGACCAGATGCTGGCTCGCCTGAAGAGCACCCATGGTGAGGATTCCCAGACCGGGCGGGCAGTCGATTATGACGATCTCCCAGTCGCCTTGAGTCCTGGCAAGGCATCGCGCCAGGATTTCAGTACCCAGCACCCCGCTGAACCTATGCGCAGCTTCTGAGAGCACAGGGCCGGAAGGAATAAGGTCAACCCCTGCCACCCCGGTCGGAACAACCGGCAACGCTACGGTGCTTTCCAGTGCCCGCAGCAATCCGGAGCCTTTGTCCCTGACTCCCAAATGCAAGCTGGCGCTTCCCTGGGGATCAAGATCCATGAGAAGCACCTGTTTTCCCATTTCGGCCAGGACCGAAGCAACGTTGACTGCCGAGGTGGTTTTGCCTACTCCACCCTTATGGTTTGCGAAAGAAATAACCGGCTTCACGCTTTGCCTCCCCGAGACCCCATTATCGTTATTGCATGAGGCTGGAAAAAGGTTTCACCAGTTCTCGAACCGCCCCCGAATCGACAGCGTCGAGAAACTCTTCACCCAGAGACGCACCGGCCTCGATGACTTCCTTCCAGTACTTGACACGCTCGTCATCACGCCCGCTGAAAAACGAAAAATCTTCTCTGCCGGGTATCCTCCCATACCGCAAACGCTCTAAGAATTGGCTCGATGGGGAGACAAGGAGCAGGCGGTCCATGTTAGATGCCCGAGGCTTCCGCCACGGCAGGTTTTTATCGAACCAGCCGGGGATGATGCGAACCGTGTAATGAGGGAATAGAATCACCCCTTCTTGATCATCATCATCCCGCATGATCGGGAGGTCAAAGTGGTAGTCAATAATTCCGCCGTCGCGATACATTCCTCCCGGAGCATCGGCAATATTGTTCACTCCCCGCATCAGCAAAGGAACTGAAGCCGAAGCGAGCAAGACATCTTTAAGATTTCCTGCGGAAAGAGGAACCTGCTTTGTCTCCACGTCATACGGTCCAAGGAGAGGCGGGGAATTCCTGGTGTCAAAGAAAAGTACTCTGTCGAAGAAAAATCTCAAGCCGGCCCTGTGAACGGCATTGTAGATGGCCGTATCCATCAACCCGAGGGACAACAGCACTCTATTGTCACTGGCGACGGGCCACTTGCAGTGAGCGGTGGAAACAACCAGCCTGAGGAATGGATGATTCAGGATCTCTTCGGTTCCACTGTTGCCGAGCAAGGACTCGATTATCTTTGCACATTCCAGCGTGATCTCTTCGCGCGTAGGGCTGAGCGAATAATGCTGTCCGATATAGGCCGACAGAAAACGACCCAGCGCCCCCGAAGGGTCGTTTTGTGAAACTGCCGCAAATCGCCATGAGCCAATGGATGAGCCAAATAGAAAAAGCGGTTCGGTTCTGCCGTTGAACCATGAGGAGAAAATGGCGCGGTCCAGACCATGAAGAACCAGCCACTTTGGCCCGCCTGCTACCCCGAGGACCGCCTTGACCATCTCGGGACGGAGCCCGTGCCGACTGATAGCACTCATTGCCTTCGTGCCCGCATAAAAGACGAGATTACCGGCCATACGTGGAGTTCCCCTCCGTGGAATTTACCGCTCCGCTCCGAAAACATCGGTTAGCGCGCTGATATACTACCGTTTCCGCCTGAAGAAGAAACCGGCAGCATGAATTTTCAAACTCATCAACCGTTTTATACTCTTCGATTTCTATCTTTGCGAGAACCAAAAGATCGTCACCACGGCGGGGCTTTAACATGATGAAGGGATGCTAAGCCTTGGCTCTGTCCGCCACCAGCATGGATTGCAATATCTGATCGGAGATTTCTTTGACGGCTCCGGGAGAATGCGACAGGAAAAGCGTATTAGTCTTGTCATTTTCGCCGATGGACTTAAGCGTATCGAAATATTGGGTAACCATCACTAATTGCATAACTTCCGAGGTGCTTGCGTCTCCAACGACTTTTTGAAATTGTTCGATCGAACCCTGAAGTCCCTCGATAATGGCCTTCCTCTGGTTCGCAATGCCCTGCCCCTGAAGAGCCTTGCTTTCCGCCTCGGCTTCGGCCTTTTTGACCACGAGAATTTTCTCCGCTTCGCCTCTGGCGTTTGCGGCGACCTGTTCGCGTTGTGCCGCGTTGATATCGTTCATGGCCGACTTCACCTTTGCATCGGGAACAATGTCGGTGACCAAAACGTTGACGATTTCATATCCGAAACCGGCCATATCGGCATCCAGCTCCTGCTTCACGGCCGCAGCGATCCCCGATTGGCTTGCAAACACTTCATCGAGCGTCATGCCGGGAACATGCCCGAGAATAACCTGTTCGACATAAGACTGGATCTGCTCGGCAGGATTGGATAACTTGTAGTAGGCATCATAAACTTTTTCAGGATGAACCCGATTTTGGACTGAAATGGGAATGGTGACGAACACATTGTCTTTGGTCTTCGTCTCCATGGTTAAAGTAATCTGATTTACGCGCAAGCTGAGCTTGCCGGCTACCGTATCAATGAACGGCATTTTCCAGTTCAATCCCGGCTGGGCGACACGAACAAATTTTCCGAATCTGGTGATCACCGCGACTTGAGCGGTACTTACCGTAAAAAAGCTCCCCGAAACCGTGGAGAGCACGAAGAAGGCCACAATTGCAAACACAACCCAGTACACTGGCACCATTATTTTCTCCCTTTGTTTTTCATGTATGGATTCTGATGTCCTTAATCCTGTAAATCCTGTCAAATTTCCCTGGTTTGAGACCATTGGTGAGGAAAGGCATCCAGATCTGGGGATGGCGCCAATTTCACCTGTCTATCATTTCCGATGGGCTATTTGCGAGCCGCCTCTCAAATAAATCGAGATCATCTCGCGACAATAGACACAAAATCACTTTTTCCAGACTCGTTTCCCGGTTTGCCAGAAATTCAGAAACGGTTTTAAGCATGATTTGAGCGCACCTGTCCTTCGGGAATCCGAAAATGCCGGTGCTTATGGCTGGAAACGCAATAGATTTCATTCCCTTTTCGGATGCGCGCTCAAGGCTGTTGATGGTAGCGTTCCGCAGCTTTTCATCCTCGCCTCCCTCGCCGTACACCGGGCCAACCGCGTGAATCACATAGGAGGCTTTAAGATTTCCCCCTCCGGTAACGACGGCCTCTCCGACGCGGATAGGTCCTATCCGGTTGCACTCTTCCTGGATGCCCGGCCCGCCCTTGATCCTGATCGCGCCCGCAACCCCGCCCCCCAATTGGAGCTGTGCGTTGGCGGCATTGACGATTGCATCAACCGCCAGTTCCGTAAGATCGCCCTGAACGAGCATCAGCTTTTTGCCGCAGATTGTTTTCTCCATTATGCACCCTCGGACCAAGTTAAAAGTAAAAAGTAAAAAGTAAAGACAGTCTTCTGTGGCGCGTGTAAACTGCGGGACCAGCCAATGCTATTGCCCAGCGCTGCACCGGAGGTGGCCAGACTTCAGTCCGGCCACTGACCACCGCCCATCTTTTGCCTTTTTACTTTTCCCTCCTTCAATGATATAGGAGCTATTTCAGGAACCAATTCATATCCTTAGGCGTACGCAATGGCTTTTACGGTCCAGGATCATTATTTTCTAAAGGCAAAAAAGCAGCATTACCTTGCCAGAGCTATATACAAGCTCGAAGAGATTCAAAAAAGGTATAAAATAATCAAGGCGGGGGACCGCATCCTCGACCTCGGGGCTGCCCCGGGATCATGGATTCAGCTCGCCAGTGGTGTTGTAGGACGCTCCGGGCTTGTTGTGGGGATTGACCTCAAAGCGATAGAACACTCGTTTCCAAACCACGTAGTGACTTTGCAGGGCGACATTTTCGAACGTGAATTTGTTGAGACCGCCCTGCGGGACTATCTTCCGTTCGATGCGGTGCTCAGCGACATGGCCCCGGCCACTTCCGGCATCAAGCAGGCCGACACCGCCCGTTCGGCGCTTTTGTTCGAGCGGGCATTCGAAATAGCCCGCTGGGCGCTGCGACCCCAGGGGACTTTTCTGGCCAAGATATTTCACGGGTCGGAGTTCCACCAGTTGCTCGCAGAGGCGAAAAAACAATTCAGTCAGACCAGGGTCATACGACCCGAAGCTACCAGAAAACAGAGCAGGGAGATTTATATTCTTGCAATGAAACTTAAAGGTGAATAGCAGGAGGCTTTCATGTCAGGTCATTCGAAATGGGCAACCATCAAACACAAAAAAGGGGCGGCTGACGCCAAGCGCGGCAAGGCTTTCACCAAGTTGATAAAAGAGGTAATGGTGGCCGCCCGAATGGGAGGTGGAAACCCTGATGGCAATCCGCGGCTCCGGGCCGCAGTTCTGGCCGCAAAGGCCGTGAACATGCCCAAAGACAACATCGACCGGGCCATAAAGAAAGGCACCGGCGAACTGGAGGGCGTAAATTACGAGGAGATGATGTACGAAGGTTACGGGCCGGGCGGGGTGGCCGTTCTTGTTGACATCATGACAGACAATAGAAACAGGGCTGCAAGCGAGGTCCGGCACATTTTCAGCAGAAACGGCGGAAACCTTGGAGAGGCGGGATGCGTCGCGTGGATGTTCACCAAAAAGGGGAGCATCGTATTCGACAAGAAGGCCATACCCGAAGAAGAACTGATCGAATTGGCGCTCGAAGCCGGCGCGGAAGATGTAAAAGACCAGGAGGACCAGTTCGAAGTGATTACCTCTATAGAAGATTTTATAACTGTGAGGGCGGCATTTGACGAAAAGGACCTCAAATACGAACTGGCTGAACTCACCATGGTCCCGCAAACCACCGTTCCAATCGACGACTCCAAAACCGCTCAGCAACTTTTAAGGCTCATGGATATCCTTGAGGACCACGACGACGTTCAGAACGTCTATGCGAACTTCGATATTCCGGACCAGATCCTGGAGTCACTTGAATAAAAGCGATTACCGCGGCTTGGACAGGATTAACAGAGCCTGCCCCGGACTCCGACCCGGGGATTAAATATAAACAAAGAACTACAATTTTTAACTTTTCTCAGTGTCTAGCAGCCTGCCCCGGCAGTGCTTCCGGGGCGGGGGTAAACGGGTGCAAATATGATCAGAACAATCGGAGTGGACCCTGGATCCCGCTATACCGGATTCGGAATCGTGGAGGGGGACGGCTTCAGGCTCAAGCATATCCACCACGGCACATTGAAGCTGCCGGCCGGCCGGCCGCTTTGCGAACGTCTCAAGATCATTTTCGAGCAACTCAATGCTTCGATACTGGAATACGCCCCGGAATTCATGGCGGTCGAGGAGGTGTTTTTCGCAAAAAACGTGAAAAGCGCTTTGAGCCTCGGGCAGGCACGCGGGGCTGTAATCCTTGCAGGAGCAAGCGCGGGGCTTTCCGTCCATGAGTATAGTGCATTGAGGATAAAACAGTCTGTGGCCGGATACGGCAGGGCGGGCAAAGAGCAGGTTGCCGGAATGGTTGGGCGATTGCTTTGCATAGACGGCGCGATAGAGTTAAATGCGGCTGATGCCCTTGCAGTTGCGGTCTGCCATATAAGCACCCATTGTTCGAACATCAAATGGGGGGTCCAGGACCGATAATGATAGCTTTTCTTGAAGGTAAGTTGCGGGTCAAGAGCCCTGAATACGTTATTGTCGATGTCCATGGGGTCGGCTATCATGTGCAGGTCTCTTTGAGCACTTTCTGCGGCTTGCCTGAAATCGGGCAGCCCGTGGGGCTCAACGTACATACGCACGTGCGCGAGGACGCAATTTTGCTCTACGGCTTTGGCACGGTTGCCGAAAAGGAAATGTTCCTGCTCCTGACCGGGGTGAACGGAGTGGGACCAAAGCTTGCCATAGTGATACTTTCGGGCATCAGCCCCGATGAATTGAAACAGGTAGTCATCCGGCAGGATTATATACGGCTGAAAAACATCCCCGGTGTAGGCAAAAAGATTGCCGACCGTGTTATGCTGGAACTGCGGGACAAAGTACAAGGCAAACAAAAGGAAAAGACCGGGGCGCTCCAGCCCTTCACGGAAGCCGGCAATACTTTTCCGGACGCTTTTTCAGCCCTTGTAAATCTGGGTTATCGTCCAGCCGAGGCGGAAAAGGCGCTCAAACGAATGAGGGAAACGCTCGGCGAAAATCCGCCGCTGACAGATCTTCTCAAGGGGGCGCTCAAGGCGCTTTCATAGGGCAGGCTGAAGAGATTTAGGCTGAAGGGGGCATGCGCGTGATATTCCCTGCCTAAACCCCTACCCCCCTCTTTAAGAGTGAAATAAATGACGGACCGGGTAATCACGCCACAAAAAAAAGAAGAGGATATCCCGCTGGAGGGCAGCTTGCGCCCCCGCACTCTTGCCGAATACATAGGGCAGGAGAAGGTGAAGGAAAACCTCGAGATATTCATAGCCGCAGCCAAAGGGCGCTCGGAACCGCTCGACCATGTGCTTTTCCACGGGTTCCCGGGCTTGGGTAAAACATCGCTGGCCGCCGTCATCAGCAACGAATTGAACGGCAACCTGCGAAGCACCTCCGGACCGGTAATCGAGAGGCCGGGGGACCTTGCCGCCATTCTGACAAATCTTGAACCGGGCGACGTTCTTTTCATAGATGAAATCCACCGTCTCAATCACGTAATCGAGGAAATCCTCTACCCGGCAATGGAGGATTTCAAGCTCGACATCATTATCGGGCAGGGGCCTTCGGCGCGCACCATAAAGCTTGACCTTCCGCCGTTCACCCTTATCGGCGCCACAACCCGGGCCGGACTACTCTCCCCCCCGCTACGCGACCGGTTCGGCGTTTCACTCAGGCTTGAGTTCTACAGTCCCTCGGAGCTGAGAAGCATTATTTTGCGTTCGGCAAAGATTCTTGCCATCGCGGTTGAAGATGAAGGAGCATTCGAAATCGCTCGGCGCTCACGCGGAACCCCAAGGGTCGCCAACCGGCTTTTGAAGCGGGTTCGCGACTATGCGCAGGTACGGGCCAATGGTAAAATTTCCCTCCAGGTTGCCGATGCCGCTCTGAAAATGCTCGACGTCGACCAGAAGGGCTTCGACGCCATGGACCGCAAGATCCTTCATACCATCATTGTAAAATATGACGGAGGGCCGGTTGGGATCGAAACTCTGGCCGCATCGGTCTCCGAGGAAAAAGATACTCTGGAGGACGTCTATGAGCCTTTTCTCATCCAGGAAGGCTTCATAAACAAAACACCCCGGGGCCGCCTGGCCACCCGGCTCGCCTACGAACACCTGGGTATTGCCTATAATGCCTGCAATCGCCAGTTGAGAATCGATCAAATCTGAATTATGAGACAACGATTTTTTCCCGGGGGCAATGCCTCTTTGCAATGCTTATACTTTCCCTCGTTGTTGTGGCCCTGTTTTATCGCTCAAGAGGAGTTCATCGGAAATGGGACCGTTCAGCCCATCTGAATACTTTTATCTAATAGGCCTGGGATTGATAGTAGGACTCTATGGCACACTCATCGGAGCAGGCGGCGGCTTTATACTGATGCCGCTGCTTCTTCTGATTCACCCTGAAGCCCCCCCCGAACAACTAACGGCGATTTCACTGGCGGTGGTCTTCTTCAATGCAGTCGCCGGGTCCGAGTCCTATGCAATGATGCGCCGGATCGATTACAAGTCAGGACTCATGTTCGCCGTTGCAACGATTCCGGGGGCCGTCATCGGGGCTCTGAGCACCTCGTCGGTACCCCGCTCCACCTTTGACGCAATCTTCGGACTGCTCCTGCTGGCCGCCGGGGTGTTTTTGTTCTTTCACTCTCCGCTAGAACATAGTGACGGAACCAGGCCACAGCTGCACCATCCCTCTATCTCACGCCACCTCGTGACCGCAACCGGGGAAGAGTTTGATTATAATTTCAACCCGCTGGTGGGTATAGCGATCAGCTTTGGAGTCGGGTATGTTTCCAGTTTTCTCGGGATCGGGGGCGGAATCATCCATGTGCCGGCCCTTATTTTCCTTCTCGATTTCCCGGTGCACGTCGCCACGGCCACCTCTCATTTCATCCTGGCTATCATGGCCCTTACCGGTACGATGGTGCACATCGGTATGGGAAGCTTTCATGAAGGGGCCAGGCACACCTTGTCCCTGTCCATCGGCGTACTGCTGGGGGCGCCCATAGGCGCCTACCTCTCCACCAGGGTCGGCGGGTCATGGATCGTTCGCAGCCTGGCCCTCGCCCTGTGTTTTGTCGGGATACGCATCCTGTCGCTGTTGCTCCAGCATTAAGCCGCCTGCGGCAAGACAAAAGGAAGGAGATACGCCCTCAGCGCCACTGGCCTGAAATTTTTAGATTACACCAACTGTCGCCTGGATCGTTCAAGTTTACGCAAACAACCTCTATTTCGACTCCGAAATTTAATTCCACCCAAAGAAGCGCGCTCGGCCCACGACATAACATCGCGATTTTACAAGTATAAATTGGACCAACCAGGACAAGAACTTCCCTGGAACAGAAATTGCTAGCTTATTTGTTCAGAAGAATACTGTTCGGCGTGCCAAACGACAACGCTGGAGGATGCTCTCTGACAATCTTTTTCGATTCCCGTGACACTGCTCATCAACTCATGTTCGGATTCCATTCCCGTTGCGGTTCAGCCTCTTGCTCGGAATAGCTCTCCCCCTGTTCCGGCATTCAGTTCAATTTCGATTTCAAGCTAATATACGTTTTCACGTTCAATCGGGTGCTCAGTCCCGTGCGTTCAACTTCGTCCGACGGTCTTTCTCAGTTCCCATCTCGCGCTCCGGGCCACCACCTTCGTGCCGCCAAAAATTCGAGGGTTGCGAACCTCCGCAACCCTCGAATCCTTTTGTAGAACTAACTTAAGGCATCGTCTTTTGTCTTGTTCAAAGGGGACACCCCTTTGGCTTCGAAAGCTTCCTCGTGTGAATCCCGGTCATAAAAGAGTCCCCTGTCCAGATCATCCTCTTCAGAAGAACCCTCCGAGATTTCATCCGCCTCAATGCTCATTTCATTTATCCCGATGTGATCGACAACAGATGAAAATCCCATCGAATCGGCGAGGATCTGGACAATTAGATCGTGCTCGGCCTCAGTTTCCACTGCGCCGTCCAGAAAAACCACCCCTTTTCTGAAGGAAAGCCGCAGATCTTCGGTGTCGACTCTTTCATCGGTTTGCAAGCGTTCATAGATCAGGCTGACAATCTGCTGATTGGTCAAGCCATGGAATTCATCGGGAATTTTTGCGGAAACCGCTATATCGGACGTTTGCGGCAGGCTCCTGTTTTGCTTTTCGTATTCTCGGGCGCACTCCACACAAAGACGCGCCCAAGGTATAGCCTGAAGTCTTCTATGTGCGATGTCATCCCCACAGGCCTCGCAAATCCCATAATCACCCACAGTAATCTTGATCAGCGCAAGATCGATCTGTTCGATTTCCACCTTCCCATTCTTGTCGAGTTCGTCGTAAGGCTTGGCTATGCTTGCCTTCTGAGCCTCTTCTTCCAGCTCTATAGCAGGCTCTTCCAATTCATGCCACGCTGCCGCAAGCCTTCGAACTCTTTCCACTATGGTGCTGCGCCTGTCGAGCAGCATATTTCTAAGGAAAAGGATTTCTTCCTTGGTCATGATCAACCCTCCTGAGCACGACAATGACGATAACTACATTCGACTAATAATAAGAAGTGCCTGCGAATAATTCAAGGAGTTCGGGCAGGAGATCGAAATAGCGAGATTTTTTGCTCAATGTGCCTTCGGCGAAACGCGATCACACTCCAGCCCAGCAGAGTTATTCCCAGAATCGGCCAGTATCCGGGAACCATTCTCATCCATGGGCCATAATACCACATCAAAAAAGAGAGCAGCATGCCGCCGGCAGCGAGTGCCCGAAACTGAGGGTAAAGATACGGCCGATGCCGCAATACCATCAAAAGCACATAATATCCGGGGGCCAGCAAGGGCACGAACCAGCGGATAGTGGCGCATATCCCCGAAGAGTTGTTGGAACCCCAGGCATATACCAGCCAGGTGGCCCCGCTCCAGGCGAACGCGAAAAGCATTTCCGGCAGAAACTCCCGTTTTTCGATCATCAGCGCGATGCCGCCCAATAATGCTAGGATCAACACAGGCTGGTGGAGCAGAAAGCCTTTTTTACCAAACAGGAGTTCCAGGGCGTAACCTAGGGCGTGCCCGAAGCCGGCGTGATGCCAATGGCCCGTGGCGTTGCTGAAATTGAAGGGAGAACCGGGCCAGAAAAGATATTGATCAACGGCGTTGACTGGCCGCAATGTCCCTCCGATATGATAATTGAGCGCATGATGCAGTAAAATCAGAGGAAGAGCGGAAAGGAAAAACAGGGCGACAAGGCCCATGCCCTTTCTCCCCAAAACGCGGCAGCGGTAGACGACCAGCGGAAAGACGGCGATAAGGAGCAGAGGTCCGACGGCAAAGTCCATAGTGTAGCCGAGGCCGGTGAGCACTCCCATGCTTGCGAGCAACCCACGCGGCAATGGGGTTTGACGAAGTCTTTCCGGCAAAGAATGCAGACAAACCATGAGAGCAGCAGCAGCAGCCAGCAATTCCTCGTGGCTGTTCACCTGCCTTGCATACGTGAGCGCCGATGAACCCAGAGCGAAACTGATGGTCACCGCAAACGCCATTGACTTCCCGGGCAGTATTCTCCGGCCCAAAAGGTGGATGGACAAAACCGCCGCCACGAATGCCAGTCCTGAAGAGATCAGGGTCATCGCATAGGCGAAGAGGTCGGGCCGTGATCGGGCCTCCAATCCAGTGGTCCACTCCAGGACCTGGTAGCCGGCGGCCATAAGAAGAGACGGAACTTCGGGCTTGTCCGAATAGAATCGGCCCTTGACAAGCACTCTATCAAGCGTGCCGGCTGCCAGCAAATCCGGTTGCTGCGGAGAATAAGGGGGCGCCTTGGCGCCTTTGGCCAAGGCCGGATCGACAAAAATGGAATGGTCGATTGCCAGCGTTCTGAAATCCACCAGGCTTTCTACCACTGCCAGCCGACTGCCGTCATTCCAACCGCCGGCATAAGGACGGGCGCTCACCAATGCCACTGCCAGGGCTAAAATCAAGACCAAAAATATTTCTTTTCGCTTCATATCACGATTCATGTCGAAATCAGTTTTCCAGAGAGGTTATTCAGGCCGAAGGGGTTTAGGCTGAAAGGGCATTTCCCGCGCCTGCGCGTGACATTCGCGGCCTTAACCCCCTCCACCTCTAAACCCCTTCAGGCTTACAAGCATTCTACACACCTGCGCGTGACATTCCAAGCCCTAACACCCTTCAGCCTGCGTCCTCACAAAAGATCGAACGCCGAACTATAAGAGTCTGCCGTAGGCTCGAATGTTTAACGCGGAACTCGAACAAAGTGAGGGTTCACCCCTTCCAACATGGCTCTTGAAAATAAAGCGACGATAACGTATTTATCTCAACCGGGGGAAGGACCTACCCGAACCGGAATGATCGAATCGCGTAAAAATTTATCGAAGACTTAAACCGGGCGCCTGTTCGGAGTGAGTTTGCAGGGGAATTTTATGGCCAGATTGAACCCGTGTTTGTGGATCGGGACAATTGCACTGCTGTTAATGTACGGATGCACAACCAAACCAGCCGGCATGCAACAAGGCGAGTTCACGCCCGATCAATCGGAAACGGCGCCTATCACCCGGCAACCCGACATAGCCACTTCCGCCCCCAAACCGGCGGTCAAACATTACGGGAAGGAACTTGCCACTGTACGGCGCGCTATAACCGAAAAGGAAATCCGTAAGCTCGTTGAGAAGAACCCCGATCTCGACTTTTACGGTTGCATCGAAATTCTTTGCCGCCTCAATAAGAAGGACAAGGAATATATCCGTCAGGATATGAAGCGGAAACGTCGATTGATAGTGCCGAAGAATTTTTCTGCGTACAAGGACTGGTCGCCGCTTCCCGGAAATATTGCAGGCGCGCGCAGGTATTCCAAGTTTATCCTGGTTGTAAAGGACATCAACTTTTTGGGTTGGTATCAAAACGGCACTCTGGTTGGCAATACCTATATATGCACAGGGAAGATGAAGGCCTGGACCAAGAAGGGAATGTACAGGGTGCAAGGCAAAGATCCCCGTCACATGTCAACGTATCCCAACGCCTACGGTGAGCCCGCCGACATGCCCGATGCACTGCACATCTACGACCGCGTTTGGATTCACACGGGGGACGTGATCGGTCCGAATTGTTCCCACGGCTGCATAAACGTCCCGATCGCCTATTCGGAAAAGCTATATGACTGGGCAAACGTCGGCACGGCCGTCCTGATTACGGAATCCCTAAAGGATTTGGGTCGTGACATCAAATTGGAGGCAGGAGGGCCGAAGACGGAGAGCGGAGCACGGAAGACGCAGGAGATAGCGCCCAAATCTGCGAAGGAACCACCGAAACAGCTTTTGGAAACAGCAATAAAGAATTGAGGGAGGATTAAGAAATGGGGGCTTTAAGGGGGAAACGTTGGAGTTTTTTTCTAACCTTGCTTTGCGGGGGTCTTTTTTGCGTTGTTTTATGCTCGTGTTCGCTTTTCGAATCACATATACCCTCGAGACCGGTAACAAAGATCGAGCAGCCTCCTCCTCCTCTTGCGCAGCCTGAATGCGAACTTCCATATTGCTCGGTAGATCTGGATTTTCCCATCGCTCTCACCAGCAAGCCTAAAATCTATGTACTGAAGGAGCAACGAAGGCTTTGGCTGATCCAGGATAAAACCCTGATTCGGGATTACCGGGTCGCCCTTGGTCCCAGCCCTAAAGGAGACAAATACTTTAGAGGCGACGGCAGGACCCCGGAGGGCGAATATTTTGTGTGCAGCAAAAATGCTTCCAGCCATTATTACAAGTCGCTTGGAATAAACTACCCCAACCCGCACAACGCGGAAACTGCTCTTTCATGCGGAATGATTTCCAACAATGAATACTGTTCGATCAAGCAGGCAAATGACGCGATGAGACTGCCGCCCGCAAATACCGCCCTGGGCGGGCAGGTAATGATCCACGGCGGCGGCTGCTACATGGACTGGACCCTTGGCTGCATAGCATTGCAGAACAGCGCCATGGACGAATTGTTCAGCGTGGTCCAGATCGGCACGCCTGTTTATATCATGCCCTGAGCGGTCTTGAGGCGCAGGGCCTGTTTCTATGGTGGGCGCGGCTTCACCGTCAATGCTGTTGCTTTAAGGAAATCTAAATTTTTCGCGCCGCATCTGTGGTTAAAACCTGGGTATGCGGTTGACTACCGGCATGTGAAGGGTTTCCGTGCGTTTGCTCGGTATTAGTGTGGAGCTTAATGCAACAGCATGAGGCGCCACCGTACCCACCACTCCAATCTGATCCGTACCGCCTTCCTGTCATGGCGCTTGGCCCCTCATTTTCCCAAACCAAAATTATAGTCCCCTCAAGCAGAAGACCTAACGCCATGGCCTATGAGAATCTTTCTTTTCATAGGAATAATCAATTTGTCTCATAGATAGTTCCCATACTATACTCTTTCTGTAGCGATTTATGGATGAAACGGAAGCGCAAATACGAAAGCTATGAACAATACTCGGAAGACGCCGATTAAAATCCTCAGCGTTTATCTGATGGGGGACTTGAGCCCCCAGCCCTGCGCGCACCGGAAAGCAGCTTTTAATAATTTGCCACCAACATTCATTGCGGCCTCCGCCGTCCAGGGAGGCCATTTTTTCGGAAGGAGAAGTGTCATGGCGAGAGAAAGAGAGGATATCCTCAAAGATTTGGCAGAATCGGTCCTCAACATGAATGAGGATCTTGCCGTTTCAGTGGCTCGGGAGGCTATCAAAGCCGGGTTGGACGCGTTTGACGCCATCGCCAATGGACTGGTGGTTGGCATGAATAAAGCCGGTGTGCTGTATGAAGAGGAAGAATATTTCGTTCCCGAACTGCTCATTTGCTCAGATGCCTTGTACGCTGCTCTTGAAATTCTCAATCCCCATCTCAATAGGGAAAATGATCAGACAAAGATCGGTTGTGTGATCGGCGTCGTCGAAGGGGATACCCATGATATCGGCAAAAACCTTGTTAAGATCATGCTCGATGTCGCCGGCTTTGAGATTTACGACCTTGGCCGAAATGTTCCCCTGGCCCATTTCGTAGAAAAAGCCAAAGAGGTCGATGCGCAAATTATCTGCCTTTCGACTCTAATGACGACAACCATGGACGGAATGTCCACAGTCATTGAAATGCTCAAGGAAGAGGGAATACGCGACCGTTTCAAGGTGCTGGTGGGAGGCGGGCCTATTTCTCAGGCGTTTGCCGATCGTATCGGAGCCGACGGCTATGCGGGAAATGCGGCCAATGCCGTGAGAGTCGCCAAAGCACTTAGCGCCCGAGTAGTAGCCGCTTAAACCTTAAAACGAGGAAAGGATTAGTGAAAATGCAAGTTCCCGACGATACACAGACCTCCCTGGAAAGAGTTTTAAGTTACCTGCAAGGAGTCAACCCGCAACGGATCGCCTGTTTCCCCCTTATTCTCAACCATGCGTCCAGGGCTATCAATGTGCCGGTGGCCAAGTGCATTCAGAATGCCGAACTCTTCGGCAAAGCCCATGTTGCCACCTACCGGCGCTACGGAAACGACCTCATCACCTTTCTGTCTACCACCTCTACGCTTGCTGAGGCGATGGGGCAGAAAATGGACTTCATCGAGGATGACGCCCCTCAACTCGCTGATCCGCTGCTCAAGAAACTGGAGGACATCGAGCGAGTGAAAATCCCCGATTTTACCTGTGACGGACGCCTCCCGGTTTACTTGCAGGCGACCGAGTACGCGGTGGCGGAGGTGGGCCACGAGGTTTGCGTAAGCACCGTCCTGGCAGGGCCCTTTACCACCGCCGCAGCCCTGCGCGGCGCCGACGTTTTTGTCAGGGACCTGTACAAGAACAAGGAATGGGTCCACGAATTGCTGGACCTTTGCTGTCAGGCGGGTCTTAAGTTTATTGACGAGATCCTGAAGAGAAAATCCCTTCCAATCGTCGTAGAGCCCATCGGGTCGGCGAGTCTGGTGAGTCCGCGGATGTTCAATGAATTCGTTACTCCTTACTTGAAGCGAATGGCTGACCACATTCATGCCAATGGTGGCGGGCTTCCCGCGGTCCTGCATATCTGTGGCAAGACCAAGCCCAATTGGGCGCCGATGCGCGAAGCCGATTGGGATATCTGGAGCCTGGACGCGGTCGACATGGCCGAGGCGAAGGCATTTGCCGGGGACCGGGTGACTCTGGTTGGAAATGTGACCCCGGCGAACCTGTTGAAGAACACTCCGGATCAAATAGATGCCGAGGCTAAGACGATCTGCGAGAAGGGCATGGGAAGTCCGCGGGGCTTCATACTCGGATCTGGCTGCGAAGTTCCCATCAACACTCCCCCGCAGAATGTCGATGCCCTGATCAACGCCGCTCGCCGTTACGGTCGGTTCAAGGAGTAAGAGTTGGGGCTGATGGCGGGAAAAACATCATTTGCTCTGGGCACCTCGCTGGTCTGCGGTTTTCTGGGAGCCGGTAAAACGACCTTTATCATGGAGCAGCTCAAAAGCACCCGCGGTAGGACGGCGGTCCTGGTGAACGAGTTCGGCGTCCTGGGCATCGACGGGTCGCTGATCCGGTCCGCAGGCGTGGTCAATGTTGTCGAGATACCCGGCGGCTGCATCTGCTGCAGTCAGCAGGCTGGCCTGGTAGAGAGTATCCAGACGATTGCCGAGGAAATCCAGCCGGATGTGCTGCTAATCGAACCGAGCGGCATCGCAGAAGCGTCGGAGGTTATCAAGGTGCTGGAGGACGAAGCCTTGTCGGATGTGATCCGACTCGATGCCGTCATCGCCATTGTTGATGCCTCCACATTTCTGGAATTTTCCGAACCGGAAGCCTTCGGCGCCTTTTTTCTTGACCAGGTGACCAACGCCGACCTGATAGTTGTTAACAAAACCGATCTCGTTTCCCCGACGGAGCGCCAACGAGTAGCTCAACGACTATTGGAACTGAACCCTGTCGCATTGGCCGTAGAAACCGCCTTTTGTCGTATGGAAACACCTCTGCCTTCAAAAAGAAAAAAGGGGGGCCGTTCCTTCGGCAAATCCGAACCCGGAATGGAATGCGTCAGCATAACTCCCGAGATCCCCCTTTCCGAGGATCAGTTGGAGAAGTTCACCTCTGCGATCTACCAGGGAAAATTCGGACAGGTCTTTCGGGCCAAAGGCTTTCTGCCGACTCCGGACGGTGGATCGGTCAACCTTCAGATCGTTGGCAGGACTTTGTCGGTGACCCCTTTTTACGAAGAGGTTCGGCCTCGGCTCATCCTGATTGGCTACAATCTGGACGGGGAACAGGTCAGCGAATTTTTCAAGTCGAACAGGAAATCAACATGACACAGAAAGAACGCCTGCTCAATGCGCTCGGCGCCAAGGCAGTCGACCGGGCTCCTTTCATCTGCCCGGGAGGCATGATGACCATGATTGTAACTGACGTCATGGATGCCGTGGGATGTTCCTGGCCGGAGGCGCATGTAGATTCGAAAAAAATGGCCGAACTCACCCTCGGAGCCAACCGGTTGGCCGGAATTGAAAACGTTGGTCTGCCTTTCTGCATGACGGTGGAGGCTGAAGCCATGGGCGCCCAAGTGGAACTGGGCTATAGGGAGAGCGAACCTCGGGTAACCCGGTATGCTATTGAAAAACTGGCGGAAATCGACCAACTCACCCCAATCGATTTGACCAGGGGACGCGCCAAAGTCTGCGTCGATGCGGCAGGCATTCTCAAAGAAAAGGCTGCCGAGGTCCCGGTCATTGCCAACCTCATCGGTCCGGTCAGCCTTGCGACGTCCCTGGTTGATCCTCTTTTGTATTACCGTGCACTGCGCCGGGATAAGGAAGCCGCCCATAGATTGAATAGGTTCGCGATGGAAAATGTCCTCAATTTCGGGGATGCCCTCGTTGAAGCCGGCGCTGACGTGATCTGCATCGCCGACCCTGGCGCCACAGGTGATTTGATCGGGCGCGTCGCCTTCGAGGAATTCGTCCTTCCTTACCTCAACGAGATGACAGATCATTTCCGGCGCCGTTACCGCAAGCCTTCCATTGTGCATATTTGCGGGGATGTGAATCGTCTTGGCACAGTCTTGCAGCACTTGTCAGCCGACGCTGTCAGCGTCGATTCGGTAGTCGGCATCCAGCAATTGCAGAACCTGGCCCCAGGCAAGGTAACCATGGGGAACATCAGCACCTATACTCTTGAGCGAGGCGAACCCGCCAAGCTGGTCAAGGTCACCGAACAGTGTCTGAAACATGGAGTCGATATTCTGGCCCCAGCCTGCGGCATCAGTCCCAAAACTCCTATGAAAAACATTCAGGCCGTCGCCGAGACGGCCGCTAGGCACCATAAAGCGGCATGACCTCAGAGAAGAACGTAATGGCTATCGTCAGTTTTTACCCCGACCGCCGGTCTATCGAAGTTCCCATAGGCGCCACCATTCTTCAGGCGGCCCAAAAGGCGGGAATCGTGCTCGAAACCCCCTGCAATTGCGTGGGAATTTGCTCCAAATGCGCGGTCCGACTTGATGTCGATTCCCTACGGAATATCTCGACGACAGCACCCCTCTCCAGTGAAGGGGCCTCAACAGATCATGCATGGGTCCTTTCCTGCCAGACTGAGGTCCTGGGGGACATCGCGGTGGAACTCCCCGGTCCGGAGCAGTCCGGCACGATTAGGATTTTGAGCTACGGTCTGATGCGGGTCGTCGACCTTGATCCATGCATCAAAAAGACCTATTCGGAAGAGAAAGGCAAAACCAGCGTTTTTGCCCTGGATAGGCTTCTGGCTGAAGAACCGGGGGATACCCGCACGACAAATTTCGGCGTCGTGGTCGATATCGGCACCACAACCATGGTGGCTTCTCTGGTCGATCTCTCCAATGGACAGGAAATAGCCACTGCCTCCTCGCTCAATCCTCAAAGCCTGCATGCCCAGGATGTCCTTTCCCGGATCCACTTTGCGGCCGAAGAGGCCGGTTTGAAAATCATGCACTCGGTGCTGGTCGAAGAGATCAACCGACTGACCGGAGAGCTTGCGAGGGCGTCGGACGTTGCGACTGATTCGATTTATGAAATGGTGTTCAGCGGCAACACTTGCATGCTCCACCTGGCCACCGGAAACAATCCCTCATCGCTGGGGAAATTTCCTTATATCCCTCTCATATCAGGGGGTAATCACGTGTCCGCCAACCGGCAGGGGCTGAATATCGCAAACTCAGGACAGATATATCTGCCGCCGATAATCGCCGGTTTTGTCGGAGCGGACATTACCTCCGGTATCCTGGCAACAAGACTTCATCAGAGGACGGGAACCACCCTGCTGGTCGATATCGGCACCAACGGGGAAATGGTCCTGGCTCGCAATGGCCGTCTCTGTGCAACGTCTACTGCGGCCGGTCCCGCCTTTGAGGGGATGAACATCTCCTGCGGCATGAGAGCCGGCCGGGGAGCGATAGAGGCTTTCGATGTCGCCGAGGACGGCACTATAGCAGTTAAAACCATTGAAAGCGCCAAGGCGGTCGGGATTTGCGGCAGCGGTCTGCTCGACATCGTTGGCGAGCTTGTCGATCATGGCGTGATCGCCGGCAATGGCCGGTTTGTAGATCCCCAAAAATCGGACCTACCGGTCCCTCTCGAGACAAGACTGATCAAACATGAGGGGAAAGCGGCCTTTCAGGTGGCGGAGAACATCTTGCTCTCGCAAAAGGACGTGCGCCAGGTGCAGTTGGCCAAAGGCGCGGTTCGGACCGGTATCGAATTCCTGCTTAAGGATGCCGGGATCGAAGCCGGCGAGGTGGATAGAATCCTGATCGCCGGGTCCTTCGGCTACCACTTGCAGGAAAAAAGCCTCCTTAATCTCGGACTCCTCCCAAAAGTATTCGCCGGGAAAATCGATTTTGTCGGCAACACCTCTAAATCCGGGGGACAGGCCTTTCTTCTTAATCTAGGCGTCCGCGATGAAATGGCCGCCCTGGTAAAGAAAATCTTCGTCATAGAACTAGTCGGCATTCCGGACTTCGACAAGGTCTTCGTCCGTTGCCTCGGATTCTGAATCCATCCTTCCGGAAGGACGATCAACCATGGACCTCGGCTTAGGCATCGATACCGGTGGCACCTTCACCGACGCAGTCATCATCGACATGGCTTCAGGCCAGATCCTGACCAAGGCCAAGGCAACTACCACTCGGCAGGATCTTCGAATAGGCATCGGCAACGCGTTGAAAGCTCTCGATCGGTCTCTTTTCCCCCGGGTGAAGCTTGTTTCCCTTTCCACCACCTTGGCCACCAACAGTATCGTGGAGGGCAAGGGAGCTCGGGTAGGCTTGATCACCGCAGTTCCCAAGCCCGAGAGCTTTTCCTTTTCTACGAACATCCCGGCCGAGGTGACGACTGTTATTGCCGGGGCCCACGACCACCGGGGCCAGGTCACCACCAATCTCGATACCGACGCTGCGGCTGCTGCCATCGCCCATATGATGGAGAAGGTCGATGCTTTCGCGGTATCCGGCTATTTCAGCATCTACAATGCCCGGCATGAACTCCAACTGAAAGAGATGGTTTCCAAGCAGTGTTCTCTGCCTGTCGTTTGCGGTCACGAACTCTCGGGGTCGGTCGGCATGGTGGAAAGGGCGGTCACTGCCGTCCTGAATGCCCGGCTCCTGCCGGTCATTCAGGAGCTCATTGAAGCCGTTCGGCATATACTGCATGGAAACCGCATCCACGCTCCCATCATGGTCGTCAAAGGGGACGGCTCACTGATCAGCGCCGAAGTTGCGAGAGATCGACCGGTCGAGACGGTTCTCTCCGGGCCCGCTGCGAGTATTGCCGGAGCATGCCGATTGAGCGGCTACAACGATGCCATCGTCGTGGATATGGGCGGGACCACTACCGACATCGCCGTCGTCACCAACGGCAGTGCGCCTGTGGATAATGACGGAGCGGTAGTTGGCGGATGGAAGACCCGGGTTCGGGCGGTGGATATGTGGACCGTGGGGCTGGGGGGAGACAGTCGGGTCGAGGTGCAGTCGGAAGGCAGGCTACTTATTGGCCCGCGGAGGGCTCTTCCTCTTTGTGCTGCTGGCAGGATCGCTCCCCGGTTTTTGCGGACGCTTCGGGAACTCAATGGACGGCAGGGGAAAAAATCAGAAACGGATCTCGATTTTTTTACTCTAATCAGAAGGCCCCAGTTCGCACTCTCCCGCTATGAAAGAGCGCTCTTTGACGCTCTCGACGGGAATATTTTGCACCGTGACCGAATTGCCCAAGAAATTGGCCAGCTTGTCTCTCTTGATCGCCTTGTCGCCCTCGGTCTTCTCGCCGAGGTCTCTTTTACCCCCACGGATCTCCTCCACGTCAGAGGGACCCTCGACCTTTGGGATAAAGACGCTTCGAATATCGGAGCGGACATCCTGGCGCAACGCATGGGAATGGACCGTGGAAAATTCCTGGATCGTCTGACGGATGAAATCACCGCCGTCCTCTCTTTGCAGATTACGGCAAAAGCGCTTCAGGAATACAAATCCTTCACTCGCTGCTGGTCCCCTGGTAACCTTGAGTTTCTCGATCTGCTGTTGCGTCTGCCGGAACGCTCCGGAGTTGCTTTGGGGGTTCGCCTCGATCGTCCCGTGATCGGCGTTGGGGCGCCGGTCAAAGCCTTTCTACCCGAAGCGACGACCAAATTGGGAACCCGATTGATCATCCCTGAACACGCCGAGGTCGCCAATGCCTTCGGCGCCATCACAGGACGGGTCGTGGCACGGGCAGAAGTGACCATCCGACCCCACAGACTGGACGGTTTCCATCTCACGGCCATGGACGTCCAGTATCGATTCAATACCTTGGAGGAAGCTCTGGCTGTCGGAGAAGAACACTCTCGGAAGATCGCCAGGAGGCGAGCCCAGGAAGGGGGGGGAAGGGAGATTGAGGTGAGCGTGGCCAAGGAGGAGCTGACTATACCGCTGGCTAGTGGATGGGGGGATCAGGTTTTTCTGGAAATCAAACTGACGGCCTCGGCCTCGGGCCTGCCGGCCTACTGAAGGAGAATTTGCACATGCGACTTGGAGTTATCGCCTGCACTGTACTGAAACCCGAGCTCGACCGCGTCCTGAACTCAGTTCCGGAGGTTGCCGAGGTGATCTATCTCGATGCCGCCCTGCACATCTATCCGCAGAAAATGTTGGAGCGGTTGCGAGAGGAGATACGTACGCTGGGAGTGAAAGTAGACGCCGTTTTCCTGGGCTACGGTTACTGCCAGTCCCTGCGGGGACTCGATGAAGAGTTCGACTTCCCGGTCATCCTGCCCCAGGTCGATGACTGCATCAGCTTGCTGCTGACCCCTGAACGTTACGCCGAAGAGATCCGCCGGGAGGTCGGGACCTGGTTTATGTCCCCGGGGTGGGCTGAGGTAGGAGCCCAAATGGTCATCAAGGAGCTCAAGCTGGAGAGGGCCGCCCGCTACGGCCGGGATCCGATGGAGATGGCCCGTCGCCTCTTCACCCACTACCGGCGGGGGCTCTTCATCGACACCGGCGTCGAGCCACGGGAAGCATTTCTGGCCAAGGCCAGGGCATTCTGCGAAGACTTTAACCTCATCATGGACATCACCACGGCCGACACTTCCCTGCTGGCTGCTTGGCTAGAAAAGGCCCGGTTGGCGACAAGTCAAAGAGTAGTGCTACGAAGCTCTATCGATGCCACTGAGGCTGCGCAAGTACCACTATCGCCTGAGAAGGAAACTCCATACGCATAATGAGTTTGCTGCTCCCCCCTCAGATGGAAGCCGTCCGAAGGAGCAGAGGGGTTTTCAGGCCTGGACACCTTGTGCGCCATTCAAAGTACAAAGCGCTCCCGAAGCCTTTGCGAAAGCGCCTTTACTGTTTCGAAGGCGCTTTCGACAGTGGCTTCGCCGTCCGGATTTACCAGGCAGCAGGTTGCGGGGGAGAGCATGCTCCGAGAGATAAGAAACCGGCGGTCGATTCCACTGCGCTCCAATATCTGCCAATAATCCAAAAGCCGCTTTTCCAGTGACTCTATACTTTCTTTTTCAAATGGCTCGAAGTTGGTCGGAACAATCCCCCAGATAAGGTGGCCACCCCTTTCGAGAAACTTCGCAATTGATTTTGCGTAGGAAACGAAAATTTCACCGTTAGAGTAAACGTCCAGGGAAAGTACATCGAGGTCCAATCCCAGGAGGAAATCCCAGTCCGGATTCCCGCACAGGTGTACTCCTCGGGGCCGCTCGACACAGGAGAAAAAAGCTTCCATATCTCTTTTGGCGGCTATGCTGTCGTATCCTGACATAGCGCTGAATATATATTGCAGCCCGGGTTCGTCCACGAACATGAAGGCATTGGGGTTGAGCGCCTTAAGACGATTCAACTGGGCGTTGATGCGCTTTGCCATGAAATCCAGCATGAAAGAGCGCACCGTATCATCAAAGAGAATGGGCCTTTTGTCCTGGTCGACTACATTTAAGCCAAAGCTAATCGGGCCTTCGAGTTGTCCGCGAATCGCGGGCCTCGAAGATAAATCCATCTTTAAAAATTGGTGGTAAACACTTGAGTAGGTCTCGCTGACATCGAAGAACTCCGGTTCATCGAAATGAGCCAAGGCCTGCTCCAACTCGGCAATGAATTTCTCCATGGAAAATCGAATCGTACGTTTTTCCATGTCCGCCTGGATGCCCGGAAAGTGTTCCGCTGCCTGGACATACATATCTTCATAGTAGCTCAATAACGGAAGCTGCGGCCAGAAGGGGACGTCGAGAGACAGGGCTGCGCGAAGAGCGCGGTCCACATCCCTGTGAGGCATAACCGCCATTGCCGTGGTGAGTAGATTGCCCGGAAGACCCATAACCAACCTCAATTGTCCTGAATTAATGTATCCCTGACGGCATCATGCTTTCTTGCCGGCCGTGGCTCCTTCAACGTTTTCCACAATTGTTCTGTATTTGTCGTGGACGAGATTTCTGTCGAAATCGTATTCCTCCTGCAGCATGGCGTCTTTTTCATCCTGGGTAAAATAGCGCATGCAGGGCAGGAAAAAATGCTGGTCCTCCTTTTCGATGTGCACGGGATAAAAATCGACCAGGTAGCGCATACAGGCCACTATTCTGGAGACGCTTTCGCGCCTGCCCCGGATATATTCCTCCTTGGCCGCAACCAATTCCGCGACCATCTGTCTTCCCTTCCGATGTTCCTCGATCAACTCATTCAATGTTACCCTGAGGTCTTCCGAAAGCGGTTTGTCCTGGAGGTCTCTAAAAAGGATCTCTTCTTCTTTTCCATGATGACAATGGTCAGTGTAGGTTCGAATAAAATCGACCGCCATGTCAACGAATCCCGGATTGATCTCCCCGGTCGTTTCGATGTGGGTGAGTTCATTTGAAATCGCCTTGATCATTCTCTCAATAAGCCGGTGCTCTATCATGAGCGGTGCTACCGGCATCATTTTTCTTTCCATGCCTGGCCCCTTTTAATTCTTCGTCTACAAGGCTTTTCGCCCTGATGTGGGAATTTCAATCCTTTTTATCACCCTGCCGGTTTCCGATCGCATGCGCTCCCGATTGCAGTCCCAAAGATCCGCACCCGGTTATCATTTCACTTTTAGAAGGTTTTGGGAAGTTCATGTAGTCCGCATTTACAGGATAGTGTGTATTTACCTCCTCCGCCGATTGCGGTAGTAAAAGCCGAGCGAGAGATGACATTCTGATTGGTGGGGAGTAAAAATGTGCCATGTTTTAATAGTTGAGGACAATCCAATTTTCCGCGATGCTCTAAAAAACGTTCTGACTACACGATTTCCCGCAATGGTGATTGAAGAAGCAGCCGATGGTGAAGAGGCGCTGGCAAAGTTTCAAGAGCTTGAACCTGTGCTGATTTTCATGGACATCAAGCTGCCTGGACGAAACGGCCTGGAAATCACCAGGGCCATCAAAAGCACAAATTCAGACACCGAGATTATCATTCTTACGAGCTACGACATTCCTGAATACCGGGAAGCCGCATTCCGCAACGGGGCGAGTCATTTCCTGACGAAAGGTAATGCCACCGGAGATGAAATAGCCTCCCTGATTGTTTCCGGTCTGGCCGGAAGCGATAGGGAACGCCCAAACATCGAGCCGGTATCTTAGCTTATCTTTGCTCCAAAGCTTTTCGGATAGCACACGCGAGTGTGCGGATTTCATAAGGCTTCATAATAAATTCCAGTATCCCTGCCTCCTTGGATTGTTTTTCATTGACCAGATCGCAAAAGCCGGTAGACAAAATGATAGGCGTATCCGAACGAAGAGCGATGATTTTTTTTGCGAGTTCTCTGCCTGTAAGGGACGGCATCGTCATATCAGTTATGACCAGGTCAAAAGCATAAGGTTGTACTCGAAAAATTTCCAGCGCATCCAGACTGCTTGTCATGGCAGTGACCTGGTAGCCAAGCGTCTCCAATATTTCCTTGCCCAAATCCACTAGGGCTTCTTCGTCGTCAACCAGAAGTATTCGCTCACTGCCGGCCGGAGGGATATGGAATGCTTCGCAGACTTCCACGTCTGCCTTTTCAATTCCGGGTAGAAACACGGAAAAGGTGGTACCCTGCCTAGGTTCGCTTCTTACGGTGATTGCTCCGTTATGACTTTTGACGATCCCCTGAACCACTGAAAGCCCGAGGCCGGTTCCTTCCCCCGGTCCCTTGGTGGTGAAGTAAGGATCGAATACGCGATCGAGCACTGCCGAATCCATCCCATGACCTGTATCGCTCACAGTGATGCACACATGGGGCCCAGCTTTCAAACCCGGATTTACTGAGACCTGTGATGCATCGGTGATTACCGATAATTTCACGCTCATAGTGCCCCCTTTGCTTATCATCGCATGGCCGGCGTTGGTGCCGAAATTCATCAGCACCTGATGGATCTGACCGGGATCGGCCAGAACGACATCTTCGCCGGGACTGAGTGCAACTTCCTGGCGAATTTCGATTGTCGACGGCAATGAAGAGCGCAGGAGTTTCAGAGCATCCTGAACAATGGGAGCTATTCTTACCGGTTTGCGTTCCAGCACCCCTTGACGTGTAAAAGTAAGAATTTGTTTCACGACCTCCGATGCGCGCGAAGCCGCCTTCAATATCTGCTCAAGGTTCCCCCGAACCGGGTTGTCCCCTTTAAGTTTGAGCAGGCTCAGCTCAGTGAACCCCATGATGGCAGCAAGCATGTTATTGAAATCATGGGCAATGCCCCCGGCCAAAAGTCCAATGGCTTCCATCTTCCGAGCCTGATTAAGCTCCACTTCGAGCTTTTCCTTTTCCCTCTCCGCACGCTTTCTCTCGGTGATGTCTCTAATGACACCACAGACAAGCGCCCGTTCACGCCACAGGAACCGTACAGACGATATTTCAACGGGAAACACGGTGCCGTCTTTTTTACGATGGTAGCGCAACGGTGCTCTTAACTCTTGTCCGGCCGCCGTTCCCTCCTCTGATTTTCTTGAGATCTCAGGGTCTGCGAGGATATCCGCCTTTTTCAGGTTTAGAAATTCCTCCCGCGTATAGCCGTAGCAACGCAAAGCGCTTTCATTCATATCGATGAACCGGAGGGTATCGGCGTCAAAAACAACAATTGCATCCGATACGGCGGCAAATAATTCCCGGTACCTCGCTTCGCTCTGACGAAGTGCATTTTCAGCCCGCTTGCGCTCGGAGATATCGTTCACCATGGCAAACGAGCCAACCTTGGTCCCCGACCCGTCCCAGAGCGGCGTCGAATTGAACTGGCACAGGACCTTTGACCCATCAGGGCGAGAGAGGGCGATCTCATATGCGCCTATTTCTCCCCAGGCCCTCAGTCTTATCTGATGCTCGAAGATGGCCATATTTTCATCATCGACAAAATCAAAGATCTTCCTGCCGAGGACATCTTCTCGATTTCTGCCCAGGATGGCGCTCATGCCCGGATTGAGATCCAAGGTTCCAGTGTCGTTATCTATCAGCCAGAATCCGCCATTGACCGTCTGCAAAATGGTTCTGAGGCGAAGTTCGCTCTCATGGAGCGCATTCTGCGCGTTTTTGCGCTCGGTGATGTCCAGCCATAGCACCACAAGGTACTTGCGGTCGCGAACGCAAATGACCTGGTTGCTCACCAGAACATCACATATAGTGCCATCCTTGCGGCGCTGTTGATTCTCGAAATTTGAATACTCCGCTTTCACTATATCCCGGACACGCTGTGTGAACTCGTCTAGCGTCAGGCCCCCCTGGATATCGAAAAGCGAGAGCCCTGCAAATTCTTCCCTTGAATACCCCAGGCTATTGCAGGCCGCATCGTTGAAGTCGACGAAGCGGAGCGTTTCACAATCGACGAGCACAATGCCCTCTTTTGCCTGATCGATGATAGCGCTATTGATTTCCGCACTCTCCCGCCGGGCCTCTTCAGCCCGCATCAACTCGGTCGTCCTGCGGGAAATGCCGAATATGTCCATCAAATTACCACGCATCGCCCTGTGGAGCAGAAGGCAGGTGACGGCAACAAACAGCCCACCCATGAGCATGCCGGCCAGAATGATCCGGTTCGGCTCGTGGAAAAGCAACTCCACCAACCTGCCGGAGAGCAGAATCCAAAGGCTCGCAAAGATGCCGTACAGCAGGACGACCCTGATACCGTCCGTTCTGGACACAGGCACACGGGATGAGGCTTTATCAGCCATTGGGTTAACGGCCTCCTTGAAGAATGGAAAATCGGGCATTTCTTATGACCGTAACATTTTCAATCGCCGGAGGGCAAACACTTCATAATTACGAATTGGGAATCAGGAATTTGGAATTAGCAATCAAAATCAAGCTCATCCATTGTCCCTTCTTTCAATAATTGGACTAAAATCAACTACATTGCCCTTGCTCAGTCCCTGTTCGCGCATTATCAGGGTTCTCAAATGATGGAGTTTGAAAATGCGGGTGAAGGGTCTGTGATGCTTTCCCGGAGATGCCCGGACTGGGGCCAACGCAGGTTCGAGGAAGGCTCAACAGTATCGGGTCCGGCATATCAAAAGGAGTAAATTATGAGCTATTACTTTAGCAAGATTCTGCCGTCGCCTTTCGAAGAAGTGGTTCAGCACACGATTGAAACTTTGAAGCTGGAGGGTTTTGGCATAATCACACAGATTGATGTAAAAGAGACTCTGAGGGTCAAGTTGAACCAGGAGTTCCGGCCTTATCGCATCCTGGGGGCCTGCATTCCCGGTTTGGCCTACGAGGCCTTGAAGCTGGAAGACAAGATCGGCACGATGCTGCCGTGCAATGTTATCGTGCAGGATGCCGGCTCGGGCAATACCGAAGTGGCCGCAATCGATCCCGTCGCTTCCATGCAAGCCGTTGCGAACCCTCAACTTCTTGAGAAAGCAAAGCTTGTCCGCGAAAAACTCAAACGGGTAATCGACGCGCTGTGAAATAATGTTTGGAGTTAAGAATGCCTGAAAGCGATTCAATAACAGATAGAAAAAGAAGAGTTCTTGCTATCGGCAAGGGGGCCGGCGCGCTCGCGGTCCTTATCGTCCTGATGTCCTGGCTTGCCGGGGGGTTCGTAAAAAAGGTGGGACCTGAGGCCGCCGGGCATGAACCGTCTCAGCAAAAGCCGGCAACTGAGAGGGTGGAACGCAAAACATTTCCCCTTATGATCGAGCAGGTCGGAGCCATTCGATCCGGAAGCGAAGCGCAGGTATCCAGCCGTCTCATGGCCGAGGTGAGGGAAATCCGGGTAAAGGAAGGTGACCGGGTTAGCGGACCCGAGGCCGGACATCCAACAGTGCTTGCCACGCTTGACGACCGGGACGTCCGGGCAAAACTTCGCCAGGCCGATTGGCAGGTTGATGCGGTTTTTCATGCCATAGACGGGGCCAGGGCGAAACTGCGGGCAGCCCAGGATCAGGTTTCGGCATCAAAAGCGAACCAGGAAAAAGCGTCATTGGATTATCGGCGCTATGAAAATCTTTTAAAAAACGGGGCCGCCACCGAGCAGCAGGCCCAGAATGCCAGGGCACAGCGGGATGTTACCAGTGCTCAGGCCGGCTCTGCGACCCAGGAGGTCGAGGCGGCCCAAGGAGAGATAGCACGGCTGGGGGCACAGAGGGAGCAAGCCGAAGCAGCGGTAAAGGAAGCCCGGGTGATGCTCAGCTACACCATAATCGAGGCCCCTTTTTCAGGTCGTGTGGTAAAGAAAATGATAAACGCCGGTGATATGGCTGCGCCCGGCCAACCCGTTTTTTTTCTCGATGCGCCCTCGCAGGCCGAAGTCCACGCAATCGTTTCTGAATCGCTTGTTCCTCATCTTCAGATCGGAGAGCATATAGAAGTCGGAATCGACGCACTGGACAGTACCATGGAGGGAGAAATAAGGGAAATCGTCCCTCAGTCCGACACGGCTACCCGCACGATGTTGGTGAAAATCGGCCTTCCTGCTTCCCCCGGTCTTGTAAGTGGCCTTTTTGCGAGAATATACGTCCCGTATGGGACCTATGACGCACTGGTTATCCCCGCCCGTGCGGTTCGGGAGGTCGGCCAATTGTGCCTGACAGACGTTGTCGGCCTCAACGGACGGCCCTCAAGAAGATTCATAACGGTCGGCCGGACCAGGGGACCACTGATCGAGGTGCTCTCGGGACTCAGTGAGGGTGAAGATGTATCGGTGCAGAAAGCGCAAAGCGAAGAATAAGGAGCGGGAAGCGGGAAGCAAGCAAGCGGTCTTCTTCCAGCTTCCTGCACCTTGCTCCTGGAAAACGAAAGACAAGCATGGATGAAGTAGAAGAAACGACGCACAACTGGATGACCCGGATAGTGGTGGCCTTTCTTCGCGGGAACCTCTCGGTCATCCTCATCCTCATAAGTCTTGTTGCAGGCGCTACGGCGCTCCTGGTCACGCCCCGCGAAGAAGACCCGCAGATCGTGGTGCCCATTGCCGATATATTAGTCAACATGCCCGGGGCATCGGTGCGCGAGGTGGAGCGCCAGGTTTCCACCCGGCTTGAAAAACTGCTCTACCAGATAGACGGCGTGGAATACGTCTATTCCACCAGTTACCCGTCACAGGCCATCGTTACCGTCCGGTTCTATGTGGGCGAGGACCGGGAGCGCAGTTGGATCAAGCTCTATAACAAGATCAACTCCAATATCGACCAGGTGCCGCCCGGAGTTACCGGCTGGGTGATAAAGCCGGTTGAAATAGATGATGTTCCCATCGTAAATCTCACCCTCTACGGAGACGACCGATCCAGCGATTTTGAGCTCCGCCGTCTGGCCGAGGAGCTTGAAATACGTCTTCAGGGAGTCAAAAACGCCGGAACAACCTATATAGTAGGCGGAAGACAGAGACAAATCTCGGTTCACCTTTCTCCGCAGCGTATGGCTGGAATGGGTATAGGAATCGACGCAGTTGAACGGGCACTCAAAGCGGCAAATGTCGCCCTTCCGGCAGGCGATCTCATACAGCGCGACAGTGTGGTTCGACTGGATGCAGGCCGTTTTCTCTCAACGGTTGAGGAAGTGAGAAACCTTGTAGTCGGCGTTTCAAACATGAAACCGATCTTCCTGAAGGAGGTGGCCACCTTAGAGGATGGTCCCGGCGAGGCAGCCAACTATACCAGGATTTCATTTGCAGACAGGGCTTTTTCGCATATGGACCCGGCTGCACAAGGGCGTAGCCGGCCTTCCGATATAGAACTGCACAGGGACTATCCTGCTGTAACGGTTGCTGTGGCCAAACGCAAGGGAACAAATGCCGTATGGGTTTCCGAGGAGGTCCGCAAGGAAGCCGAACGGTTCGCTCAAAAGGCCCTGCCCGATGGTGTTCACCTCCGCGTCACAAGAGACTACGGGCGCACTGCCGATGAAAAAGTAAACGATCTCGTAGAAGCCCTTCTTGTGGCGATAGCCATCGTGGTGCTTCTTTTGGCCTACACCCTTGGTTGGCGGGAGGGGATAATCATCGCCCTTGCCGTCCCGATCACCTTCAGCTTTACCCTGCTTCTAAACCTTCTGCTTGGTTACACAATCAACCGCGTGACCCTTTTTGCACTTATTCTCGCCCTTGGCCTGGTCGTTGACGACCCTATAGTGGACGTCGAAAATATCCACCGCCATTTTGCGATGCGAAAACAAAAGCCCTTCGACGCGGTAGTTAGCGCGGTTAACGAGGTTCGGCCCCCCATCATTTTGGCGACACTGGCTGTTATAATCTCCTTTGTGCCGATGTTTTTTATCACCGGCATGATGGGTCCCTATATGAGGCCCATGGCGCTTAACGTCCCGGTGGCTATGCTCCTGAGCCTGCTGGTCGCCTTCACCATAACTCCGTGGCTTTCACTTCACATGCTGAGAGGGAGCTACGGCCATGCCGCCCATAGCGCATACACACTGGAAGAGGACCCCTTCTTCAAGGGCTACAGCCGGATTCTGGGTCCCATGTTCAAAGACCGCAGGCTTCGTTTGGGCCTCATTGCACTGATCGGGGTGCTGATGGCTTTTGCCGTTTGGCTTGTATTCTCACACAGAGTCCCGCTCAAGATGCTTCCCTTCGACAACAAGAACGAGTTCTATGTCGTTATTGACATGCCCGAGGGGACCACGCTCGAGAAAACCGAAGCCGCCGCCCACGATATCGCAGGATATCTCATCGGGCTTCCCGAAGCTACCGACGTTATGAGCTATTCGGGGCTTGCGGGTCCCGTGGATTTCAATGGGTTGGTGCGCCACTACTATTTGAGACAGGGTCCAAGATATGCCGAGGTCAGGGTAAATCTTGTGGGCAAGAAGAGAAGAGAGTTCCAGAGTCACGCACTTGCTCTCAGGATAAGAAACGATCTCCAGGCAATAGCCCAACGGCATGGGGCAAACACAAAGATAGTGGAAGTGCCGCCGGGACCTCCCGTTATAGCTACCATAGTCGCCGAGATTCACGGCAGTCTGGGCGAGCCTTACGAGCAAATTGCCGATTCGGCGAAGGATGTGCGGCGCATAATGGAACAGACACCCGGAATTGTGGACGTAGACGATACCCTGGTGGCTCCTCAGCCAAAGACCGTCTTCAAGGTTGACAGAACGAAAGCCGCCCTGAACGGCATATCCGATCAGCAAATCGCAGACGCGCTTCAGGGAACGGTCCTTGGTTCGAGTCCCACTTCGCTTCGAATCGATAACGAAGTCCATCCGGTCAATATCGAACTTCGCCTTCCAAGAGATGAACGAGCCCGCCGGGCGGATTTGAAACAATTGATGATAACCGGAAGCAACGGCGGCCGGGTGTTTGTGTCGGAACTGGGAACGTTTTTCAATGACACCATCGACCAGCCCATCTACCACAAGAACCTCGATCCTGTCGTGTACGTTTTTGGAGAGACAGCCGGACTGCCTCCCCCCGATGCCGTGCTCACCCTGTCAGACAAAGTGGAACATTCTCCGGAACTGAAGGGAGTGAACGTGATCTGGTCGGGTGAAGGGGAATGGGACATCACTTTGCGGGTCTTTCGCGACCTCGGGATAGCTTTCGGAATAGCGGTGCTCGGGATATACCTGCTGCTGTTGTACCAGACTCAGAGCTATCTCCTTCCGGCCATTCAGCTCATTGCCCTGCCCCTTTCGGTAATAGGCATCCTGCCGGGCTTTTGGCTCCTTAACCTCTTCACGGCTAAGCCGGTGGGCGGATGGGGCAACCCGGTCTATTTCACCGCCACGGCCATGATCGGTATGATCGCTCTGTCCGGCATAGCCACAAGAAACGCGATCCTGCTCATCGAGTTCGTCGAAAAGCGCATAAAGGAAGGGAAACCCCTCAAAAGATCGCTTATCGAGGCCGGGGCGCTAAGAACAAAACCCATATTCCTGACCTCTCTTGCCGCGATGCTGGCGGCATGGCCGATCACCCTCGACCCGATCTTCTCCGGCCTCGCCTGGGCATTGATCTTCGGTATAGCGGTTTCGACTTTTTTTACACTTATCGTAGTGCCGGTTGTCTACTATATGGCTTATGGAGACAAGGGAAAGGAGGAGGAAACAGTGTCTGGCACGCAATGAAGGGTTAACCCCAGCGCCGGGCCTTTTTGCAATACTTCTTGTTAGTTGCGTTAGATTTCTCTTTAACTTTGAGCTAAGATACGATTCAGTAGAGCGGGATGTAGAAAATGCCTGAGCCCAAGAAGCAACTCAATGGAGAAGAGGTTAAATTTACTTTGTGAGTAAAACGCTCGAAAGAGTTCTTGATCTGGTGAACCAAAGGGAGGTGCTGATATCTAGCCATGGTTATGACGAGTTGGCTGCTGATGACATTCCCCTGAAGGATATACTGGCGGGTCTTGCTACCGCCGTAGTGATTGAAAATTATCCCGATTACCCTAAAGGCCCTTGCGTCCTCGTGCTTCAAAGGGACGCTGAGGGTGGTCCAATCCATGTGGTCTGGGGCATTCCGAAAGGGACTGCTTCGCCGGCGGCGGTGGTTACCGGCTACAGGCTGGACCCACGTCGTTGGTCAAAAGATTTTCTCAGGAGAAAAGCGTGAGAAAAAGACAACACACAAAGCTTGTCCATGAAGGTGAATTCGTTGCCGAAGTTGATGTAGAACTAATCTACACCGACGAGGGATGGTCACCTTATTTATCGCTGGATGATGCGCAGAAGTTGGACGACGTAAAGGAGGCCTTGCGCAGAGGGGACCTAAAGCAAGCCGCACGGCAATCACGCCTCTATGCACTTACTCCCGTGGCGCTCTGAGGCACAATCGCGGACTTAGCGATTGATACGTTCTTAAAATCAATCTTTCTAAGATCCCTTTCGGCCTGCGGTGTAAAACTAATCTGCCAAGCCAAGCCTACGCTCCACTTCTTCAAGCAGCACAGAAAACTTCTCCCACTCCACTATTTCTTGAACGCTTTCTCGAAAGGATTGTTGAAACCGCCCTTTTTTTGATCGACACGATTTTTGGGGCGTTCGATCCTGGTTTCATAAGAATCTCCCTTTCCGGTCTTTGCCTGCCCAACTGCCGGCTGAACCCCTCCAGCACCGGCGGCCATTGGCGGGCTGGATTTCATGGAAAGCGACACGCGCCCTCTTTCCAGATCCACATCGAGCACGGTCACTGATACCTTTTGATGCACCTGCACCACCTGCCGGGGGTCCTTTACGAACCTGTCGGAGAGTTCGCTGACGTGGACCAGGCCGTCCCTGTGGACTCCTATATCCACAAAAGCGCCAAAGGCAGTGACATTGGTCACTATTCCGGGCAGTTTCATGCCGCGTTCCAGGTCGGTCACCTTTTCGATCCCCGGGGCAAATGAAAATTCTTCGAATGCTTTTCGGGGATCTCTGCCCGGCTTGGAGAGTTCCGACAGAATATCGACCAGGGTGGGGATTCCCGCCTGCTCCGTCACGTAGAGCGCCGGGTCGATTTTTTCGCGAAGAGATTGCTCCCGCATCAGGTCCAAAACCGAACGGCCCAAATCCCCGGCCATCTTCTCGACGATCGGGTAGGACTCAGGGTGGACGGCGCTTGCATCCAGCGGGCATTCGCCA
>Ga0209517_10001393_pt1 | contig 36800 bp, 49 predicted proteins | sample PeaSoiMetSII2010_FD_187695 | JGI IMG/M metagenome (GOLD analysis project Ga0209517, IMG submission 187695) | Peat soil microbial communities from Weissenstadt, Germany - SII-2010 (SPAdes) (version 2) | ecosystem: Environmental > Terrestrial > Soil > Wetlands > Peat | place: Germany... | reverse complement strand
TTGGTCTGAATCTTGTAATGGTCACTATTGCTATAATTCCTATTGCTAATGCAATGGCAGCTATTGGTCCAAACTCTGGCACCACGGTAGTTCCGACAATGGATATGTTCTCAGTAAGAGGAGTGATTGGTATTGATATTGCTGTATCTCCAGTTTCATTTGTTATGGAGTAATTCGTAATTATGTTATTGTCTACAAAGACTCCGATAAATGGACCGCTAATTAGTCCAGTTGGTAGTTTCAGAATCAAAGTGCTATTTGTATCAGTTTTTCCAACCAAGTTGAAACTTATGGACTTGTCTTTTGTACTAACTGATGGGCTTATGATGTCCTTTACTGATGAATACTGTATGCTGTATGTTGTCAATCCATCCCCTGCATCTTTTCCAAAAAATGGACTGGTCTTGAAATTTTCAGCAAAGGAGGACGATACTGCCATCGGGGCAAGTAAAATTGTAATTACTGCAACGATGATTATCTTATACACAACTGGAATCTCTTTATTTGATTAGTTAATGAGCTTGGCTAATTATTTTAACGAAACTGCGAATCTCTTTGAAGCTTCAAGCAGGTCCTTAATGTCTGATTCTGAATGTACGTAGGATATTGCCCCAAGCTTACCTGGAAGGAAGAATATCTTCTCTTTGGCAATCAATTCGAAATGGTATTTTTTTAGGATATCTATGTTGCACTTTGATGCTTCTTCTGCATTTGTAATCTGTGTTATACCGTTTGCCAAAAAATGTGGCATAAATAATGATCCCATTCCTGTGATTATTGCCTTGTCTTGTAATATTTTTGATAATCCTTTTCGTGTTTCTTCTCCCAGTCTCCCAATTTTTTTATAGACTGGAACAGAGTTTTTCTTTAAAAATTTTAACATTGCCTTTCCTGACGTCATAGTCATAGGATTGGCAGAAAATGTTCCTCCTCCAATATATGATCTATCGATTCTTTTATTTGAGTTAGCATCGGTAATTTTCATCACTTCCTCTTTTCCACAAATCACTCCGATTGGAAATCCGCCGCCAACAATTTTTCCTAATGTTACAATATCTGGGTCAAGATTCATTGTTTTGTAAAGACAACCAAATCTGAATCTAAAGCCTGTAACAATCTCATCTAAAATAAAAAGTGCGTTATTACTATGAGTGAATTCTTGAATTCCTGTAAGATATTCTTTTGTTGCGGGAATGCAACCTGCACCGCCAAGCAATGGTTCTATTATTATGCCGGCTAGATTGTTTTTTACAGATTCTAAAATTGAGATTGATTTTTCTAGATTGTTATACGGAATGGAAATTATGTGTTCTTCATCTATTAATCCTGCGCTCTCTGATTGATCAAATGGATAGTTGACTGATTTTAGTAAATCGGTTGTATATCCATGCCACCCACCTTCAATTTTTGCAATTATTTTTTTTCCAGTTTTCGCTCTTGCAATTCTTGTTGTATACATTGTAGCTTCAGTTCCAGTAGAAACATATCGAATCTTTTCAGCAACTGGAACTGCTTTTTGTATTATCTCTGAAAATTCTACCGTATTTTCGTTTACGGTTCCATGCATCCAACAATGTTGAATTTGTTTTCTAACCTTGTCTGCGACCTTTGGTACGGCATGACCTAAAATGAGGCTCCAATGACCCATCCAATAATCTGTGTATTTGTTACCGTCTACATCTATCAGATACTTGCCTTTTGCAGACTTTGTGACAAACGGATATGGCTCGAAAAATCTTATGTTGTGACTAACACCGTTGACATGAAGTTTTTTTGATCTCTCAAATATCTTGGCGGATTTCTTGGTATTTTTCTTATATGTATCTAAAGTAGAAGACAACTGCATGCAATTGCCAGTCTGTTTAATATTAGTGATCGGATAATAATTATAAAAAAAGCAGGTTTTGGGCATGGTTTATATTATTTCTCTTTGATCCCCTTTTTGCATACGTAACAGCAAGGCGGCGCTTGTGATGATGTTTGGTAGTATACCAGTTTGTGATTCACAGGCCTCCAGTTACGCATACAATATGTGGGTTTGATCAAAAGATCTTATCCGAAGTTTGAAGAAAGTGTGTGCAATCCACCAATTTCCAATAAATATTACGTCTTACTTCGACGCGTACTGAAATATGTACGAACAAAACGAATCCGGTTGATCCTGCCGGACCTGACTGCTATCGGATTGGTACTAAGCCATGCGAGTCATTGTAGCAATACAAGGCGGACGGCTCAGTAACACGTAGTCAACCTAACTCGTGGACGTGGATAACCTCGGGAAACTGAGAATAAACCACGATAGATCATAGTGCCTGGAATGGCTTATGGTCCAAACAGTTTACTGCCATGGGATGGGACTGCGGCCTATCAGCTTGTTGGTGAGGTAATGGCCCACCAAGGCGATTACAGGTACGGGCTCTGAGAGGAGAAGCCCGGAGATGGGTACTGAGACACGGACCCAGGCCCTATGGGGCGCAGCAGGCGAGAAACCTTAGCAATGTGCGAAAGCACGACTGGGTCAGTCCGAGTGATTCCTGATAAAGGAGTCTTTTGCCTGTCCTAAAAGCACAGGTGAATAAGGGGTGGGCAAGTCTGGTGTCAGCCGCCGCGGTAATACCAGCACCTCGAGTGGTCAGGACGTTTATTGGGCCTAAAGCATCCGTAGCCGGCTCTGCAAGTCTTCGGTTAAATCCACCTGCTCAACAGATGGGCCGCTGGAGATACTACAGAGCTAGGGAGTGGGAGAGGCAGACGGTATTCAGTGGGTAGGGGTAAAATCCTCTGATCCATTGAGGACCACCAGTGGCGAAGGCGGTCTGCCAGAACACGTTCGACGGTGAGGGATGAAAGCTGGGGGAGCAAACCGGATTAGATACCCGGGTAGTCCCAGCTGTAAACGATGCAAACTCGGTGATGCATTGGCTTATGGCCAATGCAGTGCCGCAGGGAAGCCGTTAAGTTTGCCGCCTGGGAAGTACGGACGCAAGTCTGAAACTTAAAGGAATTGGCGGGGGAGCACCACAAGGGGTGAAGCCTGCGGTTCAATTGGAGTCAACGCCAGGAATCTTACCCGGGGAGACAGCAGAATGAAGGTCAAGCTGAAGACTTTACCAGACAAGCTGAGAGGAGGTGCATGGCCGTCGCCAGCTCGTGCCGTGAGGTGTCCTGTTAAGTCAGGTAACGAGCGAGATCCCTGCCCTTAGTTGCTGCAGTTACTCTCAGGAGTAGCTGGGCTAACTAAGGGGACCGCCACTGCTGAAGTGGAGGAAGGAGGGGGCCACGGCAGGTCAGTATGCCCCGAAACCCTGGGGCTACACGCGGGCTGCAATGATAGAGACAACGGGTTCCGAACTCGAAAGAGGGAGGCAATCCTTAAACTCTATCTCAGTTATGATTGAGGGCTGCAACTCGCCCTCATGAATATGGAATCCCTAGTAACCGCGCGTCATAACCGCGCAGTGAATACGTCCCTGCTCCTTGCACACACCGCCCGTCGCTTCATTGAAGTTGGGTTTGTGCGAGGTGACGCCTAATTGACGTCATCGAACACGAGTTTAGCAACAAGGGAGAAGTCGTAACAAGGTGACCGTAGGGGAACCTGCGGTCGGATCACCTCCTTAAACATAATTGGGTTGTGTGGGTTGCCCACACTTTCTTCAACAAAAAAGATGCAACTGGACAAGAAATTGTTCGGTGAAGGACGTAGCTGGTACCCGTAACCTGGGACTAGCGATGATCGTCGTGTATAGTCGTGTAATATTATGACTGAATATGCTGATGTGCCGACGCCAATAGAGGGATGGCTTGGCTTGAGAAGAGATGAAGGACGTGGCAAGCTGCGATAAGCTTAGGGTAGGTGCAGGCGACCTGTGATCCTGAGATGTCCGAATAGGAATCCAATGCGTTAAGCATACTCAATTACAATGGTAGTTGAGATCGAACCGTGGGAAGTGAAGCATCTGAGTACCACGTGGAAAAGAAATCAACAGAGATTTCCCAAGTAGCGGCGAGCGAAAAGGAAACAGCCCAAACTGAATCTGCCATGGTAACATGGTAGAGATGTGGTGTTGTTATGATATTACGATCCTCAAATCAGAGCTTAAGTGGCCTGGAAAGGCCTGGCGAAGAAGGTGAAACCCCCGTGAGCGAAAGAAGAGAGGATCTTATCATAACGCGAGTAGTTGTCCTTGGTAGTGGGCAATGAATATAGGTGAAAGTAGCATCTAAGGCTAAATATTTCTCAAGACCGATAGCGGAGTAGTACCGTGAGGGAAAGCTGAAAAGTACCCCGGAAGGGGGGTGAAAAGTGCCTGAAATCTATTGGTTACAGACGTGCATGGCATGAAAGGAGTTTTTGTCAGATTGGAGGTTCTAGCAATAGGGCTGAAGGTCTGGCGTTCATAGCTCCAGTGTCATGCGTTCCGTCTAGAAACACGGGCCAGGGAGCTTACTGTTATGGCAAGCCTAAATCTATAAAGATGGAGGCGAAGGGAAACCAAGTTCCCGCAGTGAATAACGAGGGGAAGCGTGTGAAAGTGCGTAGAGTCATAGCGGCAAGGCTAGAAACCAGACGATCTATCCCTGAACAAGACGAAGTTGGGCGAAAGCCTGATGGAGGTCTGAAGCAGTTCTAACGTGCAATTTGTTTGTCTGATTTGGGGATAGGGGTCAAAAACCAATCTAGTCTGGTGATCGCTAGTTCCTAACGAAGTGTATCGCAGTACAGCCTTTATGGAGACAGCGTGTCCTGTAGAGCACCGATAGGGCATGTCGGGAGAGAAATCTTTCGCTGCCCATTCAAACTCCGAAGGGATGTGCGTCGTAGAAGTAAAGAGACGGATTTACGTGGCGTAAGGCTCGTAATCAAGAGGGGGACAACCCAGACTGAAGTTAAGGTCCCCAAGTTTTTGCTAAGTGTCAAACTGAAGGGCGTATTTAAGCCAAGACAGCAGGGAGGTAAGCTCAGAAGCAGCTATCCTTTAAAAAGTGCGTAACAGCTTACCTGCCGAGCTTGGATGCCCCAAAAATGGACGGGGCTAAAGCAAAGCACCGATACTTCAGATTGTTATCATATGATAACACATGGTAGTTAGGCGTAGGGATTGGGTCGAAGCAGGGCCGTGAGGTCCTGTGGACCGATTCCTATTGCAGATCCTGGCGGCAGTAACAGCATAGTGGAGTGAGAATCTCCACCATCGCAAGCGTAAGGGTTTCCCGGCAATGCGTCGTCAGCCGGGAGTTAGTCGATCCTAAGATCAACCTCAACAGAGTTGATCGAACGGGAAACTTGTTAATATTCAAGTACCTTATAGGTGCGTTATAATCTAGCATACGCTTTCGGATAGGGCTTACAGAACCATCGTTCTGTCTAAGCGTTCAAGAGTTGGGGAGTGTCGCAATGACGAGAACCAATTCGAGACGTTAATGGCTTGGCGTTAGCTGAGTTTGCTCGAGTCCAAGAGACCATGAAAAAATGTGTAGTGAGCGTCTTATAATGATCGTACCGAGATCCGACACAGGTGCGCTGGATGAGAAGTCTAAGATGTATCGGGTATACCGTAGGCGAGGGAACTCGGCAAAATAGTCCTGTACCTTTGGTATAAGGGATGCCTGCAGCGGTAATGTAGAATTGCCGTCGCAGGTCGCAGTGACAAGGGGGTCCCGACTGTTTAATAAAAACACAGGTGACTGCTAGTCCGAAAGGATGCGTATAGTCACTGAATCCTGGCCAGTGCAGGTACCTAAAACTTGGGTTCAACTGAGCTAAGGGCCTGTAAACGCCGGGAGTAACTCTGACTCTCTTAAGGTAGCCAAATGCCTTGTCGGGTAAGTTCCGACGTGCATGAATGGAACAACGAGGGCCCCGCTGTCCCCGCCTACAACCCGGTGAAGCCACATAAGCTGGACGAACAGTCCAGCATCTTCCATCGGGGAGAGAAGACCCCGTGGAGTTTTACTGCAGCTTGTGCTTGTGGTATGGTGGAATTTGCATAGAGTAACTGGTAGCCATGCTAACGCATTTTCGGGTGCGTTGGAAGCAAAAGTGTAACACCAGTCATTTTCCTTCGTACCTCTTACCTCATTAGTTTGAGGGACAGGTGCAGGTGGGCAGTTCGGCTGGGGCGGCACCCCTTCGAAAAGATATCGAAGGGGCCCAAAGTTCAGTTCAAACGGGTCAGAAATCCGTTGAAGAGGGCAAGGCCACAAACTGGACTGACTGGATCTCCAAACGCACGGGATTCAGAGAAGAAATTCGGGCCTAGCGATCCATGACGTCCCCACTATTGGGGGCTCGTGGTGACAGAAAAATTACCCCAGGGATAACAGGCTCGTCGCGGGCGAGAGCTCCTATCGACCCCGCGGTTTGGTACCTCGATGTCGGCTTTTCCCATCCTGGCCCTGCAGCAGGGGCCAAGGGTGAGGCTGCTCGCCTATTAAAGGGGAACATGAGCTGGGTTTAGACCGTCGTGAGACAGGTCGGACTCTGCCTGATGGAAGCGTGGATACTTGAGGGGAAGTTGCTCCGAGTACGAGAGGAACAGAGCAGCGTGGCCTCTGGTTTAACGGTTGTCTGATAAGGCAAGCCGTGCAGCTAAGCCATTTAGGCTAACTCCTGAAAGCATCTAAGGAGGAAACCTATCCCGAGAAAAGGTATCCGGTCGTAAGACGAAGGGTGGCAGCAGAAGACTGCTTTGATAGAACAGCAGTGTATGCCCCAAGGTTCGCCGAGGGGCGAGCTGGCTGTTACTAACAACCCAATACATCAGTCAGTCATAATACATAGAGACTATACACGACACAATCATACGTCATTTCTTTTTTCAATTTTTCATTCTAAAATTGTATTTAGTGTAAACTATAGAGCGATCACTTTTATCTGACGCGGTATGTAATATGTTAGAAAAATGAGCAGTATAGAACGTATCCAGATTCACTGTGATTGTGGTATCTGTGGGCATCATACAGAAAAAGAATGCATTGAAAAGGAATGCAAGTGTTGTCTTAACTTTCATGTAAGATCTGGACCAAAATCCAGTTCCCATGGAAAACGACTAAATTAGAATAAACAAAATTTTTGTATTTTATTTTTGTCTAGTGTATATGCTATATTGCAGATCTTGATAATTGCGATCAAGGATGTAATGGAAATTGCTTAAACACTAGTATGACTATCTACCATCTAGTGACACAAGGCAGAAAACACCACTGTTCAGAATGTCATCGTAATTTTGTATGTGATAGTCAACAATGCCTGCTTGAAATTGTTTATCCGTGCTGTAACTGTGATTATAATAATCAGCACATGGTCTCAGAATACGTTAGTGATCCTATTCAAGATACTATACTCTGTAAATGTAAAGAAAAGAAATGAAAAAACTACCTGCCAATAAAACTATTCATCTTGGTGGGTTTGACGGTATTCTTGTTGTAGACAGGGACAAAAAGAAAAAAACGAATCACTCGTATTGAATTCCTGACTTATATATGTGCCAAACACTGTCTAATCATGTTAAAAGAAATCATTGCAAAAATTAAATCTTGCACTTGTAACAAGTCATCGCATAATGACATAAATGCATTAAAAGAATCTGAAGAATCAAAGAAACAATAGGTTCTGAACTCTTTTTTATTTTACTAATATGATACAATTAAATCAAATACTGGGAAATTCAATGTTCTGATATGGGTATTAGAACTGTATCAGAATATGTGCAATTCTATCTGGGACTGAATATGCAAAATAGTATTAGCCTTTCAAGTTTTGTATATAATGAAAAACTAGTAATGACAAATAAACTGGAAAATAGTTCATTAAAAAAAGAACAGATTGTGCAAGGACTTAAAATTCTAGATGATCTCTTGACTGAAATACGAACTGTTGGAGAACGTACAGTTATAGAAAAATATACGAAATGAGTAATGGCTAAAATTTATTATGATCAGACCATCTCTGGCTAATTTATTGGGGAATCTTTAAGGTACGCAGGAAATCTACGACTGTATGAAACGTAGAACGCCTATTCTAGTGGTAGGTTGCTCTGAAAGGAAAAAATGGTAAAATGACTGAAGTTTTTTACGAAAAATGTGTTGAAGGTCATTGGTATGATCCGCGGATTAACAAAACAATCGATGTTTATGTTATTACATATGAAATGTCCCAAAAGCCAAGTCGAGAGAAAATACTCATACTGGAACTCTTGTCAGATTACAAAGGCGCTGGAGATTTTGATTATTTTGACGAGGAGAAAGTTGAATATGAAGAAGGCTTACCAGTGTATCCTCAGATACAGTTGGGGACAGCACATAGAAAGCAGATTAATGATATGTCATAAATCAAAAATAGATATTGCTAAATCTTTGATTGGATATGTGATATATTATGAATGAGAAAGAATTTGCAACTGAATCAATTAAATATTATTCTGAGCGACTCAAGAAATTGGATTTAATACTTGAAGATAAAAAACTCAATGAACACAAGAGGGTAGAATATCAAAGTGAAAAAGAATATTGTATAAAAAGAAAAAATTGGTATAAATTTACAAATTTGGAAAAATCAAATCCAAGATCCGTCTAAGATCTTTAATTGATGATTAATCTCTAGTAATCTTCAATTCAATCAATTCCATTAAATCGATAAGGCCAAAAATGCTCTCTATTGTCTCCCAGAATGATTATCCGTATCAGCGGAAAAGATTATTCTGATTTTTTAGTTGAATATGATTTAGAAAATCTTACTCCTGAAGAAAAAATCAGAGAGATAATAACTTGTTATGTTATTCTAAGAAGAAATAGGAGAAAACTTCCACAAAAGATCTTGAATCCTTTTCTAAATGCCTTTGAAAGATATACAGGATCTTAACACGGATTTTTCTGACATGCTAATGTAATCATTTTACTTGGACTTTTTGTATTTTTTGAAGCTTTGATGTGAGATGTTCTTTTTCTAATGAGAGTAATCGTATTTCATGTTTATCACGTATTTCTTTTAAAGGGAAATGTACCAGCATAAACTCATTAAAATCTTTTAGTCCGGAATCTTCTAGTTTTTTAAAAGCAATCTCTAATGCCTCAAGTGTATTATCAGTACCACAGTTGCTACATTCAGTATTTCTTAAAATTATAAATTTACAATCTCCGTTATAGCACTGTATCACATACTCATACTGCGTAAGAACTATAAAAATAACATCACCTGAATATCAAAACTGGACCTTTTAAAAGATGGATTCCTCAACAACGCTCAAATTAAAAAAAAGTGTCTCTATGATTATTTGAAAGTAATAAGCATAGAGTGAGCGATAATATTGTTTAGCCGATTAAGTTGGGCTAGGGTCTGTAATCGCTCGGGAGTAATCTCTGACACTTGTTTTTTGTGTATAACGTAATCAGTTTTAAAGATTAAATCCAAATTATTCTAGTGATGAATCAATTATAATTTAACACATTTTGGAGTATACCTCTAACTATGATAACTATGATTACTATGACGACTATGGCAAATAGATATTGCTAAATCATCGCTTGATGCAGAAAAGAACATGAACAAGAAAGACTCTATCACTAAATCTATTGCGATCTACAAAGAGAGGATCAATCAGGTGGATGAAAAACTAAAAGAACAGTATCTAAGTGATAGACAAAGAACTATGTTTGAATCTGAAAGAAAAATTGCCAATGAAGAACTAGTAAAAATAGAAACCGCAAAATAAATTTTTAATTTATTTTCTTATATTTATGAAATATTAGTTCTGAAAACTAGTTGTGAATTATTTTGATTTATTACAGATTGGTAATCTACCATGCTCAAATTGGAACGCCGTTAGTTGTTTTTCCTCTTCGGCCTCTGGGAATAATGTTTCATGATAACAAAATGAGACCGTGGATTTTATGCAAGGATCGTTCGAACTGAGTTGTTCCTTTAATCTTCCTTGTATGTTGTTACTTGCCCCAATGTATGTTGTTTCATGTTCTGAGCCCAGAAAATATACGCCTGATTTTACAGTAGATCTATCTACATTTTCTTTGTTAAATGGCATCCAATCAGAATATGACATGATTTGATATTCTATGTCTGACATTTAACAGATTGGGTCAGATGATTTGCAACAATTAGTTGATGCAAAAACTATTTTCATCAATAGAAATCATTAGTGCCCTTATTAGGGGTAAACACTAACTATCTGCCATGAATATTTATGATAAAAAATCAGTTCGTTGTTCACAGTGTGATAGGTTCATAGGGGAAATTGATGCTGATGCAGTTGTAGTTTTACCAAAATGCGGTAGATGTGCAAATCCAATGCCCGAAGGTGATGACAAGGTACAATACATAGTAAGCAAGTTTAACCCAAATCCTAAAAGTCTAATACCTATTGATTCTGTTACTTGATTTTTTAAAGAAACTTTGGTTTTTTCGCGTAGTGATTAATCAAAAATTTAAAATCTAATTTAGAACTTGCTGAAATGTTGCAAAGAGAATCTAAAACCTATTGTATGCAATAGTGATAATAACTAGAATAAAATAAGAGATCAAATGCCAATTTACTATTGTTTGGACTGTAAAAAAGTGATATTCAGTAAAGATCGTGATTATGGTCCCATCTGTCCTCCCTGCAAACAAAAAAGAAAACTAGAATCAAAATAATTTTTATTTCATTGCGAGCTGGTTAGTTACTCCAGTCCTTCTCCGACATAAAACATCAGGGATGTGCAAACTCACACTACTCCACGGTATTAGTAGTGCAATGTTAGATTAAAAGCCTCGTATGGTGATCTGTAGAATCTATGTTAATGCATTATTACATTTTGGACAAGTGGGAGTATCCGTACCAATTGATTGATTCTTTCTAGGTCTTGCCTGATATCCACACTTCATACATGATCCAGTTGTCTGCATGATGATTGTATTAATGATCTTGCTTAAATGAGTTCTATGATATAATGTGTATTTGACACATTTTTTGTTAAAACCACTTGTTTGTATCTTCTAAATACGGGATTTGTTTTTGATGTGTCATGGAATGTCCCAAATGTGGTTCTCCTATGGATAAATCTACAAATGAAACAAAAACTATCTACACCTGTTTTTGTTGTAATAATAAAACTGAATCCGAGTGAAACTAGTTAAATCAACGATTATGCATTATAGGATGATGAAATTTGATGATTTTTGGAATCTGATGGTGACAGAACTTGCAATGCCTAAACAATTTGCAACCCAGACCAAGCCATTTTCTGCTAAATATTCAGGAGGGAGAATAATGATTTCCACTAGTGATACGTTGTGGCCTATAGATAGATCAGTAATGAGGCAGATTTGGAACAAGGCTTTGTCTATGCACGAAAAGATGCGATTTATTCATACAAATTATTCCCATGAGAACATTAGGACGTCCTCGTATATTATTTCATTAATGAAGTATTTCATCGTAGATGAAATTAAAATGGAATGATTGTGATAAATATAATAGAGTAGGAATTCATGTTATTACATGGAAGAAAAAAAGAAGATGAAATCAAATACTGAAGAAGATTATAACAAAGCTTTGGTCTCGGATGATCCTACTGTTATTACAGAAGAAGAAAAAGAGCGATTGACAAGAGAAGCAATAAAGAAATTTAAATCATTATGATGAACATAGGCTGGGTAGTACCTGGTATAATTTTACTTGGAGCAATGACTTTCTGTGCAATCAGCTTGTACATCAAAAGAAGAAGAGAGCAAAATGTATCGCTCAATAAATCCGATGATCTTAATCTCTAATTATTTAGAATGAATATCACCACCTAGGTATTCTCCATTCTCGTCATAAACATAAAACACAGTTGCTACACTTGGATGGGCTGCATCTTTTGAAGCATTTTTCGTCATTTCTCTTGCTTTCTTGACTGCCTCTTCACGATTGTCAAGGTCTTCTACTATCCAGTGTGCTTCTCCAGGAATCTCAAACTTTTCTATTCCAATTATTCGAAATTTTCCTTTTGGAGGTTTAAGCTCAGGAAACTCTCTAAACATGAGATCTAATGTGTACTTATGTGATAAAAAGAAACTCTGATTTTTTATTACACATATTTATGCTTAATAGAATATGCGAATCACGAAAATAAGGGGTGTGCTAGCTCTGATGATTGTAGCTAGTTCTTTAATAATCTGACAAGAAAATATCCTCAAGAATATGATGGTAATTAAAGGCACTCAAACTGAACTAGAGAGAAAAAAGAGTCTCATTGATACATTGTATCATCATTCAGACCTATCAGTAGAATCCATATCTTATCAAGCAGACATGAGTATGACGCAGGTTCAGGCCATGATAGACAAGATACGAAAGAACGAAGCCTTGGAAGTTCTTGTCTCACATAGCAAAACCTCTGTAGAGAAAATAATGACCAGATCTGTTGTTAGTCTTGAATCTAGTAAGACGGTCTATGATGCATCTAAAATGATGGCAAAAAAAAGAGTAGGTTGTCTAGTTGTTACTTCCAAAGGTAAGCCTCTTGGTATTGTCACTAAAGGAGATATTGTAAAAGGAGTATCCCAATCCGATATTTCGTTTAAGAATAGAAATCTGGGAGAGTTTGCCACAAGACCTCTGATTTACGCGTCTTCTAGACAGACTATAGAGGAAGTAGCAGATCTGATGATAAAAAACAAAATTCGGAAACTTCCTGTGTTGCAACAAGGAAAAGTAGTTGGAATTGTAACTGCTACAGATCTTGCAATGTTTCTTTCACCTACTAGGAGACCTGGCCTGACTGAATCCATACTTCATGTCATTACTAGAGAAAAGTCTAGGAAAAAATAACATTAAATTCAATATATCTGATGAAACTGTGTGCAAAAAAGCATTTTTAGTCTTTTACTATCTTTTTTTTTAGTATTTTCTATTGTTCCAGCATTTGCACAAACAACAAATTCTACAGTTCAGGATTTTGTAACACTACAACAACAAAAAAACGAAAACAGTGGACCATTATCATATGCTGTTTTTTATATCACAGAAAGTGACAAATGCTCAGACGCTGAATATGCGAGCCTGAAATTCTATCAAGTAATAACACAAGAATATCTTGCTTTGTATAAAGTACAATCTGACCTTCAAGATTCGTTATGCATTCCAGAAAAGAGTTATCAACAATATTTTTCAGGATTGTCGACGTATACACTTCCAATAGTTGTATCAGATAATACAGTGGGTCAAAAACTAGTCCAGCAAGGATTCTATGGTATGTATGAAATAACTGGAACAGGTACACAAGCAATCTATGTGTGCTCATGTGATACGCAGATAGAGAGTTGGGCAGGTGCATGGGTTCTATCACATGAATTGTCTCACTTTGCACTACGATATTTTGGAGAGCCTGATACGATAGCAATCAACTGGGTTCATTATATACAAGCACTAGTGAATCAGTGTCAAAATGGAGACTTTTCAAAGGTCTGTCCGCAATACTCTACATCAGTTACTGCTCCTTCTGGAAATCTAATCCCTATGATGGTAGTCTATGGGCAAGGACCATCAAGTGACCTACCAAAAAATGCCCCACAAAGTGAGGCCTCGATGATTATGTCGAATATAACTCCAGTCTCAAATCCGTCTTGTCAAAATGGTCAGATCTGTGTTTTACCAGGTGATTATGTGACATACAAGATAACCACAGATGCTGGAAACCAAACAGTAAGATTTGATTTTGTAAATCCAACTGATAACAAAAACATTGCAGTCAAAACAACTGTAATACAAAATGGCACAAATGCCAGTGAATCTGATACACTTGATCTATCTAAATCGTTATTTACAAGACCTAGCGGGCAAATATCGAATTTTATGTACATACTCCCAACCCCTTTAAAATTGAATAATGCATATCATGAGGAGTCTATACAATTCAATATCTATCAAAGAAATGTTATGTCTGGGCAAAATAATAATCAGACAAATTCTATTCTAGTACAGGTAGACAAAGATACTGGCATACTCATACAATTGGTAGTATTTAATGCTGTAAACACAAATGGTAAAGTCTCGATAAGTCAGACATCTTACAAATTACTTGATACTAATAAAATAAATTCTTCAAATGTTGTAAATGCTTCTACATCAATTCCGCCCTGGATAAAACAAAATGCCAAGTTGTGGTCAGATGGTTCCATATCTAATAATCAATTTGCCCAAGGTATACAATACATGATGCAACAAGGAATTCTTATCTCTCAAACTAATACTAGGACAAACAATGTACCTACAATACCAACATGGGTTAAAAATGATGCAAAATACTGGTCAGAAGATTTCTTATCTGATGATGAGTTTGTAAAATCAATCCAGTACTTGATTACAAATGGAATAATCCATGTATGATCATGAACCATTTTTCTAAAACTTGGCACCTATGTGGAATTTGAAGTTGGTATGATATGGCTATCTTTTTAAATTACAGATAAATGAATCAAAACAATGCCTAATAAAATTACTCTAAACATTGACAAGGCAATCTATGCTGAAGGCGAATATGTAAAAATAAAATTGGATTATGAATCACTTACCCCAAAACTTGCAATGCATCTCGTTGTCTTGGATCCTTCTGAAAAAGAGATGTTTAGTGAAGATCAATACATTAACTCACAAAAAGGTTCTTACTCCAATATTTTACGGTTTGATACAAAACAATGGAAAATTTCAGGCAGATACAAAGTTGCAGCATGGGACCAGGAAGGAACACGAAAAGAAGTTTTTTTCCAGTTCAAGACAAAGAGTCTGTAAATCATTTCTTTTGTGATTTATGAGGCATGTTTTGTATGTGATATCACGGTTGGAATCTTGAGGTATTTTTAAATGGGAGAAAGTACTTTGTGGATTCTAATGCAATATGATGGTGGGAAGATAATATTTACTATATCTGTTATGGCAATTTTAATAACATCTGTCTTGGGGCAAATAATTCCAGCGTCCGCATATGAATTAGTAAAACGCGATTTTTCCATCTTACATGATCAACATATTACTACAAGGACTGGGAATACCATGATATGTGGAAATCACATGTGTCTACCTGGAGAATGGAACCGGCTTTCAGAAAATCTGAATAATGCTCAGATTGTTCATGGATCTGCAAAAAATTACATAAGGACTACATCGGTTCCTGCTCAAAATTATAATCCCACGTATTCTATTCCATCTACTCCCTCTACACCACAAATTCCTACTCCAATTACTATGCCAACTCCAACTCCTCCATCAACACCACCGATTCCCACTCCAATTCCAACACCGCCCTCAGTACCGTATTCTGTTTGCCAGACGGTGAATGCAACTCTTACCAATTCAACAATATCGCCTGATATAGTTGCAAAAATAATGGCCCAACTTGGCTGTAGCTGATAATGTAAATTATTTTTTACAAAAAATTTGTAAAATATATATTTTAGTTGAAAGATGCGTTCCTATAGCAAATGATGTATTATGAAGTTCTAGTTTGAATGAAGAGCAAACTTTTACAATCCTTCTGGGAATTGATAAAATGATGGCATGTTTTGTGGAACATTTCCGTATACTAGAACAATTTCATCATGAGCACTCATTGCCGTATTGTTTAATTTTGTAGAAACCAAATTTCCATTTATGAAAATTTCTGGCTCATTATCTGGAATTGATAATGTTTTACTTGTTGACTTCCAAATATCCAAAAACTGTCCTATTGTGAATTCTCTCTCTGCAGGTGATTCTATGTGAATTATTCCATCGGGAGTGTGAGTATGTAACCAATACAGGCATGAATTTGTTATGCCTATCTGGGCGGGAATTCCTATGTGCTGATCACTGACAAAAATATCCATGTGTGCGTGGATGTGAAATGTAGAGTATTCTTGAGTTTCACAAGGTATGCCATCAATTGAAGGAAATCTACTATCGATTGTATTGTCGGTACTATAGATTACATATGATACTACAGCTACTATGGCAGCGATAACTCCAAGTGCGATATACTTGTTTTTACCAGATGGTTTTATTTTATCCTGCTTCGAGTGATTCTTATCCTTTTTTGTTTCTGTCACACTATTCTACTGAATATTTTTAAAATCCATTATTAATGCATTCCTAAAGTGATGAAGAGTTTTTTATGTGAGCCTGTTATACAGTGGACTAACACTTAACAAGATTCTATTATATCATACATATGTTATTTTCATACAATGCATGAACTTGACGATTTGGTAAAAGCAAAGATAGTGTCTTTGATTTTAGATAAAAAGACAGAGATTGCATTAGAGAATCTAAGCGAATTGTATAAAGTTGATACTCCTGAAATTGTAGTTGGTACAATCAAAAAGAAACGAAGAACTGTTTATGCTGTATATGTTGTACAAGAAAAAAAAATTTATGCGTTAAACTCTGACATTTTCTATAATCCCTTTGTTATTTTACATGAATATTATCATCATATACGCTCAAAGCGGGGAACTCATAGAGGATCAGAAAAACACGCTAATCTATACGCACAAGACTTTATTGACTCATACATGAGAGTTGTAGAAAAATTAAATCAAAACAAGACGCAAATAAAAAACTGATAATGTAATTTTCTAACATATTTCAGATGAAAATATTCAACAGTCTTATCTACCAGCATTATAATTTAGGTATCGTGGATATTTTCAAAAAGAAATTCAAGTATGAACAATGTACAACAAAATTAACGTTATATGACGATTTAATAAAACACATGCATCATGAGCTAGATGCACATGTGATAAAATTTAGCGACAATTTCTGAGCGTTATCGTTGACTGGATTTACTTTGAATCATAAAATTAATAAACTAAAAATTTTGCATTTCTCAATTATAGTTATATTGATTGGAGTGTCTTATTCCATAATTTCAGTTATGGATGTTTATGCATCTTGCACAACAAATGTAAACTGTGGTACACAATACGTATCTTCAAATAATTCTCCCTTAATTGTAATATCTCCAGATGTTCTTTCCCCTGGTTCTAAGGTTGATATTCTAATTCATGCACCTGATTTTAATTCAAATCCTTATGCAATAGATACGATAGGAGAGGATGGAAGTAAAGTGATTATTTCAACTAGGGAGGGTAGTATACAGTACAGGCTTGTTGAGACTGGATTTAACACTGGAGATTTTGCAGGATATGTAATATTGTCCTCAACTACCTCTACATGTTCACCAATTTGTGGCCCAACCGATGGATATTTAGCTGCAAGCGGTGATGATGCAATAACTGTCTCACTTGTTTATCCTGATGGTAATACTATATCCTCCACTTCGTCCAGTTCTACGGCAGTAAATCATAACACAATACCTGAATTTCCATTTGCGCCTATTGCATTAATTGTAAGTATGATGTCACTGATATTTTTTTCTAGATTGAAAACTTGATTTTTAAAATAAACTATTCTTTGTGTTTTGCTACTATTTGATATCCAACTTTGTAAATTATTGTCTCTAACATCATTCGCAAGTCACTTCCTTTTCTATAATCTCGAGAATACGGACCTACGGTAGTTCTTTTACCTCGAGCAAGTTCATATCCTTTGATGGCTGAATCTTTTCCAACTATTCCAACACAATTTCCACTATATCCTCGAATTGTAGAAAAACACGGGATGTCACTTGGCCCATCCCCCAAGTATATCATATGTTCAAAAGGAATCCTTCTGTCTACACGCTTGATTGCATTGTTTACAAGATATGGTTTTTTTCGCAAGTCACTTCCTGATATTCCCTTGTTAATTGCATACAGAAATTTGGTTTTCTCGGTAAACGTAACACTTGATTTTATTCCTATTATCATATCGTGCATATCCGTTGCAAACCTTCCAGCAAATATGCCATCAAAATATTTTGTAAGAATACTACCTTTGATTAGATCTTCAATTCCTGATGATATGATATAGCACTCAAGGCTAATACCGGCCCTAACAAAATCCTTGTTTTGCTTTATCATTGATTTTAATTCTGGTATAAATTCTGGAACTCCTTTATATGGAATAATATGTTCTCCAAGTCCAGCTAATTTTTCATTGGTATCTTGTTCGATATGCCCAGACTTCATCAACTCTACAATCTCATTCATGTATGCTAAAGGGGGATCCCATCCTTGAGAAACCATTTTGGATATGTTCTCCCAAAATAATTTCTGGGATAATCCGTTGTAATCGAGTAAAAATCCCGTGGTGTCTGGAGCAAGTGTCTCATCACAGTCACAAATTATTGCTATAATGTTCTGTTCCAACTTGAGTTTATTTTATAGTGTTACTTGATATCTTTATTCATTGCCTGATTTATTACTAAACAAGGACAGTTTGAAAAGAATGAAGAATGCTCAATGCAAAAGGTGCCTAAACAAATTCCAGGAAAAAGAGATCTATACAATTCAACAATTTCAGTATAGATCATCTCCTTCATATGATTGGACAAAAGAATTCTTTGATATGTTAAAGATTGATGAATGGGATTCATTTTGTGAGGACTGTATGCGATATTATGGTGAGATCTCAAATAATGCCTGGCTAAAATATGGCGGCAAGTAAATATTCTCTAACTCTTCAAATAATTGTCTAAAAAGGAGGTGTCTTACTCCATTCATGCATCAACAGGTATTTGGTTTTAAACTCAATCCGTTACGAGTTTTTATGCTATTATTTTGTTTAATTTGACGATGTTAATACCTAATATTCTGGAGATCTTAATTATTTGCAGATGCGAACCATGAACAAAATCAAGCCTAAAGAAAAGAAGTTGGAAGATAAAATTGATTATAGACAAATTTATGAAAGTTCACCCGTCCTGCAAAGAACTATAGATAAAGATGGTTTTATAATATCCTGTAATACCTCATATGCAAAAAAACTGGGTTATACAAAAAAACAAATTATTGGAAAATCCATATTTGATCATAGTGCAGAAAAAAGTATCAATGTGTTAAAATCTGAATTAAAAAAATGGAAAAAAACTCACGAAATATCACTCAAAGAAATTTGGTTAAAAAGAAAAAATGGGAAAATATTTCCAACGTTGCTTAGCGGGGCAAGTGTTTATGATGTAAAAGGTAATCTGATTGGAAGAACTATATCTTTGATAGATCTTACTACGATGTATCTTGTAAGAAATAAAATGCAAGCAAAAGAAGAATTGGTATCAAAACAACTGGATGAACTTAAAAAACTGAATCTGATTAAAGATGAATTTATGGCCATGATAACACATGAACTTAAAACTCCTCTTGCGCCGATCAAAGGTTATGCTGACATACTGCTTTCAGAAGCTTTGGGCCCTCTAAATCCTACTCAAAAAGAGAGACTAGAAATTATTCGTTCTAGCTCCAACTCGCTTTTGAAATTAATCTCTGATATATTAGATTCACAAAAGATTGAACTTGGACAGCTGGTACTTCATAAGGAAATACAAAGTCTATCTCAAATTATTACAGAATCAATAGATAGAATGAAGCCAAGTGCTGAAAGAAAAGAAATTGCAATTACAACTGATCTCATGTCTGCACTCTTTTGTTATTGTGATAAAATAAGATTACAACAAGTATTGACAAACCTGATTACAAATGCTTTAGACTTTATTCCAAAACAAACGGGAACCATACTGATTAAATCATATAAAGAAGATGGTATGGCAAAAATTCTAGTAAAAGATAATGGTATAGGAATTGCCAAAAGTGATCTTGAGCAAATCTTTGTTAAATTCTACCAAGTAGATACCAAAGCAACTCGAGAACATGGGGGAACTGGACTTGGATTGTCAGTCTGTAAGGGAATCATTGATAATCATGGGGGGAAGATTTGGGCAGAGTCTGAAGGGAAGGGAAAGGGTACATCTGTTCACATTTTGCTTCCAATTGAAGATATATCCATACCAATCCGATCAGTTAGATAGTTTTTTGGATTTCCAGATTGGAATCGATCTTTGTTACAATATTCCATTTTTGTAAATTATTTTGAATGAAATAACAGTCAGATTCTTATCTAAAATCATTGCATCATATTTCTATATATGAATAAGACAAAAAAAGCTCTAGTTTCAGTAGCAATAGAAAGTACTTTGCTTAAAAAAGGTGGGATTCCACTTTTAGATGAAGTAAACTATGGACTCTACAAGAAATTTAACTCATCTATTGCAGAATGCCATGAACATCCAGAATATCTAAAGGGAATACTACAAGAAATTTTTGGTGTAGATCATCAAGAAATAACCAATTCAATTGTAAAAGAGTTGACTGCATTTAATTATGATGATAAAGTTATGCAGTTCATAGAAATGGTAAGTTGATGTAATTCTACAAAAGAATTGCGTTTAAAAACGAATTTTTTTATTGGTGTAAGTAATATTATCAAAAACATGAAAAATGTCTACATGATTTTTTAATCTTTACGAGATGTTGAAATTGTTCTTCATGTCAAATTAGCGTGAAGGATAAATAATACTCAATAGCGCTTGTAGAAAATGGATGGCATACATTTCTCTAATCTGATATCTTGTTATTTATTATGTCTAAAGTGTGGAATTGTCTTGATATCTTGTTCTTAAAATAGGTCAATAAAATAATATTACATATGACAAGTAATGATTACAATTATTGGTATGGTATAGGTAATGAACGAGCAAAAGAGGGAAATAATGATGATGCATTAATTGCATATGATAAGGCGCTTGAACTAGATCCAAACCATATTAGTTCTTGGAATAACAAAGGTATTGTCTTATCACGGCTAAATAGATTTGAAGAGGCCATTATGTGCTATGATGCTGCAATTGAGATTGCACCTGAATATGCCAATGCATGGTATAACAAAGCCAATGCTCTGAGAAACTTTGGACAGTCTCTAGTTGACAAAGCAAATGATGACCGTAATAATGCTCCAAAAATGATAAACCGATCAATTGCATTATTTGATTCGGCTGAAAAATGCTATGAAAAAGGAGATACTCTCTCGGGAAAGAAATGATGAATCTTGAAAAAATATGTGAAGAAATTATACAATCTGATGCAGACATTCTCATGGTTGCAATGTCTTATAGGACAGATTTTCATTATAGGGAACGCGCGGGAACTAAAAGTCTACAAACAAAGGAGGCTATAGAAAAATCTCTTGCAGATGCCTCACTTAGATGGGTAACTAGAAGATCTCATAGAACTCTTGGTGAGCCGCTATATGCTATGGCAAAATATGAAAAAGTAAAACGAATTACCGTTCCACTTGGACGATATGGTATTATTTTATGTACTATATTGCCAGATTCTGATGCTGAAAAAATAGCTTTAAAATTAATAAAAACTGCAAAAAAATATTCTGACTAAATCTTGATTTTATTTTGTCAGTGAAAATAATTCTTAACATTCTACTGAATGTGATATTGAGGTAAACATGCAATGTTATCCGCCGTAGCCGGAGTTTCCAACAAAGCTTACACTAGTAGGAGTTCGGTATACTTTTGTTATATCTATTCCTTCATCTGTAGTTACTTTTACCACCTTTAAGTCGCTACCAACTGGTGGTGAGAGTGAAATTTTTTCTCCAGAATCTAATTTGGGAATAACATCTGGTTTTACAGCTTCCCCATAATTTACTACAATGTTAGTCAAGGTATCTGTACCGGTATTTTTTATGGTAACATGTGTTTCTGTTCCCATCTCATCTTGAATCATGATTGGATCAACCAAAATGCTGTATTTCTCCGATGTGATAGTTAAAGGTAGAAAACTTGTTACTAGGAATATGATTATGGCTGAAAAGCCTCCTACTAAGACTAATGTGAAAAGGGATCTTTTCAACTAGTGTAGTTTGGATTCTAAATATTTCAATTATGCTGTTTTGGGATATATCTGATGCCTTCTATGTGGTTTGAAAGAATTTTCCGTTATTTGTTATTGATCATATAATTAAAAATAACCTATGAATGTAATTAGAAATTATTGTTATTTTCGTAATTTGTAGACTATTCCTACAAGCATAAATGGTATTGCGCCCAACACATATGCAAAAATATTATTTGTTAATACTGAAGACATGGCTAATTCTATGCCTAAAAATAGAGTGATCATTGCAGGTACTAGTCCATAGAGTATAAACTTGTGACTTCTTTTTTGAACTTTTCAAAATCGAGGTATGAATATTCTAAATGATGATAAATTACTGGCATAATGAAAAGTGAGATTGATACTGTTATTGATGATATGACAATTAGAAGAATTGCTTTATTGACAAGTATGAAATTATTAGAAGAATTCACTGCTATGGTCAACAAAAAACCACACAAAAAACCTTCAAAAGATGTTAACAGTGCTCTCTCTCTAATTATTTATTCATAATCCATGATAATCTTATCATCGGGTTTCTTTTCATCATCATTTGGCAAATCTTTTACAATGAATTCTTAAAGTCTTTCAACAAATGAGGGTTTCTCTTTGTACTCCTTAACCTGTCTCTGTGAACATTGTAAGATTTTTTGCCTTAATGCCTTTTTTAACAAGAAGGAGAATTAAGAAAAAATGAGGGCTAAAAGAATAACAAATAAAATGAAAATAATCTAAATGATATCTGAAATATGAATATTTTATTCTGTATCATGAATTTTGGTCTATCGACGAAGATTTTTTCTTACGATATAGCATGTGTTGAACAACACCAATTCCAACAATGGTAGAAATAGTTATCAGAATTGATTTTGCAGTGACAAGTTTTGCGACATATCCAATCTGTGGTATTATGTATACTAACTTACCAATGTACTCTTGTTTTGTAATTGGATAATCCAATCCATCTATGGACTCTAAGCTCTTATCTCCCTTTGTTTTGATAGTGAATGGATCTTTGGAAAGTATCTGCACAACTCTATGAATTAGTACTTCCTGATGTGTTCCTGGATTGTAGAAAATTATGACATCGCCAACTTTTACGTTCTCAATATGTATGTTAGAGTCTATTATGGCCACATCGTAGATTCTTAGGTTTTGTTCACCTGCTGCTTTTTTTACCATATATGCAGAATATTGCATGCCTGGAACAAGATTAAGTACAACAAATATAGTAATTGGAATCAGAAATAATATTAGACCGAAAATAAAGCACTTTTTCGCTTTTTGCAAATCGGTCTTTCTTAATATGACATAAGAGATTGTACCTCCCACTATATTGAAAAAAAGAGGCAAGTAATACCACAAGGGACTTGTTTTAATATGTAATGTTTTTTCAACTTCTTTTTCAACAGACTTGCTCAAACTTTTTACTTCTTCAATTAATCTTGGAACAAATTCATTTGTTATATTTTTAGAAATTACTGCCTCGAGATATCTCTGATCAGATGAATAGATCTTTTTTCCTGTTTTGATAGAAGTCAGGATATGATCTAGTCTTTGCGAATCCACTGTACCAGAATTCATTAGCTGTTCGATTACTTCTAATAGGTTATCAGACATTTATTGTCAAAAATCCATCAGGTTTTATGGGTATATTGTCCTTCATCAATCGATTTTGATTCTATGATTAACAATGATACTAATCAAAATAATGTATAATAAATGGTGAAAAAATAGTTGACTCGTGTCTGTAGATATATCGCTACCTAATTTTCTGGAATGTAAGGTTATTTTACCAAACGCCTGCTGGGTTGAAGTTCAAAATGATCAAAAGGATTCTATTATCTTAGTATCTGTACCATGTGATGATGTCTCATCAATTGTAATAATAGATTCTAGTGGAAAAAGAAGCGAATTGTGTTTTATGATTGGCTCTATTATAAAAATAGGAGATAACAAGTTACTCTACAACCAAAATAGACTTGAAGATTGTGATTCTGAAGAATAGTGTTTTAAAATTTAAAATCAGACTGCTACTTTAACACGAAATCTAACTAGAATGATGTATATGAAAAAGACAATAAATGTCAAATTTACAAATAAGGTAAATGGATTGACTAGTGATTCTTGTAATGTTCCATACGGTAAAGGATTAGTCCAGAGTGTACCTGGTGATTGGTAGATTTTTTGCCAATATGACATGGACGTAACAGCATGTACAAATAGAAAATATGCTGCAAAAGATATTTTTATTTTTCTACTTGGTATGTTTTTTATAAAATTCCAAAATCCATACGACGCAATAAAAATAATGGCAAGTAAAAATGGCAAAAGATATCTTTCTAATGAAAAGTCTCTTGCAATCATGAGTGTTAAAATGAAAGTACTTACAAACCATGAGAGGATCAGTATTTCTGATTTGCAATCTCTAGATCTTCTTATCTTCTGAATCAAATACGCGAATCCTATGAAGAAAAAAATCGTAATTGGTATGCTAGAATTGGTAGGAGGATTATTCCATCCTAAATTAAACGTGGAATTTGGATAAGCTCCTGGGATCTGATGTTGTATGGGGCTTGGAAATAATGTATAATGAAAGAGTGAGATCATTCGGGTAGGTTGAATGCCTTGAATGGTTGGATATGCAATGAACCAAACATCTCTGTTGTAATTATCCATATCTGACTTTATTGTTTTAATTTGAAGAAGTGGATCTTTATAAAATCCTGGCTGTGTTAGTAAAAATGAAAATATTGATAATAAGAAAAATACCGAAATAATGGATATTATTTTTACAAGTTTTTTTGTATAGCTATTAGTTTTAGATGAATTGAAAAAATAATTTGTTATTATAATTGTAGCAAACAAGGGTAAAAATTCTACCGATAATAGCTTTGAAGTTATTGCACAACCAAATGAAATTGTACTTAAAATGAAATATTTTATCTTCAAATGCCCAGTTCTGAAAGAGTAAAGCAAAAGCAATAATGAGAGCATACTAAAGAAAATGTAATGCACTTCGGTCATTATTGTTCTACTGTACCATACCCAAAGATTGTAAAACAGGAAAAGAAGTGAGAATGCAAATCCCACATATCTGTTAAAGAGAATCTTTCCAACTAGAAACGCAACAACTATGGTTAATGCGCCAAAGACTGGTGAGAGCAAGCGTCCTGCTGCCATCTGTTCAACTGTGGGTGCATAGTGAAAATTATAGCAAGTAAACCAATAACACGACCAATCATAAAAATTTCCAGAATCTTGATGTTCAAAACTTAGAGGCAGTCCGATCAAAATCATGCGCAGTGGACTGTATGTTGCTCCATGTGCAGGTATGTGATACAAAGAATTGCAGTTATCAATTGATATCAAACATGAATTTGCAAAATCCCCATTATTTATCAGCTTGATATAATTTCCGGCCCATCCAAGATAATTGATTTCATCTCCATGTCTTGGTTGTCCTTCTAAATCATATCCGTAAATCAAAAGAGCTCCTAAGAATAATGCTAGTGGTATAATGTAATTTGATTTTGTAGATACAAAATATATGAAATTCATTAATTATTCTCCATGTCTTTAGATTATTTTTTCTGTTAGATTGATATCTCTATCTGTTAGTCGTAACCGTATCTGGCTTGACAAAAAATACTATCTTATTCAACTTTTTTTCAATTGAGCTCTATATGATCTTAAACCCTGTCTGCATGACTCTGTTGAGAAACTAGATATGATAAAAATGGATTTAGCACTAAAACATGGTCGTGAAATCTAAAATTATGTTAATAAAAACTTCGTTAATATTTTTTCAAATGATTTTGCTTCTTTAATCTTTATGTGTAATGATTAATTCCAAACTTTGGAATTTATGGACTTGTTTATATGACAAATTGCATATATCACAAAAAGATGATGCACGAAAATTTGGAAAATAGAGTTGGCTCTCATAGAGTTACACTCAGACTACCAAATTCTGTTTCATCAATATTGAAAAAAGAGGCTGACAAGCGAGATCTTCCATTAAATGCACTTATTACGAAAATCCTTTTCAAAAATGTCTCTTTTGATATGCAAATTAATGCGTTACCTGCAGTAACAATGTTCGATTTTCTTTTCTCTAGAATGATTGATAAGATATCTGATATAGATCTTGAGGAGATTGCAAAAGAAGGACCTGATGCAGTGAGAAAGCTTTTTGCGATACAGGGTATTGAATACAAATTAGATGAGATAACCGAGAATCATTTTGTTGTGATGAGTAAATATTGTGGATGGTTTAGTTTTACCAACACTGTAAAAAATGACCAATATAGATTAATTTTTGAAACTCAGTTGGGATCTAAATGGCTGCAGTTTATTGTATTATATGTGACAAATATTTTGGAATCGCTCCATATTCGTATTGACTCTAAAACTGTACATGAAAACGTTGTAATTTTCAGTTTTAGCAAAAAAATCATTATCTAATATTACGTTCTATTCTGTTTGTTCATAATGTGAAAATGACATCTTAAATCAAAATAATTCTTTATCCTTTCATGATGAAAAAAGGTGATTCTATGACAGTTGATAGTGTAACGTTCTATAACGCAATACTGCATTCTTTGTCGGACGAACAATCTATGAGCATAATTAATTGTACACGTGATACTGCAAAATCCATGAATGATATTATACAAGAAACTCAAATTTCGCGTACAACTGTTCACAGAAAAATTAATTTTATGGTAAAAAATGGACTGTTAGTCGTAGAAAAATTTATGGTGGCATCTGACGGAAAGAAAAGTAAGCTATTCAGGAGCAAACTATCTAGCATCAAAATCAAACATGAACGAAATAACATGTTTGTTATAATAGAAGAAAATCCAAAAGTAATGCCTATCGCGAGCACACGAAATGACATGGAAAATATTTTGGCTTTGGATAAATTAAGAAATGATAGTGACTATTTATTTGTAAAATAATATCATATTTTTGATTCTATGGACCAAGCATAGTTCTAATTTTATCATACATTTCTTAAACTAGAACAATTTCTTAATATTGATGGAATTATTTCAAAGATGCTATGAAAGCATTAGTGTATGAAGAATATGCACCTGATGATAATTTTTCAAAGATATTGAAAATTGAAGAGATTCCTATTCCTATACCAAAATCACATGAAGTAGTCTTCAAAGTCAAAATGGCTGGACTAAATCATGATGATATATGGGGTATGAGGGGAAAACCGATTCAAATTCCAATGCCACATATTTCGGGAACTGATGCTGCAGGAGAAGTAGTTGCAATAGGTGATGATGTTACAACAATAAAGATTAGAGATAGAGTTGTTTCGCATGGGAATCTTTCATGTAGAGTTTGTATTGCATGTACCGAGGGCCGTGAATATGATTGTCGTAATAGGAAAATATGGGGATTTCAAACAGGACCTCTGTGGGGAGGTTTTTGTGAATATGCTCATCTTCCAGAAGTAAACGTTTTGAAAATTCCTGATAATATTAGTTTTGAAAATGCAGCAGCGGCGTCAATGACAATGACCACTTCTTGGCACATGTTAGTTGGTCGTGCAAAGATAAGGCCGGGACAAACTGTTTTGATAATGGGCGGGGGATCAGGAATGGGAACATTTGGTATCCAAATAGCTAAACTATATGATTGTGATGTCATTACAACTGCAAGTCAAAGCAAATTGGAAGATTGCTTAAAACTTGGCGCGGACTTTGCTGTAGATCATAGGCAAGATGACTGGCACAAACAAGTCTATGCTATATCAAAAGATCTTGCAAAAAAGAAACAAACTGGTCCTGGCATAGATGTAATCTTTGAACATATTGGTGGTTCACATTGGAACAAGGAACTTGCCTTGCTAAAATACGGCTCTACTCTAGTTACAACTGGAGCAACTACGGGATATGATGTAAATACAGATCTGAGACATATTTTCTTCAAAGGTGTTAGCATCTTGGGCTCTACTCAAGGTACTCGTGCTGAACTTGAATCCGGGATGTTTTGGGTATCCAAAGGTAAGTTGAGACCTATTATTGACTCGATCTATGCATTTGAAAATGCTGTAGAGGCTCATTGTAAGATGCTCAAAGGAAATTTGTTTGGAAAAATCTTGATGAAACCTAGCTAATTTCTTCATATTTTTTCACCATTGTGAATTTCTAGGCTATCTGATTCAAGTATGGCAATGAAGTCCAAATTAATAGCAAGTTTCATGATAATTCTGGTACTAGGTATTGCATCTTTACCTCTTGACCATGCTGTATATGGGCAAACTACGACAAATACTATGAAATTGTCCACAAAAGGACCTATTGCTGAAAGCAGTAATTTTCATGGTGCAATCATGTGGACTGTCATTAATGGAAATAATGGTATAATTATAATCCAGTCTCCGGCGGGAAGAGGACTGGCACACATTTCTATATCTCAGAGCACTAATTGTTCTTCTTCTACTGCTACTTGTCTGATGTCTACGGTAACAGACCCAGGACAAATTGGCGCCTTTAAAGCGGGTGACACTGCAAGATTTGCGATAGATGTAAACTCAAACCAAGAAACTGCATCGATACTTACTGGCACCTTGGCTGGATTTGATGTTACTGTTAACCTCACTAAAACTTGGAGTAATAATATTGCACCTGCAACCCCTGTAACTCCAACAAACCATGCAACAACTAATCCTGTAACCCCAACTACAACTCCTGCTGTAAACTCAACTAGTACAAACTCTACGACAACTCAAACTAGTGGAAGACATCTCACAATAAATCTAACAGAAAATATGGGCCTTGCTGCTGTAGGACATTAGTTTAAAAAATTAAAACTGTTCTTAAACATTGAAAAAGAAAATTACATCTACCATCTTTGGTAATCAATTTTTTTTATGTTATTAGTCTTCTCTGAATAAATCGTTATTCAGAAATACGTCGTATTTGTTGTATGTTTGATGGTTATTGGTAATTAAGGCTTCAAAGCGGGTTGCTGAAATGTTACTTGACATAAAAGCAGTAACTTTTAGTTTTACAAAACCATACTTGTACACTTTTGTATCTGGTATCAAAGGGCCTATGTATTGCGACAATAGGCGATTGATAAGCTATCCAAATAAGAGACGAACCGTTGTTGATGAAGTAGTCAAGATTGCAAAAAGATTGGATTTTGATATTGTTGGAGGTGTGTCCACTGCAGGAATTCCATGGGCTGCACTAATTGCTGAGAGACTTAACAAGCCTATGATATACATAAGACCTGAAGCTAAAGGCTACGGTAAAAAGAGACAGATAGAAGGTGATATGAAAAAAGGTGATAGAATTTTAGTGATTGAAGATCTTGTAAGTACAGGCAGAAGTGCAATATCTGCAATCACGGCTGTGAGAAGAAATGGAGGAAAGGTAAGTGACTGCGTCTTTATCTTTACTTATGATCTCGATATTGCAAAGAAGAACTTTGAGAAAACGAAATGCAAAATGCATCCACTGCTTATATTCTCAGATCTAATTGAAGCTGCAGTTTCAAGAAATTATGTCAGCGAAGAAGAAAAAAAAGAATTACTTAAATGGCATAAAAATCCTAAAAAATATTGGATATCTCTTTGAGATGGATGCGGTATATTTTTCATACAGCGTAATTCCGTAAAATACTTAGATGTCCTAAACCTTTTAGTCAAATCCATAAACAACCAACTTTATTTTAAATGGATTCTATTCGTAAATTACGGAAAAATATTGCACGTTTGATGGGACAAAAATCGATGGAACTTTGAGCATGCCTTGTAAATTATGCGGATATGTCTATTGTAAAGACCATCTATCACCTCAGAGACACAAATGCACGATGCTTGAGAATGTAGAGTATGTTAAAGCAGACGCTTTTTCAAATTCTATTGTATCTCAATCTCCAAACGAATTGCATATGCCCTCTTCAATAGATACTGTAAACATCAATGTGGAACCTAGTGTGAAAAATGTATCTTCGATGACCTCTATCACGGATAGTCCGTATTGGCTATCTGATTGTCTAGAAGATGCAAAAAATTTGATCGTGGAATATCATGATGAAAAACCTGATGATAAAAGCTTTGTAGACTGTGCAAATTTCTTTGCACACAAGACCTTTGATGTGAAGATACAAAATAATGGTAATGCATCAGGTGATATCAATCTGATTAGAGGGTTACTAAGTCAACCCTTGTACAAAATATGTATTCATGATATGCTCAGGGAAGATACTAGAGATAACAGAAGGATGATAACTGTTGTATTGGTACATCAATTACTGCACGCCATTCACCCATCCAGAATGCATGATTTTACTAATGGACAAAAAGGTATCAATAAACTAGAACATGAACTTGCAAATAGGGCAAGTTATCATGATGCACTTTTAAATCTGGAAAGTCTGAATCAGAGTGGAAAAATTCATCTTTGTAATATGTGAACCGTTTTCAATATTTTTTTCTTAATTCTTTCAGTTCATCGTATTCTTTTTGAGGTGTTTTTTTACTATGTTTAGTTCCAGGTTTGTTTCTAGGTCTAGATCTTACCATGCAATTGCAACAATTACAATACAAATCTACAGTTTCATCAGTTACAGGCCTATCTTCTCTGTCATGACATGCCTCTCTTGACATGAATACCCCACAGATCTGACAACGTACTTGGCCTGATGAATATCTACTAGTTCCATCTCTTGGTTTTCTAACTTTGTATTCTTTACACGTGCCTTTGCAAATGCCCTTGTCTTCATGCATGATTGATTCATGTTGTAGAAGAATAAATTTCCATGCATTATGGATTCTTCAAAAGTAACTAGATCGTTATTTTCTAATAGGAATGGATTTTTTCTTATGTCTGATTCTGTTGATTAATTGAACGCAGTTCCACAGTCTGAACATACGAGTGCAGATTCTGATATGTGAACAGTTTCACAGTTTGTACATGTAATCATTTTGTATAGTACTGTATTTTACCTTCAATTACCCTCTATGTCTAAAGAATTTCATTAATAGTTAAAATTAATTTCGGAAATCTGAGAAAGTTAGCCGCTTGAGCAAATCTGGTTTTAACAAATCTGTCCTGATATGTCTTCTTCTACTCTGACTATGAAAATCATGTTGTCTCTATATAGGCATAGAGTTAGAATTGAGACAAACCATATTGAAATGGAACGAACTACTAATCTTCTAATGTATAATACACAAATATTTTCTACGGGTTTGTTCATCTCAAATAAGCTACTAGTTTATTGATGTACTAACAGTTGACTATGCATGTATAATACGCATTCCTTTTATCTTCTTGCTGGATATGATGGTAGGTACGAAAAATGATAAGAAAATTTAGTACAAAAAATCCTGCCAAGACTAGGATTCTTATACTTGGAGGTGGCTTTGCTGGAAGCAATGTGTTACGAGAGATACAAAATAAATTCAAAGGACGTGATACGGAAATTACTTTGGTTAGTCAAGACAACTTTTTCCTTTTCACGCCGATGCTTCCTGAAATCTCGTCAGGTATGCTTCATGCAAGTGATATCACAACACCGATCAGAACTTTTTGTAAGACAGCAAACTTTTGTCATGCAAGAATTCTGTCAATTGACGTAGAAAACAAAAGTGTTTCTGTAATTAGAATATTTGATCAAAAAGAAACCGTATTAGAATATGATTATCTTGTTCTTGCTCTTGGCAGTAAGGATAATTTCTTTGGAAATAATAATATCGAAGAATTTGCATTTACTATAAAGACTCTTGAGGATGCAATAGCTATTAGAAATCATATCATAAGCGTACTGGAATGTGCTGATCAGGAAAGAGATCAAATTCTCCAAGAACAACTTCTTAGATTCGTCGTAGTAGGTGGAGGGTTTGCAGGAGTGGAGATTGCAACCGAGATAAATCATTTCCTGCAAAATGCGGCAAAAAGCTATTACAAAAATATTGATTTTAAAAAAATCCATGTCATTATTGTATCCGCAAGGGATGGAATACTGCCAGAGGTTGGGGATGAACTTGGTAAATTTGCACTTGATTATGTTAGAAAATCTGGAATTGAGGTAATTGCAAATACTAAGGCAGTAGATGCAGGAGAAGATCATGTGCTTTTAAGTGATAATACTATAGTTCCATGCGCTACCTTGATCTGGGCAGGGGGAGTTACAGTAGATCCACTGATAGCTTCACTCAAATGTGAACATGGTCAATCAGGTCGCTTGGTTGTTGACTCGTATATGAGACTAAAAGACTATCCTAGTATCTTTGCGTTAGGTGATTGTGCTAATCTGGTTGATGATAAAAATAAAGTTGTATATCCAACAACTGCACAGATAGCAATAAGACAGGCCAAATTGGTCTCAGAAAACCTGGTTGCAGAAATTACTGGCAATGTAAGTTCAATGAAGCCATTTACTTATCATAACAAAGGAGTAATGGCCACAATTGGAAAACGAACAGGTGTTGCATTGTTAAATGGGCGAAAAATCCGTGGATTTCCAGCATGGGTTTTATGGAGATCATTTTATTGGGCACACTTGCCAACACGTGAAAAGAAAATTAAAGTTGGATTTGATTGGTTACTTAGCTTAATCTTTCCTGCCGATATAATGACGGTAGGGTTCATCAGGAAAAAGACTCTTAGTAGATTAGAGACTCCGATTTATTCTGCAATAGAGAGAAGCATAGATCAAACTCCAAATGTATCATCATATCTGTAAAATTAAATAAATTTTTTGTAGTATATGTTATATACATTAAATTCTAAAAAATAGATCTTGAAGACACTGCTTGTAAAATATACTCCAAGAGAAGAGAGGTCTAGCAGTAAGAAATTATTGGATATATTTAGAAATGAAATAAAAAATTCTGAGATTGAAATTTTAGATCTTTGTGTAGATGTTCCAGATATGTTCAATGTTGAAAGCATAAATGCTTACATTAGAAGAAATTATCTACAAGAAGAACTTTTACTTGAACAAAAAGTGACTCTAGCAAAAATGGATCGTATGACACAACAAATGAAATCTGCTGATATCGTTGTAGTGGCTTTTCCAATGCATAACTTTTCAATGCCTGCTTCTGTAAAAGCATGGTTTGATTCTGTCATGCTAAAAGGTCAGACATGGAACAATGTAGGTGGAAAATATTTTGGTTTGATGGAGGGGAAGAAGGCTCTGATAATTATATCGTCTGGGGGGTTTTACACGAAAGAACCTATGATGTACTGGGAGCACGCAATGTCGCTTGCCAAAATAGAGTTTCAGTTTATGGGATTTTCAGATGTACGTGGAATTTTGGCAGAAGGTATGAATGCTGATGATGAAATAAAAACTACAAATATGCAAAAATCTATGGATGAAATTAAAATAATCACACAGGACTGGTTCAGAAAATAAGATTTGATATGAAAATATGTCTTATCTAAACCAAGGAAAGTTATCCTTATCTGATTCTTTTGGAAATTCTTCGATTATTGCTTGAACTACTTCGGTATGATTATACGTTATGTGCCGTAAAAATTTCTTGGATCCATCGTCAGTTTGTATATGAATATCATCTTTTAATTCCTTAATTATGTCCCTACATTCTTTACATGGATTGAATTCTATATAGAATTTCAAATTACACTATGCTCCTAAGACATATTGAAATTTCTTATATTAGTTGACTGTGGATTGTAAAACTTGGTCACACCTTTTTTATTCCCAAGTTAGAAAAATTCAAGAAAACGAGATTATTTATTCCCATCAAGCAACAAGATGATTATGACGTTAAAAGTTCTAGGAGTTGGATCTAGTCTTCGTGAAGGTGCGTCCAGTACAACTGCCTTGTCAACTGCATTAGATTTTGCAAAAAAACAGGGTGCGGAAACGAGACTACTTGATCTAAAACAAACTAAATTACCATTGTATGATCCAACTGAAAATCAATTCGTTTTTGAGATAAAAAAAGTCCAAGATGATGTTAACTGGTCTGACGCATTGATTCTTTCTACACCTGATTATCATGGTTCTATGTCAGGGGCTATGAAAAACTTTCTTGATTACTTTTGGGCGGAATTTGCGGGAAAGACATTTGGATATATTTGTGCATCTCATGAGAAGGGCCTCACAGCAATGGATCAGATGAGAACAGCAGTTAGACAGTGCTATGGATGGAGTATCCCATATGGAGTATCTGTAAGTGATAGTGAAGATTTTGTAAATGGAAAAATTACATCAAAACTAGAATCACGGTTAGATATGTTAGCAAGGGATCTAGTTGTCTATGGCAATCTCATAAGACAACAATTTGTAATAGATTTGAATGGTAATTCTACTAACACATTTGTATCACGATATAGAAAATAATCTAAAAACCTGCTTTACTTATATTCTTATTTGTAACTGTTATGATTGATATCGTAGAGTTTTTTGGAAAGAAGTTTGAATGTGATCAGTGCAAAATGAAATTCTCAAAAGATCAAAGATCTAATAGATCATACACTACAGTTCATCATCATATAACAAAATGTGCTGATTGTAGAAAACAGTTTATCCATAAAGGAGATCAACTTTATCATTCAAGAAAATAACATGAGAAAAAAATGTAACGTCGTCAGAAAAATTTGAATTAAAACATATTTTATTCTTTGTTATGATACCTATGAGCAGTTGTTATTATTTTACGATCAACACTGGACACTTTGAATGCTGAGATACTCCGCTTGCTACGCTTCCGAGCAGTAATTTCTTAAAACCTCCTAATCCACGAGAGCCAATTATTATTAAATCGACGTTATGCAACTCTGAATATGATATCAAAGATTCTGTAATTGATATGACTTCTAACACTTCTGTCTTAAATGGTATGTTTGATTCTCTTAACCTTGGTTCTAGCTTTGATATTGAACTAAGTGCATCCTCTCGTAATAACTTTGTAGTTTCCATGTATGCTGTTCCAAAATAAGGATCTGTAGGAACTTGAATGACCACACATGATACTATGCTTATCGTAGAATTGTATTTTTTTGCAAGATCTACTGCATATTCAAAAGCCCGATTGGCAGGTTCTGATTTGTCATATGGTATCATGATGTGCTTTATCATGTGGTTGCTTGAGTATTCATTCATTTAAACGATTTTTTCAGTTCTAACTTTTACATTATGATTATTTTACAACAAGTACTGGAACTTTGGATTTGTGAACTATGTTATTTGCCACACTGCCAAGGAATACTTCTTTTGTTCTACTCATCCCACGAGAACCTATTACAATCAGATCGAATTTTTTGTATGCAGCAAACTCTGTTATCTCCCAAGATTGGTTTCCATAGATTATTTTTTCGCTGAATACGATACCATTTTGTGCACATTGCTTTTTTGCTTCTGCTAAGAATTTCTTTGCCTCTTTTTGAGATTGATTCTTTAATGAAGTTAGTAATTTTCCCAAATTGATGGTATAGATGGGAATGATGCACAATCCCGTAATTGTACTGTGACACTGTCTTGCCAAATAAATTGCTTCATTGAGAGCCTTGAATGATTTGTCCGAACCATCCATCGGAACAAGAATTTTACCAATTTTTTGTTTCAATTATTTGACCTCCTAATATTGAAAATCATGATAAATAATAAGTTCATCTGTTGATGCCTTGATCCTATTTTCATATAAAGGCAATTTTGGATTCCATAACTGAGAATCATCTATTATGTCACTTATATCAAAAATCTCCTTACTTGCCTTAAGCTTTATTAGAAATCACTTTGAATTGAGATGATGCTCTTTGGAGTTTTTGCTGTACATAGTCCAGAATTATGTCCGCTAAACAATAAAAACAGTAAAAAAATATTTCTGGAAATCCAAGGTAAACTTAAAGTAAATAAAAAAAAATTTCATATCCAAAAAATATTGGGCTTTTATATGTCAGTTCTTGAGCATGAATGGATAATAATTATGGATGCGACAAGTGCACATGATATTGAGCAGTTATGTATAACCGTGGGAATATCAGCAATAAGTACGGTGAAAATTGTTCCAATGAATGATTTCAAAAAGGCTGTAGATAGATTGAAAACTACATGATCTAGAAAAAATCATGTTGATTATGACTTTGATGATTATTGTTTGAAATTAATTATGATGTTGGATATCTTTGTTGCAAATGCAATAGGACTAATCTTTTTTGTACTTGTAATAATTGTGACATATTTATTGTATGGAAAACTAAACATCATGAAATTATCTTTGTCTGAATGATGATATCTGATAGGTCCGTACAGATTGTCAAACTTTGCTCCCATGGATATGTCAAACATGCATTCCATGTAATGGATGTCATTCCATTTCTCTATACTCGGTTGCACAAATTTTTTATGCGATATGTTATGAACCGCTCTTCCTTTTTTGTCTATTATTGTAACAGAACGTACATTTCTATCTGCGGTCATTATGGACTTGCAAAACTGATCAAATTCTATAGTCTTTGTTATACTCATATCGTATTACACTTGTAAAAATTAAAAATCAATGATCCATTTAAAAGATTTTATTGCAAGTGCTAATTTTTATAAAATATCATACTCTGATTGTAGAATAATTTGAACGTAAATTGGGAATCTCAACCACGAAACTCTCATCGCGTGGTGTGAGAAATTGTTAGATATAACAAAATCTAAGAATCTTAGAAAAAGGATAAGACCTTTTACAGGTCAGATTTTTTATTTCTTCTTTGCTTTTGCTTTTGCTTTTGGTTTTGCTTTGGCTTTTGCCATAAATATTGACGCTCTCTATCCGTATTAAGCATAATGAAATGAGTCAATGATCGAAAAAGAGTCAAAATTTTGACATCAAAAACTAATTTCGAGCATTTTTATTGAGTGTCATCTATTTCGCAATTAGAAGGAGGTGCGACGATGAGTTACAACGATAGAGGAAGTTCCTATGGTGGACGTTCAAACGGCGGATATGGCGGCG
>Ga0209517_10001392_pt1 | contig 36839 bp, 27 predicted proteins | sample PeaSoiMetSII2010_FD_187695 | JGI IMG/M metagenome (GOLD analysis project Ga0209517, IMG submission 187695) | Peat soil microbial communities from Weissenstadt, Germany - SII-2010 (SPAdes) (version 2) | ecosystem: Environmental > Terrestrial > Soil > Wetlands > Peat | place: Germany... | reverse complement strand
GCGCGCTGGCCATCGACCCCCGCAACTCCGCAGCATTGAGCAGCCGGATCAGTTTCCTGCGCCGGGCGCGGCGGTTCGCCGGGGCCGAGGAGGCCGCCGAGGCACTCCGGCTCCGGCCCGACGACCCCGACATGCACACCACCGCCGCCTGGGTGTTCAGCGACCAGGACCAGTATGACCAGGCGCTGGCGCACGTCGCCGGCGCGCTGGCCATCGACCCCCGCAACTCCGCAGCATTGAGCAGCCGGATCAGTTTCCTGCGCCGGGCGCGGCGGTTCGCCGGGGCCGAGGAGGCCGCCGCCGAGGCACTCCGGCTCCGGCCCGACGACCCCGACATGCACACCACCGCGGCCTGGGTGTTCAGCGATCAGGACCGAGACGATGAGGCTTCCGCTCGCATCGCCGGCGCGCTGGGCATCGATCCCCGCAATTCCTGGGCGCTAAGCAGCCGGATCGACCTGCTGCGCGAGGCGCGGCGGTTCGCCGAGGCCGAGGAGGCCGCCGCCGAGGCACTCCGTCTCCGGCCCGACGACCCCGACATTCATATCAGCGCAGGATGGCTGCAGGATGACCTCGACCGATACGAGAAAGCACTGGCGTGCTTCAAGCAGGCGCTGATTGCCGACCCCCGACAGGCGGAAGCGCTTGAGTGGAACATCATTGCGCTACGGAGTCTGCTGCGTTTCAGCGAAGCTGAAAGGACTGCGGTCGAAGCCACGGAGCTACGGCCCTGGGATCCTGATATCCGCATCGAGCTGGGCCGTGTACGTGATGCCCGGCTTGCTTTCGACGCTGCCCTCGCATGCTTCGCGGTGATACTCGACCGTGAGCCAGACAATGTTGATGCGCAGATCGCCAGGTCTGCGACCCTTCGCTCGCTCCGCCGCTACCAGCAAGCTGAGCGTGAGATTGTCAGGCTGTGCCGGCTGAAGCCGACCAACCGGGACCTGCGGACTGAGCTGGGCTTCATCCGGCATGATGAGCGCTTGCTGACCGAGGCCCGGGCGGTCTTCGAGGGCCTGTTCGATACGGCGGTGAACGGTCGCGAGCGAGCCGCAGCACGTTACGGTCTTGGCTGGGCAGCGTTCGCGGCGGGCGACTACGCCACCGCTGAACAGCAGTTCCGGGCTGCGATGAAGGACCAGCCAGACGACTGCGACTACCGTCTTGGGCTGGCCTGGGCGCTCACCCGGCAGAGCCGGGACGAACTCTGGCAGGAGGCGGAGCAGATCGCCTACGAGGTGGCTGAACGAAGACCAGACTCTTCCGCGCAAGTGTGCCTTGGCGTTATCGCATTCAAGAGCGGCCGCCCTGCCCCGGCCGAATACCATCTGCGGAAGGCGCTCGAACTGGACCCGTATCACGGCAGCCACACCGACCTCGGTGCCCTGTACGTGCAGATGGCCCGTTATACCGAAGCAGAGGCGGAGCTGCGCAAAGCCATAACACGCGACTGGCATGACGCAGCCGCCCACATAGAGCTGGGAAGCCTGTTCCTGCAGCTGGAGGACGGACGCCTGCCCGATGCCCAGCTCGAGTTCCGCCAGGCGCTCGCTCTCGACCCCGCTTCAGGCATCGCCACCATCGGACTGGCCCAGGCGCTCGCGAAATCCGGCGACGACGCCGAAGCAGAAGCGGCCCTGCGCCAGGCGCTCGCCCGCCAGGACATCAGCGAGAGATGGCGAACGCACCTGGCCCTGGCCCGGCTGCTCGTGCAGCGAGGAGACAAACAGCAGAACCCGGACCTGCACGCCGAGGCCTACGCAGAAGCCCAGCAGGCGATCAGCCTAGCCCCCGACGCCGAAGCCGATCCGCATTTCGTCGCCGGCGTAGCACACCACCGCATGGGGTCGCTGACCGCCGAGGCACGGGGACGGTTCGCCTACCGGCAGCGCGCCACCCATCACCTGCGCCAGTGCCTGAACCGCGACCCGGGCCACATCGAAGCCCAGTGCAATCTGCACCTGCTGGAACGGGAAATGAAGGCAACGGCACCAGCGATCTGGGGAGGCTACGCCGTGGCCGGCGTCTCGCTCGCCCTGCTCGCCACGATGTGGACCATGTTCTTCCTTAACAGCAAGGTAAACACGACGCTGCTGTCAGTGAACACCCCCGTGCTCGTCGGGCTGTTCACGGTCTCGACACTCCTGCCGACGCTGGTCCGGCTCAAGCTGCCAGGGTTCGAAGCCGATCTTCAATCCGGAACCGGAACAATCTCACCCGGCCCCACCGGCGAGGTCACCTTCGGCCCCGGCCGGTTCACAGTCACTACCGGGCCAACAGGGCAGATCCCCCGACGCGAATAGGTCCCGTCCATAAACGCCAGAACGCACCGGCAGTTCACCTGACAGCACAGACCGGCAACGTTTCCGACCCGATGTTGCCTCCGTGCTCCTGAGGCTCTCCTCACGGATTCGGGTCAGACGATAATGAGCGGCATCGAAGCTGTCGTCGGCCGTCGCCCACGCACCGGCGCGCGGCGATGTCGATCACGCCTAGGCACAAGGGCAAAGAACTGGATGATCTGGGCGCGCACAGCCGCGCGGCTGCCTCCCGTCGCTCAGAGCCGGCGGCGACGTCGCGGTTCGCCGTGGCCGGCACCGGGCGCTGCGCGCGGGCTGGCGCGGGCGAGCCGGTTAAGAATCTGCTATAGAGCAAACTAGTGCAGAGGTGCGGAGGGCGCAAACGCGGCCGGGCTGCCCGTCCCGGCCGCGGATCTCGGTAGCCTGTGCCCGTGACGATCAGCCGCGACGGCGCGGTCCCGGCGTACCAGCAGATCGCTGGGGACCTGAGGGCCGCGATCACCGGCGGGCGGTACCCGGTGGGGAGCCGGCTGCCCGTCGAGCGCGAGCTGGCGCGGCTGTACGGGGTCGCGGCGATGACCGTGCGGCACGGCATTGACGTGCTGCGCGCCGAGGGCGTGATCGTTTCGCAGGAGAAACGCGGGCACTTCGTGGCCCGGGTTCCCGAGCCGGGTGCGGGCGGCGGGCAGGCCGACAGGTACGCGGAGGTCATGACGCAGCTCCGTGCCGTGCGGGACGAGCTCCGGCAGCTGCGCCAGCGGCTGGACCGGCTGGAGGGGCGGGCCGTGTCCCCGGACCAGCGGGCGCCGTGATCAGCTGACCTGGCCGGCGGGCATGCGCGGCGGCCCCGCCGGGGAGCGGCCCGCAGCGGCGGGCGGCGGGGTGCTCCTGCGGTGTCACAGCCACCTCCTGGTCGGACATGGCTGCGAGCGTAAGAGCGATCGGCGGGGTCGTTTATGACAGCTTGTCGGCGTATCGGGGCTGGTTATGACTGGCTGTCATGCCGGTCATGCGGCAGGCGGGCGGGAGCGGGGTGACCGGGCGGGGGACCCCTGCGGGCGACGTCCGCGCGGCCGGCGGCCTGCCTCAGCCGAGCAGGAGCGCCCGGTGCTTCCAGGCGAGCTGCAGCGCGGCGGCGGCGGCGGCCTGCACGGGCTCGGTGCCGCCGGCGAACCTGGCCACGACCTCGGCGGTGAACGGGAACCCGGTCGCGGGGTGGCCGGTGACGATCCGGCCCTCGGCGTTGACCGAGACCAGGCCGGCGAACTCGGCGTCGAACAGGGTCGCGTCGAACACGGCGACGGCCAGGAGGTCGGTCGCCAGGGTGAGCGGGTCCGTGCCCAGGCCCAGGCACCAGACGCGCAGCCGGCCGTCCTTTCGGGCGGTGGTGAGCCGGCGGTAGAAGTCCCACCGGCCGTAGTCGATGGGCGTGCCGAGGCGGGTGTAGTCCTCGGTGGTGCCGAGTAGCTCCTCGCTGAACTCGCGGGCCATGGCGCGCCACAGGCTCAGGTCGCTGCGGACGGACGCGGGATTGGCGTCGGCGGGCTGGAAGATGCCGACCGGAAGCACCTGGTACAGGCCGCCGGCGTGGGTGACCCTGGCCGGGTCGCGCCAGTGCAGCAGGAACGAGGCCTGGCCGGACGGCAGGCGGCGCAGCGTCAGCGTGCTGACCGCCAGGCCTGCCGGGCGCCGCGCCAGGTCGAGCGGGTCTCCCACCCAGGCGCGGAACGGCAGGCTGCCGAGGCCGGGCATCGCGCCGCCGCCCGGCCAGGCGGCGGCCAGCTCGTGCGCGAGCGCCTCGCCGACGCTGACCGTGTCGAAATAGCGGCCTGCCGTGAGGTCCAGATGGCAGGCGCCGGCGGGATCGCTGAGGTCCGCGGCGAGGGGCCGGTAGGCCGGGCGGTTCTCGAACAGGGCGGGCGGGTCGAGAGCGGCCAGGGCCTCGGCGTAGGTGCGGTACCGCGGCCCGGAGGGGCTGGCCGGCCGCAGGTGCGCGGACGCCGGGCCGGATCCGCCGGCCAGCGGCGCCGGCGGGTGATCGGCCCAGCGGAGCCGTACCTGGTCCAGGCGGGCCGGGCGGGCCGGCAGCCACTCCGGCCGGCAGAGCAGCCCGGTGCTCCCGATCCGGGGAATGCCCGGGTACAGGCCGGCGGCCGCGGCGGCGAGCGCGTGGCGGCGCTGGTTCATCTCGCGGCGGGCGGCGCGCCACCGATCACGCTCTGCTGCGCCGGCGTCACCTGGCTCCGGCCCGGTCATGTTCCCCTCCCCCGCGTGCCCGCTGCCGCGCCCGGCGCCGGCCGGGGTCCGGCGGGCTAGCGGGCGAGCAGCGCGATCTTGTTCCGCCACGCTAGCGCCAGGCAGGCCGCTCCGGGTGCCGCCATCGGCTCGCGTTCCAGCAGCCGGGTGACATTGCGGTCGGAGAAGTCGATGCCGTGCCCGGCTGCGGCGCCGTCCTCGCCGAACAGCGTGACTCCCTCGGCGTTGACCCGGACGGCATGGGCGAACAGGTCATCGAACACCTCGGCGTCGATGATGACCACGGTCAGGATCGTGGCCGCCAGCGTCAGCGCGTCCACCCCCGCGCCCAGGCAGACCGCCCGCGCCTTCCCCTCGGCCCGTGCGCGGGTCAGTGCCCGGTACAGCGGCCAGCCGTCGTAGTCGATCGGCACGCTCCCGGAGCCGTCGTGCTCCGGCGCGCCGAGCAGCTCCTCGCTCAGCTCCCGGACGATGTTCCGCCAGATATCGAAATCGCCGGCCAGGTCATGCGGCGCGATCGAGGACGGCTGGAACTCCCCCGCCGGGATCACGTCATAGATCCCGGCGGCCGTGGCGACCTTCCGCGGGTCGCGCCAGTGCAGCAGGAAGCTCGCGCCGCCGCGGGCCCGGCGCAGCGTCAGCGTCGTGATCGCCGGCAGCACCGCCCGGCGGTGAAAGTCGAACGGGTCATCGATCAGCGAGCGGAACGGCAGGTCCCGGCCGGTGACCGGCCCGTCCGTGCGGCTGCGCAGCTCCGCGATCTCGTGGCCGAGGGCCTCGCTGATGTCGAGCTTGTCGAAGTAGGTGGCCAGGCCGAACCGCATCGCGCCGGTCCCGCCGGCCCAGGCCAGGCCCAGCAGCCGGTAGCTCGGCCGGTTCTCGAACAGCGACGGCGGGTCCAGGTAGCGCACGGCTGCGGTGTAGCGGTCGAACTGATGGCCCGGCACCCGCAGCGGCCGCAGCGCCGAGGTCTCCGGCTCCGCCCCGGTGACCCGCGCGGGCGCCGCGTCCGGTATCCAGGACATCGCGATGTCGGCCAGGTCCACCGGCCCGGCCGGCAGCCATGACGGCGGCGCGATCAGCGTGGTCCGCCGGATCCGCAGCCCGGCCGGGTACAGGCCGGCTGCCTGCTGCGCCAGCGCGCTGCGGTGGTGGTTGAGATAACGCCGGACGGCACGCCAGTCACTCTGATCAGACAGCACCGCTTCCGCCGGCCCCGCCAGCCGCCCGCCATCGGCGCCCCGCCACTGCCGGCCGCCGCTGGCGGCGGTCTCGGACAGCAGATCGTTCGACAGCCCCAGGTCGGCCGGCGGAATCCCCAGCAGCCGCGCGACCCGCAGCAGGAACCCGACATCACGGATCTGGCGCCGGCCCCGCTCGATCAGGGAGATGTACGTCTGGTCCACCTGCAGCAGCCCGCCCAGCGCGGCCTGAGTCAGGTGATTCGCCGCCCGGTACTCGCGCAGGACCTCGCCCAGGCCGGGTAACCGGTCCGGCTGGTCGTCAACGCCGGGCCACAGCCACGGACTCGGGCTGTCTGTCATCGCCTCAGCCCTCGCCCGCCGGGCAGCGAGCCGGCCCGGTCCCGGGTACGGGCCTGCGGCCGTCCGCTGTCATGCGCACCTTCCCGCCGGCCTCGTTCGCGCCGGGCGCAGCTCCCGCCCGGCTCCGGGCCGGGCCCGCCTGCGCCGCAGAGCACCCGCCGTGGCCTGCTGACAGGCATCCTAGGGCAACGGCGGGCGCCAGGTGCGGCGCCGGTCACCGGGCCGGGTTGACATAGGAGCCCCGGCCGCGGACGGTGACGACCAGGCCCTCCTCGCGCAGCAGCGCGATCGCCTTGCGCGCCGTGCCGCGGGCCACGCCGAGTTCCTGCTGCAGCTGCGACTCACTCGGCACCGGCCGGTCCGGCAGCAGCTCCCCTGACTCGATGCGCGACCGCAGGATCTCCGCCACCTGCACGTAGACAGGCGTGGCACTGTCAGGATCGATGGTCCTCCGGGCGGACATGACCAGCAGCTAACCCGAGCAGGCTCATGACAAACTGTCCTGGTACAAGCGTGCTCGGGCATGACCGGGCGTGAACAAGTTGGCTTACGATGCAGTCATGCATCCCCGTCCCGCCAGCCCGGAAACCTCACCGCACACCAGCGCGCCCGGTGCCAGCCTGACCGCGGCGCTCGGCAGCCACGACCCCGGTGACGAGCTCGCTGCCCTGCGCGCGGACTTCCCCGGGTACCGGATCTGGACCGAAACCGTGCGGAACGGCCTCCGGTATGTTGCCCGCAGCCAGCGCCCGGGCCTGGACCCGCACACCGTGATCACCGGTGACCTGGCCGAGCTGCGGACCGTCCTGGGCGGCGCTCCCGCCCGGCCGGACGATGCCGGGCGGCACGGGCACGTCATGGCGCCGAACATCGCCCGGATGTACTCCCGGTGGACCGGGGGCAAGGACAGCCTCGCCGCGGACCGCGCCGCCGCCGACGCCGTCCTGGCCGACTTCCCCGCCGTGGCACGGGTCGCCGTGGCCAACCGCGAGTTCGTCACCCGCGCGGTCGCGTACGCCGCCGCCGCGGGGATCGGCCAGTTCATCGACGTCGGCACCGGGCTGCCCGCCGCGCCCAGCATCCACCAGGTCGCCCGGAACGCCGACCCGGCCGCGCGGGTCGCCTACGTCGACAACGACCCGGTCGTCCTCGCCCACGCCCGCGCCCTCCTTGCCGGCCCCGGCGTCGCGGTGGTGCCCGGCGACCTGCGACAGCCCGGCGCCATCCTCACCGCGCCCGGGCTGCGGGACGTGATCAGCCTGGAACAGCCGGCCTGCCTCGTGCTGGCCGCGGTCCTGCATTTCCTCACCCCGGCCGAGGCCGACACGGCCGTCGCCGAACTGACCGCGGCGCTGGCTCCCGGCAGCTACCTGATCATCTCCGCCGGGACCAGCACGGGCACAGACCCGGACCTGATCAGCCGGCTCCGCGCCGCCTACGACGCCGCCACCGTGGTCACCGCACGGCCCGAGGCCCAGATCGCCGCCTACTTCACCGGCCTGGGCATGGTCCCGCCTGGCCTGACGGACGTCGGAGCCTGGCGGCCCGGCCCCGGGGGACACACGCCTGCGGAAGGCGCCCGCATCATCGGAGCCGTCGCCCGCGTGCCAGCCCACGCCGACCACGGGCATGATGCGAACCCGCCGGGGACCACGAGCCGTGCCACCTGGCTCACCTGACGAGCCGGCACCCGCAGTGAACAGCCCGGACATCCCCGCGGACCTGGCCGGCCTGCGCCGCCGCTGGGGCGAGGCGTACCGGATCACCTGGCAGAGCGGGCGGTTCCGCGCGACGCACATCATCAGCGGCCGGGCCCTCGACGCCGACAGTGCCGCAGACCTGCACAGGCTCATCCGCCACCACTACACCAGCCACGCAGCCACCGGTGGCAGCCGCGTATACGCCTGCCGCGTGACGGACGCGAGGCCGCCGGTGGCCGCGCACACGACCGGGCACTAGGACAGGCCCGGCAAGGAGGCCCCATGCACAGCACACGCCCGCAGCCCCGGCCCCGCCGGGCGCTATCGCCGAACTTCTGCCGCGGTTCGGCAGCCGCTTCAGGATCGTGTGTCAGCCGATCCTGGACCTCTGGTCCGCTGACCACCCCCGCGCTGGCAGGCAAGCCGGCCGGCGGCGAGACGAACGCGCCGTGAACGCCGCCGTGTCCGCCCGGTGCCAGCAACTGCAGGCCCTGGAGGACGCGATCAAATGGCGGCGCGCCCGAGCCGCCTCGCCGTGCGCGGACTGCCAGGCCATGCCCGGCGGCCAGTGCGCCGACCACGGCCGCGACGCAGGCCTGATCGCCGACTACGAACGGACCGCCCGCCGGCTCCTGCAGGCCGCGCTGTAGCCGCGGAGCTCGGTCCCGACATCCGCGTGACGGCCGCCCTTGATCTGCTGGCCGAAGGGCACCAGCTGGCGGCGACGGCGACAGCAGCACGCCGGCCTGCGAGACGGCTACGGCGGGTGCACGCGCTGCCGGACGTGCTGGCGACCGGCCCCGTCGCAGACCGCCGGCATCGTCGACTGCGTCAGCGACCAGTTCTGTTACCTCCTGTTACCGCGCGCTCATCGAGCGGTCCCGGCAGGCGCCGCGAGCCCGCGGTCGCGCGATCTCGCCGCCGTCAGGCCGGAATCCGCTGCGCGAGCCACCGGGGGTCATCGGCTGACCATTTGTATCCGCAGCCCAGGCGGCAGATCATTCCCCGGTCCTGGTCGCATCCGTTGAGGTAGTCGAAGCCGATGTCGCCGCAGCGGGGGCATGCCTTCCAGAACGTTCTGCCGGTGCGGTGACAGTGCCCGCAGCCGCAACCGCCGCAGTCCGGGCACGTCGTCATGACGGCTTTGCCGGGAGGCTGGACCTCCCCGATCGCACGGTAGCAGTCAGCCTTGATCGTGGTGAGGGCCTCGATGCACCCGTCGATGAAGTCAGTGATTACCACGGCCCAGCCGCCGCAGGATGCGCAGGACAGGACGACCGACACGTCGTCGCCGGTGATGGTCCTGCCGTCGGCCGGGCAGGCGCAGTTGGTGAGCGCGTCCATGTTCGTTACCTCCGATCTGCCAGCATGCGCCATGGTGCCGTCAGCTGACGGCCTCTGCATCGGCGTCGCGGCCAGCGGCCCGCGCCAAGACCCGGGCTGAGGCCCGGATCAGCGGTTTCGGTGGCTGCAGGATCGCGCCTTTGTCAGGCGTGGCCCATGCGGGGAAGGCCTGGCCGAGGTCGCCGTAGTCGGGATCTTCGTGCGGGATCGTCAGGCTCTGCCGTTCGGCGAGCTGCTCGGCGAAGGCCCGGTGCCGGGCGCCCAGCTCCGCGACCCACGGGGCCATCTCCCTGATCTTCTCGCCAGGGACCAGGACCAGGTCGTCATGCTCGGCGGCGGTGACCGGTTCGGGCTCGGCGGAACGCATCGGCGCGAAGGCCTGGTCCGGGTGACGGCGGCGCAGTTCGGCGTCGGCCGCAAGGGCCAGGCGGCGCTGGTGCGCGGTGGCCCGGTCCCATTCGGCCCGGTCATCCATGCAAGCAGCGAAGATCCGCTCGTGCTCGCGGTAGGCATCGCGCATGGCCCGGTAGCTGTCGGCCAGCACCTGGTGCCGCGCGGCCGCCTGATCCTGGCCGCGGCCGCGGGCCGCTCGTGCCTCGGCGTCACCGCGGACGGCGGCCAGGTGCGCCTCGCCTGCTCCGCGGCGGACCTGCCGCAGTTCGTCGCCGACCCACCTGGGTGCCCACGCCGTCTCGACCGGGTAGGTGCCGCGGATGTGCAGCAGCGACCCGTCCGGCAGGCCGCGCACGTCGATGCCGTCAGCCGGGCCGAGCGCGGCCAGGGCCTCGTGCCAGCAGGCGCGCTTGTCCGGGGTGTCGCCGGCGGGCTCGGGCCCGACCGGCTCAGACGGGTGGTGGTAGCCGTACAGCTCGCGGTACGCGCCGATCGCGCTGGCCCGGCGCTGCCAGTCCAGCCGGTCCAGCGGATCGGCGGGGACCAGGCCGAGCGCGGCGATGGCCCAGGGGAGGTTGTGCCCGGCGGCGTGCTCCCCGATCCGTTCCCTGCGCTGGTCCATCAGCGCCGCGATGGCGGTGGCGTAGGCCCGCCGTTCCGGGTCGGCGATGTCCGGGATCTGCTGGAACCAGGGCCGGGGCGGCTGCGGCAGCAGCGAGCCGGTCCGGTGGCGGATCCGGGCGTCGATCACCGCGGCGATGTCGCGGACGCCGTCCAGGTCCCGATCGGCGACCGCGTCGCGGATCACCTCGGCCGGGTCCAGGCCGGCCAGCTCGGCGGCGCGCAGGGTCCGCCACAGCCATCTCGCCTTGTCACTGGCCTGATCCCGGTACCCGGGCGGCAGGGCGGCGGCGAGCAGGTCGCGGTAGTGCTGCTCGCGGGCCGGGGTGGTCTCCCCCAGCCAGATCGCGTTCAGGATGGCCAGGTGCTCGGCATCGGCGAGATTGCGCAGCCGGGTTTCGGTGGCGGAGCGTTCCTGGCCGTCGCGTCCCAGCACCCCGGCCAGCACCCCCACCGCCGCGGCGGTCGCCGTCCCTGCCGTGGGCGGGATGGGGTGGCCGTCGCGGTCCGCGCTGATCGCGTCGTACCGGGCCAGCTCTGGCGCCGGCAGGGGTCCGGGTACGGGATCGGCTAGTTTCGGGGATTGGGTGAAGACGTAGGCGTGGTTGTCGTGGGTGCCGCGGCTGAGGGCGACGTAGGCGTGCTGGCGGTCCTCGGTGCCGGTGATCAGCGCCAGCCCGGTGTGCACGGTGCGGCTCTGCGCGACGTGGTCGGTGACCGCGTACCCCAGCTCGCAATCGTTATAATCGCCGTACAGGAAACACCGGTCCGTCCACCGCCGCGCCCCCGTTGCCGGGTCCGCGTCCACCGCCCGGCGGACCACCAGTCCGCTCCCGGTGACCGCCTCGATCCGCAGCAGGTCGCCGTTCGCCAGCGTCCGGCCGGGCTCCCCGGCCTCCACCCGAGGATCGTTGTCCGTGCCCGGTACTGGCACGGGCTCCGTCGGCGATCGGGACGGACGGGCCGCGTTTGACCAGACCGAGGTGGATCAGGTCGTCGCGGATCCGGCGGGACAGCTCCCTCCTTCGGGCGTGGTCGGCGGCCATCAGCAGCGTGTCCTTGCGCTGCAGGGTCAGCGCCACATACGCCCGCGCCGCCGCGTCCAGCATCTCCTCGGGGTCGCCGCCGGTGATCCGGCCGTGCTCGTCGTAGATGGCCAGCACCGTGGCGTCGCCGGCCCGCAGCCGCAGGCTGGCCGCCCGCTCCCACGGCACGGTGAATCGGACCGGCTCGGCCAGCCGCACCGAGCCGAGGGTGGCGGCGAGGAGGGACAGGCCGCCGCCGTTTTCCACCGCCTGCAGCTGGGCGGTGTCCCCGGCCAGGATCAGCTTCGCCCCGGCGCTGGTGACCAGGCCGATCACGTCGGCCAGGTCCGGGGTGCCGGCCATGGACGCCTCGTCCATGACGACCAGGTCCCCCGGCCCGAGCCGGACCGCGCCGAGCACGCCCCGCTCGCCGGGCAGATGACCCAGGAACTGAGCGGTGTTATAGGACACGGGCACCCCGGCGGCCAGGGTGTTCCGCGCCGACTGGGACGGGGTGATCCCGATCACCCGGCCCATCCGGGCCGAGGCCCAGGCCCGGCCGGCCGCGGTCAGGACCCATGTCTTGCCGGACCCGGCCGGGGCGTCGATCACCGACACCCGCCGGCCGTCGGTCAGCACCGAGAACGCCGCCGCCGCCTGATCTAGGCGCAGCCCGGACCGCGTGCAACCGGACGGCGTAACACCGGAGTGCGCGACACCGGAGTGCGCGACACCGGAGTGCGCGACACCGGAGTGCGCGACACCGGAGTGCGCGACACCGGTCTGCGTGCCACCGGTCTGCGTGCCACTGGTCTGCGTGGTCTGCGCGCCTTGCGTGAGCGCGGCATCGAGTTGCGTGACGGTGGCACCGAGCGCCCGGGCGGCCTGGCCGCGGTCCAGGGTCGGCGCGCCCTGTGCGCGGGCCTGCGCGGCCATGCGCTCTTCCATGGACAGCTGGACGCGGGTGGCGTACCGAATACCGCCGTGCCGCTGGTACACGCTGCGCCCGTCCGCGCGCAGCAGCGCCGCCGGCACCGGCACCGGTTCCGGCGCCTCCAGGCACAGGACCTGCTCGAACTCACCCGCCAGCCCGCGGTCCGCCAGGTCCTCCAGCAGCCCGGCAGCGGCATCGGGGTTCATGCCGGTCCGGGGCAGGACCCGGCCCAGGTACCTGATCAGGTCAGCCCGGGTGAACGTGCTCCTGGCCTGCTGCGCCAGGGCCAGCGCCGTCTGGGTCGCCCGCTGGGCCTGCACGGGACTCAGGCCCCGGCCCGGGCCCGGCGGCCCGCCGGCCTGCGTGCCCGCGTGGCTCTCGCCCCACACCGACGGCGCGACCGACGCCAGCGGGACGCCAGCGCGGCGCGCGAGCCGGTCCGCCCAGTCCGCGTGCATCGTGTCGCCGTCCAGCGTGTGCGTGCCTTTGCGTGCGCGGGTGGCGAAGTTCGACGCCTGCGCCAGCTGCGCCAGTTCCCGCTGGCTCGGCGCGCGCTCGTAGCGTGCCTCGAACTTGCGTGCCCGGACGCGCAGGTCCGCGGTGATGCTCTCCCGGCGGGAGGAGAACAGGCGCATCATCTCGCCGCTGATGCCCTTGATCTCGAACCCGTGCCCGTCGTCCCGGGCCACCCATTCCAGTCCGAACCGGCGGGTCAGCGCCTCCTCCACATGCTGGGACACGACCGCGGCGACGGCGCCGATGTGCTCGTTGTAGCCGAGGGAGTCCGGCGCCCGCCACTTCCCGTCCGTCACGGTCCGGGCGATGTGGGCGATCTGGGAATGGACGTGCAGCTGCATGTCGCCGTCCCGGGAGGTGTGCTGCAGCCAGTGCGCCACCGCCAGCTCCGCCTCCTGCCACTGCCCGGTCTCCCGCCCGTCGACCCGGCTCGCGTGGGAGCCGGTGCGGGTGTATCCGGCCTCCCGCTGGAAATACTCAAACCCGGCATCCACGCCCTGCCAGATCATCTGGTCCACCTCGGCGACCAGGCCGGACCAGTACGCCGCGCCCTCCTGGTCGCCGGCCTGCCGGGCGAGGCGGGCGTTCTCCCCGAGCGAGGCGTGGAAGAGGGAGATGGACTTGGAGAACGAGATGGTCAGGTCGAAGTACAGCGGGCTCTGCCGCGCCCGGCCCGCGGCCTCGATCCGCAGCTCTCGCTGCCGTTCCGCGGTCGCGTGCGGCTCCGCCGCTAACAGTCGGGCGTAGACCTCGGCTGCGTGCTGCCGGGCTGCCCGGGCCGCTGCCTCGGTCCGCAGCTCCCGCTGCCGCTCGGGGGTCGCGTGCGGCTCCGCCGCGAGCAGCCGGGCATACAGCTCCGCCGCCTTCCGGCCGGCGGGCGGCGGCCGGCCCAGCCGGGTCCCGTCCGGGGCCTTACGCTCGCCGAACAGCAGGTCATACGGCTCCCGTTCCACGACCTGGCCCGGCTCGAAGCCGAGTGCCCGCGCGCCCGGGCCCCACCACCGGCCGGGCGGCTCCCCGCCGCCCTCCGCCGCGCTGATGTAGTAGCCAGCCGCGTCCTTCTGCGCGGCCCTGGCGGCCTGGCGCCACATGTACTCCAGGTCATAGCCCTTGGTCAGCGTCACCACGACCGCCACCGCTAACCGGCTCCCCGCGTGACCGCGCCCGCGCCGAGGATTTAACAACATGACGGATCATCGGAGTCTGGCCCCTGCATCAACGGCCATCCTCTTCCCGCAGCGCACTCAATCCACGCTGTCGGGCCGTACCGCACGGTCAGGCCGCTCACTGCCGCCTGTACCTGAGTAGCGTGTAGAGGACCGAGGCATCCTGCGAGCAGAGCCCCCGCGTGCAGTCGGCCTGTGTCGGTATCTAGTGAGAGAGTCTTGTAACGTGGGAAACCTGTTTGAGCTGGTCACGCCGCGAGATGACGTCTTGTCAGGAGACCTGACTGAGGCGAAGTTCGCTGCAAGCCTTGAGGAAGTAGCCGCAGGCACAGCACCAGATGCGTATGGTGACGCGGGAATTTTCTTCGCTGGGACGTATCCGTCGGGCGGCTTGCGGACGCTTCTGAACGAGGCTCTGGGTCGGCTGGGTGGCGGCAAGCCAGATGGAGCGAGCGTCATCAGGCTGGAGACGAACCTGGGCGGCGGCAAGACCCACAATCTGATCGCGTTGTACCACGCTGCGGAAGGCAGGCTGCACGCAGACCTGGCCGGTGAGTTCATGGATCCCGGCCTGTTGCTAGGCGAGCCGATCGACCGCGTTGCAGTGTTTGTCGGTACCAGCTCAGGGGCGACGAGCTTTCCGCCAGTCGCGGGAGTCACGCCCCGAACCTTGTGGGGCTATCTGGCATTGCAGGTTGGTGGCGCTGACGCCTACGAATATGTGCGGGCTGACGACGACGCGCTTACCGCTCCTGGTTCAGACGCCCTCAAGAGAGTGCTGGGCGGCCGCCCTGCTCTGGTGCTCGTCGATGAGATCGCCCGCTACTACCAGGTTGCCCGTGGCGTACGGGTTGGTGACACGACGCTCGCCGGGCAGACCACGGCCTTCCTCATGGCCCTCATGGAGGCCGTCGATGCGCTACATCACGCGGTGCTGGTCATCACAACGACCGGGCTGACGGACGCCTTCGGCGATGACACCGCGGAGGTACTTGAGGCCATCGGTCAGGCGCGATCTTTGATGGCACGCAAGGAACTTGTGCTGCGGCCTAGCGAGGAAGCTGACCTGCCGAAAATCTTGACCCGGCGACTGTTCCGTCCTCTGCAGCCAGGTTCCGCAGCGCCGGTCGGTTCAGCGTACGCAGAGGCCGCCGACTCGGCGTACAGTGCCGGCCTGGACCTGCCGGAGGGCATGACCGGCGCCGGCTGGGCAACTGAGATCACCCGCACGTATCCATTTCATCCAGCGCTCATCCGCGTGCTGGACAAACGGCTCTCGACGATCCCGAACTTCCAGCGCACCCGTGGCGCGTTGCGGCTGCTAGCCCGCGCTGTCCGGCGACTGTGGGACGAGCGCCCCGAGGGCGTGCAGCTCATCCACCTGCATCACCTGGACCTGCGCGACCGCGTCATTGCAGAGGAGCTGTCGAGCCGCCTCGAGCGCCCGCAGTACGAGCCGGTCATCCGCGCAGACATCGCGTCCCAGCCTGGTGGCGAGCCGTCCCACGCCGAGCGGGTCGATGAGCATATGGGCACCGGATTGGGTCGGCGTCTCGCCAGCACCATCTACCTATATTCGCTAACCCGAGACGTACCCGGGGTTCCAGCTGCCGAACTCTTTGGAGCTGTGCTATCCCCAGCTGACGACCCGAACCTGCTGCAGAAGGCACTGGATGGGCTTGAGAACAACTGCTGGTACCTACACGCCGACGTTCGGGGATACCGGTTCTCCACCGAAGCCAGCCTCGTCAAGCTGATACAGGAGGCCGAGAGGGAGATCAGCCTCCCGAAATCCCGCGCGCGAGCCACCAAGATACTCTCCGAGCAATTCAAGGATGGTGTCCTGAAGGTCCGTCGCGCCTGGGAGGATGCAAAGGTCCCCGACAACTATGACGACGCGTGGCTAGTGGTCCTGCACTGGGATGAATTCGACGACGTCCGCGGAGTCGACCCCCATGCCCCAGTACCGGCCAAGGTGCGGCAACTCTGGGAGAAGACGCCATCAGGCGGAGTACGCGAATACCGGAACAGGCTCGTCGTCCTGGCCCCTACCGCCGGAACGCACGACGCGATGGTCCGGGCGGTGCGCACTCTCCTCGCGCTGGAGCAACTGTCGAACAACGCGGAAACTCTAGCGGCCCTAAGCGCTGAGAAACGATCTGAGCTTAAGGACAAGGCAAAGGAGCAGGCGCTTCTGGCACGGGTCGCGGTATGCAACCACGTCAATCTGCTCTACGTGCCAGGTCCCGACGGCCTCGACGTCGTCGAGCTTGACGTGGTTACCCAGGCTTCGGTTCAACCTAACCAGACCGACGGAATTCTAGAGCGGCTCGCCGCCATGGACAAAACGCTCGCGGCAGGTGACAAGCCACTCGACCCGGGCTACATCAAGATCAAGCTCGGCGCCTTGCTTACGACCAGTCAGCCCACTCTGGAGCTGCTTCGAGCATTTGCCCGTCGCACAGACTTGAAGATCGTGCTAGACCGTGCCCAGATCGTCGCACTCGTCGGCGCTGGCGTCCGCAACGGAGTGTGGGAATACCAGGATCCTGAGCGTGGCGATGACGGCTGGGCCACCAAGGTCCGGCCAACAGCCCACGTACGGCTAGCCGAGGACACCTTCCTGCAACCGCCCGGCTCTGCGCCACCGCCGAAGGAGCAGGTCTGCCCATTCTGCGGCGCCAGCCACCCTGGCCGACCGTGCCCTGGCGCTGGGCCCGGATCAGAACAAGGCGGCGGACCGGACGGCGTGGCCGCATCCTTCACCGGAACTGGTGCCGCGGGCAAGGCATTCACGGATGCCCGCGCCGCCGCAGCGGAGACCGGGCGCACACTACTCAGAGAACTGGTGGTAGCCGTCGACCACGTCGGAGCTGGAGCGGGCACCGAGCTTACTCGCCTGCACTCGGTCGTCCCGTCCAGCGCCCTAGCCGCCTCCTTGACATACGACGTCGACGTCACCGTGGTCCTGTCAAACCCGTCAGACACGGCAGTGATCCGCTACCACGGCTCACCAGCCGACTACGCGCCACTGAGAGATGCGCTCAAGCAGCTGCTAGCTCCACGCCAGGCAACCCTTAAAGCCAGCCTGCAGGCCATCTTCGACCCGCCGCAGGAACTGTCCGGAGACGCAGTCAGCCGAATGGCCCAGGCTGCCAGGGACACAGGTCCAACCAAGTGCACTGTCAGACTCGTCACCGAGGGGGATCGATGACACGCGCTGAGCACTACCTGTGCACCGTCAGCCGCGATCACGATGGGCGCATCACCGCCGTCGAAGTCGCAGTTAATGACCTTGATGGCAAACACCGCCACATCCGCGTGAACGGCAACCGCGCGGCGCACGTCGCCGGACCGCTGCAGGAGGTGCTCCGCAGCGGGGGTATGCATGGTCGGCAATGGAGTTCGCCGAGGCCGGTCGAACTGCCTCCCACGCTCGGCGCCCACGTCGAACTTCTCCTGCGGGCGGTCAAGCCGCTGCAGCGGCTTGACCGTCTCGGCGCCGTAGCGGAGGGCGTGGCCGAGATGAGCCGCGAGGAAGCCGGTTACTGGCACGCCCAGACCCAGCGGCGCCACGGCCTCAGGGCCCTGCGCGTCCTGCTCAACGAAGGAACCCGCAGGTGACACGACCGCTAATCGAACAGTGGCTTCCCGCGGCCGCGATCGGCGCCGAGAGCCTCCGGGACGCCAGTGCAGCTAAGAAACCGCCCAATAGCCGCCTGCATGTCTGGTGGGCGCGACGGCCACTCACTGCCAGCCGGGCAGCCGTCCTCGCCTCGGTGCTGCCCGCTTGGCCGCCAGAGGCAGAAGCGCAAGACGACGCGCACGCCGCCAAGGTGTTGGCTGGCCTGCAGGCGGAGTTTCCTGGCGGCGAGAGAGACTACCAGACGTGGTATCGCGAAGCACTCGGCATCCTCGGGGATCCGGTTGCTGGACGTGCCGCAATCGAGGCAGCAAATGCTGCTGGCATCAAACTTGAAGGAAACGGTTACGGATACCCGCGAGCCTTCACCGTCTCACCCGACGAAACGACGATCGATCGGGTTCACCGTCTTGCCGCCCTGCGAGCCAATATTGGACGGCGCAGCTTCGTGCTCGACCCATTTGCCGGCGGCGGCAGCATTCCATTCGAGGCCGCGCGGTATGGATGTGACACTATTGCCAACGAGTTGAATCCCGTGGCAACAGCTATCTTGCAGGGCACTGTAGTACTCCCGGCACAGCTCGGGCCAGAATTCTCGCACATCATCAAGTCTTACGGCCAGCAATGGTCTGACCGCGTGCGCGCGCGTTTGTCGACGTTCTTCCCGCACCCTGATGGCGAGACCACCGTTGCCTACATCTGGGCGCATACGGTCCCTTGTCCAACGACGGGTCGGCTGACGCCATTGGCACCTGATTTCTGGCTCGCCCGTGGGAATGCGGGCAGGGATGTCGCTGTCGCGCTCGACGTGGACCGCGCGGCCGGAACGTACAAGCTGGGAATCATCGACGGCCCAGATGCGCAGCGGTGGGGCAGCCGGTCGACGTACAAGCGGGGCGTTGCCGAGAGTATCTGGACTGGCGAAACCTTCTCAGGTGAGTACATCCGCAAGATGGGTGTCGAAGCCCGCATAGGACAAATGCTTCTGGCGGTGTCGATTACTCGCACCCGCGTTTCCGCTCGCCAGTTCCGCGCTCCGTCCGTCGCTGACCTGGAGGGCGTGGCCAGAGCCGAGGCGGAGCTGTCGCGGTGCCTGCCCGGCTGGGAGATCGCCGACCTCGTGCCGTACGAGCCGATCTTTGAAGGCAAAGAGACTAAACGCAGCGTGGACATGGGCCTGACGCGCTGGTCAGATATGTTTACGCCTCGACAGCTTCTCACGAATGTCACCGTTCTTGAGGAACTCCAGGGACTGGTCGCTGAGGCCCGCGCCTCACTCGGTGATGAACGGGGCCGGGCTCTGGGATTGTATCTGGCTCTCGCTCTTGATAAAGCGGTCGACTATAACGGGATGCTCAGCAGCTGGCATGCTACACGGACCACTGTCCGCAATACCTTTGATAGGCATGATTTTTCATACAAGTGGTCTTTCGCGGAGTTCGATGGCGCTCATTCGCTTCTGCCCTGGGCGGTCAGCCAGGTGGCGGATGCCTACGAGGGAATCGCGAAGCTCGCTTACCAGCCCGTTAAGCTTGACGCACCTGAACGGCGGGACTTGGCCCAGGTTACTCGCGGCTCCGCAGTCTCGCTGGCGCTGCCCGATGCGTCCGTTGACGCTATCGTCACTGATCCGCCTTACTACGACAACGTGATGTATGCGGAGTGCTCCGATTACTTCTATGTCTGGCTTAAGCGCTCGCTGCGTGACACGTGGCCAGAGTTCGCAGATCTTGTTCTGACGGATAAGGAAGACGAGGCAGTTGCCAACGCGTCACTGTTCAAGGACGTCGCCTCTCCCGCAGTACGGGGGCGCAGGCAAAGCGGGGCTGGTAAGACTGCGGCGGAACTTGCAGATGCCCGCTACGAAGAACTGCTCAACCTATCGTTCCGGGAGGCGTTCAGAGTTCTCAAGCCCGACGGCGTGCTCACGGTGATGTTCACTCATAAGCGCGTGGATGCTTGGGACACCCTGGGAGCGGCTCTGCTCGATGCTGGGTTCTCGATCAGCGCGTCGTGGCCAGTGCACACCGAAAGCGAACAGTCATTGCACCAGGCGAAGAAGAACGCTGCCGCCTCGACGATCCTACTAGCTTGCCGCAAGCGCATGAGCAGCGAGCCCGCGTACTGGGCCGACATCCGGCGGCACGTGGAACGCGCTGCCGAGGACGCCGCGCACAGGTTTGCCAGCATTGGCATGACCGGGGTCGACCTGACTATCGCTACGTATGGGCCAGTGCTCTCCGTGCTGTCGGACCGGTGGCCCGTCTACAGCGGGGACCTTGACGCGGACGGCAAACCGGGGATGCTGCGGCCCGATGCCGCGCTGGACCTGGCCCGCGAACGGGTCGCCGTGCTTAAGAAGCGCGGGCTTGTTGGCGGGAAAGACGTCGACTTCGACCGGGTTACTGACTGGTGGCTGCTGGCCTGGAATGACTTCAGGGCAGTAGAGTTCCCGTTTGATGAGGCGCGGAAACTATCCATCGCAACTCATCTGGAAGTCGATGACCTTGCCAAAGTACACAAGATCATCAAGCAGGGCAGCGGAACGGTGACCTTGCTCACACCCGCCCAGCGCCGAACAACTGGCCATCTTGATCCCGACGCCGCTTCGTGGCCCACGTGGCTGGATCGCCTGCACTCGCTGATGCTCGTCTACGACGAGGAAGGACTCGGGGCGGCGCGGTCATGGCTGGCACGTACCGGGCTGGCCGATGATCCCCGATTCGCCGACACGATTCGTGCCGCCCTTAACGCGGTGCCTCGCGTGAAAGACAAAGGCAGTTTCGCCCGGCCTGAAGCCCGCATTCTGGACAGCCTCCGAAATGCACTATTCGACCAGATTCCCGCACCCGGAGACGAGATGGCGGCGTCTACCCAGGAATCTCTGTTCGAGATCGAGGGCGAACTCGGGTTCAAACTGCCCGGCGAACTCGGTTACGAACCTTAAGACGAGACGCACCCATGCCTCAGAACCCAGAGCCCGCCGAACCACCATCGGAGGACCAGCCTGGCCTCCGCGGCTTGGCGTTCAAGCCCGGATACGACTCCAGTGATCTGGTCCTGGACACGTTCTACGTCCCCGCGTTGTCCCGTGCCCGCAGCTACGACCGGTCCGTGGGGTATTTCCGCTCGTCAGCACTGAGCGTGGCCGCCCGGGGAATGTCCCGCTTCATCAATGGCGGCGGCCAAGTACGGCTGTTGTGCGGTGCGGAAATCAGCGCCGCCGACCGTGACGCGCTGCTCGGCCGCGCCACTCTGGACGGCGCCTTCGCCGCCCGGCTGGCCGAGCGGCTCCTCACCGACCGCGAAGTCGACCGGCGGCGCCTTGAAGTGCTGGCCTGGCTTGCTCGTGAAGGTCGCCTCGAAGTGCGCATCGCGGTCGCGGTCGACGATCATGGAGTTCCGCGGGTGGGCGGAGACCTGGAACCATATTTCCACGAGAAAATCGGGGTGCTGCGAGACGCCCATGGCGACGGTATAGCCTTCCAAGGTTCGGTGAATGAATCCGCGACCGCGTGGACCATCAACTTCGAGTCTTTCTCCGTCTACACGTCGTGGGATGCCACTGCCACCTACTTCAGCTTCTGGGCAAACAAATTTGAGCAGCACTGGGCCGGTGACCTGACAGGCTTCCGGGTCTACGCCCTACCGGATGCAGCTCGCGAGCAGCTGATCAGCCTGGCCCCCGACATCGCTCCGGGTGAGCGCGACCCGGAAGAGCCGCCCGCACTGGGAGACGACGCGGTCGTGGCCCATTTCCTACGTGCGGCGCCACGCCTGGTCGGCGCACAAGCACTCGCTGAAGCCACCGTCGGCGTGCGCCTGTTTCCGCATCAACGGCAAGTCGGCGAGCGCCTAGCCGGCCTGTATCCGCGCTCCTGGCTGGTGGCCGACGAGGTCGGCCTGGGCAAGACCATCTCCGCCGGGATGGCGCTACGGCGACTCTGGCTGGCGGGCCAGGTTAAGCGCGTCCTGATCCTCGCCCCCGCAAACGTGTGCCGACAGTGGCAAGACGAGCTTTTCGAAAAGTTCGGCATGTGGGTTCCGCGTCTGGACAACCAGAGAATCTACGGGGCCCACCCGTCCGACGTCCGGAATGTCCTTACAGGCGGGAACCCATATGCGGAAAACCCACTGCTGATCGCCTCAAGCCACCTCGCCCGCCGCAGAGAACACCAGCAGCTCATCCTGGCGGCCGCGCCTTACGACCTGGTCATCATCGATGAGGCACACCATGCGCGGCGCAGCCACGCCGAAGAAGACCGGTACCGTCCCAGCCGGCTGCTGGAATTGCTCGACGCAATCCGCGCTCGCGGCGCCTCTAAGGCGCTCTGGCTGCTGACCGCGACTCCGATGCAGGTCGCGCCGGTGGAGTTGAGGGACCTGCTGGTGCAGACAGGGCTGCAGGGCGCCCTCGCCGACGAGGATGCGTTCCTGCGCTACTTCCGGGAAGTAGCCAAAGCCGACGATCAGCGGACGGCGTGGGCATGGCTGGATCAGGTTCTGCGCGAGACCCCCCGCCTGCCGGCGACCGGCGCTGAGGACACAGTCTTGAGAGCGATCACGAGCGCTGTTGGTGCCGTCGAGGCGACGCTGATCGAGCGGTTCGGAACAGCCGAGGCTGACGGCGCCGAGATCGTCCGCCAGCTGTCTCCGGCTGGTCGGGACGCCTTGCGCGCCTGGTTGCGGCTGCTGAGCCCGGTCGGCCAGTATGTCACCCGGCACAGCCGGGAAACCCTGCGGCTATACCAGGCGCGCGGTCAGCTCAGCGAGAATCTCGCAGCGCGCGACGTCAGGCCTGAGGTGATCCCGTTCGACGCGGACGAGCAGGCACTGTACGACCAGCTGGACGAGCTGATTGACCGCCTGATGGAAGCCCATGGCAGCCGGAAGGGCGCCGGGTTCGTGCTGACCGTGTACCGGCGCCGGCTTACCTCATCATGGGCTGCCATACGCAAAACACTCGGTCGTCGGCTTCAGCGGGAAATCCTCGCTCTCGATGACGACTTGCTGGATGAGGCTGAGCAGGCAGCGCTTGACGCCGGCCTCGGCGGAGCTGTCGACGACACCCATGCCGTTCCCCTGACCCAAGCCGAGATCGCCGAGATCGGCGGCTATATCGACCGGATGACCACGGTGGCCGACTCCAAGTTCAGCCAGCTCCGCAAGGACCTTGACGCTGCTCGGGGAGCCGGTCATTCGACGATCGTGTTCACCCAGTTCACCGACACCCTTGACGATTTGCGTGACCGCCTCGTCGGCGCGTATCGCTCGCAGCTGGCGACCTTCACCGGGGACGGAGGCCGGATATTTCGCGAAGCTGAAGGCTGGCTTGAGATCTCCAAGCGCGATCTGGTGGAGGCCATCAGATCGCGCCAGGTCACTGTGCTGCTCGCCACCGACGCGGCCAGCGAAGGACTCAACCTGCAAGCCTGCAGTTACCTGATCAACTACGACATGCCCTGGAATCCAATGCGCGTCGAACAGCGCATCGGGCGTATCGACCGACTCGGCCAGGTGCGAGAGGTCGTGCAGATCCGAAATTACTTCGTCCCCAACACGGTCGAGGAATCGGTCTACCGGGCGCTGGCCGGCCGGATTGATAACTTCAGTTCGCTCCTCGGACAACTCCAGCCGATCCTCGGCGCCACCGAGCGCGCGTTCCAGGCCATCTTCAGGGCACCGCACAGCGAGCGCCGTGACGCGCAGGCCAAGGCGATCAGCGAACTGCTCAGCCAGGTCGATCTTGTCGAACGCGAGGGCATCGACTTTCCCGCCGAAGATCCGCTGCCGATCTCGGAGTACCTGCCCAGCCCAGTCACGCTTGAGAACCTGCGTGAAGTGCTTGTGGACCGCTTCGCGTCAGTCCTCGACGAACCCGGCCGGCCGGTCACCTTTGACGCCGCCCGTGTCTCACGTGACCCGGAAAGCTGGACCGCTCTCGGCACCTACGGGCACCCGCGCCTCGAGAACGTGCTCACTCGGCGGGCCGGCCCACACCTCCCGGACACCAGCGCCCTGGTGCTCGCCGCTGCTCTCAATGGCCCGGTCGCGGCGGTACGCGCCGATCGCACCCCACCCGAGCGGGTACTTGAGCTGGCTGACATCGACCAGCTAGGCACGCCAGCCTCACGCGGTGAGGCCGAGTCTCTTGCGAACCGCCTAATCCAGCAGGTACTAGCGGCCCAGCGGGATTATGAGATCGAGATCATGTCCACCCGCGAACGTCGGCGGGCTGAGTCTCTGCAGCAGAGCTTCGTTACCTTGGTACACGACACACTTGCAGCTGGCTGCGCCGCGTCTCGCTTCGACGGCCAGCCAGGAGCCGATCCCATCACCATTTGGTCCGACCTGATCCAGGACGCCACTAGCGCCTGGGGATACGCCCGTGCGTTCCAGCAGATGCTCGGCGTCCCGCTCGCCCGGCTATTCCCGGCGGACCTGGCCACCGCCCGCCAGCTAGTCTCGGCTCAGGATTGGAACGAGGTTCGGTATCAGTCTGCCGAGCAGCTTCGTGCACTGATCGAGGAGTACAAGTTGTCGTCCGCTCCCAATCAGTGAGCTCAGCGTGGGGGCCAGGTGATGCACCACGCAGTGCGGGGATCGCTCTGTTGACAGGAACCCCCTGCCGTCTCGGCGCCTTGATCCAGTCCTCAATCGTCGGTGCCAGGCGACCTGCACGGATCGGGCCCGACCCGCACGCGATCAGCGCCCGACCGGAGTGCCTCCAGCTCCACTTGGTACGACACCTCGGCTCAAAAGGCGCTAGCGTGCTGTACAGGATCTAGATGATCGCAGGAGGCCCCATGCGGGTTGCTGACGAGCCAAGAACTCTCACGATTCGAGCGCTCACGGATGCTTGGATCAACAACAGCATCCGGCCAAATCCCGAGTACCAACGGGGCTCATCGTGGCGACGGCGGCAGCAGCAGCTACTCGTCGATTCAGTCCTGCGTGGGTACTCTTTGCCACGCTTCTACTTCCAGCAGAAGCTCAGCACAGACCCCCTAGGCCACGAACAGGTCAGCCTCGACGTTATTGACGGCCAACAACGTCTGATCGCATTAAGTCAGTTCCGGCAAGATCAGTGGCCGCTATTTTCGGTCGACGACGAGAAAGTCCCTCTGCCTCCGTCGATCCGACGACAAACCGTGTCGTGGTCGGGAAAGGTCTTCTCCGCGTTGCCTGAGGCACTGCAGGACCAATTCCTCAGCGTCGACCTCTCCGTAGTCTTGATCGATGAGGTCACGGGGGACGAGGTTCGTGATCTTTTCATCCGACTTCAGTCCGGCACTCCACTGACAGCTCAACAGGTTCGTGACGCGTGGCCGGGCAATATAGGCCCCCTAATCGAGCGGCTTGCGGGCAAGGGCACGCGACAAGGCCTACATCAGAAGCTGTTCACAGTCGTGGACCGGCGTGGCAGCGGCGGCCGTAGCGAAGACGAGTACGAAGACCCAGCCCTCGACGCACGCCAGACATGTGCGCAGCTCCTATTGCTTCTCTTGAGCAAGGAACGGGGCCGCAGTTATCCCAGCCTCAGAAGTTCAGTATTGAACGATCTCTACCATGAAAACACCGACTTCGACACGAAGTCGAAAGTAGCAACGCAGTTCGAGCACCTGCTGGCGGCCACGGAGAAAGTAGTAACGTTGCGGCCTCCCTTCGAAGGACGAAAGGCTGTACGCAAGAATCGCCTATTTTCGCTCTTTCTCTTTCTGCGCCTGCTCAGTTTCAGTCCAGTCAACTTGAGTCGAGCACTCAAGCCCATTGCCGCATTGTTCTGGTCGGACGTGGCCGAAGATACCGAGCCTTTGGGCCGAGTCGGATCGGCGGAGACGTTGGAGAAGCACTTCTTGTGGTTCGTTGACGAACGGATGGCTGAACTCAAGCTCGCAGAACTAGATGGTAAGCGCCTCTTCTCATCCGACGAGAAGCACGAGCTGTGGATCGAGTCTGGCGGCAAGTGCGGCATCTGCGGTGAGTCGATTCCCGAGGGTACTGCCGAATACGATCACATCAAGCCGTGGATTCTAGGTGGTCGAACCGTGCTCGATAACGGACGTGCCGTCCATCCACATTGCCATGCTCGTGGGCTGGCAGCTGTGGACGGCCAGGAGGCGCCCGCCCAGTTCGCCGTTGGTCTATAAGCCCGTCTGGCACGCGCCGGGTCACCCGCAGATCCAGACCCACGCCGCCGGCGGCCTGGGCATGCTGCCAGTACTGTGCCTCATGGCGCTACGATCCCTCCAGCGCGTCGGCCGCGGTGCGCGGCGACGCTCGCACGTGGTCGGGCCAGCGAAACGCACTGAGCAGTGAATTGGGCTGGGAGCCAAGTCGGGAGCCAACGTGGACCGACATCCGGCCACGAGCGCGCCCGTCCGGGCGTTCTAGGTATGCGTCTGACCTGGCGCTCAGCGACAGTCAGCAATGCTCAGCCACGGCCCGGATCTCGTTCGCATAGATCCGTGGCGTGAATCGCCCGGGTCTGACGGTCGGCTTAGAGCCGACCGGTACGATCCGGGGGCCGCTCGCCCGGCAGCGAATGGACCCGGCGTTCGGCTCGCTGGCGGCGGATGTGACCGCGCGGTGCCGGCAGCGGCTGCGCCCGGCATGCGCCGACCGCCCAGTGTCCGTCTGCGGGAGTCATAGTTGCGTGCGCAACGCGGCGGCTCTGATCTGGTCCCGCAGGCTCGCCTCGTCCTTACCGCTGACAATCAAAGGTGGATCGGTACCGATCAGCCATGTGTGAAGTAGTCCGTCCGCTCCGTGCTCGATTTCCCAGCCGGGGAACCGGGCTGCGAGGTCTGGGTCAGCAGGCTGGCCGGTCATAGCGATCCACCGACGTAGTCGCGCAGTGACTGTTCATCGATGCGGATCCGCTGCCGTGAGAACCCGTAGCCAATCAGGTCACCTCCTTTGATCAGCCGGTACACGACCCGCAGGCTTATCCCCGTGCGTCGGCGGCGTCGCGGGCCGACTGGCGGTCACGAGCGCGCTCAGGTGCGCGCGGTAGCGCGTGAGACAGGCCAGCAGCTCAGTAGCGGGCGTGTCGGGCCGATGGCCTCGGCGGTAGACGCCAAGAGCCGGATGGCTGCGGACAGCGCGGACACGCGCGGCTTCGGCCTGTCGCGGCGGCCGCGCCTGTTGGCGGGAGATGCCCCGCCGCCCCGGCCGGTTACTGCCTCTGCTGTTCTCGGGCGGCAGCCCGCGGGGCTCCCATGAGTTGTGGGCGCTGGCATCCGTGTTCTCCTTTCCTGATCCGGCAATTCGTGTCCGTGCCGGTCGTTCGCACGCGTTTGCGAGTGATGAGATTCGGGGTTGGCTAAGACTCGGTGATTTGACCGCCCGCTGTTCTTGCGGGATTCGCGTGATCAAGTGTCCGGGCTTCCCGGGTTTCATGAGCCACAACCGCGCTCCCTTATTTCGGGATGCCAAGAACGCTGAAAACCGTCTTTCCTCCTGAGGGCGGCAGGAAATATCCCCATTCCTTGCTGAGCGCCTGCACGAGCATCAGTCCGCGGCCGTTCTCCGAATCGGTATCGGCGTCGCCCAGTACCGGCGGGTCCTGGTTATTGTCGAATACTTCGATGATGACTCTGCCTGGCAGCAATCGCAGCGTCAGCGACACGCCCTCGATGTGCTCCAGGTCAGAATATGTTTGCGGTTCGGCAACATAGCCTGAGCTTTTCACTGCATTGGTCACTAGCTCCGAAACCAGGAGCTCGGTGACGTCTATCGTCTCGGGCCATAGCTGCCAGGCGCTCAGGACATTCTTTATCTGTCGTCGCGCCCAGAACGGCGCGCTTGCCAGCGCGGCAAGCTCCAGGTATGAGACTTCCTCACCGCGCTCCCGCCTCACCATCACTCCTGCCTGTGATTGACCCAGCGGCTCGGTACGGCAGCCGGCCATTCGAATCCGCCCACAGCCCATAGAAGCCATGCCTGACCTGGCATCGCTGCCGTCACGGTCACGCGTGAGTGCAGCCATCTGGCCGTGATCAGCCGCAAGGCGGTGCCTGACCCGACGCGGCCCACCTGGCCGGGATCTCCGCAGATAGGGCTTACTCTCGTGCCATACGGCGAGTGATAGCGTTGGCAAATGCCAGATGAGCAGCACTAAGCTTTCTAGGGAAGGAAGAATGGCGAAGCTGATTATCGCATTCTCCGTTACCCCGCTCGGGGTCGGCGAAGATGTCGGCGAGCTTGTGGCCGACGCCGTGCGGGTAGTTCGCGAAAGCGGGCTGCCGAACTATACTGACGCGATGTTCACCCTGGTCGAAGGTGAGTGGGATGAGGTAATGGCGGTGGTGAAGAAGTCGGTTGAAGTCGTCGCAGCGAAGGCGCCCAGGGTGAGCATCGTGCTCAAGGGCGATATGCGCGACGGAGTAGATGATGCGATCACATCCAAGGTGGAGGCGCTGGAGCGTTACCTGTCCGCTCCGTAACCGGAGATCAGGCCCTGGCGGCCGACAGGCTGCGCAGCACATCGCAGTATTCGGTCACGGGCGGCTGGTTCCGGAATCGTGCTGGAACCGCAGCGGCGGGATGCCATGCATAGCGCAGAAATATGTCCGTGCGATGCTCAGCGGGCATGCGCAGCAGCACATCGCGGGCAAGCCCGACGCCTAGCTGAATCTCCTTGCTGCGCACCAGGCAACTCGCGAGATCGAACTGGAGCAGGGCCCGGTCCCCTACGACCTCGGGAGGGTACAGGTCAAGAGCGCGCTGCTCCGCGTCGATAGCTGAGGGCATGTCAGAGAGCAGAGATAGCGTCCTGCTTTCGTAGAAGCGCCATCTGCGCTGTGAGAATCCGAATACTGACTCGGCCTGCTGCTCGGGCGCGATGGAGTCGAACGCCCTGCGGGCCACGTCCAGTGCCCGAAAACTTGACTCGTGGTCGCCAAGCTGAGCGCAGGCGAGCGCTTCCAGGGCGGGAGCCATGGCCCGGGTGGCGTGCTTCGGGTCCGCGGGAATGGCCTGCGCCTGCCTCGTCAGCCGGACAGTGACAGCGGGGTCGCCGTAGTAGAGAGGGAGGATCGCTGCGAGGGTCCGGACATGTGCGCGAAGGTCGCGATCTTCGGTTTCGTCGGCCGCGCGGCCGGCGATCTCCTGCCAGGCGGTAGCGTGATGCGCCTTGCCGAGGACCATGAGCTCGTCCGCGACCAGCGCGCTGAGCTGGGCGACGATCCGGTACAGGTTCCGCTGTTCTCGTAACGGCTGGCGCTCGGCCAGCAGCAGTCGCGTCTGGTCGTAGTCGACGATGAGCCTGCGGAGCATCTGCTCAGGTGGCGTGTCGACGCAATCCACGGCGTGCTGGGCGACGCCGTCCGCGAGGTAGTCGATGTCTGGTCGCGCCGTGGCCGCGAGGGCCTCTGCCATCCTCAGGCGCACCTTCTCCGCCAGGTCCATCAAGTCAGGATGCTGGTCGATTTCGCGGATGCTGACATCTGGCGGCGCGGGTGCCAGGGCTTCGGCCGGCATGAAGAGCCGCTTGACCGGCTGGCGGAACATGAATTCCAGAACCCGGCAGGCGTCCGGGTACGGCTCGGTCTTGACCTGCCCCGCATACCAGCGCTCGAACTGCCGCGCAGATACGGTGACCTTGCGCAGCTCCGGCTCGTCCTGCTGGCCGGCAAGCTCCGCCGCTGCCTTTCGGAACTGCCGCTCGAAGGTCGGGAACTTCTGCCAGTGCCGCTCGGTGATGAGCACCCGCAGGAGCGTTGGCTGGTACTCGCAATCACCGTCCGGCCGGTTCGGGTCGCGACCAGGCTGGCCGGGTGCTCGCCGCCGGGTCATAGCGGACGGCCTTCGGCGGAGCATTCGATTCCGTTCATGCAGCTCAGACTACAGTGCTATACATCGCCATGCATGGCATCGCGAGTATTGTTGCAGGTCAGCGCTGCCTTACAGTGATCAACATGGCTCGTCGGCCGGTGTTCGACCCGGACTCGCTGGTGCCGCTGTACGTGCAGGCGGCCGACTACGTCGCGGCCCAAATCGCCCGCGGCGAGCTGGCGGTCGGTGCCCGGCTGCCGTCCGAACGCGACCTGGCCGAGCAGTGGGGCATCGCCTACCAGACGGTCCGCCGGACCATGCGGGAGCTGCGCGAGCGGGGCCTAGTAGCGAGCGTCATCGGTAAGGGCACGTTCGTGATCGCAGCGCGTGGCTCGAAGAACCCGGCGTCCTAGACCCGGCGGATCAGGCGTCCTAGACCCGGCGGATCAGAGGTCAGCGTCCGCAGCGCGCCTCATCTGCAGCCCACAGCGCCGGCCGACGCAGGAGCGACAAGACACTCCCCGAAAGAGCCAAATCAAGCCATTGCTTGCCTGAGCCAGCCGACACTGAACGGTCAGCTGGGCCGAGAACAAGGGCTTGGGCCACCACGTTGGCGACCATCTTGGCCCCCGGAATGGCCCCCGCAGAAAAATGCTCGAATGTTCGAATAATGACTCTGACCAGAGCCCCCTTACGGAATCGAACCGTAAACCTTCTCCTTACCATGGGCACGGCTCCCGCCCCGGCTGCTCTGCCTGCACCGATAGCCCGCCCGGACGCTCACAATCCCCCCAGTGCACTGAGCGATCACGGCACCGTTCCACGACCCCGTTACGAGCCAGCCGCCAGATACGGCCTAAGCCAGTAACACTGTGTAGCTACCGGCCCTATGTAGATGCTAGCTGGCGGGGACGGTGAGCTGGAACACGCGCTGGGGGCTAATGCCCAGCAACGCGACCACGTCCCGGAGCGACAGACCGCTGGCAATGAGCCGCGAGGCACCTCCAGCGCGGCCGTGTCCAGATCCGGTTGGCCGGTGTGATACCAATGTCGACCCTGCGGTCCCCATGGCCCTATCGGGCAGATCAGCGGCCAGCACGATCACCTCGCGCACAGAGCCGGCAGGCTGTGGGCGTACGTATGCGCACCATCAGCCCAATGTCATGATCAGCTAGTCTGGCCGCCGAGTTCACATTTACGCACTTAGGGTGATCCGTGAGCCCGGCGAGGACACCGCAATCAGGGATCGGGAAGCTCAGTGAACTGCCCATTTCCATCGGGGGAAGCATCGGTGCCGGCATTTCGGTCCGGCACCTCTAGCAGTTCTGAGAAGTGCAGCAACCTGCCGAGGTCCCGGCGGTACCGATCCGGGTTATCAACCACAAGCTCTCGGTAAATAGCCAAAGCATCCTCGGTAGCCGAAAGCGCCTCTGTGGGGCGGCCTAGCGTGGACAGCGTAATACCCAGGTTGGTCAATGACTTGGCAAGGTCAGCGCGATACCGATCCGGAACCTCGACCGCCAGCTCCCGGTACGCAGCGACAGCTTCCTCCGTGGCGGCTAGCGCCTCCTTGGGGCGGCGCAGCGTAGACAGCGAGACACCCAAGTTGGTCAGCGACCCGGCAAGGTCAGCACGGTACCGATCCAGACCGTCGACCGACAGCTCCCTGTACACAGCGACAGCTTCCTCCGCGACGGCTAGCGCCTCGGCGGTCCGACCCAGCGCGGACAACTTGACGCCCAGGTTGTTCAGCGACTTGGCGAGATTGACGCGGTACCGTTCCGGGCTGGCGGCTGCCAGCTCGCGGCGGATTGCGACGGCTTCCTCGGTGACCGGCAGGGCTTCAGCGAGGCGACCGAGCGCGGAGTAGGTTACTCCCGCGTTCGTTAGTGATCTGGCGAGCTCAGGGCGGTACCGATCCGGGCTAACGGCCGCCAGATCGCGGTACATTGCCATAGCTTCCTCGGCGGCAGGCAGCGCAGCTCGCGAGTGGCCCAGATCGGACAGCCGGACGCCGAGGCGGCTCAGTGACCTGGCGAGGTCAGGCCAGTACCGGTCCGGCCAGGCAGCCGCCAGCTCCCGGTACATCGAGACGGCTTCCTCGGTGACGGTCAATGCCTCGGCGAGGCGACCTAGTGCAGAGAGAGCGACACCGAGGTCGATCAGCGCGGAGGCAAGATCGGGGCGGTAGCGGTGCGGGCTTGCGGCGGCCAACTCTCGGTAGATCGCGACAGCCTCGTGCTCGACCGTCAGGGCGCTGGCTGAGCGCTTCAGCTCGGATAGCCGGACGCCGAGGCTGTCCAACGACCTGGCGAGGCCAGGACGGTACCGATCCGCGTTGGCGGCGGCCAGCTCCCGGCGGATGGCGACGGATTCTTCGGTGACCGCCAAGGCTTCGATGGGGCGGCCCACGTCCGAGAGTCGGAGACCGAGGCTGGTCAGCGCGGCAGCGAGATCCGGGCGGTACCGCTCCGGCCCGCTGGCCGCCAGCTGTCTGTACAGGGCGACTGCCTCTTCGGTGACCGGCAGAGCCTCGAAGGGACGGCCCAGGTCAGACAGCCTGACGCCGAGATTCGTCAGCCAGTAGGCCCGGACGGCTTGCTCGGTATCGACGGGCAGGGCGCTCATGACACGTCGGCCCAGGGCGACTGCGGCAGGAGTGAGAAGGACTGTCGGATAGGGAATGGCATTTACGATCGTCGTAAGCGTCTCCACCGGCGCCTGCATAGTGGCAATGACGTCGGCAACATCGGGCAAGGTCTGGCTGAGCAGAGTCCCAGCTTCTGGGTTATCAACCGAGGCGCGAGCGAGCAGGGTCACCGCTCGGAGCGCCTGCCGTGCATCCAAGTCGCACAGACATGCCTGAGCGAGGTCAGCTGAGTCGGCCAGCTCGCGTAGAGTGTGTAGCTCGGCGAGGCGATCTGGTTGTACAGCACCGATCCAGTCGGCCCCGCCTGGGTCTGGTGGATACAGGACTCGGAGCCACCCAGCGATCTTGGCTGAGGGTGACATCCCAGGCACTCGCCCGGCGAGGGCGCGCGCCTCTGCCTCGCTAGCGGCCCCGAGCAGACACCCAGCTGCCACGATTTGCCGCAGTACCCGCGGCGGTGTCCCATCGCGACCATCGCGCAGTCCGTAGGCTCGTGCGCTCTGGTACCAGAAATGCTGCTCATGGCGGAGAAGCTCACCCAAAACCGCACCGATATCTACCCTCACTGGCCTGGCGCTCGCGCGACCAAGCACCGCAATGAGCGCTGCTGCATGCAGGTCCAACATTCGCCGACGTCCAGCGCCACTGCCACTGTCGACTTCCACCGCTTTCTCCGGCATGCCCAGCTTCCGCGCGAACGACCTAACCGCCATGGCAATCACATCGGCATCGGACAGCTGCGGAGCCACCTCGGCCGAAAGTTCCAGACTTTCCGACCTGGCTACCTGCACCAGATCCCAGACCGCAGGCTCCCCAACACCAAGCTGATCCCACCAGTCCCCGACCGAACGGGCCAGCAGTAGAACCCGGACGCCCTCACCCTGATCGCCAGCCAGCGCAGATAGCATCTGCCCCAACCCGCCACGCGTCTCTGCATAATCGACTACCAGCAACGCCCGGTTACGAGTCACAGCCAGCAGTGCAGTTATCGCCTCCGATTCCTTACCATCGGCGATCCGTTCGCACTTCCAACCATGTTTTGTCATACGGTCGGCAAGTTCGACGGCCAGTCGAGTCTTCCCGACACCTCCCGGTCCGGTAACGAGCCGAAGCCGGCCAGAATGGACGTCCTGGCACCAGGACACCAACGCGGCCAGTTCGTCCTCGCGGCCGATGAAGCCGACCACCTCGCGTCGGGGATCCAGCAGGCGCGCCCAACTCTGTGGTGGTGTCTTCTCCCCAGTGGCAAGCCACGTCTCGCGCCGAACTCTCATCTCGCGGATTCCCTCGTAAGCCGAGGGTGCCAGTACGCCCGTCACAGCCCCGATGACCGCCCCCGCCAAAGCCCCAGGACCACCTGCAGACGCGTAGGCAATCACCGCACCAGCGGCTGCGAGGCCGATCCCCCACGCCATAGCCGACCACTGTGATCCCCGCCTCCCGCCGAATGCGCTCAGCAGTATGACAAAGACACGGTGGTTGCGACGCTCGGACTCACTCAAAAGCTTCTGATAGGTAATTGCGAATTCATTAGTAACCCAAGAGCGAGCCCCCGCTGCACGCTGAAAGATTATAGTGCGGATTCGACAAGGCCTAACATGTTGTTCGTCTGGATTTGCGCGCAATTCTAAACTGTGTCTCGAGACGATAGCCATGATTCGGCCAACAAAGGAGCTGGCGCGTATTGCCATATTCCGGCCTCGGTTGTCTGGGTTTCGGTCAACCATAGCCGATCCGAGCGCTGAGACGCCTGCTCGATGGTCACTGGGTTGCGAGACATCCGATGAGAACTGAGCAGAACTGTCGAGTTCAAAGAACGAGGGGACGGGCGGTAGTGTCGCGTAGGCGGGACACCACCGCTGGTCGCTCGACCGTAAACCCGGTTAGGTAACCCGGCGCTTACTGGAAGTCCAGATTCACCGCGGGAGCAAGCGCTTCGGCCGCCGTCCATCAACCCGGCATCACCGTTGATGGACGGCTGCTTTTCGAAACAGATCGCGCAACTGCTCCTTCCTTCCGCAGGTCTACGAGCTGACCGGATACAACGGCAGCCGCGTGCTGGTCGGCCGGACGGACGAACCAGGCATAGAACCGCAGCGTCGTGGGTTCCCTCAGCGTGCCCGAGTCGACCGGAGACGGTACGCAGGTCGACCCTATTGGACAGCAACTGGGTAGTCGGCCGACCTAGGGCGCCAGACCACAGTCCGCCAGCCAGCACCAGCCGTGGCAGTGATCCGCCTCGGCAAATGTGACCTCGCTCCAAGCAAGGACCGGGTTGGCAGCTGGCCGATCGGGTCAATCCGGAGATAGTCGAGCAAGTCGCTACAACACTCCGCGCTGCTCATGACCTTTGACGGACTCCCGTCGCCCCCGGAGGGGCCGTCAACATGCGCACCGCGGTCAGGTCTGGTCCAGGGTGTAGGCCAGGCCGGCCGCCGGGCCAGCTAGCGTGGCGACGTGCCTAGGCGAAGATCTTGTCCATAACTTCCGCGCCCTGGGTAAGCGCGGGCCGGATCTCGTGTCGGTAGACAAGCTCCGTGGTGGCTGTCTGCTCGTGCCCCGCCAGGCGGGCGATGCTCTCCACGGCAACATCATTCGCCGACAGCACCGAGACGAACGTGTGCCTCATCTCGCGAGGAACCCAGTCCTTCCCGAGCCCGGCCTTCTCGGTGATCAGCCGGAACGCGCGGATCACGTTGTTCGCGCCCAGCGGCGTGCCGACCTTCGACGCGAAGACCAGGCCGTGATCCTGCCACAACGCGCCCGCCCTCAGCCGGTCCTGCGCCTGCCGCTTCCTGTGCTCCCTGAGCGCGTCGACGCAGCGCTGCGCCAGCGCTAGCGTCCGGCGGGACTTCCCCGTGTTGGTGTCACCCCCGTACCGGTCGGACCGCCACACGTAGATCGCGAAACGATCGTCGCCTGCTAGCGCGCCGTCGAAACCGACCTCGGTGACCGACTGCCAGCCGATCGCGTCATCCACCCAGGTCACGACGTGATCCCACCGAAGCGCGCGAGCCTCCTCGGTCCGGATGCCAGCCAGCAGGCTCAGCGTCACGTACGCGTGCAGGCGCGTGCCCTCGGCAGCGGCCAGCACCGCCTTCGCCTGCTCCATGGTGAAGCTCTTGGACGGCCTGCCCGCCCGCCCCTTCGGGGGCGTCACCAGCGCGGCCACATTCCGCCCCACCAGGTCGTTCGCCTGCGCGTGGGTGATCGCGCGCTCCAGGCAGTTCCTCGTGATCTGCAACGACCGCTTCGAGAACCGCGGCGCTAGCTGCGCCAGCGCCGACCGCACGTCACCAGCGCTTAGGTTCCGCAGCGGCCTGACACCCAGATGCTCCATCAGCGACCGCATCAGGCCCTCGTACAAGGTCCTGGTGCGCTCGGACCGACCGTCAAGCCCGTCGCGCAGCCAGTCGTCCACCGCCTGCGCCACCGTGTACGTGGCGGACGGCTTGAGACCCGCATCGAGTTCTAGGTGCAGCGCCTTGAGCCTGTCCCTAACTTCCTGCTTGGTCCGGCCCATGACCTTGCGCCGGATTCGCCTCCCGTCGGCACGATAGCCGAGCGAGACCGACCCGACGTACCGGTTCTTGTCGGCTGCGAAAAAGATCGCGTCTTCGCCGCGCCCGCGGCGCTTGGTGCTGGGTTCGGCCATACCCAAAGCTTACCGCTTAGGCTCCCCGTTAGGCTCCCCAGAGCTGCTGTTTGAGGAACTACTAGGCTTCTGATCTGCGCCCCGACCGCGACTCGAACGCGGGACCTACTGCTTAGGAGGCAGTCGCTCTATCCACTGAGCTATCGGGGCTGGCCTGGTCGGGCCAGGAAACCGCATCAAGCCTAGCCGGTCAGTGGCGTCGTCAGCCGCACTAGTCCGGCCGGTTACTCGACCAGCGGCCCAAGGTCGGCAAGATCAGGCCGTGATCGGCAGCGTCACGCCGAAGTCCCGACATGGTAAGCGGCATCTTCGGTACTAATCGGCATCCTCGGTACTGATCAGCTCGATTGTCTGATTGCGGCGGCCAGCAGATCGAGCAGGCTTGCCGCCGAGGTAAGGCGGCCGCGCTCGGCCGGGTTCAGGCTGCCGAGTCCAGTGACGATCGCATCGATGCGGCGCTTGGCCGCGGCCTGCATAAGGCTCTGGCCTGCACTTGTTGCCGCAATCTCGACCGCTCGGCCATCACGGGGGTGCGCCCGGCGCTCCGCGAGTCCTGCCTCAGCCAGTCCGTCGACAATCCGAGTCATCGTGGGACCTGCCACTCCTTCTGCGGCGGCCAGTTCGCCAAGCGTTCGGGGCCCGCCGAAGACCAGCACCGACAGCGCCGAGAGCCTGGCTGGGGTCAGCCCAGCAAGCCTGTCGACCACAGCCAGGCCACGGAGCAGGTGGATGGCTCCCGAATTGAGCGCCGCGGCCGCACGCTCCAGATCAGGGTTGCGCTCTGTCATGAACTATGTATAGCATCCCTATCAAATATGCGTAGGTTTGCTATGCAAATAGCGGACGGGAGCGTCATGGAACTCCATCAGATCGCGCAGCACGCTGACGACATCGACCGGGCAGTTGCCTTCTATACCGGCCAACTCGACGGTGAGCTCATCGCCAGGTATGACCCGCCAGGACTCGCCTTCCTGCGACTCGGCCCGGCCCGCCTGATGCTCGAGAAGGCGGCACCCAGCGCGCTGATCTACCTGCGGGTCGATGACGCCAGGCGCAGCGCCGGCCGGCTGCGCGAGGCGGGCGTCACGATCGAGAGCGAACCTCACCGGATCCATGTTGATGACCAGGGCGTGTTCGGTGAGCCTGGCTGGGAGGAATGGATGACCATCATCAAGGACAGCGAGGGCAATCTGGTCGGGCTCGCCAGCCGACATGCGCCGGGCACCTGAACAGAGAAGCCGACCGTCCGACCCGATCACGCAGCACTAGACGCCGATGCCGGCCGGCTGACGCAACTGCCGACCGGCTGAC
>Ga0209517_10001391_pt1 | contig 36847 bp, 38 predicted proteins | sample PeaSoiMetSII2010_FD_187695 | JGI IMG/M metagenome (GOLD analysis project Ga0209517, IMG submission 187695) | Peat soil microbial communities from Weissenstadt, Germany - SII-2010 (SPAdes) (version 2) | ecosystem: Environmental > Terrestrial > Soil > Wetlands > Peat | place: Germany... | reverse complement strand
CGCACGATCGACGAGCGGCTGCGCTACAATCTGGGCCGCTGGAACCAGGAACCAAGGGTGGAACTGAAACTCAAACCGTAGCTTGGCCTGGCGGCCAAGCTGGTCTCAGAGGTTCTGATGACACACACGTCTGCGGACTCAGGGTCCCGATTGAGTTAAGGGTATACGAGATATTCGTCCAGTCGATTCGTTCAAACCTCGCACCAATACCGAACTTGTGATTTCGCCAAGTTTTCACAAGGTCTTCAACAATTTGATACTGCGTAGTGGGTCTGCCCGTAGGAAATGCCAGAGCGTTAAACGCACCCATGCTCGTAAATGTGTTCGCAATATTGAAATTTAGGATCGCAGGGAGTTGTGCCAGTGCATTCGAAGGATTCTCAAGCCTATTGACATCGGTAAAGTACATACCTGCCAATAGGAATTGACTCGCAGCCGATGAACTGAACGTGTGAGTTTCGATAAGATTGCCTTGCCACCACGATTGGCTATGAATCGCATCAAACAGAGCACTGATCGGATCGTCGTAGAACGAATTGTGTCCGAGGTCATACTGCAGCCGGAGAAAGACGCGGTCCTCTTTCCGTGGAGTCGAGTCCACGCGGCCCGACACAAGTGTGTCATCCGTTGATCGGCCGCGCTGAGACAAGAAATGTACCGCGCAGGATACGCTCGTGCCCAGCCCATTTGGCCCTTTGAATTGTTGAGTACAACCTAGCGAATCCGAGAAGCTGCCGGCCGTGGCTCTGCTGGCGCCGGGCGCGCTATTATAGAGGCTGAAAATTTGCCTGTAGAACTTATCGGAGGCAGAAGCAGACCCAAACTTCGAGTCGATGTTCCCGAGAGTTGCGGTTTCAAACTGTGAACTTGGGAGTGTTACATCGAAAAGCTGGGGAATGAGAAGACGCAAGCCTTCGGTATCGAAGAAGAAAAATAGCTTGTCCTTCTTGGCGGGACCGCCCAACGAACCAGCCCACTGATTTGCGATATCGAAGGGACGTGGATTGCCAGACTGCTTGATGAACCAGCCGTTGGCGTTGAACACGCGGCCATTCCAAAAGTACTGCGCGTTGCCGTGAAACTCATTGCTTCCCGACTTGGTAACGTAATTCACGTTCGCCCCAGCCGCGCCGCCGAATTGACCGGAGTAGCCAATACTGACGACAGTGGCTTCTTGGATTTGGTTTTGGCCCAGGAGCAAGAAGGCAGCACCAACTATTGAGGATTGCATAATATAGTTACAAAGGAAACAGTTCCGCTTGCCGCCAGAAGGCAATCACCAGCGTGGGTCGCTTCCTCATCCGGCGCAGAGCCTTCCGCGCATAGTGGCTTAACTGTCCGAAGGTAGTTGGACAGAAGTTGGGCAGTTCGTGCTGCTTCCAGTGCGACCACAGGTACTCGACCGGATTCAGTTCCGGCGCATAGCCGGGAAGAAACTCCACCCACAAGCGCCCGCGCTGCTGGCGGATGAACTCCCAGGTCATGCGGCTGCGATGGCCAGTCAATCCGTCCCAGACGATCAGCAGCTTGCCGGGAATGTGGCGCAGCAAGTGCTCTAAAAACTCGATGACCTGCGGGCTGCGAATCGTCCCGGGAAACAGCCGGAAGTAAAAGTTCCACCACGTCACCCCCGCCATCGCCGACAATATCTTCCAGTTGAAGTGATATTGCAGCACCGGCGTTTCGCCGCGCGGCGCCCAAGTGCGGCAGCGGTGCGGGCGCTCGCTCAGTCCGCTTTCGTCGATGAAGACGATGGTGCGCCCTTCTTGGCGGGCTTTTTTTTAATCTCCGGCCAGCGCTGCTGCTTCCACCGCCGAATCTTGTCTTCATCGCGCTCCAGCGCCCGCCCCACCGGACGCTGGCAACTCCAGCCCAGTTGCCGCAGGATCCGCCAGGCTTGCACGGGATGGTACTTCACCCCGCACTCCTGCTCGATCAGGTGGGCCACGCGCCACGAAGTCCATAGGCTGGTCTCATAGCCCAGCGCCTGCGGGCCGCGCTTCAACCCGCGCTCGATGCGCCGCAAATCTTCTGGCCGTAAGCGGGCGCGCCGCCCCGCGTGTCCCGCTTTCCGGAGCGCTCGCAACCCACCTTGCTGCAGTTGCGCCGCCCAGCGACTGACCGACTGCCGATGCACGCCCACCTGCCGCGCCACTTCGGCCGGATGCACTCCTTGGCGCAACAACCGCGCGCCTAACAACCGCCGCTCTTCCAACTTCTGAAAGTCTCGCCGCACTCCCGCTGGATTCCCCATGAGCGGAGAGTAGCACAGCGTCCCCAAAATGTCACTATATTATGTAATTCTCAATAACGGGATGTTTGTGCCGTTGTCGTTTTGGTTCAACCCGTCGATAGTGAAAAGATTTGAGGTGCCTGGCATGCCCAAACTTGAAAAGTTAGCGCCGAACTGATTCTCGACATTCATCACCATGCCCGGGGCGGTCTGCGCGATATATGTGAGATCGTTGCCGGGATTCGGAACCTCGCTGATTTGCTTCTGGTTCATTGTCGTCGATACGTCACCATTTTCTGACTGGATCAGCGGAGCCTCTCCCGTAACGATCACGGTCGTGTGTTCCGCCGCAAGTTCGAGCGTGACGTTAACCGTGACTGGGGGACCCAACAGAACATTCGCGGCCCGGATCTCCTTTCGAAATCCGGCATGCGTCACAGTCAACGTGTATCTCTCCGGCGCCAGGAAAAAGAAACGGTACACTCCCTGTCGATCGGTTTTCGTTGACTGAGTCGTCCCCTTGGCGATGTCCTTGATCTCAACACCCGCATCGGGCAGAACCGCTTGGCTGATATCGGTTACGACACCGGTCAACCCACCAGAGGTCGTTGTTTGAGCATTCAGCTTAGTCGCCAGGGAGGCCGCTCCACGCGTGGAAGACTTGCAGGCAACTCCTGGCGGCCCGGATGCCTGCCGGATCTCTTCGTCGAGTGATGTACTGGCGCGTGGTCACTCTCCGCCTCTACTAACACTTCACTGACAACGGGCTCAACTTCGAACAATTCCAGTTGCGCGTGGGAGAGCTTTTCGCCGGCCGCTCCGTACTTCTCGATCCGCATTAGCCGCAGACGCTCTTCCAGCACACGAATCCTCAGCTCCGCGTACTGCAGCCGGCTCTTCAGCTGTGCGATGAGTTCCAGATCGGCTGGTGCTGAAGGAATGGGAGCTTCACTCACAATAAGTTACTGATTTACCAGAGTCGCTCGAAACGTTCAAGCGACTCATGCGGCAGCATGTCTTTCCGGTGATACTTTTCGGTACCACACCTTGTGCTTGGTTTTGGCGAGATCGATCCCCCCTAACAGTAGCGAAAGCTCTTCGTGACTCAGGACGACCTTACCCTGCGCATCGCCGGATTGCGGCCAGGTGAAACGTCCTTTCTCTAACCTCTTGGCACAGACCCAGAGTCCGCTACCATCCCAGACGAGGACCTTCAATCGATTGCGCTGGCCGTTGCAGAACAGGAAGAGGTGCCCGCTCAGAGGTTCACACGACAATCGATCCCGGACCAGACCGTACAGCCCCTCGAACCCCTTGCGCATGTCGGTGACTCCCGCAGCCAGATAGATCCGTGTGGCTGGACCCAAGCCAAACACGGTTTACACCCGCTCCAGCAAACTCACCAGGCGCTCGAACGTACCAGTATCAAAATCAGGATGTACCTCGATGCGGCGTCCGCCCGACAACACCACGGCCAGCCCACAACCCGGTTCCTGCCGCGTCGGCGATTTCCTAGCGGCCACCTCCACCGGCACCAACCGACCGACCGAAGAAGTTGGTCTACGCCTTTTCTTCCAACGCCGCTTTTTCAGATGGCGATCTAGAGTGCTGAAGCTCAAACCTCGACTCTGGCAAAACTCGCTCCGCCGCATACCGCTGCTCATGAATTCCGCCACCAACTTCTGAACTTCCGCGCGGGTGCGTCGCTTGGATGCTGGCAACTCTGTTTTTGTGGTCATCCGGACACTTCAACACAGACCCCGCCATTCGAACAGGTGTGTTGGTCAGACGCTTACGCTTGACCCCATTTTCTTGTATCTTGCCGATCCACCGAATTGCGGACACCGGTTTGCTCTCATACATGGCAATCCATTTGAGCTGCGAAATCAATGAGGGGACTGCTGGCAGACTTTGTGAGAGCGACGTCGGGCGGATCGCTCTGAACCTTACGGGGAGACAGGGGGCTTGAACCTGCCACCTCTCAAACGCGACTCAAAGTCTGTAACCACCTCCGAGTCTTCCTCGAACTCAACCGTGTTCAAGATCAGGAAGTCCCTTACGCCCTCGCGCCTAATTCCCTTCTGCACGTACAGGATTACGGGAATATCCTTGTCCTGGATGGCTGCCACGAAAGCAGCTATAGCAATCTCCTGCTCGATCCAAACAGAGCCTCGGACGTGCCGCCCATTCGGCGTATGTACGTCGCCGCGGTGATGCATAACCGCCACAAGTCCGACGCATCGGTCCAAGGCCCGAAAAACGTGGTCGGAGAGCGCTTGGAGGGAGCTCTGGTCTTGCGCGAAGTATCCCCTGCAGTTTGGTAGCTCACCGACAGCTCTTTCAAGCCTCTCGCCCAGTGCCCTCTCGTGTGGATGAAACTGCCCGCAGCTGATGAACACGAGCGGTTCGCGGCGCTCTTGTTCATCGCGTTGCTCAAGTGCCTGGAAATATTTCCTTCCTTCCGGAGTGATCTGAATGAGAAACGGGCTAAACAGAAAGTTGCGCTTGAGGTCCCGTTCTGCTGGAAGTGACTCGTCCAGGTCTTCATACCGGTAGGGGCCCACTGTGCCAACAAACTTCGATAACCTGATGCGCCCCGTAGCTTTAAGGCCCAAGATGGCTTCCACAAGAGCGTTTTGATCCTGAACCGCATCCGAAAACATCTGCAGGCTGGCTGAGATCGGAGCCGAGCTGTGGGACTGAGATTCGATTCTCCGATAAATCGCAAGTTCGACCTTCTCAATTGGCAGCATCGTTATGCTCCGCAGCGAGTTATATTACGGGCCGACACCCGTACACGGTGAAGCGGGGCGCGCGGCAATATGATAGGTTCCAGTATGCACGCTATCGAGACCGGCGCTCCCGCCCTTTTCCTCGCCTTAGCCGACCCGCCGGCAATTGCTCGATTTGATTCCATGCGCGAACCCAACCAGTCACTACGCGCGTTGTCGTTGTCAATGATCGAACAATACCGCCGGCTGTCGACTCATTGAACCAATCGAAATGAACGAAGACTGAAACACTAATGATGCGGCGGACAAGGTCAGTTCGCAAAGCCTGTTCTGCAGCGCGAATCAGGCCCGCACTTCGTGTGCCGATGATTCGACAATGTCCTGGGTAATCCCCGTCACGCGCCCCACGATCGTGGCCTCAGCCGGATAGCGCACCTGTTGCGCCCTCCGCTTCGACTGCTGGCTCGGAACAAGAATCAGCCGACCATCCAGCATTTCGCACCAAGTGCAAACGTAGTGCTCACGGAGTTCCACGAAGAAGATCGGCCGATCATGATCGCTGTGCCAGTGTACGGTGGGGATCCTCTTCTGGCGGGGATCGATGCGCACAAACGCTCCAGGCCGGACGAAAGGATGCAATGTGTAATCATCCATTCCGACATACCCATATAACGGATCGGAGCCGTCCATTAGCTGAAGCACAAGCGGAACTTCGTCCCAGGTTTCAATCATCTTGGGCACAATATTGGTTCGTTCCGCCCTCAGCTTTTCTCGCAGTTTCGCCGCCGACAGCATCGCTGACTTGTAGGCCTCGGGTGTCGGCCCAATCACGTAGGTGTGGGGCAAGGTAAGTGTTTTGTGCTCGCTCAGGGCTTCGCTGACAGGAACGCCGCACATGATAGCGAGTCGATCATAATCACGCCCATAAATCACACTCAAAGTGTAGAGTTTGTGAAGGGTAGGTGCCCATTTTCCGTTTTCGATATCAGCGAGAGAAGTTCGGGCTATCTGGTAGTCGAGACTCTGCCGTCGGTCAGCGATGCCGCGGCTCAAGGCTTCTACATCACGCAGCGACAAACCCAGGCGCTCGCGCTCCGCCCTGAGCCTCTTACCCCATTCCGGATTCCACGACGAGGCCAGCATCTGACGGCCCATCCCGAAGGAATCGCTAGATGTTAACGCAAACACGCCATGTTTCAACAAGTTTCTCAATTGTTTCCCAAAAACCGGACAAAGGAGACCATTGTCTGGTCGCCGTTCCGACCACTGACCTGTCAAGGTCTTTGACTGCGCTGATGCTGTAAGTCGTTGTTTTGCCTAAGAAAATCCGGGCATCTGGCCGAAGGACAGGACAACTCGAAGATATTTGTGGCGATTGCGGCCCCTGGCTGCTTATACAAGTTGAAATCTGCGAGCAGTCATTCTTGAGCGCATCCGAGGATGCCAGGCGCGACCTAGGGGGGATAAGTGCGCTTGTCGAGTAATCGGCGCGGGCCAGAAGTTCTCGCAGGAACGACCGAGCGAGAGAGACCGTGCCGTCGCGTCTGAGGGATGGTTCGCCAACAAGCACCGCACTTGCCGAAAAAGTCCAAGCCATCCTCGACGACAAAGAACTCACTCTCTACCGGGTGTCACAGCAATCGGCGGAGTTGTATGGCCGATCCTCCCCATACTTTCTCCCGCACAATCTCTACTACGATCTCCGCGCCGGGTCATTCAGACCCAGCATTCATCAGACCTGGGCTTTGAGCCGCATTTCCGGCTATCGAGTCGCCGACTGGCTTCGGGTGTTTGGTTATAACCTTGAGGACATTACTCGGCTGCAGATCCTGCTGCCGTCGAAACGTACCGTTGTTCTAGACACGTCGCTGACGGACGCTAACGAATGCGTCCCCTGGCTCGACACCCGACATGACGGAACAGCTATCCCATCGATCGCGCCGCTGGCAAGGCTTCTCAGAGAGGCCCCTGCGCGGCAGATCGGCTTGCTCCAGGACCTCAGTGCCCGGCGTTTTCTCTACGCGAAGGTCGGGCGTGAAGACGCGTTTGCCTTTCCGGATCTAGCCCCGGGAAGCATCGTGCGAGTGAATCCGCAGATCGTGGACAGTTCTGCCCTCCGAGACAACTCCTCCATTTCTGATCGTATCTTTCTCATTGAGCACAGCAAGGGCTTCTGTGGTTGTCGCATACGGGTCCTGAGTAACGGAGTCATCGTGCCCTTCGATAATGGACTCCGTTATGCGCAGGTTGAGTTGCATTGTCCTCAAGAGGCAAGGCTTTGGGGCGTTGTCGATCTCGAGTTCCGACCGTTGCTCGGCAGCGAGGACCCGGAGATCCCAAAGGATTTGGGACGGCACTGGACACCTCATCCCCTTCCCACATACCAAGACTTCGGGCAACTGCTCAAAAGAACACGTAGACAAAGAAACCTTTCTGTTCGCGAAGCCGCCAGAATGAGCCGCGCGATTGCCGAAGTTCTGAAGGACGATCGATACATGACTTCGCCAAGTTCGCTCAGCGATTACGAACTGCGCAACACTCCTCCGCGGGATTTCCACAAGATCGTTACCTTTTGTTCCATCTACGGCCTGCAGTTTGAATCTGTGATGAGCCGAATGGGAGTTGACACCACGGAGGCTGGCACAGAATCGATGCCGGACCGCTACTTGTCCCGTGCTGAGTCCACCGTGGCAACCAAAAGTGCCGACGCAGACAATGTCCCCACTGGATTTCTTGGGAAGTTGCTCGAAGAGTGCCAGGAAATTCCGTTCTTCTTGCGTCATTCATTGGGGTATTTCTCTGGCTCTACACACGTCTCTTTGGATGATTTCTTCTGGATTGGCGGAGACGATGATCCGCTTCACCCGTATCTGGCAAAGGGATTGGTTGTCATGGTCAACCGCCGCCGAAAGACACCTCTTCACTTTGTGTCGAAGGCCCTTTGGCAGCAGCCGATCTATGTTGTTCTCAAGCGCGACGCGACCTATGTGGCGGCGTGCTGGGGAATCGAAAACGACAGACTCGTTGTTCATCCGTACACGCGGGATTTTCATCGCAATGAAGAATACCGGCTTCACCAGGACGCGGAAGTCGTCGGTCAAATTGTTGCGATTGCCAGGCGGCTTTTTTAGGTAACTCCTCTGCACCCCACGGCCAAAGTGATCGCGGACCTACCCCCGGAAAGAGGGGGTCCGTGTAAGACGCGGGGGCAGCTGTGCTGAGAATTTTCCCGGCCCGTGCAAGGTCTTGTAACACAGGCGCAGCGGATTAAGCCGAGCTACAACGTGGGATCGAGTCGTCCTCTGCTCTTGGGAACACGGTATAGGGGAGCAGGCCTTGTCGCATCCAGCTCCTCCAATAGTGCGCTGAATTTGGCAGATCGCTCGTGATACTCACTCAGTTCCAAGGGTGTTAGGGACCAATTTTGTCCGAGAGTGGTGATTTGCAGCTGCATCAACACATCGATTTGATGCCTGTGGCAGAGGCTGGGTCTGTCATTGTGGCTCCTTCGTCTGGACAGACTTCGGTCAAGCCTAGCAGGAGGCAGAGCATCGGGGAAGATGCGAATTTCTGTGGAAAACTTTGGACCCGGTACCGCCTCGAAACTATGCCAGACTGTGCTCGTGATGGCAGAGCGCGGTTTCGTCATCTTGCGGTACGCAGGCAAGGTTCCGATGATGGCATCTTGCACCCGGTGCCAACGCAAGTTCTTTACCCCGAACATCCACCACGGAGATCCCATGGGCGCAGAGCAGTATCTGAGAGAAAAATTTGGCGCGCACCACTGTGAACTGCAAAATGACCGTTCGAAAGGGCAAGCCGGAGAGCGTTGGTAGTGGGCTACTTTCAAGATTCGTCGTTCACTTCGCATGTCTCCGGCAATGGCTACTGACGTATGGATCGGCCCTGGAGTGCATACGAACAACGGAGCGCGCAAGGGCGGATAGAGTGGTTATAGCCCATGTCAACCATTGAAGAAGTGAGGGCCCGCCGAGAAAAAGGTACAAAAGGTTTTGGAGGCACTCAGGAAAGCCCCTGCCCAGGACCCGAATCAGTTAGCCGATGGACTAAGGAAAGCGACTGACGCGGTTCGTGAATTGAAGTAGCCCGGTCCTCGTCACGTCCTGCAAAAGCTATCTCACAGCACAAACCCCGGCTTCGGCTGGGGTCTCCTTCCTGCGACCAAGAAATCCTCGTCTCGATCCTCAGAAGGCCATCGGCTTCTTCCAGCAAGGGGCAAGTAGCGGCATATAATTCGCCTCGAGGGGGAGAAAGGAAACCAGTGTGTCATGGCACCCAAGGCGAGCATATTGGCGGAAATTCAGTACAAAATTGGCTCCAATTGCAGCATTTGGAGAATCGGCCTTACGCACGATCTAGCCGAACGCAAGAGGTATTGGAAAGAGACAGAGAAACAGGACATCACCCACTGGAAAAGTTGGACAGCCGATTCACTGGCTGATGCGCAAGACATCGAGCGCCACTTTATTAACAAGGGCGCGAAAGGAGGTGTTGGCGGCGATCTGTCAGACCGAAAAACCGTATACGTCTACGTTTTCTAGGCCGGTTAAGGATGCATCCAGCGATTTGTCGCAGTGCCTTAAACAACTGGAGCCCGGTGCGGCGCCTCAATGAGTGACAACGCCTTAGCGCGAAGTCGTGAGGCGGGATTTTACTGGGGCTTCTTAGTCTTACTAAGAAGCTCAGTTCGCAAGGACGATGCTCGATTCCCTGATGGTTTTCCGGACACATCTCCACCCAAGCTTGCCTTAAGATCGAACCTTTTTCTGGGAAATCTGCACGAATTGATAGAAGGGCGAACAGAGTACTGATTTTCTGGACAAATCAAATACGCCTCCCTAGGCTCGACATGAATGTTTGATCACGCCGGCATTTGGGTGGCCGCACGTTGTCCTCTGACATGCACGAACAAGGATCTCATTGGCTTAGACTGCCGGCCGAATTCGTCTGGCTGATCAAGCAAATTCGGCCACTGCTCCATTGGCATCTGGCCAGTTTTCTCTCGATCACTGCCGGAAGCCTTCTAGCTCTTATTTCTCCACTCCTGCTCAAGTGGCTCATTGACTCGATCATTCCTCAAAAAAGCATGGGACTGCTCCTGTTTGCGGTGGCGCTGATTTTCATCGGGCATCAGGGCAGGGTTGCGCTCACCAGTCTAGGCAGTTACCTGATGCTTAGCGCGTCGCAGAAAATGGCGGTCACTCTTAGAATGGCTCTGCTCGAACATCTGGATACTCTGTCTGCGGGCTATTACGAAGAAACGCCGGTAGGCGGGGTCATGTATCCACTCAAGGAGCCGATTGAAGAGATCGCATATTTCGGATCCGATCTTCTCCCTGCCATTCTGCGGATGCTACTCACAACCGCCTTTACCCTGGCGGCGATGTCTGCACTGAGCCCGGCGCTCACGGTAGCTGTGCTTCCGCTCATCCCTGTTTTCCTGGCGACGCGGCAATACTTCCGGAGAAAGCTTGCAACCGACGCCGACGCCGTGCAGAGCGACCGACTCGTGTGGAGTAATTTCCTCGAAGAACATCTCTCCGCAGTGATTCCGATTCAGCTCCTGGGCCAGGAGAAGCGGCAGGAACGAAGGGCGTTCCGGCTGCTGGCGCGCTCGGTGCGGTCACAGCAGCGCCTATTCCAGACCGCTACTTGGTTTACCGTGTGGAGTTCCCTGGCGATTGTTTTGGCGATGTCCGCCGTCATCGGCTATGGAGGAAAGGGTGTGCTCGCGGGCACGCTGAGTATTGGAAGCCTGGTCGCTTTCTACGGTTTTGTGACCCAACTTTTTGATCCCCTCAGTGGCGCCTCTGAGCTCTATGCCAGGGCGCAGAAAACCTTTGCCAGTATTCGTCAAGTCGAGGCCGCATTGAGCCTGCGGCCGAGCGTCACAAATGCCGCGGGAGCCCTCATTCTTTCCAGACAACATCCAGCGGATGTCGAGTTTACTGCCGTCGAGTTTGGATACTCCAGGAACAAGGACCTGCTTTGTGTCCCATCGCTTCGTATCATGGCCGGAGAACACATTGCGATCGCCGGAGAAAACGGAGCCGGGAAAAGCACGTTAGTCAAGCTCATGGCCAGACTCTACGATCCGGTTTCTGGCGCGGTGCGCCTGGGCGGCAAAGACATTCGGGGTATTCACCTCAAGAGCCTGCGTCAAAGCATTTGTTACCTTCCGCGTGATCCGGTGCTGTTTGATGGCACGATCATGTCCAACTTGCTGTTTGTCCGGCCCGCTGCTACCGAGCAGGAGATCGAAGAAGCGATCCGGATGGTAGGGCTGTCGGCTTTCGCGGCGTCACTGCCCCATGGGCTTCGCCAGCGAATTGGGCCGGATGGCTGCCAACTCTCGGGTGGCGAGCGCCAGCGCCTTGCCCTCGCGAGAGCCTTTCTGCAGGACCCGCGAGTCTTGATTCTGGATGAGGCGACCTCGTGCCTGGATACTTTCGCGGAAGCGACGATTCTGGGGAGGCTCCGGGAGATCAACGCGTGGACCCTGATTGTCATATCGCACCGGCCGTCAACATTCCAATCGTTCGGCAGAGTTCTGATTCTTTCCTGCGGCCGAATTGTCGAGGACAGCAGCCCTGCGGCAGTTATCGTTGGACCGGCTGTTCATTCCACTGAGCTGGCACGAGGACCATTGGACCTGGGCCGTTGACCAGGGATCGAAGGGCGACGTCCGAGGCCCGGCTTTGCCGTTCCATTGATATAATATATAACATCAAGTCTGTTACTTGATACATCATACTATATTGATTTTAACCATTGTGATATAGTATGGAATATCAATGAAGCACAAAAATATAAACAATGATATCAAGCCCTTGCGGCTCAAAGGCCTGCCTGCGGAGATGCGCCGGGCTCTCAAGCAGACGCGGGAGAAGCGCGGATGGAGCCAGAGGGAGTTGGCAAGCCGCCTCGGGCTGACGCAGACGCACATCTCCAGCATTGAGTCGGGGAAGATCGTGCCCCGCTATGACACGCTTCTTGAGCTTGTGCGCACTCTCGACAGGGATCTTCTCATGGTTCCCCGCGCTCTCGTCCCCGTGGTCCAGTCGCTCGTACGCGATCAGGCGCAATCCGAACAGGGCGAAGGCGAGGAACGCCCGCTCTATGCCGACGGCAACAGGGAAAGCACGGAGGAGCCGCGCGATGAGGTTTGACTCGAAAAAGCTCAACGCGCTGTCGGTGCGCCTGCACGGAAAGCAGATCGGCGTCATCAACCGCCTCGCTGGCGACCGGCAAATCTTTGCGTTCGAGCAAGACTACATCGACGACCATGCGCGCCCAACCCTCAGCCTGTCTTTCAAGGGCCGCACCGGCGGGCTCGTTACAACCATACGACCTGTCACACGCCGTGTGCCACCGTTTTTTTCGAACCTGCTTCCGGAAGGACATCTGCGGGAATATCTCGCCAAGCTTGCCGACGTCAATCCCGAGCGCGAATTCTTCCTTCTCGCGGTCCTCGGCGCCGATCTTCCGGGCGCGCTTGTCATCACACCTCCCGAGGACGCAACAGCCGAATACGATGGTCGTCACGATGATGGTGATGCTCATCGCGATGAGGATCGCCGGCGTGAGTCTGTGTTGCGGTTTTCGCTCGCGGGCGTGCAGTTGAAGTTCTCGGCCGTGATGGAAGCAGCCGGCGGCCTGACCATTCCGGCAGGAGGCATGGGTGGATCGTGGATCGTCAAGCTTCCTTCGGCGCGTTTTGCCCACGTCCCCGAAAACGAATTCGCCATGCTGGAACTCGCACGCCGGGTGGGCATTGCGGTGCCGGACAACCGCCTGGTGAAGGTGGCCGATATCCATGGGTTGCCCGAGGAGGCGCACGTCGAGGGAGCAAGAGCCCTTGCCGTCGAGCGTTTCGACCGTCTGGCCGGAGGAGCGCGCGTTCACATGGAGGATTTCGCGCAGGTGTTCGGCCAGTATCCGAACGACAAGTACGGTTTCCGCAGCTATGCCAACATCGCCGCGGTCCTATGGGCGGAAATCGGCGAGGATGCCGTGGTGGAGTTTGTCCGCCGCCTTGTGTTCTCGGTTGTCATCGGCAACGCCGACATGCATCTCAAGAACTGGTCCCTGCTCTATCCCGACCGGCGCAAGCCGGTGTTGTCACCGGGATATGATTTTGTGGCGACGCTTCCCTACATTCCGAACGACAAGCTCGCCTTAAGTTTCGGCGGCAGCCGCAGTCTGTCGGAAGTCACTCCCGACCAGATGCGCCGCTTCGCCGACACCGCCCGGATTCCGGCAAGCCCGCTGTGGAAGATCGCGGTCGAGACGGCAGAGCGCGCCGCTGCCGCGTGGGCCAAACTCGAACACGCGGACTTGCTGCCCAAGAATCTGCGGGTCGCCATCGACAAGCAGATTCTCGCGGTCGCCGCCAGCATTAAGTGACGCACGCCTCTCTTTTATCGACTCTCTTCATGCTCGCGGACGTTGTCCGCGGCTGCCCGCAGCAGGATTGCTGCAGCACAGCGGGCAAGATGGGCAAAGGTGAAAGCAAAGAAAGCAGCGTAGACGTCTTTGAATACGGAAAGGGCACGCTAATTCCGGGTGCCTTTTTTGTTCGTCACGTCCCTATTCCTGACAAACTCACTTCTGCGGGCTGCTTCACTTGGTGTGTTGCTCCGGGAATTTGAAGCCGATATATGTCCCTGATGTTATTCCCATAAGCGCCAGTAGAGTGTCGCTAAACTGAGGCATCGCCAAGCTTCTGTAAACAGAGACGCAGAAAATAAGGCCCAAAACGATAGTCCAAACCAAAAGCTGAAAACGATGGAATGTAATCCCGTTCGCGTCCCTCAGTATGTCGCGGAAAAACCCTTCCGACTTAAGCGGCGTGAGTGCTTTCCTTGCCTTCTGCAGGTCACTTTCCAAGGTGCTCTGGCGTTGCTGTTTTGCGACCATCTCTGTCTCCAGCTCTTTGTTTCCGGGAGCCCTCTTCAGCTCATTTGTAATCTCCTCGATCTCCTCCTGGAGAGTAATTTTCTCCGCCTCCAGGCTCGTCACCGCCGATTGACTCTGTTCTTTCTTGTTCGCGTCAATCAGGGCTGATCCCAATGCGGTACCCGTTCCAATGCCAATCAGCGCCAAAACTTGGGCGGAGAGCGTATCGTGCTGGCCCGTAGTTACCCATATGAATAAGAAGGACGCGACCACGAGCAAAAACCAGAATGCCATCTGGGCTCGCCCCAGACTGTATGGAACCATCACTTTCCGTTTCACCTTGCGACCCCAAGGGATGGTGTCGTCCGAAGCTGCTTCAGCAGGTCCCGGATCTCGTAGAAGCGCAGAACGAGCTGCCAGTATGAAGATTGCTACCACCATGAGCAGGACAATCCCAAGGGCGACGAGGGACCAGCCTGCCCTCAGCACGATGAGTGGAAACTTCGTGACTTGGGTAGCCACCGGATACTCATTCTCCAGGCCCACGCTGACACTCACTGTGCGGACTGTTGCCTTCGGGGCCCCCAACAGTGCGGACCACACGTCCTTCGTATCATCGGTTCGTTGTAATGGGTAGCGAAGCGTCTCATTATGAATGTCCGCGACCGGTGGAATTCCTCGCAGCGGCATTCCATTCAAGAACAGAGCGACATTCTGTTTTGTGCAGTTGGATTGAATGTTAACGCAATTTGCCCGGTCAAGCAGAGGCTGCAACGGCTTCACTTCGACTGTGATTTCATCTCCTAAGCCAGCGCGATTGATACCAACAACCTGAGTGACAGTTGGTTGGTTCTGAGGCGGAGGTACATTCGTTTGACCGGTTAGTGCGACATTGGTCCGATTCGCGGGCTTAACCGGGGGCGGCTGCTTCTTCGGCTGTTGGGCCCAACCAAATGTAACCATGACGACGAGTAAGAGGATGATTTTCATAAGTTACCTCATAGCGGCTCGGGGCCCAGATCATGTTTCCTACTTCGCTTTGGCGAACAAGGAGTCAAGGTCAAAAGTGATGCCGACGTTGCCTCGTACGTCTTTCTCTTTGACCAACTCCGTCCTGGAGGCATAGGTGAACGCGATGGGAATCTTCACCCCCGAGTCTTTGACCGGGATGGAGAGCTTCGTTTGGAAAACACCCATATTGCCCGTCCGGCTGATGGTGACCCCATTCAAAGCCACCTTCTGGCCCAGAGGTTCCTCTAAGAGCGACAAGAACTGGCCCGAAAAACTCAACGCTGGCAGACCGATATTCTGAATCTCCTTCAGAGGAACATCCAGTTGCAGGGTTGCACGAGCATCTCGTACTCTTCCCCCGTCTGAGGCGGGCTTACTGAACCACGTACCACTTGCATTGAACGTCAGTTCAGGAGCCTTCGCTCCTCCAGAAAATCCCTTTTCCAAAACCAAGGTAACCGTGGAGAGGTCTGGGAGGCTGGTGCTCGGTTGGGTCAGTGTCACAGTTTGATTCGATGGCAGGCTCTGTCTGACAAAACTGTAATCCAGCGTTACAATCGGCGTCCGCTTGATCTCTGCAAAGACCGCATCTTCAGTTTGGATGTACTGAGAGATTCCAGCAGTAAAGTCCGAGAGGGATTTTTGCAGCTCAGGTACATTCCAAAACTCCTCTGCGAAACTCTTTACAGCATTTTCTAAAGCAGTCGGGAGCTGTTGATCCAACGAATCCTCCGGCAATGCCAAGATGACGTCTGCTTGAGATTTCACCCAATCCTTGATCTTCGCATCTCGTCTTACGGCAGCGTCGAAATGGGTGTACGACTGCGCCAACTCCGTGCCAGCAGTTGCTGACAACTGGTCCCATTTACTGCTCCACCGTTTGTCACGGGGATCGCGGTGGTTGTAGAGCTCGTAGGTCGCAGACGCACCAGAAAAGGTGTTCGTGCTTGGAGAGACGCCTTGTGGGGCAGAGCTTGTTGCAGTGTTGAACGACACCCCAAAGGACAATCTTGACAGGGATTGTACGACCGGATCGTTGATGCCCACTTGGTAGCTGCCGAGGTACGTGCTATTCAAAAGCGTACGAATGGAATTGGCTAGGTTTCCCCGAAAGGTAATCGTGTTTCCATCGCTTGTTTGAGTCAACCCGCCGTGTTCCAGCGCAAATCCTAGCAACCACGGCGAGCTTCCCTTATTTGCAAGGCTTGTAGAGCCTGCCGTGCTATTGTTTGCTCCTGGTTGCTTGTCTAAGCGCTTTTCTTCTGCCTTGCCCAACAATTGAGCGCGGAGCGTATCCACCGGACTTAGGTAGCACACGTACACGAACCAGCGACGCAGTATATTGCTCACGTGCGGTCTCTTCTCATCTGCTGTCCCTGGGGCGGTCAAAGCATTCCTGAGGCCTGTAACCGTGCCCTTTAGACAGTCCGATCGTGCCGGTGTCGGTGTCGAATCCTGAGCCAGTGCGAGAGAAACACATAGTGTAAGGACTACAAGCAAAAAGCTGATCTGGTAGGAATGCTTCATGGGAATTACTCCACAGAAAAAACGTATGTTTGTGCGCTCAACGTCGGAGGAGGGGTAAACGTATCTGTGTAAGATCCACCTTTGCTGCCGGTGATCGTGACGGTATATTGATCGCCGGGATCATACGTGCCCGCCGAGTTGTTTCGGAAATCAACAGTGATACTGCAAGTCGATTGACTTCCAGAGACCGAAGTAGCTGTGCAGGTTTTGGTTTCTGAATGCACATCGGGCGATGTGACCGACGTACAACTTTGCCATCCTTGGCAATCAAAACTGGCCTTGCACGGACTATCCTTCCTCGCGACGCTAAAGGTGATGTTCTCTTGCGGCTCCACAACGAAGTTCCCAGTTGGTTGTACTTTCATAGGGATTCACCTCCTCCGGCTGGAGTCTTCGCGTCTCCTTGGATTGCCCTGTCGGCGAAACCGGCCTAGCGAGGGAGGAGTCGAGGACCAAGACAATGCCTCTCTGGGGCGGAGACATGAGTTCTCCTTTGGCCGGGAGTACAGGGGAAATAGTGCTACTCAAAAATGATCAAGTAGCAAGAAGATGAGTCTTGTTACGAAATCCGAACGACGACAGAAAGCGCTTGATCTGATATCTCCGAGTGCTCGAATTACAAATGCGCGTGATTCAAATCACATGGACTTAGAGCGCCAACATAGCTGGCCGTCATTTGGCAGGCACTCAATGCGGCGCCGGTCTTTTCTCCGCTTCTGCCCAACGTGAGTGCGTCGGAAATTTCCACAAGCCAGCATTGCACGCGAGAAGAATCACTCGGCTCTGCGGCTAAGTGCAAGTGGAACGCGCTGTTGCAGCCTGTGCACACAGCTTCGCGCACGGCTTGATGGAGCCGATTAGGACGAAAAAGCGAACACAGCGCATCCCGCCTGCCAATCGGGCCCTCCCCAAATCTTCTGGGCCAGCAACAACATCTGGCCGAGTAGGTTGCTTTCTCGGAAATATTCAACTTCTTCTGGCGTTCGATTCCGCAAAAGTGTCAAAGTGTGCCCAGACATTGCCTCTTGGGCCCGCAAGTCGGCTGAGCGGGAGTCTCCGATGTACCGAGTTGCAGCAGGCATCCGCAGTACGCATGGCCAGGACGGCGCCATTGTGCTGGATATCCGGCAAGGCCAGATGTTCAACCTTAATCTCGTCGGATCCAAAATCCTGGAGCTACTTGAAATTGGGTCCACCGATTCAGCAATCGTCGATGAAATCAGCCAGACATTCGAAGTGAGCAGGGACATCGCCGAAAGCGACGTGCGGGAGTTCATCGAGTCCCTGAAGCAACATCACCTGCTCGAAGATTCTGGATCGAATGGCCAACACTGAATTGAGACCAGATCGTGGAATCTCAAGAACAATCCGAGCGCGAGACCTGCCGCGTGATTGTATTCGGGCAGGATGGCACAGACGTCCTGCTCAAATGCACTGAGGCTGGTTTCGTCTTTCCTTGGGTAGAAATTCCTCGCTGGGAGCGGTTGGCCGAAAATCTCACGGCTGCTCTGAGAAGAAATTGGGGCTGTGATGCCATTTGCTTGTTCACTCCGAACAATCCATCGCAGGATAGCAACCGCAATGGTGATCGCTATGAAGCGATGGAATGCTGGCGCAACGAGAGCACTGGCGAAGCGAACTGGAAACCGATCCGCTCCCTGACCGCAAAGACTTTCCAAAACGAAGCGGAGTTTCGAATACTCGAGCAGTGTCTTCATGAACTGGACGACTATGAGCACGATCCATCGTCGCCGTTCGCTAGAAGGGGATGGCTCGGCGAACTGCAAAGCTGGACCGGCGAGATGGTCCGGTCCAAGGGGATTGAACTCACCGGGCCGTTTCGCCAATACACTGCCAGTCCTTCCTTCAGCCTGATCCGCTTTGAGACCAATGGGCCGGCGGTTTGGTTCAAAGCGGTTGGAGAACCGAATCGGCGAGAGTTCCCACTCACGCTCAAGCTGGCGCAGCTATTCCCGGAGTACCTGCCTGAGCTGGTTGCCACGCGGCCAGATTGGAATGGCTGGCTTTCGCTTGAAGCCCCAGGCACGAACCTCGGCGAAACGCAAGAAATGGCGCTTTGGGAAAGAGCAGCCGCAGCCTTGGCCAGATTGCAGGTCAAATCGATCGGGAAAACCGGGTCGATTTTGGATACGGGCGCCCGCGATCTGAGGACTGCCCCATTGTCGAACTTGGTTGATCCCTTCCTTCACATCACGGCGCAGTTGATGGAGCGCCAGGCCAAGGTCCCTCCAGAGATCCTTGGCGCGAAGGAACTGGCCTGGTTGGGCATGCGAATCAGGGACTCGCTGACTTTGCTCGAAGAGTCAGGAATCCCAGATGCGCTGGGCCACCTGGATTTGAATGCGGGCAACATCATCGTTTCGGCAAACGAGTGTGTGTTCGTCGACTGGGCCGAAGCCCACGTCGGTCATCCCTTCTTCAGCTTCGAATACCTGCTGGAGCATTTCCGGCGTGCAATTGGCGCAGATACGGCCCGGGAGGCCGAGTTGGTCAGATCTTACAACGCACCGTGGGAGCAAGTACTGCCCGCGGACGTCATTGCCGAAGCTCTGACGCTGGCACCGTTGGCCGCAGTTTTCGCATACGCAGCCGGAATCGACGGGTGGAGAAACCAGGAAAGGCCTTTAGAACCTAAAGTCGCCGGCTATTTCCGCAGTCTGGCTAGGAGGATGCACCGCGAGGCCACGCAGTTGGTTGATCGGAGGCCGGCATGCCTAAGCTGACGATGGCCCCGCCACTTTCCCCGGTCGAAGCTGTGACAGAGATCCTGCACAGCGTATCGGTCACGGACCCGTACCGGTGGCTCGAGGACCAGGCCTCGCCGCGCACGCGGGAATGGCTCCTGGCTCAACAGGAATATGCGCGCTCCTACCTTGATGCCATTCCAGGCCGCGACCGCATTCGAAAGCGCGTTCGCGAACTTCTGGATGTTGAGACCTACGACTCCATTCAGAAGGTCGGGCAAAGATACTTTTTCAGAAAACGACTCCCGGGGCAAGAACAGCCCTGTATTTATTCCCGCCAGGGTGCAGAGGGCACAGACCAACTTCTAATCGATCCGGCCGAACGTGGCACTGGTCCATACACTGCAGTGAAGCCACTGAGGGTTTCTTCAGACGGCCGGCTGCTGCTGTATGAAGTCAAAGAAGGCGGAGAGCGAACTGGAACCTTTGAACTATTGGATGTCGAAGCGCGCGCGACTCTGTCCGACATTCTGCCGCGTGGCTATTTGCGCGGTTTCGCATTTGCGGCGGATTCACAGGCTTTCTACTACGCCCACGAGTCTTTGGCAGCGAAGAAATCCTTCTATCGCGCAGTGTACTGCCACATCCTGGGCACGAGCTTCGATCGCGACCAGGAGATCCTCTTCGCAGGCGAAGAGGAGAACCTGCGCCTCTCTATTGTTGCGGGACCAAAACAACTCGGACTACTCGTATTTCATTTTCTGCAGACGACGCTCACGGACTTCTACCTTTGGCAGATGGGAAGTGACCGCTCGCCGGAACCGATCCTGCGGGACGCGGAATACCGTTTCGGGCCGTCGCTGCTGAAAGACGGCCGAATCCTGGCAATAACGGATCTTGAAGCGCCGAACTTCAGAATCGTCGAGGTCCAGCCGCGCAAGGGCCAAGATCCAGAGCTCAGAGATATCGTGCCTTCTACTGACGCCATGATTCAGAACTGGATCGTGGGTGGGGAGCGAGTCTTCGTCTCGTACATCCGAGGACTCAAGACAGAGATCGATATTCTTGATCTGGCAGGCAGGCGAGTTGGCCAGCTTCCTGTAGAGGCTTCCGATACCGTTCGTTTGGTGGGAGCGTCCGAAGACGGCAATGAGGTGTTATTTGAGAGAGAGTCGTTCACTCAACCAATTCAGATCTGCAGCTACCTACCCAGGAGCGGCCAAGTAAGCGTCCGTGCTGGAGGAATAGTCCCCTTCGATACAAAAGCCTTCGGCCATGTTCAAGTTTGGTTCACGGCAAGAGACGGAATGCGCATCCCGATGTTCCTGGTGGGTCGCCGGGATGTTCTCGAAAGCGGTTCCCAACCCACGATCATGACATCATACGGAGGCTACGGCGTCCCCACGACCCCGCAGTTCAGCGTGTTCGTGGCATTTCTGATGGAACGAGGCTGCCTGTTCGCACTGCCGAGCATTCGAGGCGGCTCGGAGTTTGGCGCCGAGTGGCACACGGCAGCCAAAGGGCGGAATCGGCAGGTGGCATTCGATGACTTTCTCGCGGCCGCGGAGTGGCTGATTGAAACTCGGCGGACTGACCCCCGGAAGCTCGCCATTTTTGGCGGCTCGAATTCAGGGTTGCTGGTAGGAGCGGCAATGACGCAACGGCCGGATCTGTTCCGCGCCGTGGTTTGCATGGTTCCCATGCTCGATATGCCGCGGTATCACCTGTTCGACAACGCTCACGTCTGGAAGGAAGAGTTCGGCACAGCCGAGGACGCCGAGGACTTCCCTGCCCTCCTTGGCTACTCGCCCTACCACCACGTTCGCGATGGGACCGTGTATCCCGCAACCATGCTCGTCTCTGGAGATTCCGACCAGAACTGCAATCCAATGCACGCTCGCAAGATGACGGCCCGGTTGCAGGCCGCCAATGTCTCTGAGTTTCCCGTTTTCCTCGACTACAGCCAGCATCGAGGACATTCGCCAGTCTTGCCCCTGAGCGATCGGATCGAGGCGCTCACGGACCGGATGGCGTTTCTGTGCGATCAGCTCAACTTGACTGCGTAGGTGGAGGCTGCCTTCCATGACGTTTCTTGTATTACGCGCCTATTTAAAGCTGATCTATTTTGATCTCTTCCTTGCACGAGGGAATTTCGCCGCTCTCTACCAGAAGGTCCACAACTATCCCATGGGCAAGGTCACGGAAGACCCGGACGCGAGCGAGAAGATCTGTGCGGCCGTCGATATGGCGTGTATCTGGTACTGGAAAGAAGCGCTCTGTCTGCAGCGATCCGCCGCAACCGCCTGTTTGCTGCGGCGGTACGGGGTCCCTGCCCAGCTGACTATTGGGGCTCAGCAGATGCCATTCAAGGCGCACGCTTGGGTTGAAGTCGATAGCCGTGTGGTCAATGACAAGCCCTACATGAGGGAGATGTATGTCGTACTCGATCAGTGCTAGGCACTGTGTCCAGTCAGTCGAAAGCCGGAAATCATGAGCGCCCAGTTTGGGAAGTGCAATTTCGACGGCAAGCCGGTGGATCCCAAGGAACTCGACCAGGTCCGCCCGATCCTCGCCCCGTATGGGCCGGATGGGGAACGTTGTTTCTGCAAGGACAATTTCGGGGTTCTTTACCGGGCGTTCCACACGACCAAGGAGTCCCGTCGCGAAGTGCAGCCGCATGTGTCAGCCTCCGGCGCGGTAATCACCTGGGACGGCAGGCTTGACAATCGCGAGGAACTAATTGACCAACTGGGTCGTACACTCCCGCAAGTTTCTACCGACGTAGGAATCGTAGCTGCCGCATATGAACGCTGGGGAATCACTTCGTTCGCGAAGTTAATCGGGGACTGGGCCCTGTCCATCTGGAGCCCAACAAAGCAATCGCTCCTTTTGGCCAAGGATTTTGTAGGTACCCGCCACCTCTACTACTCGGTCGAAAAAGGTCAGGTCACGTGGTGCACGATTCCAGATCCCTTAGTACTCTTCGCAGGTCATTCCTTCGAACTCGAAGGGGAATACCTGGCGGGGTGGCTGTCATTTTTCCCAGCGCCCCACCTCACACCGTATGTCGGAATTCACTCTGCCTCTCCGTCGTGCTTCATCCGGCTGACGAATGGAACGCGGACAACCACCAAGTATTGGGATTTCGATCAGGCCAGGAAAATTCGGTACGGCAGCGACCAGGAATACGAAGAACAATTTCGTGAGGTCTTTGCTGAATCTGTGCGGCGACGACTCCGTTCAGACTCGACCGTACTCGCAGAACTGAGCGGCGGTATGGACTCATCCTCGATCGTATGCATGGCAGATGTCGTCGCCAGCCGCGCACCAGGGGAGATCCTTAGACCGGACACTGTCTCCTACTACGATGAGACCGAGCCCAACTGGAACGAAAGACCTTATTTCATGCGAGTAGAGGCGCAGCGAGGCCAAACCGGCTGCCACATTGACGCCAGTTCCAAGAATCAGTTTGAGTTCGAGTCTGAAGAAGAGTTCTTCGCCGCCACGCCCGCATCGACGCGGCACCCCAACGCGATTGCAAAACAGGTCGGGGAATATCTCTCATCACGGCACAGTCGAGTTGTACTCTCAGGTGTCGGTGGCGACGAGGTTACAGGTGGTGTGCCCACAGCTATTCCGCAACTTGCCGACCTGCTGGCAAGAGGCAGAGTTACTGCTCTGAGCCATTACTTGAAGTGCTGGGCTATTCAAGAGAGGAGACCTTGGTTTCATCTGCTCTGTGAGGTCGTGCGGAGCTTCTTGTCCCCGAGTGTTGTCGGTATCCCGAAACGCCGGCGGCCAGCACCGTGGCTAGACGATGACTTTGCCAACCGCTATCGAACAGCCCTCAGGGGTTATGAAGGTAGTGTCAAGTTGTTCGGACCTCTGCCAAGCTTTCAAGAGAACCTGATCACACTAGAGGGGCTGCGAAGACAGCTGGAATGCACTGCGTTATGGCCCCAATCGCTCCGCGAAACGCGATACCCCTATCTTGACCGCAATTTCCTCGAGTTCATGTTCGCAATTCCCCGACAACAAGTGATCCGCCCAGGACAGCGACGGTCGTTGATGCGCCGCGCTCTCGTCGGTATTGTCCCCGACGAGATTCTGGATAGAAGGCGAAAAGCCTTTGTTGCCAGAGCACCGATCATAGCGCTCGAGAAATCAGACTGGGTGAAGACGATGATTCACAACATGGCCACGAGTTCCGTCGGAGTGGTCCGAAGTGAGAAATTCTGTGAAGTTCTCCACAAAGCTTGCTGTGGCCAGGACGTGTCCATCGTTCCTTTAGTGCGCACTGTAACACTGGAGTTATGGCTTAGAAATGCGAGAAGAAAAGGGCTAGTAGCTGGCAGTTCCGCCCTCCGCAAACCAAACCTGTCAGCGGCCAGGGAAGGAGAGTAACAGCCAAGAGAGCTTTTGTTAGTCACAAGATCAGATAGCTACCTGATGAGGAAGAAATCCAGCACGAAAGGAGGTGAGAAAAATGACATACGAGAAGCCCGAACTGATTGACTTGGGACCCGCCATCGGTATCGTCCAGAGTTGCGGCAAAGAAAAGCATCAGACAGACTGCAACCAGGAACAGGGGACGACTGGTGCCTATGAAGCAGACGAATAGCAGGCACGCTGGAGCGCTCGCAGAACGGGCGCTCCAGCGCATCTCACCTGTTTGGTGCAGAAGCGCTTCCGATGCGACTTCCGACATCTGTCCCGATAGAGCCGACTCTATTCCTGGTGGCATACACCCGGAGACTAACCGCCAGGGTATAGAACCAATCTTTGTTGCGCATTAAGACGCGTGAGCGGTCTAACAGGGACCCCTGGCTGGCCTCGCATCCTTTGGCTTGAATCTCCAGATGTATCGGCAGGGTCGTTTCTCCTGGAGAAAGATGGTCAGTGTTGGGCGCGACAGGCACTCGGAACAGTTTTAGGCCCTCCCCAGACGTTCCAGATGCATTGAGGTAAGTAATTTCCCCGCAATCGGAAAAGCCACCGCTGACTTCGAGAAACGCCGGATACGAAATCACAGTGACATCAACATTCTTCACGACCACGTCGATATTGAACGTGGCTGTATAGGGATCAAAGTCCTCTTCCAGCACTTTCACAAGGGAGTGTTCGCTCAGATCTTCAACATCTGTAAGCGGAACTTTCCTTAGTGACGACGTTCCGGCCGCAATTGTCGCAGTCAAGAGTGCGGGCGTTCCGTCTACCTTCGTTTCGGCCCAAATGGCATGAAACCGACTGGCAGAATCCGCAACGATGCGCACGCCCCAAAGCTGAGTTGGGTCCACACGCATCCAGAACCCCAACTGGCGATTGCCGGTGCCAGGAACTCCCGGAACACTGGTCACATTGAGCGCATCCATGCGTCCCGCTACTGCTAGAGGTTTCTCGTCCGCTGTGTTGCGGCCATCGCATGTCCCCAAGGGAAGCAACTGAGCCACAGAGGTTCCTCCATCAGTTGACACCGCAAATACCGGACAGCCGTCTGAAGGTGCCCATTCCACTCCGACAACGCCCTCACGATTCACCGCGATGCTGGCGAAGCCCCGGGGGCTCGGGCCAGTAGCTGGCGCTGCTTCTCGGTGAAGCAGGACGGATGTGCGCCAAGTCTTGCCGCTATCGTCTGAGATGGCCAAAGCCAGAACGTCCTCATTGTTCATCACACCGGGAAAAACAACGTACAGTCTACCCGGGTATTTCCCGGTCTGATCCGAAACCATCTGTGCCGAGAGTATCCGGACGCGATCCATTCCCTGGGGAACGTGAATGGTCGACTGCCATTCATACCCACTATTGTCGTTCCTGTAAACCGCGAACTGATTAGGATTTGGTCCCTGGGCAAATAGAGTTACGATGCTGGCGGGCCCGAGAACAACCGCGCTTACCGGGTACGATCCCATTTCGCGTCTCTGCGACTTGTCGTCCGGATACAGCGGGGATGAGAAAGTCTGAGCACTGTCGTGGGAGATAAGTAGTGGCCCGCGCCCTTCTGCCCATAACCCGCCACCCATATCACCAACACCCTGGGCCATTTTGCTGCCATACAGAAATACGTTTTCTTGTGATGAGCCTGGCATCTTGCTGATCGCCAGCGTTGTCCAGTCAATGAACGGATAGCGATGCAGCAACGTCCAGTGAAGCCCGCCATCGAGCGATCGAAATATTTCCGTAGTACCAGTTTCGTGACGCGGTTCACCGCTGGATGTGTCCGATGCACCGCCAACGAAGTATGCCGCACCGTTTGCTCCGGATGCGCAGGAGGTCTCTGACACCCAGTCCGAATCGGTGTCGTCGAGCGTCTTCATCCACGTAGTGCCGCCGTCAAGCGAAAGATAGGCCGCAGAGTGATGCTTCGCGTGTTCACCGTCTTTTTCGAAGGCGCAGATAAGTAAACGATCCGGATCATCGGGAGCCGCAGAAGCCCATACATGTTTCGGCATATCGACAACCGGAAGTGGTTCCGGATGACCAACCTTCCAAGTAAGGCTCGCTGCCAACTCATTTCGAGAGGTAATCCCTTGGGCGCCAATCTGGGCTGGGACCGCAGGCAAAAACAGCGTCGTGAGCAATGATAGCGAGAGAACGCCACTTCCTTGAAAACCAAACAAGAAAACCTCCACGGAGCGAGTAAGTACTCTTCTCCTGCTTTAGAAGCTCAATTTCAGAGCCAGCTGAATCGACCTCGGCCCGCCTATTTGGTACAGGGGGCTAAGGCCTCCAGCCCCGAGGCCACCACTCGATAAACTTTGCGAAAGGGTTTGCGTCGACAAGCCAAATCCGGATGCTCCGAATTGATTGTTCGGGGGCCCAAAATTGGGATGGTTCACAACATTGAACATTTCTGCGCGGAGTTGCAGCTTGAGTGATTCGTGCAAGGGAAAATCGCGATGTATTGCTAGATCCCACTGAAAAGCGCCGAAGCCCCTCAAGACATTTCTTCCTAGATCACCCTGGCGGAGAGGATTCCCAGTCGTCGGATCTACGGGAGGGTTCGTAAATGCGGCAGGATTAAACGCTTTACCCCCAGGGTACTGAGCACCATACAAGTAGAAAGGCTGCCCAGGAATAACGTCTGGACGAATATTCGCTTGAACACTTGAATCAAATCCCGAAAAGTTCGTGTCACTGAGATCAACAGGCTGTGCAGAGCGCCCCACAATGAAGCTCTCGACGGACCAGCCCCGCATGATGGCGCGGGGAAAAGCATTGTAGTGAGCCGGAACAGGGAGATCGTATGTGACCCCAGCGGTAAAAGCATTCCGGACATCGAAATCAGAAGGACCCCAGTTCTGATCGAAACTACCGGGCCCCCCCGCATTGGAAGCATTTCCATAGGAGCCGGCAGAAGCATCATCCATGGAACGAGACCACGTGTACGAGGCAAGCGCTTGAATGCCGCGAGCAAAACGCCGCTAAAATTGCAGCTGAAGCGCGTTGTAATGTGATCGGGATGTGTTGTCTATAAAGTCCGCAGTTCCAATGCTCGGATTTGCGGGCGGCTCGAAGAACGACGTTGTCTGCAAGAGTCGTCGCCCCACAGCACCGATGTAGGAGGCAGAAATAACCTGTTCTTTGCCGAGCGATTGTTCTAGTGCCACGTTCCACTCGACCGTGAACGGTAACGCGAGTCTAGGATTGAATACCTCAAACCGCGAGAGGGCCCCGGTGGGGGGAATGGGCAGTGGTGCCGCTTGGCTTGCGGTAAAGGGAAACGTACCTGAGTAAAAGTAATCAGACGCACTAAACGGGGGCGCACCGATACCGAGTGCATTGCCAGCCTCAGAGCTCACAAGATCGTAAAAAACACCGACACCGCTCCGTAACACGGTCTGCCAGTCCTTGTTTTGGGAGATCTGATAAGAAGTGCCAAGCCGGGGAGCCAGATTTCCGTACGTCGTTTTGAATGGCGGAGTTCCAGGGGGAGCGATTGTCAACTGAGAGAGGTTTGTCAGACTGTACCCGAACACTGCCGGTATCTCAGGACCATCAATGGACGAGGGAGCGAGATCCACATCCCATCGCACGCCGTAGGTCAATGTCAGACGTGGTAGCACACGCCACGTATCCTGTGCAAAGGCCCCTAGATTCTGAAAAAGCAGAGTGACGCTTCTACGGGAACTCACGGAAGCGTAGGAAATGGTTCCCGACGTCGAAGCGGAGACATTTGGGAATCCAGCTCCTTGCTGATATGTCTCGGGATCAAATATTGGAGAGAGGCATCTATAGTCGAGCCCGAGCTTGAAACTGTGCGACCCTCTCTGCCACGAGAGATTGTCAACGATGTTTACCTGGCGCTGAATGTTTTCTGCAAATTTTCCCACGTTCATGATTTCGCCAACACCCAGGCTGAAAATGTAGAGATTAAAGAAGCCATTCTCGCTGTTGATGGAGCTCGGGAATGGTAAAGCGGCCATGGGGATAGCACCGCCAAATCCGTCCTGATAGAAGTAGCTCTCCGCATCTGTCCGGCTGTAATTGAACCGCAAGTCATTGGCTACGAGAGGAGAGACAATCGCAGTCGCTCCCACCGTGCCCGTCTCCATGGTGACGCGGAATGGCTGGACGCTACTCAGGGCCGCATATCCGCTGCTCCCGCCTCGGTCAGAGAACTCGGAAGGAGAGTAATTGAACCTTCCAAAGAGTGCCCACTTGGCACTCAGCCGGTGGTCAACCCGAAGGCTGTACGCATCTAACTTGGCCGGATTTGCGTAGCTCGCATTGAATTGCGCTATACCCGTCGCCTGATCGTCAGGCCCGTTGGGCAACGGGAAAGAGTCCAGGTAAGACCCCATAGCCAGGACCGCATCCTGTCGTGCAGCGAGATCAGGAACGTTGCTTAAGGTGGTTTCCGGCAGGCGAAGACGCAGCCCCTCATAGGAAAAGAAGAAGAAACTCCTGTCTTTGCGGATAGGCCCACTCAGCGTTCCGCCAAAGTCATTCTGGCGCTCTTTCGGTTTCTCCAGCCCAGCGTAATCGGCGAACCAGTTATTCGCCTCGAGCTCATAATTTCGCAGATACTCGAACAACGTTCCGTGAAATTGATTGGTCCCCGACCGGGTGACGATCGATATCTGTCCTCCTGGTGTGCGGCCGAATTCGGGGGCGTATGTTGAGGTTTGAATTCGAAACTCCTGCATGGCGTCGACAGAAACCAAACTGTTAGTCCCACCTAGAGCGCTGAAAGATCCTAGCGTTCCGCCAAACCCATTTCCCGGCACCTGCCCTGCCCCGACGCCAGCGTTGGCGCTGACGCCATCCACCATCCAGTAGTTGGACGCCGCTCTTTGCCCGTTCACGCTGAACTGTCCCGCATCATAGGCCGTGCTCGGCGTGAGAACCACGCCCGGTGTGAGCTCAATCAATGACTGAAAGCTTCTGCCATTCATAGGCAGATTTTCTGCAAATTGCCGATCCACAACCGTGCTAACTGTGGCATTGTCAGTGTTGACCAGCGGAGCACCACCCTCAACCGTCACGATTTCATGGAACGCCCCAATCGGGAGGGTAAAGTTGATTGATAATGCATCTTGCACGTTGAGAACAATGTCGGGCTTAATGATTGTCTTGAACCCGACTTTGGAAACCTGTACTCGGTAAGGCCCCGGAGGTAAGTTCGGCAAAAGGTAAATGCCTTCACTGTTGGTCTTGGTCGTGTACTGCACGCCGGTCACATCGTTCACGGCAACAATTTCGACTTCTGCCACAGCGGCACCGGTCGGGTCAGAGACGAGTCCGTTGATGTTCCCGTTGGGAGACTGGGCAAACAAAGGAACGGTAATCACCGCGATGCACACGAAAATGCAAGCAACAAGGGGGAAGCGCATGTTGGCTCTCCAGCGAGCTACGGAAATCTCAGCCACTCTTCCGTTTAATTCGCAGGAAGATCCGCGGTGAGCACCACGAGACTTCGTCTTTATTCTAGGACGGAGAGGATGCGGCGAATGGCCGGGATACCGGACAAGATGGGGCTAGGGATGGTTGGGGTTGACCTTCAGATAGGCGAACAGAAGCGGTTTGCTGCTGGGTTTATGACTGCCGCCATTGGGTTCGACAGTCACAAATACCGCGTCGATCTGGGCCAGTGTTTTGGGATCGTCACATTTTAAGATCCAGCGTTTTCTGGTGGCGTTGTCCTCGTAGAAAACTCCCAGGTTGATGGCTTGCTGCCGGTCCGGACCTCGCCGCCCCCATGCTTGGAACGTGCTCGCGTTCTTCAGTCCGGTTTGCTGATCTAGGTCGTAGGCATAGAAGATCAGTGACTTGCCCCGGGTGTAGAACACGCGACCATACGGCTTCTTGGTCTCGCCGGTACCGGCCACGTCATAGATTTCCGCTATGTAAAGATCGCGGGCGCCGATTACGTCCCTGATATCGCGGTCATGGGCAAGAAGTTCGTCTCGCTGCTCAACGGCTGCCTGTTGCTCTTGAAGCTGCTGCGTGAGTTCGTTGACCTTGGATTCTGACGCCTTGGCACGGGCAGTATCCTGGGCAGATTGCTGAGCTAACGACTCGAGCTTCTCCTCGAGCGAATGGGAGTTGTTCTCCGCCGATTCCAGCTTCTGCGCAAGTTCGGCTTTCTGCTGGTTGAGATCTTGTCTCGTCGCATCGCCTGCACGGAGATTGTCCTCAAGCTGGCTCTGCGCAGTTTTCATCTCGTTTATTTCGGCGAACTGTCGGGCCAGTTGACGGCGAAGGTCTGCAATCATCTTGTCGCGTTGAGCGATCTCCGCCTTGGCAATGGCTCGGTCATGGCCGGCGTCGCTCAACTGCTCCTCGAGGGCCGCCTGGGCTGGAGCGGCGGCCGCCTGCTTGGTTGGTTCTGGTTGGGGGCCCTTCGCGGCGTTAGTCGCTCGATGCATTCCGACGCGGTAGGCGAAGAAACTCAGCGCGCAGAAAAGTAGAATTCCCGCAGCGTAGAGCATCCAGACATGCCGCCATGTGGACTCGCTTGGGAATGGGAAGAGGCGATGGGGGGAGATCGATGAACCATTCCTATCCCCGGTTCTTGGGGATGGATGCTTCCCTTCCCGTGCCAGTCCGTCAAGTAACGCCTTTTCAGCTTGTTCTTGCTGTTCCTGAGACCAAGTGTTGTTGGCCTGTAGGTGATCAGGTTCTTCGCTGGCCGCAATTGCGGGAATCACATCACTGACTATGGATTTGTACTGTCGAAGGGCTTCCCGGCAGGCTGCACAGGTGGCAAGATGCTCCTGTAGCCGTTTCTGCTCGTCCTCGGTTAACTCGCCGGAGGTCGAAGCGGCGCAGAGTTCTAGGAATTCGTCATGGGGTCCGCTTTGAGACAACGCCCCTGCTCCTGGCTTGGACGAACCTTGTATCATACTGCTCTCGCGCCCGGCAATTTGCCACCAAAAATCTGTTTTCGTAGCTTCTCCAAGCCCCGGAAGGAATGGTGCCGGACGTTGCCCTTGGTTTGACCGAGCATCTTCGCAATCTCATCTAAGGTATAGCCCTCAATGAAGTGTAGCCGGAGGGTCTTCTGCTGGTCTTCTGAGAGGGTTCCGAACACCTTTTGCAGGTCCAATTCCGCCAAGATTTGGTCAATTGAGCCGTCAACTCGACCCGATCGCGGTTGCGAGAACTGGGCTGACTGTTCCTCGAGTTCCAGCCGTGTGTAGAAATGGCGGGAATTCAGGTACCGCCGGCGTGAAATGGCACGGCGATAGGTCATTTGCAGGATCCAGAATCGCGCAGAAGCCTTTGAACTATCGAAGGTTCCGGACAAGCGATAAATCAGGAGGAAGATGTCCTGAAGGAGGTCGTCAGCCTCTGAGGGGTCGCGCAGGACTCGCAGGGCCACACCGCGAACGAGGCGTGCATAGCGGCTGAAAAGAACTCCCAGCGCTTCCCTGCTCCCTTCCCAGATCTGGGCCATCAAGGCCTCGTCGGAGAGCGCAGAGTCTGCGACTGGGCCTGCAACCGGTGCTGCTGACGTTTGGCTATCCTTAGTGGGGATAGCAAGACCGGGCAGACGAATTGTGAAAGAGGAATTCATAAGACCCCGGCACTGGATTCCTGATCGAGAAGGAGTCTTCCAGTCAGAGCACTTCCCCGCGGCCGGCACGCTGGGTCAGGACTCGTCCAACAAGAATTCTTGTAAGATCGGTTGCGGTGGTAGGCGTACTGAAGCAACCAAGTCTTGAAGCTCCCGCGATCAGGATTGAACTGGTTCACCGCTCTAAACACATCCAGGAATACCCTTTGGACCGTCTCTTCTGCCTCTCCATCATCGTGCAGGATTGCACGGGCGATCCGGAAAACCAGAGCGCTGTGTCTTTCAAACAGTACCGCCAGGGCATCGTTGCAGCCCATGCGCAGGGCCGCCATGAGATCTTCGTCACTGAGGATCTGAAGGCGCGAGGGGGCGAGGAACAGGGCTGCCAGTTCTTCATCGGATAAAGACATAGGCTCTCCCTCACGATCGGCGTGCAATCTGCATCTGGCATCTGTCTGAAATGATGGGTTTTCCCCGTTGGCTTTTACCCATCACTCCACCACACTTGAATCCTCAATGCCGCGCTACCGGCAAATTCAACCTAAATCAGGACCGGAAAAGGCCTTCGGAATTGTTCTGCGTGAAATCCGACGGGAGGCAGGGCTTTCCCAGTTGGATGTTTACGTCAAGTTCGGCATCGATAGAACCCAATTGAGCGCCATTGAACGCGGTGTACAAAGTCCGACCCTCAGAACAATCGATCGGCTTTCACGAGCTTTCCGTGTGAGTCCGACCGAGATGATGCGCCGGATGGAAAACTCTCGTTTTTACCCTCGTCGCACTTCTACTTAGGTGCCTGCGCACCGTTGCACACGAAATCTCGGCGTTTATATATCTATTACGTATGTTTACGACTGTCAAGCATATCTATCATGACCTTTCATCGATCAACGCGCGCTAGTAGGTTGGCTGTGCAATGAGTCGAGACTTGGGCGTATTGTTTCGCAAGCGACTCGCAAGCCTCCGCGAGGCCGAGGGACTCACCCAGGCGACGCTATCGGAAATGATCGGCGCCGGTCCCCAATACGTGGGACATGTCGAGACTGGACGCATCAAGACCCCGCCGTGGGAAAGAATGAACAAGCTGGCCAAAGCTCTGAACGTCTCCATGAGCGACCTCTTGTTCTTCGAGGGCATCGACGATAGCGCAGAAGTTTTGCGCTCCAAGATCCAACGGCTTGCCCAAACGAACGATGTGGAGCAACTTCGCATGTATTACCGCCTCATGCTTGTCTCGCGCGAAAAGTAACTCGCTGCCCCGCCCACATTGAGCACACAAGCTTGCGGTTTTCTCTTGCAAATATGGTGGTGACGGCGGTCCGACAGTCAGTCGGCTGTTTAATGCTAGGACTATGACCTTTTGGCTGGAATAAAAGCACTTCTCACGATTGCTCTTTATGAAATTCATCTAATCGCACCGGGGACAATACGAATGACTTGGCCCATGCTCGGTATTTCCTCCGCGTAGTCCGCATGTCCTCCACTCCGAATCTGTCAGTGTCGACATCAAAGCGCCGGAGGCTCCCGAATAAACATGCTTGCCAGCAGAGCGGAAAGATTATCAGCGTGTCGGGATGCCGTATCGCGTCCTCCAACTCGGTTGTATTGCCCTCAATGGCGAACGGCAGTTCTGAGATTACAAAAGGGTCCGTCACTGACTCGCAGTAGCGGAGCGCCCAACAGAAGTCTTTAAGCCACGCTGCACCTCTCTGAATTTCCTCCTTCATCTGAGTGATTGCGCGATTCTTAATGAACGCGGGGGGCACAGGCTTTGGCGTCATTGATTTCAGTCTTACTGCGTTGCGGTCGTGATAGACCTCTTCAATCTCATAAGCCAGCAGAGACTTTCCTTCGATTGTCTTCTGCTCTCGGAACAAAGTTGACCGCGCTCGCATCATTTGCATGAACGTTAAGAGAAATTCCAGGTGGTCGGTCCAGCGCTTGTAACCAGTGGAAACTAGTTCTTCCCGAACGCGCGGATAATCATTCTCCAACCTCAAAAACGCGCTGTCTGCAGTTTCGTTTTCCAGCAGCGTCCCGACCTTACCTGCAGGCAATCGCCGGCTTCTTGATGAACGATGGCACAGAGCCTCCTCTCACGTTATCCGTCGAGGGCCTATGGGGAAGTGGAAAATCGTCTTTCATGAAACAGCTCCAAGCCGAGGTAAAGCAAAAGGGCGCAAACGTAGTGTGGTTCGGCCTGTGCCCTCGCGCCAGTACGCTTCCCTACTGATTTCGTGAACACCGGTTTCAGGACAGCAGGTCCGGGCTTTTGGGCTTATTGGGCTACCAGCGTTTCTCGTTCGGATTTCGTAACAGGACGCACTTTGCTATTGACTCACACCACTACAAGAGCAGAATCCTGAGCGTGGGCCAGTGTGCATTGTCCCAGTGCGTTCCCCCTAACGGATGATGCTATCTGCGCGATTCGCCCATCTCACATACGTTCGGCCATATTCACCGTCAGTCGAGGATAATTTGCATGGCCTATCCCATAAAACATCTTGTTGTCCTCATGTTGGAGAACCGCTCCTTTGATCACATGCTTGGATTCTTGCCTGGAGTGAATGGTCTGGACCCTAACTGGACAAACCCTCTCACTGCCGAAGGACCTCTCGTGCAGGTCAGTCCTGACGCGCGCACGGTTCACGACCTCATACCCGATCCCGGGCACGAGTGGATCAATGTCAACGTGCAGATTTTCGGGAACTCGGACGGTAGCGGAAACCCGACCATGCAGGGCTTCGTTCAGGACTATGCCCTCGTGAGCCACGACAACAACCAAGCGCCCAACATCATGAAGTGCTTCAATCCGGACACGCTTCGCGTTCTTTCCACCCTTGCGCAGCAGTATGCCGTGTGTGACCGCTGGTTCTCATCCGTTCCTGGACCGACTATTCCCAATCGGCTCTTCACTCATTCGGCCCATTCCAACGGCTCCCTTACGCAAGATGCAGTCGCTGCTCCCTTTGTGATCCGTACGATCTTTGAGGACATGGACGTCCCTCCCAACCCGGCAAACTACCGCGTCTGTACCCACGGCTCGTCCACCCTCATGATGAACCGCTATCTCCAGGAGAATAAGCAGGATCACTTCTTCGACTTCGCCGACTTTGAGACCGATGCCGTGAAAGGGTATCTCCCGGAATATACCTTCATCGAGCCGGCCTTCGACGATGACGTAAACAATGGCATCTATGCGAATAGCCAGCATCCCGATTTCGCGGTCGACGAAGGCGAGGCCCTAATCAGCCGCATCTATTCCTGTCTGTGCGCCAGCCCGGGCTGGCAAGATACCCTCTTCCTTATCACTTATGACGAACACGGCGGCATCGTGGATCATGTGGTGCCGCCCGCCGTTGCGGCGTCGCCCGCCAACGCTGGCCTGCCAGATGTCCCACCCTCCAGCAGTCCGAAGTTCGACTTTCGCCGGCTTGGTGTTCGTGTCCCAGCCGTTTTTGTCTCTCCTCGTATTCCGCCGAACACTGTTATCAATGACCGAGACTATGAGCATTGCTCCATCGTCTCCACGGTCCGCAAACTCTTCTGCGGCGAAAACGCCAAGAATCCCTTCAACTGGCGCGAGGCACAGGCTCCTACATTCGACAATCTTCTCACCCTCGACGATCCGCGGCCGGATGTAGACCTTCCTCCTCCGGTACAGGCAGCAGGGGTAACTTCCGCTCACATCGAGGCGGCCATGGCATCGCTGCAAGCTGCTGCCGGGGATCAATCAAAAACCATTATCCGCGCCACCGCGCTGCCAAAGCAGCCGCCTTCCAACCCCAAACCCAGCGACTTGATGCGCGCGATGGTCAATGCGATGAACTACTCTTTGCAAGAGCGCGGCATCACTCCTCCATCTGACGTCAGGAACATCTATACCGCCCAGGACGCTGCGGACTTCATGGCTGCTGCAAACCGGGCTGCAGGAGGTGGCGCATGACCCGCCTGCGATTGCTTGCCATCCTGATGCTTGTGGTCGGCTACGCGCTCTGTGCGACCGCAGCCTCCGCTCAGGCGGTTGAGTATTCATGCAAGTATTTCTTCGCGAATGTCTATCAGGCGACTGACTGTATGGAAGCTCTCTTTTCTGAAGACGTCCCGTATGTTCACGGCCACCTCACGATGGGAAGCGTCCCGCCCGGCAACGGCTTCGCCTTGGGCGCAGTAATTGAGAAGCCGACACACTTCGTCTCTCCCTTTGCTCCCTGGATCCTGCCTGACATGCGGGATCAAAACGTATTTCCGTCGCCCGCCGATCCGGATACCAAGCAGAAAACTGATCAAGGCGGCTATAAGTCGCTGTTGATCCCAAAATTGGGCGCCGTCTTCTCCACCAATGGGTCCTGGATTGTCAGCGGAACAGCAGACTGGTTGCCAGGTATCTACAAATCCGGAATCCGCTTGGGTAAGCCTCCCAAGCTCGGCCTACCTCCCATCAAGAAGCCTTGTCACAAGTTCTTGTTTTCCTGCACCGATTCTGTTCTTGCCGTCCACCTCAATGGAACACATCGTGTCGCTCGAACCGTCAGCTACTATGGCCTAGGTCCCGCCACGCCAGACGTCAAATACATATTCGGCCTCGATGAAACCTACGGTGGAGTACAAGCTAGGCTGCCACTCATCGATGCCTTCATTCTCTCCGGCGGAGTCGAAGGGAGGTACCCTGTCCTGCCAGCCGTATCGGCGTCCAACTCGGCCATCGCCAACTTGCCCCCTGCGGCCTTGCCAGGCCTCAAGGGTCAACCCACTTACTTACACTCGAATGTTGGATTCATGATGAGAGCGCGCCATGTATTTGAACCTGCGATCCAGGGTCGCGAGACTGGGCCTCTTGAACTCGTTCATCGTGGTGCCATCTCGCCCGACGCGGAGTTCTCCTATCACTGGTACAACGCAGGGTCCGGCAGCGGCATGTCGTTTCAGCAACTTGTTGCGAGCGCCAGTCTCTCGATTGAACTGGGAGCCACGACCGAGGGCTATGTCGTCTCAACCGACGTGAAGGGCTTTTGGCCTCGCACGTTCTACCGCATTCTTCAACACTACTGCGGAGGCCCTCCATCCGACCCCCGCGTCGTAGTCGACCCAAAAGCCGATGCGAAACAAAAAGACGCCGCAAAGAAGAAACAGGAAGTAGAATGGAAGGCAAAAGGCTACGTCTTCGAAATCAAGCATGATTCCCTTTGCGATTTCGGTACGCTCGATCTCAAGTCCCACCTTGTCACCACCACCCCCGATACTAATAGTGTGATTCCGTTTTACATGCTACCGACACTAGGTGGGCAAGACATCGACTCGCTAGTTAGCCTTCGCGGCTTCGAGAACTACCGCTTTCGCGCCCCGGATGCCATGTTCGTGCAGGCAGAGTATTCCCTGCCTGTCTGGGACCCATTCGCGCTTTTCCTCTTCTACGACGCCGGTAATGTCGGCACCGCGCTCAGCGATCTTTCCTTCGCTCACTTGCGGCAGGACGGAGGTTTCGGCGTAAACCTCCGCGTTATGCGCGCGACTATCCTCCAAGGTTATTTCGCAGGCGGCCGAGGCGGCGGTCTCCATCCTGGCTTCAACCTAGTGAAACAGTTCTAGTACCGTGACCGCGTGATTTTGTAGCCAAACTTTTTGCGAGCCTGTGTGCGAGTAAAGCTCCACTGGATCGTGACTCGGTCGCGATTCATGCGGCGGTTCCACGCCCGCGTTT
>Ga0209517_10001389_pt1 | contig 36879 bp, 33 predicted proteins | sample PeaSoiMetSII2010_FD_187695 | JGI IMG/M metagenome (GOLD analysis project Ga0209517, IMG submission 187695) | Peat soil microbial communities from Weissenstadt, Germany - SII-2010 (SPAdes) (version 2) | ecosystem: Environmental > Terrestrial > Soil > Wetlands > Peat | place: Germany... | reverse complement strand
CACGCCAGATAGCTCTCCGACCCATCCACCACCGGAACCGCCAGCAGTTCCGGCACTTCGTAGGTGTGAATTTGGCTAATAGCAACCCGTAGTTGATCCATAAGCCCGCGCCGGGACTTGATGATCAGCAGCCATTCCGCGGCATCCTCTATCTGTCCTTTCCAGCGATAAATACTGCGCACAGGGGACAAAATATTTACGCATGCCGCCAGCCGCTGCTCCACCAGGGCGCGCGCGATTCGCCCGGCCTGCTCCTCTGAATCGCAGGTGGAGAACACCACGATCTTGTCTGTCACTTTTTCGCCGAGCTCTTGGTCTGGGCCGGCGCGTCCGGCCATTTGGCCATCTTCTTCTGGACGGCGTCCTTTTCCTTGGGATCGTCGGTCAGCTCGATGTATTTCAAGTACGCTTCCCGCGCCGGGCCGAACCGGCGCAGCTTTTCGCGGGCCTCGCCCAACTTCAGAAAGGCTTCCGCCGAGCCCGGATCCCAGCGCGATGCTTCCAGATAACGATTCGCCGCCGCGCTGTATTTGGATTTCTTGAAATATTCGTCGCCGACCATGATCTCTTTCTTGGACTGCACCGGATTGAGCGCGTAGACCTTAGGCGCCAGCGATTCGTCCTCTTCCGGGGGCTCCGGGGGCGTCGCTGTTGGGGGCTTCTGGGCGCTCAGAACACACGCCAGTAAAGAAGCTGCAAGAAAAGCACGTGCCACAATTTAAGTATAGGACCCAGTTCTGAGTTGCGCGCGCGGGCGGCCGAACTTCCGGCCTTGCCCGGAGTGTACCTGTACAAGGACGCGCATGGGGCTGTCATCTACGTCGGCAAGGCCAAGAACCTTCGCGCCCGGGTCCGCAGTTATTTTCTCGATGAGCGCCTGGCCGACGTCAAAACCGGCACGCTGATCCACGATGCGCGCCAGATCGACTTCATCCAGGTCGACAACGAAAAAGAAGCCCTGGCGCTCGAGAACAACCTCATCAAGCAGTGGAAGCCGCGCTACAACATCCTGCTGCGCGATGATAAAACCTACCCCTACATCAAGCTCACGGCCGAGCGTTATCCGCGCGTCTACGTCACGCGCCGTCTGAAGAAAGACGGGTCCACCTACTATGGTCCGTATTTTCCGGGAAACCTGGCACACCGCCTGGTGCACTTCATCCATCGCCATTTCAAGGTGCCCTCCTGCAACGTGGACCTCACGCGAAAGCATACGCATCCGTGCCTCGAGTTTCACATCCATCGCTGCCACGGGCCGTGCGTCGAAGGCCTGGTAACCGATGAGCGCTACGCCCAAGCAGTGCGGGATACCCGTCTATTCCTGGAAGGCCGGCACAAGGATCTAGAACAAGAACTGCGATCCCGTATCGAGGCCGCCAGCCAGGCAACGCGTTACGAAGAGGCCGAAGCCTTGAACCATCTGCTACACACAGTGGAAGAAGTTGCTGAAAAGCAGAAAATGGCCGCTGCCGAGGGCGACGACACCGACATCTTCGCCTACTATGCCGAGCCTCCGTTGGTCGCCGTGAACCTGTTCCATCTGCGGCGCGGCCACATCGTCGACCGGCGGGAATTCTTCTGGGAGGACCAGCGGCAATTCGATCCGCCCGAATTCTTCGCCTCGCTAATGAAGCAGGTGTATCTCAACGACCCCTACGTCCCGGCCTTCATTCACGTGCCCGTGGAGTTCGAGGACGTCCCGGTCCTGGAGGAGTACCTTTCCGAAAAACGTGGCCGCAAAGTGGAGATCCACACACCCCAGCGCGGTCAGAAGAAAGCCATGCTGGCTTTGGTCGAATCCAACGCGCGCCACAGCTTCGAGCAGCGCTTCCGGGTGATGAAGCCTTCTTCCACCGCGATCCAGGAAGCCCTCCGCGACGCTCTCAGTCTGGAGAAAGCCCCGCGCCGGATCGAGTGTTTCGATATTTCGCATATCCAGGGCACCGACAAAGTCGCCAGCATGGTGGTATGGGAAGACGGCCGGATGAAAAAATCGGACTATCGCAAGTTCATCATCCGCACCGTCGAAGGCAATGACGATTTTGCGTCCATGCGGGAAGTCATTAAAAGGCGGTACAGTCGCCTCCAGCAAGAGAGTCTTGAGAAGGAAGGGGTCCGTCCCGGATTAGTTCTGGTCGACGGCGGCATTGGCCAGCTCCACGCCGCCGCGGCCGCGCTCGAGTCTCTGGGAATAACCGATCAGCCTCTGGCGTCGATCGCCAAACGGGAAGAGTGGATCTACGTCTACGGGCAGGAAGATGAGCCGGTGGTGCTCGACAAGTTCTCACCGGTGCTGCATCTGGTTCAGCTGGTGCGCGACGAGGCTCATCGATTCGCCGTGACGTTTCATCGCACCCGGCGCAATGCGGACCGCCTGCGCGGTGAATTGGCGCGAATTCCGGGCATCGGGGAAAAGACGGCGGCTAAGCTTTTGCGGCACTTCGGGAGCCTGGACCGGGTTCGCGAAGCATCACGGGTTGGAGAAACTCCGGACGATGAGCTGGGTGCGGTAATTGGAAAAGCTGCGGCGCGTAAGCTGCGCGCGGCGCTTGATCCTGCAGTGCCGGCGGCGGATACCGCGGCGGAATTCACGATCTTAGAATAATTCGCCGATCTGCTTGGCCGTGTCGCGCGCTTCCAGGTGAATCAGACCCGCGTTGCCGCCTTGCGGGCTGAGCACCACCAGCACGGCTTTCGCGCCGGCCGAGTATACAAACAGCGCGCCCTCTTCGGCTTGCACCGAGACTTCACCCAAAGTCCCAGCGTTCATGGTTTCACTGACTTTCCGGCCCAAAGCCGTTGCAGCGGCAGCCATTGCCGCCACGCGATTGGGATCGGCGCCGTTGGTCAGCGAGTGCGCGATCGGCAGTCCTTCGCTGGACGCCAGCAGCACGCCTTTCAATTCTGGAATGGCGTTACGTAACGCCTCTAAGTGGTTCTTCAGGGCTTCCACTTTTGCCATGCCTCAACCTCCCGGTGCTCCCGATGTGTACTCCCGCTACATTCAACTGATTGCGGTGTTACATTCATCGTCAAGTAGGAAAAGAACTTTAGGCCCGCTAGCTAGTGAAATCGCCTATTGCCGGTAGGGTCTTTGGCGTAACTCGTTCGGACACCGCGTAGCCGCTTCGGACTGGACCTGGTCCGCTGGTCAGGCAGGGTTTTCACCTAACGCGCTCTAAGGTGTCTCACCCAAAAGCCCTAAATAAGTGCTTTACCGCAGAGAAAGCTCTAAGACCCCTCTTTAGCATCGGGCTCAACGTGACGATGTAACCTCGTATGCAGTGTCTTTTCTGCGGGAAGGAGCTTGCCCTCCTCAAGCGTTTGAGGGGCGGCGGCGAATTCTGTTCGGAGGCTCATCGCAAGGAGTACCAGGAACAATACGAGCAACTGGCACTGGCCCGGCTCCTGCAAGCCAAGCCACCCACCGAGCCTCCATCGCCAAGTAAAATCCCACTCAACGTGCCGGACCCGCGCCTTGAAAGTCCCTACGGTCAGGTACCAGTCCCGGCTTCGGTCGCTACCATCGAGGCTCCCGCCGCCGTCGCGGAGACGCACAGTTGGCAGCCTGCGGAAGAACCCAGTCCAGCGCCGCTCGCGGGATTCCTGAGTGAGCCCGTGGTACCGGCGGTCGCGCCCTTCGAGCAGGCAGGTCTCATCGAAATGGACAATGCATGGGAGCGCGTAACTACGCTTCCCAACCCGCCGTCCGTGCACGCGGTCGCGCACGGATGCCTGCCCCCCGCCCCGCGGGTCGAGCTCGCACTTTCCCTGCAAGCCCTGGAACACCACACCCGCACCAGCGAACGCGGAATGGAGCTGCGCGAGTTCACCGGCCCGGCCCCGGTTGTCGAACTGCACCTGCGTCCCGAAACCGGAAGTGACCCGGCGGGCGCTGACGATGTCATGGAGATTCTCATGTCGCCTCACCCTCCCCAGAAACCCAAGCCTTGGCTGGGGCTCCCGCACGGATTTCCCGCGGCCCCGGCCGAGTTGGGCGATCTGGCACGTCTGGATTTCGCCACCACCGGGTTTGCGTATTCGGATGCTCCAGTCTCCACGTCGACGCAAGCCGCCGTCCTGGCTCCGGAGATTCCGCAAGCCGCTCCGCAGGTTCTTCCCGAAGCTCCGCCGCAGTCCACTCTGCATGCCGAACCGGCGCCCGAAGCATTCGTCGCCCCGGCAGAGCCTGTGGCACCCCCGCAATCTGTGGCGGCTGAGCCGGCGCCGCCCGATCTCGTCACCAAGGTACTGCCAGTCACACTTCATGGCCTGGCCGCGGCTCGCGGCAAGTTGTCCCAGACGTTTACCAGTTCCATAACCGCGGCCTCCGATGTGCAAATTCCTCCCTCCGCCGCTCTCCCGCTGCGTCCGGCGATTGTTTTTGGCCCGCGTCCCGCAGCCCGCGTACCGGAAGCGGCGGCGTCGCCCATCCAATCTAAGGAAGTCCAGACGAAACAAGTTCAACCTCGGCCAGTCCAACCCAGGCCGGTGCAACCCACGCCTGCACAGCCCAGGCAGGAAGAACGCGTAAGATCGTCGGTGGTTCCCGCGCCCAAGGCCGTGCCGGTCAGGCGGCAAGTGGCTGCCGAAACACCTGTTCAAGAGAGGGTTCCGGAGAGGCCTCCGGAGAGGAATGCTCCGAAGGTTCAGGCTCCCGCTGCGCCGCCCGTGAGTCCGCGTGTCGAAGCGCGCAAGGAATCGCCCGCGCCGCGGCCTCTGGAAGCTGCTAACGCCGCGTCCGATGATTCCATGCCGTCGTTGCGTCTGCAGGCCACGGAAAGCGCTTGGTCCAAGCTCTCGACGGGTCTCAAGATTGGTGTCGCCGCCGCGGTCATCGTGGCGGTTTCCGGGATCGCGTATCTGGTCACCCGCGGCAACGGCAAACCCGCCGTCGAAACGCCCGTCCCCGTCGCCACCGGTCCCGCGGTTGCCACCGGCGTGGCCATCTCCGGCGGCTGGATCGACGACTGGGCCAACGCCGCTAAATCCAGGCGGCACATTTCGGTGCTCAGCGGCTCCGCCAAGCTCAGCGACTATCGCCTGGAGTTTCAGGCGCAGATTGAAACCAAGGCCATCGGTTGGATCTTCCGCGGGCTGAATCCGAGGAATTATTACGTCACCAAGCTTGAAGTCGTCACGCCGGGCCTGGAGCCAACCATCGCGCTGGTCCACTTCGCCGTGGTCGATGGGCAGGATGAAGACCGCGTGGTGGTTCCGCTGCCCATGAAGGTGCGCGTCGATACCACCTACAAGATCCGCTTCGATGCGATCGGCAACCGTTTCACCACCTGGGTGCAGGATCAGAAGATCGCCGAGTGGACCGACAACCGCTTGGGTTCCGGCGGCGTGGGATTCTTCTCCGAACGGGATGAGAAAGCCGCCATGCAGGGACCCGTGAACGTAGTTCCTCTCGTGCCCAAGAATTAGGAGTACATACATGTCGCAAAATGACGAACAAGCTTTCTTTGTAGATAACGAACTGGTAGAACGGCTGCTTCGCGGCGACTCCCCCGCCGCCAAGCCCAAGACGCAGCGCCCCGCCGAAACCAGCGCCCTCGGGAACGCCGTAAAGCTCGCCGCCGCGGGCCGCCTGGACGACGCGGTCAAGGAGCTGGAAGGCGCAGCATCCCGCGGGGAAAAACCGGCCGAGGTCTACTCCGGCCTGGGCCACCTGCGCTTCGAACAACAGAAGTGGGGAGAGGCAGCCGCCTGCTACTCCAAAGTAATCGCGGCTGAGGCGAACAACGCCACGGCCCACTATAATCTCGGGCTAGCTCTCGAACGCCAGGGCCAGTTCGACCAGGCCGGCCGTTCCTTTGAAACGGCCCTTTCGCTCAATCAGGGGCTGTGGCAGGCCCACACCGGACGCGGCCTGTGCCTGCTGCATCTGGGTCAGCCCGAACAAGCCTTGCCGCATTTCGATCAGGCGCTCCGCTCCAGCCCCGGTCAGGACCGGACTCTGTTCGGGAAAGCTGTCGCGCTGCATCAGCTGGGCAAGTTTGACGAAGCCGCCGAGATCTACCGCAAGCTGCTGCCCAGCAACGCCAGCTCGGCAGAGCTGCTGATCAACCTGATCACTCTTTCCATGGCGCGCAAGGACGACGCCAAGACCAAAGAATATTCCGAGCGGATGCTCAAAATCCGTCCGCAAACCCGCCAGGCCCTGGAAGGCCTGACCTCGGTCGCGCTTTCACGTGGCGATTTTAGCGGCGCCGTGCAACACTGCTCGGCGCTGGTCAAGATCGCCTCCGATTCCTATGAAGCGTGGTTCAACCTCGGCCTCGCCTATCAGAAAACCGGCCGCCTGGACCAGGCCGGGAACGCTTACCGCGAAGCCGCCAAGCTCCGTCCCGAAGCCCCCGAAGCAAATGCTCATCTGGGCGTCCTGCTCGAGGAACGGGGCGACCTCCATGGCGCCCGCCACGCTTGTGAAGCCGCTTTGGCCGCTGCGCCAGATTCGCCCGGCCTTTTGTGGAATCTCGCCCTGCTCGACGAACGCGAGGGCCGCGCCGATGAAGCGGAACGGCTGTTCGCCAAGCTGGTCGGCCTGAAACCGGATTGGGAAGATGCCGCCTTTCGTTTGGGATTCCTCCAGATTCAGCGTGGCGATTTCGCCGCCGCCGTCGACTCCTTCGAGCTGTGCACAAAACAGCGCGCCGATTGGGTGGAAGCCCTGGTCAATCTCGGCCTGGCCCACTGGAAATTCCAGGACCTGGATGGCGCCACGCAGACCTTCGAGCGAATCCTGGCGCTCCAGCCCAAGAACACCGATGCCCTGCGCGCCCTGACCGCCGTCGCCATCGAGCGCAAGGACCACAATCGCGCTTGGGAACTGCACCAGCAACTGACGGCTCTGGGAGAACGGTCGCTCGAGTTGTCCTACAACCTGGGCCTCCTGCTGCAGTCCGCCGGAGAACCGGAAAAAGCCGCCGAATGCTATCAACTGGCGTCGGAAACGCAGCCCGATTTCCCGGCGGCTCTCACCAACCTGGGCCACGCCCTCAAGGCGTCCGGCAAGGATGAAGAAGCTCGCGCCGCCTGGAGCAAAGCCGTGGAAGTAGACCCCGAGTTGGCGGCTAAGTACTTCCAGTAGAAGTACGTAACCGGCCAAATCCTAGCTTCTAAAGCACGCTCCGCCTCCGATGGATACTCGGAGGCACATACTTGAAACCCGAGGCGCTTCGAGCGCTCCAGATCGGAGCGGACCGCGTCGCTTTGCCACCGGACTGGCTGGTCGATTGCGCTCCCACGCTCGCCGAGGGCATCGACCGCCTGGCCAACGTCAGATATGACGTAGTGATCGTGGTTCCTCCGGTAGGCGACTTCACGATGGAGGATCTTCTGGACCAGCTCCTCTCCTTGCGCCGTTCGGTGCCCGTAGTGATCTGCGATCGTCGCGCCCGCCTGGCCGACGCCGTGCGCTACATGCAAATCGGCGCCTATGATGTCGCAGGTCCGGAAGAGGATGCCGTCGCGAAGATCCAGGCGGCCGCCGAAGCCTGCCGGAGCAGGCCAGTCGAAGCGGTCGGAGAACCGTGGCGCGAGATGCTGGTCGGGGCGAGTCCCGCGATAAGGCGAACCGCGGATGTAATCCGGCTGGTCGCCCGGCGGCATTCCACGGTTCTGATCAGCGGCGAAACCGGCACCGGAAAAGAAGTTGTCGCGCGCGCCCTGCACATGGCGAGTCCGCGCGGCCAGTTCCCGATGATCGCCGTGAACGTAGCGGGCCTTCCCGAGACGCTGCTGGAAGCTGAATTGTTCGGCCACGTCAAAGGCGCGTTCACCGGAGCATCGCAGCAGCGCATGGGACGCTGCGAGCAAGCCCACCGGTCCACACTCTTTTTGGATGAGATCGGCGATCTGCCCCTGGACGTCCAGACCAAGCTGCTGCGCTTCTTACAAGAAAGGGAATTTCAGCGCGTGGGCAGCTCGGAGACCATCCGCGTGGACGTTCGCATGATCGTGGCCGCCAACGTGAATCTCCTGGATCTCGTCCGGCAAGGAACGTTTCGGGAGGATCTGTACTACCGCTTGAGCGTGATTCCCATCACGGTGCCCCCCCTGCGCGAGCGGCCCGAGGATATCCCTCTGCTCGCGAACCACTTCATCGCAAGACTCTGCTTGCAGGAAAACATCGCCCAGCGCCGTCTTGCCCCGGCGGCTCTCGCCAAGCTGCGCGGATTCTCCTGGCCTGGAAACGTCCGGCAACTGGAAAACGCGGTGGAGACGGCCATCGCGCTCAGCGGGGATCGTGAACTGCTGATCCCATCCGATTTCTCGTTCACCGGTCGTGCTTTGCCAGGCAGCCCCGTGCAGTCGATCGCGGTCTCTGAACACGGCCTGAATTTCGAGCAGACTGTCGGCCGGATCGAACGGCAAATCATTGAAGAAGCGCTCCGGAAATCCCATGGCAACAAGACCCTCGCCGCCGGGATGTTGGGTTTGAAACGAACGACGCTGTCCGCCAAGCTCCGCAGCCTGGTCGCATCCGCAGGATAAACGGGTCGGGGGCTAAAGGGGTCAGACGACATTTTGTGACTATCCGGCTTGGGGCCGACCACGTCTCAGAAAATCGTCTGACCCCTTTAGCCGCGTCACCGATCCAACAAATGCCCCAGCTTCTCCCGCTTAGTCCGCAAATAATCCGCCGTCGATTCCATCGGATCCACGATCGCGGAAACCCGCTCCGCCACCCGCACCCCGGCCTTCTCCAAAGCCTGGATCTTCTCCGGATTGTTGGACATCAGCCGCACCGCCCACAGCCCGAAGTAACGGACTACGGCCGCGGGCGCTTCGTAGCCCCGCAAGTCCGCCTCGAACCCGAGCTTCTCGTTCGCCTCCACTGTGTCCGCGCCGTGATCCTGCAACTCATAGGCGCGCAGCTTGTTCAGCAACCCGATCCCGCGGCCTTCCTGGTTTTCGTAAACCAGCAACCCGCGCCCTTCGCGAGCGATCGTTTCGAGCGCCAGCTCCAATTGCGCCCGGCAATCGCATCGCAGGCTGTGGAACACGTCCCCCGTAAGGCATTGCGAATGAATCCGAACCAGCGGAGGCCCGCCGTGTTCCAGATCGCCCATCTTGAGCGCTACGACCTCTTCCGTTTCGCCGCCCGCGGTATAAGAGAACCCGTAGATCCGGAACTGCCCGAAGCGGCTGGGAAAGTCCGCCTCGGCCACCTTTCGAAGCTCGGATGTCGGGGACATTGTGATCGCGAAGAAATACCGGTGAGGTAACTCCATTATAATGTCCGCAGGGCGGCTCCCGTGCATCGGCGCTACCCAGGCCTTACATGCCCGCACAGCATTTGCTCATTCTGCTGGTGAAGCTCGCCGTGGCGGCTTCCCTGGCGAGCATCCTCACCCGCTCCACCAGTTTCCAGCGAATGCTTATGCGTGAGGAGCGCACCCTGACCCAGCGCATCAAGATGGCCCTGGTCTGCGCCGTGATCTATGGATCGGGTGTCGCCGTGCGAGTCGCCAACCCCAGCGCGTACCAGGCCGTCGACCTGGGGATGGAAGGAAGCCTCGTCATGGGGATGCTCGGGGGCTACGTCACCGGCTTGCTGGCCGGCGTCTTGATTGCGATTCCCACTTTGTTTGAAAGCCGGCCTCTGACCATGCTGCTGTTCGCCGCCGCCGGCGTCATGGGCGGCCTGCTCCGCGATCTGGCTCCAGATAAGGAATTTATCTGGAAGTTCACGCCGGACCCCACCCTGGCATCCGTCCGTCTCCTGCGCCGAGGCGATCTGCGCCTTGCCGGTTTCAGCATCGCCTGCGTCGGGATGATCGCTCTGGCCGAAGTGCTACGGCAGACCCTGGCCTCCGTATTTCCGAACCACGCGGTCTTCGCGCTGCAAGAAGGCTGGAACGACGGACCCTGGGTAACGGTGGCGGTCTACGCGACCACTCTATTCTCCGTGGCGTTGCCCATCAAGGTCTGGGACATCAACCGCACTGAGAAAAAACTGGAGCAGCAGCAGCTTCGTCTCAACGAAGCCCGCCTGGCCGCGCTCAGCAGCCAGATCAATCCTCATTTTCTGTTCAACACCCTGAACTCGGTGGCCTCGCTGATCCGTCTGGATCCCGACCAGGCGCGCCAGGTAGTCTACAAACTCTCCAAGATTCTGCGCCGCCTGCTCCGCCAGCAGGATAACCTCACCACGCTCGGCGAAGAGCTGAGCTTTATCGATGACTATCTGGCCATCGAAATGGTCCGGTTCGGCGACAAGCTGCGCTTCGTGAAGGAAGTCGATCCCGATACCCTGGACCTGCTGGTCCCCAGCATGCTGCTCCAGCCTCTGGTGGAAAACAGCATTCGCCACGGTCTGGCGAGCAAAGTGGATGGCGGGACCATCCGGGTGCGCAGCCGCCGCCTCGGGAACCAGCTCCAGATCGTGGTGGAAGACGACGGTGTCGGCATCCCCGAAGCCCGCTTAGCACGCATGTTTGAGCAGGGTGGAATCGGGGTAAACAACGTCAACGAACGCCTGAAAGTGCTCTACGGCGACAGCTACCGCATGTGGATCGACAGCCGCCCCGGCGAGGGCACCAGCACGGGGATCGAAATTCCGGAGCAAGTCAGTGGTACCGTAGTGGGAGTTGAATCCTTAGTGGGTAGCGGGTAGCCCACGTAACGGGAGCATATCTGAGCAACCTTAACTATTCTCTCCTTCTTCCCCGCGAAGATCGAATGCCGCGCACCATCGCCGCGCGAACGCGTCGCGTGTATGACCTGGTCTCTTCGGTTTATCCAGCCAGCACGTTCTTTTTTCATTCCAAGGCGCACGATTGCGCGCTCAAGCATTCGGGGATTCGCAACGGCATGCGGGTACTCGAGGTCGCTACGGGGAGCGGAGAAATGTTCCGCCGCCTGGTAAAGGCCAATCCGGACGGGAGCACTTTCGGCCTGGATCTTTCCCCCAATATGGCCGCCCACACGCTGCGCGTGGCCCGCAAGGCCTGCCCACAGGCGGAGGCGCATTGCGGCGCGGTGGACGTCCGCAGTCTTCCCTTCCGCTCCGCCAGCTTCGACGCCGTGATGTGCTGCTACCTGCTGGAGCTGTTATCGCAGGAGGATATCGAGCTTACGCTCCGCGAGATCCGCCGCGTGCTGCGCCCTGGCGGGAAGTTCTCGCTGGTGGTGATCGGACAGAACGTGAAAATGTTCAACCGCTGGTACACCCTGGGCGGCAACCTGCTGCCCGCGTTCTGGGGCCGTCAGGTCGAAAGCAGTGTGCCCCAGCTGATTCGTGAGACTGGGATGCGCGTGGTCACCGACCGCTTCGTGCGCCAGGGATTCTACCCCTCGCGAGTGCTGGTAGCGGAAAACGCGGCCGCACAGAACAGGTCCGCACACGGCCGAGCCGCCCGTAACGGAAGATAGCCGCCGGCGCTAGAACTGCACTGGCTCCGGGGCTTGCGTGCCAACCAGCTCCCTGGACTTCGCCGGACTCATATTCCGCGTCAGGAACGACCCCGCATAGAGCAATGCCGCCAGGACCAGCAGAGACTTCATGCCCGTCCACAGCGATAGCGATTCGAGCAGTCCGCCGACCAGGGCTCCCATCAGGTTCGAGCCTAAAGCCGAGCCCGCAAATCCTTCCGCGGCGAAACTCTGGATAAAAATGATGCCCGCGAAGAAAACCGGCAAACACAGAAGCAGCACGCTGGCTCCGACTCTCAAGACCGGCGAGGTGAAAAACAGCCAGTCCATCGGCACCAGAGTCCCCACCAGGATCGTACAAAATACACCCGCATAAGCGACGTTCAGTGGAACTCGCCCGGCTCGTTCCACCAGCAGGTTCGAAGCCAGAATCAGCAGCAGCAATCCCGCCACGACGATGGAGTTGACCATCCAGGTGGTCCCGAACAGCAGCGCCATGCGGCTGATGATCTGAGCTTCCAGCAGCATGAAGCCCGCGCCCAGGAAGAAGAAGTGCCAATGAATCCCCGCTTGCCGCGCTTCGGTCTGGCGCAGCGCGTACGAGCAGACCACCACCAGACACATCGAGATCACGATCACACTCAGCGGCAAGCCCGGCTCATGCTGGTAGAAGTACGGCCAGTCGTCGGTGGTGAGCGTCGCGGATTCATAAACCGGATCGCGATGCGCGTCCACATAAGCCGCGATCTTCGGATCGGCCAGCAACGCTTCCATCCGTCCCTTCGGTCCGGTGATGAAGAAATGCCCCCTGGTGCTGTACGCGGAGGTGGATTCCAGGCGCAGCAGCGTGTTGGACGGGAAGACGTGCTCGACCAGACCTTGCAGTCGTCCCGCGATCCACGGCGTATCCACCTGGAACTTGATGATGAACAAGCCGTCGGGTTTCAGCAGCCTCTTGGCCCGGTCCAGGGCTTCCACGGTGTACACGTAGTTGTCGATGCGGATGTTGGAATAGTAGGAACTGGTGGTGTGGGAATCGAGCAGCGAGAACATGATCAGGTCGAACTGCTCGCGGCTGTTCTGCATGTAGCTGCGCGCGTCGTCGATCACGGTGTTCACGCGCTCGGATTCGTAGGGCTTCTCGAAATGGTAACGCTTGCCGAGATCCGCTATCAGCGGATCGATCTCGACCGCGACCACATGCCCCGCGCCGGCGCGCAACGCGGCCGCGACGTCGTTGCCCATACCCGCGCCCAGCACCAGCACGGAGGGAGGGCGGGCGGCAAACTGGTACGGAACGTTGTACGGATTCCATTCGAGCGGCGCATTCTCAAACAGCTTAGGGTGCGACGCCGCAAAAGACGGGCTCAGATCGATGATGCGCTGGTACCAGCTATCGTTGGTGTTGAGCTCGTAGGCGGTGGTCTCTCCATTGGCCGTCACCGGTGTCAAACCCAGCTTCTGGTAAGGAGACCAGTACACCGTTCCCGCCGTCTGCTGCCACCCAGCCGCCACGGCGCACAGGCCAAAGACTGCCAGGGTGCTCCAGCGCAGCCGGGGAGTGCTCCAAACGGTGATCGCGAGCATCGCTCCCGACAGCGCGATCCATACCGCCGGCGGCTGGTTGAGGTAACACAACAGGGTGTAGAGCAGGATTCCCACCAGTCCGGCGAACACGTTGAGGGAATAACCGCGGATGCCGTTACGAGCCTGCTCCAGGTACCAGCCGACCATCTGGCCGATGGGCACGAACATCAATGCGATCAGAGAAAAAATGGGGATGATAATCAGAACGGCGATGATCAAACTGCCGATGGCGGCGGAGTCGAGCGGAGCCGTGGGGACACCCCATATCGCCACTTCCGAGAACGCACCCAGCAGGACCGGCAGCCCGCTGATGACCTGCCGCAAAGGCTTCCATGGCGCGACGATCAGAGCGGTGAGCATCAGCATGGGAAGAAACACCGGCATCAGGTTGACTCGCTTCCGGCAAAGATAGCAGCCCATACCGAAGCCCAGGAAGCAGGCGATCAGAACGAAATTCTTGAAATACGCGAAGATCCGGATTTCGGAGGAGACCCACCGGATGATCAGCATTTCCAGAAACAGGCCGAGTAAGCTGATCAGGGCCAAACGCGCGCTGGAAAACCCCGCGGCCTCCAGGGAAAAGTTCCAGCCGCTAAACCGGCCCTCGCCCTGCTTCTTGCTCACACGATACAGGCTGAACAGCGACAGGCTGGTGAAGACGCCCAGCCAGATAATTCCGACCAGGGCGAACATGAAGGAGAAGGTTGCTTCCATCGAATGGCTCCGCGTATCGGTTCCATCGACGGTTTAGGATCAATAGATTAGACGCTAGTAAAACAGGTATTTCCGCCACTGATCGTCGCTCTTGCCGAGCAGGCGCATCAAATGCCGGCTGGTGTGCAGGCTGAACGGCCGCGGGGCGCGCGCCAGGCGCATCCCGGCTTCCTCCGGCGTGCGGCTGCCTTTGCGATTGTTGCAGGGATGGCAGCAGGCCACCAGATTCTCCCAGGTGGTTTCGCCCTTGCGCGAACGCGGGATCACATGATCCAGCGTCAGATCCCCCGAGCTCATGGTCTTCATGCAGTACTGGCAGGTGTAGCGGTCGCGCATCAGGATGTTCTTGCGCGAAAGCGCCCGGGTCTGGTGCGGAATGCGGCGGTATTCCAGCAGGCGAATCACGCTCGGCACCTTGATCGCCGCCCGCGCGGAGTGAACGTGGCCGTTCGAATGTTCCTCGGCCGCCGCGACTCCCTTCAGCACCAGCACCACCGCGCGCCGCGCCGCGCACACGTTGATCGGCTCGAAGCTGGAGTTCAGCACCAGCACGGGCCGGTGCAGGCGCTCTTGCAGCCCGTTTCCGTGTGTTCCGTGCGTATAGATATGTGCGGCGCTCATGATTATCCTCCGGCGGCGGTAAAAGAAAGTTCGACGGCTTGGCGGCGGTCCGTGCGCGCCAGGGCCAGCAAAGCGACATGCGCGGCTCCCGCGCGTTTCAAAACCCGGGCGCACGCGCTGGCGGTAGCGCCCGTGGTGACCACATCATCCACCAGCAAGACTCGCATACCGGCCAGCGACCGGCCGCGCGGGATGCGGCTGCTCTTTATCTGAAATGCCCCGCTCATATTGGCTCGCCGCTTCGCGTTGGTAAGCCCGGCCTGGGGACGCGTTGCTTTTTTCCGGCGAATCACACTTCGCACCGGGACATTCCACTTCTTCCCGATTTCCCGTGCCAGAAGGTCCGCCTGGTTGAATCCGCGCTGCCACTGCTTAAACCAGTGCAGCGGCATCGGAACGATGACGTCAAAACTCGTTTCGCGCGGTAACGCTTGCGCCATAAACTTTCCAAAGGTCCCTGCCAGTGGCCGTACGCCGCTGTACTTGAACAGGTGGACCAACTCCCGCAGCGTGCCCTCGTAAGACCCGTACGAATACACCGCGTCGAAGCCTTGCAGTCCCAGCCGGCACAGCGCGCAACGGCCGGATTCGTCCAGCGGGAAGCGGTTGACGAACGGCATTCTGCACGCCACGCAGAAGTACTCCGCTATCAGCGGCTCGGGTTCCGCCAGGCACTTGCGGCAGACCGGGACTCTGGAAAACTCTTGCAGGGACTCGCCGCAGACGCGGCAATCATCGGGAAAAACCAGGCGGGAAACAACGTCGAGCAGGCCGCAGGATACCCTTTTCGCGACGCGACCGACGCGGTTCGCCGAAATAAGGTGGCTCCGACTAGGGAGCAGGCTACTCGAGAAAACTCACCTCCGAGCCCCAACCTAAACTCCAGTGTACACCAGGCGGCCCGCTCGATGACTCTCGCGGCTCGGAAGCTACGGAGCCGCGACAGTGATGGAGCGGGCCTACATTGTCAAATAAAACAGACTCAGCCGGGGCAGCCCCGCCGCCTCCAATACCTTCCGGTCCAGAAACTGCCGCTCCAATGTAGCGAGCTGTTCCGCACTCATCTTGCCGCGATACGGCTTCAGCTCCTGGTCGAGCGCGCGGCGAGCTTCGAACAGAGCCTCCTCGCTGGCCGTCGACCGGGCGCGGGCGATCATCTTCTCTTCGATCGCCGTGAGCCTCTGCTCCAGTTGCTCCAGATCGCGATACAGCTCTTCGAGGTTCAAACGTTCGAGCGACTCCGCCAGATCGCCGTGCCCGGCCGCGCGCAGAATGTCGGCATTTCGCCGAACATGCGTCCGCACGTCATCGATCGAAAAAGGAGGCGGCGACTCCTTGCGTCTGGCAGGTGCTCCCGCCGCCAGCGACTGAGCTTCCTCGGCCACCGCCTGGGCGCAATACGCGACAGAATTGACTTTCTGAAAACGCGCACGTGAGGGACGAGCCCGCCATTTCTCGAACGCCGCGTCGATCCCGCGCAGCACGGCTTCGAGCGGCACGCCCGAGTTTTTCCAGGATTCGATCAGCGCCCAATCGAGCGGCGACAGCAGGAACAGCCCGGTCCCCCGCGCGCGCTGAAAGTGCTCCTCGATTTCGGTGAAGTAGTTGAAGTAGTTGTCGGGCACTAATGCTTATTGCGCTGCCAGATCAGGCGCAAACCATGGAGCGTCAGGTCTTCATCATAAATCTTGACGAAGCGCGAGGCTTTCACGATCACACCGCCCTGCCCGCCCGTGGCGACGGCCTTGGTCTGCGGACCCAGCTCGGCCGTGATGCGCTCCACAATGCCGTCGATCATACCTATAAAACCGTAATAGAGCCCGGAGGTGATACTTCCCACCGTGTTCGATCCGATCAGTTTTTCGGGCTCGCGAAAATCCACCATGGGCAGGCGCGCCGTCTTGGCGAACAAGCCGGAAATCGACATCCCGATCCCGGGGCAGATCACACCCCCCAGGAATACTTTGTCCTTCGAGACGATATCGAAATTGATAGTGGTGCCCAGATCGACCACGATGCACGGGCCTCCGTACTTCGCGAACCCCGCAACGGCGTTCGCTAGGCGATCCGCCCCCACTTCACGCGGGTTGTCGTAGCGCACGGTGATTCCCAGGTCGGTCGATTGATTCACGAACAGCGGCTTGCGGCGGAAATAACGCTCGCTCATTGCCTCCAGCGGCTGATCGACGGCCGGCACCACGCTCGAAATAATCACGTCGTCCACGGCGGCAAGGTCCAGCTTCGAGAGAGTGAACAGGTTCCGGATCAGAATGCCCCACTCGTCGGCGGTCTGCTCCTGGATGGTGCGCAGCCGCCAGCGGCCGGCGACGTTCTCGCCGTCGAAGGCTCCGATGGTCACGTTCGAATTGCCGACGTCGAGTGCGAGAAGCATGTTCTAGATCGGTCGCACGCCACCCGCAAGGATGACGGTCTCCGTTCCATTATCTTCGCGCACCCGCAGGAATCCCGCCGGATCGAGCCCGCAGGTGACGCCGACAAGGCCTGTGACGCCTGTTTCTACCCGCACGCGCTTTCCCGAAACGTAGCTGGAAGCGTTGGTGAACTGCCGCAGAATCTCATCGGCACTGAGCTGTGTAAAACGATCCACTCCCTCAATGAGCGCCACCAGCAAGTCTTCGCGAGACACCGTGACGCCTTCGAGCAGCAACGAAGTGGCCGGCGTTTCGAGATCGCCGGGGAACTCGGTTTGACTTACGTTGATCCCGATACCGGCGATGATCGTGTCGCCCTCGAGTTGCGCGAGAACGCCGGCACACTTCTTGCCGTTCAAGAGAACATCGTTGGGCCAACGAAGATCGGCCACGCCCGCGATCGCCTCGCGTGCCGCCAGGCCCAGTGCGAGCATGACGACTGGAATGGGCTTAGCGCTCAAAACCATCGACACATAGAGCCCCGTGCCCGCTTCCGAAATCCATCTGCGGCCGTGGCGACCGATTCCCGCCGTCTGCTCTTCCGCGCCTACGATTCGTCCGGGCTGCACGTCCCGCCGCGCCTCGATCATCGTGGAATCCAGGCTCTCGAACCAGTCGATCCTACGCCCCGGTAGCCGCGCGCGGACGGAGTCGACGTTAAAGTGCAGCGCGGAGTTTGGCAACCTGCGCCTCGTATTCAGCTTGTTTTGCGAGCATGCCCGCAATGATTTTCTCGGGCGCCTTCGCCCGGAAAGCTTCGTTTGAAAGTTGCCGCTGCGAGTTCGCGATCACCTTCTCCAGTTCGGCGATTTCCCTGGCGATTCGCTCGCGATCAATGGGTATGTTGAGCGTAATCGAACCTGGATAACTGGCGATCTTATTCAGTGTCAGAGTCCCATTTGTCAGCCGGGCAATTGCGTTTTGATTGGCGTCAATCACTTCGTACTCCGGGCTGGGCCAATTGATTTCCACACCCTGAGTCTGGCTTTTGTCGATCTTGTTGTCGGCGCGCCGTTGGCGGATATGAGTGATGATCTCGTAAAGAACACCTATTTCGTACTCCGCTTTTTCATCGGCCGCAGCTGGATCAGCTTGTGGATACCGCGCCAATGCTATCGATTTGCCGGGTATCTCCAGCCGGTGCCAGAGCTCTTCCGTAATGAATGGCATCAGCGGATGGAGGAGCCGCAACGCACTTTCGTAGACCACATAGGCGTAGCTCCAGTCGGCTTCAAGCTTCTTCAACTCCAGATATAGGTCGCAGAAATCATCCCACAAGAAATGAAAGAGTGCGTCAGCGGCCTGATCGTAGCGATGCTGGTCGAAAAATCTGTTGGCAGCCTCCGCGCAAGCATTGAAGCGGCTGGAGATCCAGCGATCAGCCAACGACACCGGCTTGCCGGAACCCTCGCGAGCCTTGCTAAACAACAACCGGGAGGCGTTCCAAATCTTGTTTGCAAAGTTGCGAGCCGCGACTAGCTTCTCCTCACTGAGGGCGATGTCACCGCCCGGTGCCACGCTACTCAGCAGTGCGAATCGCACTGCATCGGTGCCGTACTGATCATTTATAACCAGTGGATCGATGGTATTGCCCTTGGTCTTGGACATCTTCTGGCGCTCGGCATCGCGCACCAGACCGTGAATATGCACCTGCCTGAACGGCACGTCACCCATGAACTCCAGGCCGAACATGATCATGCGCGCGGCCCAGAAGAAGATGATGTCGAACCCCGTCACCAGCAGCGACGTGGGATAGAACGTCCGCAGGTCCGCGGTATCCTCCGGCCAGCCGAGTGTCGAGAACGGCCACAGCCCGCTCGAAAACCAGGTGTCGAGCACGTCCGGATCCTGCTCGATGTTCTTGGACCCACACTTGCCGCACTGCGTGGGATCTTCCCGCGAAACCGTGACTTCGCCGCACGCCCCGCAGTGCCAGACCGGAATGCGATGCCCCCACCACAGTTGCCGCGAGATGCACCAGTCGCGGATGTTGTACATCCACTCGAAATAGGTCTTAGCCCAGTTCGCGGGCACGAACGTGATGCGCCCTTCTTCCACGGCCTTGATCGCAGGCTCCGCCAGCGGCTTCATCTTCATCCACCACTGCTTCGAAACCAGCGGCTCGACGACCGTCTTGCAGCGGTGACACTTGCCGACGCTCAGCCGGTACGGCTCGATCTTTTCCATCAGCTTGAGCGTTTCGAGATCCGCCACCACCTGTTTACGCGCGTCGTAGCGGTCCAGGCCCGCGTACTTCCCCGTCGCGGCCGTCATCTTCGCGTTGCCGTCTATCACCTGGATGCTTGGCAGGTTGTGGCGCTTGCCGGCCTCGAAATCGTTGGGATCGTGCGCCGGCGTAATCTTCACCGCACCCGACCCGAATCCGAGCTCGGCCATCTCGTCGAGAATAATCGGAATGTCGCGATCCATCAGCGGCAGCCGCACGGTCTTTCCGGCCAGCTCCTTGGCGCGCGGATCTTTCGGATTGATCGCGACCGCGGTATCGCCCAACATGGTTTCCGGGCGCGTGGTCGCTACCACCAGCTTCAGCGGGCTTCCATTCACGGGGTACGCGATGTGCCACAGATGGCCCTGTGTGTCTTCGTGCTCGACCTCGAGATCCGACAGCACGGTCTGGCAACGCGGGCACCAGTTGACGATGTAGTTCGCGCGATAGATAAGTCCCTTTTCGTACAGGCGCACGAAGGCCTCGCGCACGGCGCGCGACAGGCCCGGATCCATGGTGAACCGCTCGCGCGACCAGTCGCAGCTATCGCCGGCGCGCTTCATCTGCTCGACGATGCGGCCGCCGTGCTGAGCTTTCCATTCCCAGACCTTCTTGAGAAACTCCTCGCGCCCCAGCTCGCGCTTCTGGATGCCTTGCTGGGCCAGTTGCCGGTCGACCATCAGCTCGGTGGCGATCCCGGCGTGATCGGTGCCCGGCAGCCAGAGAGTTCGCTCGCCGCGCATGCGATGCCAGCGGATGAGCGCATCGATGATGGAATGCTCGAACATGTGCCCCATGTGGAGCGAGCCCGTGACGTTGGGCGGCGGGATCACCAGAGAGAAGTACGGATCGCCAGGGGCGGGCTCTACTCGAAAGAGCTGTTCGTCCACCCACCACTTGGCCCAGTGCGGCTCGAACCGCTGGGGCTCATACACTTTCTCGATTTCCATGGGAGATTTCAATTTTAGCAGTCGGCCGAAGGCCGTCTAGGGAGAAGCCTTACAATGAGCGTTATGAACTATTACTCAGCAAAAGACATGGCCGCGGCATTTCGCACGGTCCGCAACAACACCATTAAGATCGCCGAGGAGATTCCCGAAGACAAGTACGGCTTTCAGGCTGCTTCCGACTCCCGCACGGTGGCCCAAACGCTGGTGCACATCGCCATGGGCACGCGCTTCGCGACGGCGGTACACGGCGAAAAGCTCAAGACGCTGGAAGGCTTCAATTTCTACAGCTTCATCCACCCCATCATCGCGGAGGAACAGAAATCGCGCAGCAAAGCGGAAATCATCCAGCTTCTTCGCACCAGCGGCGATCAGTTCGCCAAATGGCTGGGTGGACTATCCGACGAGTTCCTCGCCGAACAGGTGAGTTTCCCCGCGGGAGCGCAGCCTCCTGTCAAGACTCGCTTCGAGATGCTGCTAGGCCCGAAAGAGCATGAGATGCACCATCGCGCCCAGCTCATGGTTCTACAGCGCATGCTGGGTATCGTGCCGCACCTGACACGCGAACAGCAGGCTCGCATGGCCGCGATGCAGGCGGCGAAGAACTAGCAGTCGACGTGGGGTCGGCCTTTCAAGGCCGCAGCCGGGCTTCCGCCCGGCCCATGGTCCCATGTGATAACAGGCGTAGAGCGCCGGCTGGAAAGCCGGCGGCAGGCTCAAAAGCCTGACCCCACGCCGGAAGGTTCCTGCGGCTGCGGCTGCAGGCGGGCCGTAGATTCCACCACCTCGATCATCCGGGCCACGTCGAACGGCTTGGTCACATAAGTGTCCATGCCGGCGGCGAGGCAGCGGTCGCGGTCGCCCTTCATGCTGTGCGCGGTCAGGGCGACAATCGGCGTGCGCCTTCCGCGGTTCTTCTCCCATTCCCGGATCAGCGCCGTGGCCTCCAGTCCGTCCATGTCGGGCATCTGCACGTCCATGAGAACAACGTCGAAGGTCTCCTCCTGAATGCGCTGGAATGCCCCGCGCCCGGTGGCCGTCACCGTCACCTGATGGCCGCGCTTTTCAAGCAGCTTGCTGGCCAGCCGCTGATTCACTGGATTGTCTTCGGCCAGCAGAATGCGCAAGTTGGTCGGCTGTTCCGGGTTGAAGGCCTTGACGACCATCGAGAGCTTCCGGGCTTGTTCGTCTATTTCGGTGGGGGTGCCAGTCACCACGCCCAACCGTGCGCTGAAATGGAACGTGCTGCCCTTACCGGGTTCACTCTCCACGCAGATGGACCCGCCCATCATCTCAACAAGCCGGGAGCAGATCGCCAGACCCAAACCTGTGCCGCCGTATTTGCGCGTAGTGGATCCGTCGGCCTGCCGGAAGGCATCGAAGATTACGTCCTGTTTGTCCGCCGGAATTCCCACACCCGAATCGCGCACCGCAAACAACAGGGTCACAGCGTCGGCGTCCGCGCCGGCGACAGCAGGACCCTGACGGCGGACCGAGACAGAGATCCCGCCCTGGTCGGTAAACTTGATGGCGTTGCCCACCAGGTTCAGCAGAATCTGGCGCAAGCGGTCGGGATCGCCGACCAGCCGGTCGGGAACATCGTCCGCGATCGAGAGGGAATAATCCAGCTTCTTGTTCGCGATCTGCAAACTCAGCATGCGCCCGGTCTGCTCCAGGCAGTCCTTGAGCGAAAAATCGATAGGATTCAGGTCCAGACGCCCGGCTTCGATCTTGGAGAAGTCCAGGATGTCGTTCAGAACCGTAAGCAGGAAGTCGGCGGAGAGGCGCGCCGTTTCCACGTACTCGCGCTGCTCGTCGGTGAGTTGCGTGCCCAGAACCAGATTGGTCATTCCGAGCACCCCGTTCATCGGAGTTCGGATCTCGTGGCTCATGTTGGCCAGAAACTCGCTCTTGTGACGGCTGATTTCCTTGGCTTCATCGAGCAGCCGCTCAATTTCCCGCTTCTGCTGATCGACCACGGCTTTCTCGTGCTCCGCGCGTAATTTTTCGGTGGCGAGCGCGTGGGTCCGCTCAAACACGGCTTCTTCGAGCGTGCTTCGCTCCTCTACCAGGCGGCGCGTGCGGCGCCACAGAATCATGCGGGCCAGAACCACTAACAGCAGAACCATCCCGCCCGCGAACCATGCCGATTCCCACCAGGGCGCCTGCACCGGGAAGCTCAAGCGCGCCGGCGCGGCGCTCCAGGCGCCTTGCCCGTTCCGCGCCATGACCTCCAATGTGAAGACGTGTGGCGGAAGTGCCGCGAAGTTTAACTCGCGCTGCGAAGTTTCCTGCCAGGCAGCGTCTCCCCCCAGGCGACAGCGGAACGTAACGCCCGACTCGTTGGCATATGTGAGCGCCGAAAATCGGACCCGCAGCGGCCGGCGGTTCCAGGGAATAGCTGCGTCGCTTCCCATGTCCAGCGGAGTTCCGCCGACCGTGACGGAGGTGAACACCACCTGCGGCGGAATGCTGGGCGGCGGAACGGGCTGCGGTTCGAATCGCGACAGACCCCGGCTGGTGCCGATCCAGACGCCCCCGTCTTCCGTCGCGAGGAAGGCGTTCGAGTTGCAATCGTCCCAGATCATGCCGTCGGACCGCCCGAAGTGGCGCCAGCGCGCGCGATCGAAAACGTCCGCGCCCTGATCCGTGCCAACCCAGAGCCATCCGCGGCGATCAAATCCTAAAAACATGGACTTATCGGAGCGAAGCGCGTAGTTACTAGCGTTGAAATGCTCCACGCGCGCACGTCCATCGGTGAAGCTCAAGCGGGTGACACCGAGGGCATCCCGATAGCCGATCCAGACGGAACCGTCCGCATCCGCGGCCACCTGGGCCACGCCGCTGTTCCTGAGGCCGTCCGCCGCGGTGTAGCGGGTCCATTGTTTGTTGGACAAATGTTCGTTGGACAAACGCGCCAAGCCCAAATCGCCGGCGGCCCATATGCCACCGTTTCGATCTTCGGCCGTCATTGCGAAACGTTCGGAGGAGCCAGAATCGAGCGGCAACACTTGCTCGAACCGGATGCCCTTGGTGGTCTGGAACAAGCCTTGCGTAGTCGAGGCCCAAACGCGGCCCTCGCGATCGACCATGAGATGCTGAACATTGCCGTGAAGTCCGTCCGAAGTTCCGACAGGCTGCAGCCGGCCGGTACGCGGATCAAACCGCATGAGTTGTGTTTCGTTACCGACGATCCACAAAACTCCATCCGGACCAGGGATCAGGGATTTGACCTTTTCGAGACCCGGGATCGCTCGATGCTTCCAATCCATGCGGCCGTCGCGAACCTCCGCGTAGTCCAGCCCGTCCTGGGTGCCGGCCCAAAGCGTGCCGCTCGCATCCTTCGTTAATGACGTTATCGAGGAACGGCTCAGCCCTTCGCGGTCGCTCCAGCTCTGCCATTCGTTGTATCCCAGCCAGCGCGCCAATCCCGAGCCCGGCAGGCCTAGCCAGATGTTTCCTTCGCGGTCCCGGAATACCGTGGAAATACCGTTGGATCCCAGACTATCTTCAACCGTTACGGCCTCCCATCCTCGCGCTGTCCGGCGCGCTAACCCATCGCCGGTGGGGACGAGCAGCCGACCGACCGAATCCAGCCCGAGAGCCGGATACGTGTCCTCGGATGCAGCCACGGCCGGCTGGTATTGGAATCGATCCGAACCGCGAGCGCGCATGTACAAGCTATTCTCGCTGCGAACCCATAGAGTGCCGTCCGGGTCTTCCAGGATCGCGTCCCAGCGTTCCTGCGGCAAACCCATTTCGCGGCTGGCCGCGCGTGGACTGCCGTTTTCGAGAGTGCACAAGTCCAGCCCGCAGCCGTACCAGAGTTTTCCGGACTGGTCTAAATAGACGCTGACCGCTGCCGCGCCCGGTGAACTGACTGGCGTGAATGTGAGCGCACCGCCCTTGGAAGGCCGGCGAGCAAGCCGCGGTCGGTGGCGACGTACAGTCGGCCTTGCGGATCGGAGGCGATCCCTTCCCGCCCGATCACCGCCTTCGCCGCATCCCGTTCGGCGCCCATGAGAACGGTCTCGAACTTTCCGCCCCTGCGCCGCGCTAAGCCGGTTCCTGTGCCCACCCACACAGTTCCGTCCGCAGCTTCGTGCAGAGATTCGATGCGGGCTCCGGGGAGACCATCGTTTTCGGCGAACGCCTTAAACCGGCTCCCGTCGTAACGGAACAGCCCGTTCTGAGTTCCCACCCAAAGGAATCCCTCGCGATCCTGCAAGACCACCTGCACGGCGAGGTTCTGCAGTCCTTCTTCCTGGCCGTAAAACTTGAAGTTGTAGCGCTGCGCCTGAAGCGGTATGGATCCCGCCAGGGACACCAGGACTGCAACGAGGTTTGCGACCGCGCTCCGCTTCATCGAAAATTCTGCGCCTGCACTTAGCACCATCGTCATTATTTGTTGATTCGATTAGAGTAGTTGGCCGCTGTGCTAGCCTCGATATCTTGGCATCGAACCCATTAAATAGCCCCTCGAAACCCCGTGTCGCGGTGGTCGGAACCGGCAGCTTCGGCCGGAACCATCTGCGCGTGATTCATCAGTCTGAGCATGCGGAACTGGCGGGGGTTCTGGACACCAACCCCGAACGTGCAGCCGAAGCAGCCAGTACCACCGGATGTCCCGTACTGGCTTCGCTGGAAGATCTGGTGGGAAAAGCGGACGCCGCCGTCGTGGCGACACCCACACACACGCATGCCGAAATCGGCCGCCGGTTGATGGAGCTCGGTTTAGATGTTCTGATCGAAAAACCAGTGGCTCGCACTGCCGGCGAAGCCCGCATGCTGATCGAAACTGCCGCACGCACCGGACGCATCCTGCAGGTCGGGCATCTGGAGCGATTCAATCCTGCAGTGGTGGCGCTGGAGGCGGTGATCACCAAGCCCTTGTTTTTCGAGGTGCACCGGCTGAGCGAATTCAGCCCGCGTAGCCTGGATGTGGACGTGGTGCTGGATCTGATGATTCACGATATCGACATTGTGCTCACGCTCACCAAACAAGAGCCCGAGGAGATCCGCGCGGCGGGCATCCACATTCTGTCGGAGAAGGTGGACATCGCCAATGTGCGGATGCAGTTTCCGGGCGGCTGCGTGGCCAACCTGACGGCTAGTCGCGTTTCGACGGAACGTGTTCGCAAGCTTCGTTTGTTTCAGCCGCACGAATACATTTCGCTTGATTACAGCCGTCAGGATGCGGTCCGGTTTACGGTGACACCGCCCCTATCCATCGGCTATGCGCCACTCCCCGTAACCAAGGACGAGCCCCTGCGGCTCGAACTTGAAAGCTTTTTCGGCTGTGTGGTTTCCAGGGGCACTCCGAGAGTGACCGGCCAGCAGGCTCTGGCGGCCCTGGAGGTGGCTCAGGACATTCTTGATAAAATTGAGGCGCACGCCCGACTGGTGGCTCAGGCGCTCAATGTCACGGGCAAATCTTGACGACACACGTTCAGACCCAGGCGCACTCGAGTTACTTCCCGAGTGGCACGAGTCCAGCCTATCCCGGCGCTTGCTCCAGGCGGGCTTGGGTTCGATCCTGGTCCACGCGGTGGTCATCGCGATACTGCTAAGCCTTCCTGAAACATCGGGCCGGCTCAGCGCTCCCCCCCTCACTGTGGACTTTCGCAGAGCCGTTCCCCTGGTTGCCCCGAAGATATTTGAGGTGACCCAGAAGGATCCGAACAAGGGCAAGGTGACGCCGCAACTCGACATCCGGAGTTCGATGCCGGAGGCTCCTCGCAAGGCCCGGGCGTTCCTGCCACCCGCGCCGGCGGGCCCGGTGGTGCCCCCGGCCGCGCTCACGCCCCCTCCGCAAATTCAGGAGGCAGTTTCGACGCCCCCGATTTCCGGCGTGGTGCCGGTGCTGCCCCCGCCCCCGCAAAAGCCCAAAATCGTGCTGGAGAACGTCGGTCCAGCCGGACCGCCGGCGCCGCTGCCAGACAACCCCTCCATCAAGCTCCCCAGCACCCCTCTGGACGTCGTCGCACGCACCGGACAATCGGGCGGGGCCGGTGGCATGGTGATCTCCCCGGATGGCGCCAGCGACGCGACGGCGCTCCGGCAGATGCAACTGTTGAGCGACCCCATGGGCGTCGATTTCAAGCCGTACCTGCTGCAGGTGCTGGCTAAGGTCCGGCGGAATTGGATGGCCATTGTTCCGGACAGCGCGAGAATGGGGCGGCGCGGTCTGGTGCTGATCCAGTTCAGCATCGATCGTAGCGGGGGCGTCCCCAAGCTGGTGATTGCATCCACCTCAGGCATCACCGCATTTGACCGGGCTGCGGTGGCCGGCATCAGCGCATCCAACCCTTTCCCACCGCTTCCGGCCGACTACAAAGGCGACCAGATCCAGCTTTCCATGGCCTTCTCCTACAACCTTCCGCCAGCTAAGCCCTAATGAACCGTAAGTTTGCAGTCACACTCGCAACCTTCGCGGGACTGGCGATTCTGGCCTATTTCACTCTGGACGGCAAAATCCTGCTGGCCACCTGGATATTTCTAGGGGCTTTCGCACTTAAGTCTTGGTTGGTGGTCCTAAAGCAGCGCCAGAGCTAAGGACTCGACATACGCCAGGTCGGATAGTTTACTAGTCCGCACTAAGGTGAATCGTCGAGATACTCGACCCCGCTCCTGCCTTTAAGCTGCTTTCTAACGCGAAGATTTCAGTCGTCCGCGGTCCCGATCAGGGACCAATGTTTCAGTTTGAGATAAAGCAGTGCTAAACCAGTTCCAAATTGGTACCGCCCTATTGGCCGGGGCGGCAGCGGGAGTGCAAACCACTTCCGTGCGGCGAGCCGGCGACCCCGGGTTTACCGCTGATTCTAAACTGCAACCCCTCTGTTCGGGGCGCACTCATCGAATCGGCAGGAATGCCGCTTTTCTTCAATGCCGCAGATGGTCCAGGGCGTGCACTTAGGGGAAGAGTTCAGCGATACCGATCAGGAGGATGTCAGGAAATGACGATGCGAGCGACGGTGCGAGTTAAGGCGCGTGGAGCCAATCCGGTGAAGGCCGCGACGGCGGTGAGACAGGCAACGAAGACGCCGCTGCGCGCCGTCCCGAACAGCCGCCAACGCGTTCCGGCGAAGCCGGTAGTCGCCAGCACGAGCCGGCACGCCGCGCAGACCAACCCCGCTGCAGCGAAAGCCAGCGCGCAGGCCGCAAAGCTAGCGCGGCGCGACCGCGTAGTACTGGAACACGTCCCCCTGGTCAAAGCCATCGCCGTGCGGGTTCACGAGAATCTTCCTGTACACGTGGATCTGGACGATCTGGTCCATGCCGGAATCCTGGGCCTGTTCGACGCCGCCAGCAAGTTTAATCCGGACAAACAAGTGGTGTTTTCGAGCTACGCCAAGCATCGCATCAAAGGCGCGATTCTCGACAGCCTGCGCCAGCTCGACTGGGCTTCGCGCGACATGCGCCGCCGCCACAAACAGGTGGAAGCCGCCACGCGCGATCTGGCCGCCGAGCTGCAGCGCAATCCGACTGAAGCTGAAGTGGCGCAAAAGCTGGGCATGGACGCCGAACGCTGGCGCACCATGATGATCGATCTCCGCAACGTGGGGCTGATTTCCGCATCCACCCGCGGCAATGAAGGCGACGATCTTCCCGCACCCGATTTCCCCAGCAAACCCGAAACCCACCCCGATTCCATCTGCGCGCGGGAGCAACTGCGCAGCGTCCTGGGCGTAGCCATGAAGACGCTGCCCGAGCGCTATCAGAAAGTGGTCCTGCTGTACTACACCAACGAGATGACCATGAAGGAAATCGGCGGCATCCTGGGAATCAACGAAAGCCGCGTTTCACAAATCCACAAATCGGCGCTTGAGAAGATGCAGGTAGCGCTCGAAGCCAACGGAATTACCTCGGCGCACGCGTTCTAGAAATCCACAGTAAGGGTTTCCGCCACTGCTAAAATCGTCCAGTAGGTGGCTGCATCCCCCAAGACCCTCACCGTCCGCCAGTTCTTTGGCCGTAAAGGACTGCTTTCCGAGTGGCACCCCGGTTACGAATACCGCGAAGGCCAGCTGCAAATGGCGGAAGCCGTGGAAAGCGCGCTGGCCGACAAGAAACACCTGATCGTCGAAGCCGGCACGGGCACCGGCAAAACGCTCGCATACCTGGTTCCCGCGATCCTTTCCGGCAAACGCGTGGTCATCTCCACGGGAACCAAGAATCTCCAGGAGCAGCTCTTCTTCAAGGACATCCCATTCCTGGAGAAACATCTCGGCCCGCTGCGCGCCTGTTACATGAAAGGGCGCGCCAACTACGCCTGCCGCCAGAAGATCTACGATGCCGAAAAGGAGCCGGTGCTGGCGGGACTGGAAGAGGTCGCCGACTTTCAGGTGATTCAGGCCTGGGAAAAGACCACTGAGACGGGCGATCGCGCGGAGATCAAGAAGCTGCCGGAACATAGTTCCGTCTGGGCCAAGATGGACGCGCGTGGCGAGCTGTGCAGCGGCCAGAAGTGCCCGCAGTTCGAGCGCTGCTTCATCACGCGCATGCACCAGAAGGCCAGCGAAAGCGACCTGATCATCGTCAACCATCACCTGTTCTTCGCGGATCTCGCGGTGAAGGAAGATGAGCGCGGCGCGATCATCCCGGACTACAACGCCGTGATCTTCGACGAGGCTCACGAAGTCGAGGACGTCGCCGGGCAGTACTTCGGCGTATCGATTTCAAGCGGCCAAGTGGAGGACCTGACGCGCGATGTCGCTTCGCTCGCGCATCGCAAGCAGTTCGGCAGCGAGGAGCTGGATCGCATTCTGATCACGGTGACCGAGAAGGCGGCGCAGTTCTTTGCACTCTTTGGTGCATCGGAAGGACGCACCGGGTTCCGCGCGCATGAAGCGTTCCTCGAAAAGAACGAGGAGACGTATCGCGACGTCCTGCGGGCGCTCGAGATGGTGACGTTGCAACTGGAGCTCCTGAAAGCGCCTCCGGATGAAGCTCTTCCTCTGGTGACTCGCGCGAAAGAGATCGCTCGCAAACTCGAGTTCTGGATGGAGAGTGGCGACAAACGCTACGTGTACTGGATCGAGCGCCGCGGCCGCCGGACGTTTCTGCAAGCCACGCCCATCGAAGTTTCGCAATTATTGGACGAACGCTTATTCGATCGTGTCGACACGGCGATTCTGACGTCGGCGACCCTGGCTGTCGCCGGCAGCTTCGAGTACACACTGCGCCGGCTGGGCCTGCGCGCGGCTCGCACGGAGCTTGTTCCGAGCCATTTCGATCACAAGAAACAAGCGCTGCTGTACGTTCCGCAGAATCTGCCCGACCCGCGCAGTCCGGTGTTCGGGGCCGCCGCCGCGAAGGAGATCGTCGAGATCCTCACGCTCAGCCGCGGGCGGGCGTTCGTGCTGTTCACCAGCTACCAGCAGATGCGCCTCATCTACGACCGAGTGTCGCTTGAAATCCCGTATCAGACGCTGCTGCAGGGAACGGGGCCGCGCAGCGCGCTGCTCGAAGAGTTCCGCTCGACGCCCAACGCGGTGCTGTTCGCGACCTCGTCGTTCTGGCAAGGCGTGGATGTGCCGGGCGAACAGTTGAGTTGCGTTATTATCGATAAACTGCCATTCGCGGTGCCCAGCGACCCGGTGGTGGAAGCTCGCATCGCGGCGATCAAGAACGATGGCGGGAACGCGTTTAACGAATATCAGGTCCCGCAAGCCGCCATCGCGCTGAAGCAGGGTTTTGGGCGGCTGATTCGCAGCAAGACGGATCGCGGAGTGCTGGCGTTGCTGGATCACCGTATTTCGAAAACGCGGTACGGGCAGATCTTTTTCGATAGCCTGCCGGAATATGGTTTTACGACGCGGCGGGAAGATGTAGAGAGATTTTTTAAACATGTTTGAAGTTACGGTAGAACAGACGTTTGCGGCGGCTCACGCGCTCCGCAATTACAAAGGCAGTTGCGAGAACGTTCACGGGCACAACTTCAAGGTGCAGGTGGTGCTGGCGGGCGAGCGGCTCGACGACGCCGGCATGCTAGTGGACTTCATCGACGTGAAGAACCTGATAGGCCAGGTAATGGCTCGCCTGGATCACCAGAATTTGAATGAGATCGCGCCGTTCGACGTGAAGAATCCGTCGGCGGAGAACATCGCCGAGTATTTCTACTCACAAATGACAGGCGGTCTGGCCAACACGCCTGTTCCGGTGCGGATACTCGAAGTGAAAGTGTGGGAGACGGAAATCCAGAGCGCGACATATAGACCGTAACCATGAACGTCGAATGGGTGCGCACGTATTGCCTGACTCTTCCGCACACCACCGAACACATCCTGTGGGGCGATGATCTGGTATTCAAGATCGGCGGCAAGATGTACGCTGCCGCGGTCATGGCGCCGGCCAAGATCGCGATGTCGTTCAAATGCACGCCTGAAGTATTCGCCGAACTGGTGGAGCGGCCGGGAATCATCCCGGCACCATATTCAGCCCGCAGCTACTGGATTGCTCTCGAGCGGGAAGACGCCCTGCCGCGCGCCGAGATTAAACGACTGATCAAGCAGTCTTATGAGTTGGTAATCGCCAAGATGCCGAAGAAACTCCAGGCAAAACTCAGGAAGAGCTAAAGGAACGCTAAAAGGGGACAGACGGAATTCTACGAGTTCGGGGGATTCTCGCTCTAATGTTCCGCAAACAAAATGTCGTCTGTCCCCTTTTAGCTACCTTAGGCTTCCGCGTGTTTGGCGGCCAGGGCGCGCTGGCGCTCGAAGGCTAGCTTGCCCTGATATTCTTCCCACAACGTGGTAACACCGGCCCAGAAGTAGCCGCCCACGAACAGCAGCAGGAAGGGAATCGCCAGATAGTTGTAGGACTGGATCGCATAGATCACGATCGCCAGAAACCCGGACCCCGCGGCCAGCTCCGCATAGGGAAGCCATCCGCTGCGCCGGCGGTACTGCAAGTTCGCAAGAGTCGTCTTTTGGGCGCCGTACTTGGCGGTGCGCGCGAACGCGGTCTGATATCCGACCAGCGCCTCGATAACGGCCTTGGTGTTGATGATGGTCAGCGCCACTCCGGCCGCCATCAGGGCGGGCAGGAATAAGATGGTTCGCTTCCAATTGCGCGGGAACAGCTCGCGCTGGGCGACCACGTAGAACGCCGAGATCGACCAGAACGACGCCGCGATCAGAGGCAGGTCGATCAGCACCATCTCGAACCAGCCCATGTAGAAGCGCACGATCATCACCGGCAGCATGAGTACGCTGACCACGATCATCAGCGGGTAGCCGACATTCGGGGTGAGATGGAAAAAAGCCTCCGCCTTGACCCGCCATGGCAGCTTGGCGCGAAGAATCGACGGCAGCAGCTTCATGGCGACTTGCGTCAATCCTTTGGCCCAGCGCGACTGCTGCACCTGGAAGCCGTAGGTCTCGACAGGCAGCTCCGAGGGGCACTCGACGGCGGGAGCGTACACGAACTTCCAGCCCTTGAGCTGCGCGCGATAACTTAAATCGGAATCTTCCGTGAGCGTGTCGTGCTGCCAGCCGCCCGCGTCGGCGATCATCGACCGGCGCAGGATGCCGGCCGTGCCGTTGAAGTTGAAAAACAGCCCGCCGCCCGAGCGCGCGATGTGCTCCAGCACAAAATGGCCGTCGAGCAGGATGGCCTGCACTTCGGTCAGGACGTTATGGCCGCGGTTCAAATACGTCCAGCGAGTCTGCACCATGCCGACCTTCGGATCGGTGAAATGGTGCACGGTCCGCTGCAGGAAATCGCGCGGCGGGACGAAATCGGCGTCGAACACGGCGACTACTTCGCCGGTGGCGGTCTTCAGCCCGTTTTCGAGGGCCCCAGCCTTGTATCCGTGACGATTCGTCCTGTGGATGTACTCGATGGGCAGACCGGAATCGCGATATTCGCGGACCAGCTCTTCCGTGAACGGATGAGTGTCGTCGGTGGAATCGTCCAGCACCTGGATCTGGAGCAGATGGCGCGGGTAATCGATCTTGGAAGTTTCCTCCAACAGGCGTTCGACCACGAAGCGCTCGTTGAAAATGGGGAGCTGGATGGTGACGCGCGGCAGTTCGGCAAAGCGCATCGGCGGTTCGGCTTCGCGCATCCGCTTGCGATGTTTCATGTAGCCGCGAATGGTCTCATAGCGGTGCAGCCCGTACACCGACAGCACGGCGAGAACGGCAAAATACGGGACCATGATGGCCCAGTCGAAGAATTCCAGATGGTGAATGCCCTTGAAGGTGTCGTCGAACAGGGCGTCGGCGATACGGCTGCTGAAAGAGGGAGCTCCGGCCAGCAGAAACGCGGGTATGGGCACCAATGTTGTCATCCGAGAAGCGGCTCCGTTTTCGTTAGCACAGGACGGCTGACGGAGCCGTAAAACACTAATATTATAGGCGATTTCGGCCGATGGATGCTACACTTGGACGTAAGGAGCGTCCTCCGATGCGTTTCTTTCTCGATACGGCGAATCTGGAAGAGTTAAAGGCCGGCGCCCGCTGGGGCGTTGTGGATGGCGTCACCACCAACCCCTCGCTGATCGCCAAAGAGGGTGTGCCGATCGAAGAGCAGGTCCGCAAGATCTGCGACATCGTGAACGGCGACATCAGCGCGGAGGTGCTGGCCACCGACACCGAGGGGATGCTCACCGAAGGCCGCAAACTGGCCAAGATCCACAAAAACATCGTGGTGAAAGTGCCTCTGACCCGCGACGGCATCCGCGCGTGTTCCGTGTTCAGCCGCGAAGGGATTCGCGTAAACGTGACGCTGTGCTTTTCCGCCGGCCAGGCCATCCTGGCTGCCAAAGCCGGGGCGTATTTCGTCAGTCCTTTTGTCGGCCGCCTGGATGACACCGGCTGGAACGGCATGGAACTGATCCGCGACATCGTCCAGATCTACAAGAATTACGGCTACACCACGCAGGTGCTAGCCGCGTCGCTGCGCCACTCGATGCACGTGATCGATGCCGCCAAAGCCGGCGCGCACATCGGGACCATGCCGTTCAAAGTCCTGGATGCGCTGTTCAATCATCCGCTCACCGACAAGGGGTTGGACCAGTTCCTCAAGGACTACGCCAAAGCTTTTCAGGACGCCCCGGTCGCCCGCTAACGCTCCAGTGAGCTTACCGCCCATATCGCCCGGCACGAAGATGGTGCTCCTCGGAGCACTGGGAGTGGGAGTTGTCAGTTTCGGCGTGCGGATGGCCCTGCAGGCGATGCGGTCCAACCCGGAAAAACGGGAGCGCAAGCGACGCCTGGAGCTGCATCTGCACGGCCGGTTGTGGGATGCCATTATTACGGAGGCATCCGATTCGATGCTCTACTATTCCTACTCGGTTGGGGGCGTGCAGTACGAGGCGTCCCAGGATGTCAGCGCTCTTCGCGATTTGCTTCCTCCTGAACCCGAACGCCTGATCGGCCCCGCCAGCCTCAAATATTCGTCGCGAAATCCCGCCAACTCGATCCTGATCTGCGAGGAATGGAGCGGTTTGCGGGCTCCGTCTCGAGCCGCTTGACCCTACTGGCTTGAAACGATTCGTTTCCGGTGGTATCCAATGGGCGATGAAACGACTAATCTTATTGCTGCTGCCGTTGGCCCTGTTCGCCGCCGTGGACCTCGTGAAGGAAGTCCGGCACGAGCTGGTCACGTTGCCCTACTACGGGGTGTTCGACAATCTGGCCTATCGCGTGGATGGGTCGAAGGTGACACTGTTCGGGCAGGTTCGGGACCCGAAGCTCAAGAGCGACGCCGGGAAAGCCGTCAAGAGCATTGAAGGCGTATCCGCGGTGGATAACCAGATCGAAGTTCTGCCGCTCTCGCCCATGGACGATCAGACCCGGATGGCGGTCTATCGCGCCATCTATTCGAAACCGGCGCTGCAACGCTACCAGTTAGGCGCCGTGCCGCCGATCCACATCATCGTCAAGAACGGGGACGTGACTCTGGAAGGCGTAGTTGCGAACGAAATGGACAAGAACATAGCTGGTATCACCGCCAACGGCGTCGGCAGCGTGCACAAGGTGACCAATAACCTTAGGCCGGATTCGGGGAAGTAGCGCGGGACGATTTTGGCGCGCTTTTTCGCAGAGGCGCGTTCAGCATGGCGATGACCGGTGCGGCTGCGCGGAATCTCTTCACCAGTTCTGGGAGCAACCGCGGGGTGGTGGCAATCTTTGCGTCCAACTCCACCCAGTACAGCCACTGCTTCATCCGGATCAGATCCTCGGCCGGATGACCGGCGTTGAATCCCTTGGGCATGCGCGTCACCGCACTCCCCTCCAGTTTCCCGAGCAGTTTTTGAGGCTGCCGCGCGGCTTTCCTAAATGCGGCGTGGTTTTGGGCGAGCCACGCGCGAACCGCACGAAGCTCGTCCGGTCCCGGCATGTAGGACCCGGCCGCGATCCCTACCGACTTTTCCGTGAGATGGAAATAGAACCCGGCGGAGGAGTGTTTCTCCAAACCGTGATTCGGGAAAATAGCGGCGACGTGGGTCTTGTACGGCGTCTTATCCGCGCTGAAGCGCGTATCGCGATAAATGCGGTACACGGCTTTCTTCGGATCGGTGATGTGATCCGGAGCGAAATCCAGCAGCTCGGCGTTGATCGCTTCCACCAGCTGGACCATGGGAGCTTTCAGCTTGGTCTCGAAGATCTCCTTGCGGGGCTGAAACCATTCGCGGCGATTGTTGCGCTTCAGGTTTCGCAGAAACGTCAGAGCTTCGGGAGAGAATCCGGGAAACATATTACGCTTGGAGAGAGATGTTGGCACGCCTAGCGGCAATCCCTGGATTACAGTCTACCGAAAACGTGCTCCTCAGCCAGTTAACGCGATTCGCGATCGGCGGTCCGGCGCGAATCCTGGCCGACGCCTCATCGGAAGCTTCCTTGATTGCCGCTCTCGATGCGGTGAAGGGCACCGCATTCGCGTTGATAGGCGGTGGGACCAATCTGGTCGCGGACGACCGCGGATTCCCCGGCGTGGTCCTCCGCTACACGGCAAAGAACATCGAAATCGACGGGCCGCGGGTGCGCGTCGAGGCCGGCGCCGTGCTCCAGGACCTGGTGGACTCGACCATCGCCGCCGGACTCGAAGGCTTGCACACCATGACCGGCATCCCAGGATGGGTAGGAGGCGCAGTCTACGGCAATGCCGGGGCTTATGGCCACTCGATCCACGAGTTTGTCGAATCCGTCCGCTTTTTCGACGGGTCAAAAATACGGGAGATCGATAATGCCGCGTGCGAATTCCACTACCGCGAAAGCGTGTTCAAGCGGCATAAAGACTGGATTGTTTTGGAAGCCACCTTGCGGCTTCCTTCACGGGATCCGGCTGCACTGCGGGCCACAGCGGATGGGATTCTGAAAGTCCGCAACGAAAAGTATCCGCCCACCATGCGCTGCGCCGGCAGCATCTTCAAGAACCTGATCCTCGCGGAGCTTCCCGAATCCGTGCGCACTCAGGTTCCTGAACGCGTGATCCGCGAAGGAAAAGTCCCCTCGGCTTACTTTCTGGAGCTGGCGGGAGCGAAAGGCATGGTTCAGGGCGGAGTTCGGGTCGCCGATTATCACGCAAACCTCATCTACAATTCCGGCGGCGGTACCGCGCAAGCGGTGCGCGAGCTGATTGAGACGCTCAAACGCCGCGTAAAGGATCGGTGCGGACTCGTACTGGAAGAGGAAGTCCAGTACCTGAGTTGTTCATGACCACTTAGGACGCCTGGAGCTAACCGGGAGTAAGGAATTCCTTACTCACATTCGGTACGGATTTTCTCACGCCGCGACGATGGATAGCTGTGAGAAAACTGCGCTGGCTGATTTTCCTCTGCGCCCAGGTTTTGACGCTGGCGCAGCCGGTACTCCGGCTGAAGGTTCCTCCCGATCCCAACGCGCCTTCAGTGCTTCTGCCGGAACCCCCGGCGGCCGTGCACGTGATCGTGCAGTTCCAGGACCCCCTGTCGCCCGGGACGCTTCTAACGCTGGCGGCACGCGGCGCCACGACAGTTGGGTACATACCCGACAATGCCGTGCTGGTTACCATGGATGCCACTGTTAGCCTGGCGGGCTTGGGAGTCAACTACGCAGCGCCACTCAGCCCCTACCAAAAGATCAGCCCTCTGATTGCGAAAGGGGACCCGGCTGTTATTCAGGGATACTACTTGGTGGAATTTCACCCCGATGTAGATCCCAGCGCCGCGCGGCGCTTGATCCTGAATTTGCCTCTGTTGCAGCTACTCGAAAATCCTGATTTAGCCAGCAGGCATCTGCTGATACAGATTCCGGATCCCACCCGGCAAGCGGAAGCGCTTGCGAGCCTGGCGGCCCAGGACGCGGTCGCTTATATCTTTCCAGCGTCCCCTGAATTGATCCAGGGCCAACCCGTAGGCACTGACTTCCCTATAGCCCCTGTAGCCCCTGGTTTTCTGGTTGCCAGCGGTGAAGTATTAGGCCAACTCGTCAGCTCCGTTGGGGATGGCTGGGACGGTCCCGGCCTGAACGCCGCCACCATCTTCTATTTATTCAGTCATCTGACCACCCAGCTGCCGGACCTTATCACGGAGGGCGAAATCTTCCGTGGCATGCAGGAATGGGCCCAGGTGGCCCAGATTACGTGGGTTCCAGGAGTGAGCGCGACGGCCAGCCACACGGTCAATATCCTGTTCGCCACAGGGGATCACGGCGATGGCTTCCCGTTCGATGGACCCGGAGGCGTTTTGGCCCACACGTTCTATCCGGCGCCGCCCTCCGCGGAGCCCCTCGCGGGCGATATGCATTTCGACGACTCGGAATCCTGGCACGTTGGCTCCTACGTCGACGTGTTCAGTGTTGCGGTACATGAGGCGGGACACGCGCTGGGATTGGGAAGCTCCGACAATCCCGATTCCGTGATGTATCCCTATTACAAACCGAGGACTGGGCTTTCAGATGACGATAGGGCCGCCATACTGTCGCTCTACGCCGCGCAAACAGGAACGACGCCGAGTCCACTGGCGCTTTCGATCGAC
>Ga0209517_10001386_pt1 | contig 36945 bp, 26 predicted proteins | sample PeaSoiMetSII2010_FD_187695 | JGI IMG/M metagenome (GOLD analysis project Ga0209517, IMG submission 187695) | Peat soil microbial communities from Weissenstadt, Germany - SII-2010 (SPAdes) (version 2) | ecosystem: Environmental > Terrestrial > Soil > Wetlands > Peat | place: Germany... | reverse complement strand
GCTGGTCGATCTGGTATCGTCTCTTCATAGCGACTCTCTCCTTTTTCTTGGCAGAAAAAACCACCTCGGTCATTATGACCGCGGTTGAGAGTCGCTACTTTCTACGAATTAACGGGCATCCTCCAGGGAGATGGCCGCCCCTAGGGAAAGTATATTAAGGCGGGATCATCCAGCACTAGTGTCTGACTCAACGATTCGTGCGAGCAATGCATTCGGGGAAACTAGCTACCAGTCTGGTTGTGATCAGTTCTCGTCCCATTGGCCGCCACAGAAACAGAGAGTAGTACCGGCCCAGAGCCAAGGTAACGGGAATCGCGGAGGTTTAGTTAGGCGTCATGGTCCGGAATGCAAGATTCATCACCGCGCCGCAGTTATGGACGCCCGGCCGACTACAATGGCGGCCATGAGGGTGCCCCTGTGGCTCAAGATCGGCTGGACCGTCTGGGTGATCGTCTGGGTCCCGTTCTACTGGAAGCAATACGGCCTGCAAAACTTCCTGTTCTTCTGCGACCTGGGAAACCTCTTCCTCATGCTCGCCCTGTGGTTCGAAAGCCCTCTGATTTTCTCCTGGCAGGCGACCGGACTGCTGCTGTTCCAGACCCTCTACACCATCGACTTGGCCGGGGCTCTCAGCACGGGCTCGCACATCGTCGGCGGCACGGAATACATGTTCGATCCCAACGTACCTTTATTCATTCGCCTGCTCAGCTTGTTTCACGTGGCCACTCCCCCGCTGCTGCTGTGGGCCATGTGGCGCCTGGGTTACGACCGCCGAGGATGGCTCTACCAGACGCTGACCGCCTGGGTGGTGGTTCCCGTCAATTATTTCTGGCGTCCGCAGTTCGACGTGAACTGGGCCCGGGGTCCCTTTTTCCGCGAGCAACACGTTATGCCCGGCGTGCTTTACCTGCTGGGATACCTAGTCGTGGTCACGCTGGTCGTGTACTTTCCCACACACCTGCTGCTGCAATGGTGGGCCCGACGTGGAGGCTTCCTGCTGGCGGGAGGGAGGGAGAGGCGATTGTCCATGACGATCACGCCAATTTGGAGAGAATGAGAGCACGCAGTTCAGGTCTCTGCAGTAGTGGTCATACTGGTGATCTAAGATAGAACCGGAAGGAAATAGGAACCCATTCTTGAGCCGTGGTGTTCCGCCTTCTCTTCCGATCCAATATTTCTACTGGTTCGTGCAGGCTTTCGAGATCGAGATCTCGACAGAGAAGACTGGGAAGTGTTTCAGCCTCATCAGCTCCCATGTGTACGAGTCAGGTCCGATTGCTTGCCCTGCGATCGCATCGCCGGGCCCTGCTCTCCTGCGATGCCGGAGAAGATGTCATACACATAGTCGTGTGCGGTCAAGGCAGGCTGGCTAAGGGTGCCGGCTGCAACGCGCTTGACGATTTCCTCGCGGGAGAGATCGAAGATCGCCTCCAGCACCTGCGCGCGCTCCGGTTTGTTCGCCTGACCCACAACGAAGAGTACGCGAGCGCTGTGCTGGATATAGCGGGGCGAAAGCAGTTGCCGCTTCAAGAGCTCCATGATGATGGGCGCTTTGGCGCGGTCAAAGCGGCCTGGATCGCCGCGGCGGTCCAGTTCGGTGAAGAACTCCGCTGTCCATTCGTTGTGGTAGTCCCAGACCTTCTCGAACAGTTCCCGAGTAAAGCGGGTCCCAACCTTGATCTCAGAGGCACTCGCAGACAGTACCACCCCATCCTCGGTCAGCGCCGGTCGCTGAAGGTGGCCGTCCTTGGTGATGGCGGCCTGATGTTGGACAAGGGTCCACAGCCACGATACATCGATCCGGTAGGTGGCGAGGTCATTCATGAACCGCAGCTTAAGTTCGTAGTCGTCGATCGCCGCCGCGAAGTTACCGTTGAGGATCTGGAAACCGTAGTTCGCCGCCATGTAGAACGCGTGCTGGATGTGTTCAATGGTGACCTCACCCTTCGGGACACCGTAGATAGCATCCCAAAGTTCTTGCGTGAAGAGTTTCTGCGGCGTGTCCAGCGTGTTCTTGGTAATGACCCAGGGCGTGATCTTGCCTTGCGGATTCAATAAGCCACGGGATTGTAGCAGGAGCCGCTCCGCGTCAGTGAGACCACTGGCGACGGTTGGTACCGGCTTGCCTTCTACGTCCACAGTCTCTCGCGGCGCATCGAGGATGGCCTGCACCTGCTCCACAGGAGCCCGTAAGGGTTCATTGCCAGCAGCAACGTAGGCCGTTTCTGGGCTGGCGACCCAGCTTTGCCGATAGGCATCATAGAGTCGTCCCTTCACTCGCTTTGCGAGGATTTCTTCGAGGGTAGGCTGTTGACCTGCCGGCAGCGGCTCATCGGGCACAAACATCAGACCCAGCAGGCGCTCGCGCAGCTTGTCGATGACGATCGCGCGCAGGGCCAATGGGTTGTACCTCGAGCGGCCATAGGGATCGTTCGCTTGGTAGATCATTACCGCCGCCATCCCGCCAATGGGTGCGCCATGGCTAAGTTCACCATTCTTCATGCCGGCCATGAGCATCATCAGGGCGTTGTACCGCTGATACGCAATCATGTTCGGGGAGGCCATGCCGATCGTCTGCGGATCTGGAAAGACGCCCTGTGGGTCGTCCTTCCACATCTCGATCAGGCTGCCCAAGTAGTCCCAGCGGCCGACGTTCGTCCCCAGCAGCCGACGCCGCAAGACCCAGGCGATCGCTGCCAAGAACCGGCCCGCGTTTCCTTCCTCGTAAAGGACTTTGATCTTGAAGGTGCCGAGCTGCACGCCAATCACGCTTTCCAGCCGCGCCAGGAGCTTCTCCACAATTAGGGCTTCCTGGGGAGTCTGAATCTTCGGGATGTAGAAATAGACGCCGCTGCCGGCGCGTGTGAGAGTCTCGTAATTGTTCAGTGTCCAGATGACGGTTACGGGGATCAGAGCCGGCACCGGTTGGCCCTCGACCCTGATGTGGTCATAGCGCACGTGGATGCCGGGAGGCCGGCCAAACCGGGTCGGCCACCTCGCCGAGGAGACATTGATCTTGTACGCCCGCCGTTGTCCCTTCTTCACCACCTCATAGGGGCGGTCGGACCAGCGGCCTTCGAAAATCTCTTTGGCGTTCTGCAGGGCGGCAAACACTCCCACCGGCTGACTGGTGGGCGTTCCGTCGGGCTGGAAATGGGGCGGTGAGGCGTCTTCAAAGTCCGGCATATTCATGGGTGCCGCGCTATTCAATGCGTTGAAGGCCATGTCCAGCGGATGCCACGGCCCGGTGAGCTCCAAGCCGGGATTTGTCAACGGGTGGGCGTCCCGCGGGATGGGTACCTCATCGTTGAGGCGCCAGCGCCACTCGCTGTCTCGACCGAGGAGGTTATCAATCAGGCCTTGGACGATGTGGCGAAATGTCCAAAACTGCCCGCTGACAGGATCCTCAAACCTGTCGTCCCACTTCGGCCAGGCATACTTCTCGCGGACCGGCGCGGGGGATTGCAGTAGCGTCCGGCGTGCGGTCAGGGCCGCAGCAATATCGGGACTCAATTCTCGCGTGAGCGTGGCAATCGTCTGTTCGATATTGACTTCTCGGCCGTTCACCTTCTTGGTCCCGAAGATGTCTGGGAATTTTTGGAGAATGTCTTCGCGGATCACGGCTATCATGGCCTCGGCCCTCCTCGGCTGTTTCCTACGAGCGCGCCAAGCGTCGTGTCCCGGAAGTTTCTCGTTCGCTCCGCTCAGGACGACATCTCAAAAATTGTGTAACGAACTTACCGGACGCGACACTAGCGTTCAGGTGAACTACAACACTATCGCTGGCAGGGCGTCAACCCCGCCGACACTTCACCAGCAACTCCCCCTGGAGGCGTCACGGCGAGAGGCGACCCGACACAAGGGTACGGCCATGAGGGAAACCTCCTGCGTTACCTGTGCTTCGACAGCATTGCGCTGGCCTGCCTGGTAGGCGTGATGTTCACCCTGCAAGCATATGGGTTGCATTTACCTGGCTGGTGATTCGGTAAGGCACCAGGAAACTAGCACTTCCGCCAAGTTTCGCTCGAGGTCGGTTGCGGCCTCGGCCGGAGCGCGGCTTGCGGCCGAGAATGGCATCCGGCACCACCGCCCGCGCACCCGCTAGCGTGTCCCGTGGGCATTGACACCGGGCAGCTCACGAAGCGCTTCCGCCGGCTGCGGCATTCGGCTGCTGCACAGAACAGGTCGCGGCGTGTTGCCGAGAACATCAGCATGTGTTTCGCAATACTACGAGCTCCATTTCTGGTCTCTTGTCTGACAAGGGTTAATGTTCTGCAAGGATAGCCGGGATTCCGCGTTTCTCCGGGTCCTCCGTGCTATATTCGCTCGACCTGTGACCCAGCAAAAGCTTCACGCCCGCACAGCGCTGCTCGTGCTCACCGCGCTCAATCTGCTTAATTATGCGGACCGCAATGTGCTGTTCGCGGTGCAGCCTTTGGTGCAGGATGAATTCCATCTGAGTAAGGTTCAGATCGGATATCTCACGAGCGCGTTTTTGGGTTTTTACATGATCGCCGCGCCGTTTGTGGGGCCGCTGGCGGATCGCTACTCGCGCAAGCTGATCATTGCTCTTGGTGCGATCTTCTGGAGCGGGCTCACGCTGCTCACCGCGTTCACACACACCTACACGGAACTGCTGATCCGGCACACCCTGGTTGGGATTGGCGAAGCGACATTCGTTACCATCGCACCGACCTTTGTGGCGGATCTATTCGCGGAGGAAATGCGCGGACGCATCCTCGGCGTGTTTTATCTGGCGATTCCGGTGGGATCGGCTGCGGGTTATCTGCTGGGTGGCAATCTGGCTCCACACTATGGATGGCGCTTCCCCTTCTACATTGCGGCGGCACCGGGATTCCTGCTGGCGATTGCGGTGCTGCTCCTGAAGGAACCGGAGCGAGGACAATTTGATTCAGTCAAGGAAACTCCGGAGCGCGGAACGGTCTTTGGCCTAGCGCGCAATCCGGCGTTCCTGACGGCAACTCTGGGAATGGCGGCGATGACGTTTTCGCTGGGCGGTATTCAGGTCTGGATGCCGCAGTTTCTTTACAGCGAGCGTCACTACTCGCTCGCCCGAGCCAATTTTGTTTTTGGCATCATCGTTGTGATGGATGGGATTGTTGCCGCACTGGCCGGCGGATGGTTGGGCGACTATCTGCTGCGGCGGATGAAAGGTTCCTACTACCTGGTTTCGGCCGCCAGCATGGCGCTCGGCGTTCCCGTCATGATTGTGGCGCTGTTTGTGAAGGGCCATGCCATGGTGCCGGCAATCGCGCTGGCAGCTTTCTTTTTGCTGCTGAATACTTCGCCGCTGAATGCGGCGGTGATCAACTCGGTTGGCGCCCATATTCGCGCCACTGCCATCGCCGTGAACATTTTTATCATTCACATTCTGGGCGATGTGCCTTCGCCAACCATGATGGGATGGGTCGCCGATCGGGGCTCGTTGCAGGCCGCTTTCGTTTTGCCAGTGATTGCGATGATGATTTCCGCGGCGATCCTGTTTTACGGCACGCGATTTGCGCCACCACTGCGGGTCACTGAAGAATCGGCGGCATCGCAAGTTCCCTCAGGAGCATCTTCCTAAGCAGAATGCATTGGCAAACCGTTCACTGGATGGCAGGCGGCATCCTCGCACTGGCCTGGTTTTCGCGCATCGTGGAAGCGGCATTCGGTATGCCGCGGGTTGCCGATATCGCGCGGCCCGAATGGGACCGCAGGCCAGCGACCCCAAACGGCGAGCCTAGAGTCAGCATTGTCGTTCCGGCGCGCAATGAGGAAGAAAGTATTCGCGAGACGCTTGTGCAGCTGCTTGCCCTGGACTATTCGAACTACGAAATTATTGCCGTCAACGACCGGTCGACGGACCGCACCGGGCAGATCATGGATGGAGTTGCCGACGGCGCTGAGAAGCACTTGCGGGCACACGCGAGCTCGCCGGCGCATGCAGAGGCGGACAAGAGTGTCCGCCCTACACGTTTGAAAGTGATCCACATTTCGGACCTGCCTGCCGGCTGGTTAGGCAAAACGCACGCCATGTGGATGGCCGGCCAGCAGGCGAGTGGGGACTGGTTGCTCTTCACTGATGCCGATGTATTCTTCAAGCCCGATTCGTTGCGGCGCGCCGTTGCCTATGCCGAAGCTGAGCGAGCCGACCACGTAGTCCTTTTCCCGCGCATGATTATGAAGGGCCCGGGCGAGAGAATGATGATCGCCTTCTTCCAGGTGCTTTTCGTTTTCGGACACCGACCGTGGAAAGTTGCCGATCCCAAAGCCCGCGACCACATGGGTGTGGGCGCTTTCAACATGGTACGGCGCTCGGTCTATGAGGCGGTCGGCACGTATCGGGCATTGCGCATGGAAGTGCTCGACGACATGAAGCTGGGCAAGGTAGTCAAGAACGCGGGGTTCGCCCAGCGCAATGTTTCCGGGGAGGACCTGATTTCCCTCCACTGGGCAAAGGGCGCTTTCGGCATTGTCAACAATCTCACCAAGAATTTTTTTGCCGTGCTTTCTTTCCAGTGGCCGCGAACCGTGGTCACCGTAGCGGGTCTGGGTTTTCTGAATCTCGGGCCCTTTCTTGGCGTCTGGCTGGCACATGGATGGGCGCGAGTTCCTTACGCCATCGCCTTAGGTTCGCTGTTTCTGATCTATTACGGAATCTCGCTCAGGTCGGCGGTCCCGCCATATTATTTCTTTCTGCATCCGGTTGGCACCAGCCTGTTCATGTATATACTCCTGCGCTCCATGGTCCACACCCTCTGGAACGGCGGCATCGTGTGGCGGGGGACGAAGTATCCGTTGGAAGAGCTGCGTAAGGGGATGGTGTGAAATCCGTGGAATCTGGGGCTATCTCAGATTGCACTGGCGGTTTTGGGCCTTTGGGTGGCGCAGCGGTTTACCGCTGCGATTTAGGCGCTCAATTCCGACGGCTTTAGCCAGTGAGGGACTGCATCAACACAAATTCATGCAGCAGATATTTTTCCTGTGATCGGTAGTTGAGCAGAACATCCAGAAACAGTTGTGCCATCCTGTCGGATTGAAGTAACTGCCGCTTCTGAAACGCGCACGCTGGGATGAAGTAAGTGCCGGATCCAGCGTGCCTCTGTGGGGAGCAGCCATCGACGACCTCAGCGGCTAAAGCCGCAATTTGTAACAGTGCCTTTACCGCAGCGCTGAAGCGCTGCGGCACCCAAAATCAACACCCAAATCAGCGCCCCCAAGTCAACGCCACGTACGAGCGGCGACCAGCTACTGCGGCTCTTCTGGATCTTCGATCGAAATCGGCTGGCCCTGCTTTTTATGTGTCTTCTTGGCGGCTTTGGGACGGTTGTACTTCCCGGCACTGTAGCGGCCCTGACGCTCGACGTCGTAGTCCGTGGGCACCGGAGGAAACAACCGGAAAGCGCCTTCGCCCAGCTGTTGGGAGTGTCGCAAGACGATCTCTGCGCGTCCGTCGTAGTCCTGGATCGTTCCCTTGATTTCAACCGTTCGGCCTTCGAGCTGGCGAACGTCGCCCATCTTTTTGAGATCCGCCGGGAACACGACCACGGTGAAGGGACATGTGCTGTAGTTTTTGCAGAAGTTTAGGAACTTGACACCCCTCGTGCCATCTTCCACGTGCAGCACGGTTCCGCTGACGCACTGGGTCGTGCCCACATGCTTGTGCGCCTCAGCGAATGCGACACAGTCAAGCTTGGAAGTATTGCGCGCGAAGCAAACCGCGCTCGTTGCAACGACGCTCCCGACCAAGAAAGCCAGAGTACGAAAACACATGACGGCTGAGGCGCAGAGAAGTGCAGCCTCAGTTTGATTGTAGGCGTGGAGGAGAGATCCTACGCTAAGCAGGACGAAAATTTCCGCGACGACTTCCCGAAAAGGGAACGTGCAGCGCCGGGGTCCCCAGCACGCCCGGTTTTGGCGTGTTGGGGGTGGAGCGCCGGGGCCGGGCCCCGGCCTGCCGAGTTCTCGCGGCTACAAGCACCGCGCGTCCCGCTACTTGCTGAAAGACTTTACGCCGGCTGCTTCGTCGTCCTTGACATCGAAGACGGTGTAGAGCTTGGTGATCTGCAGCAGGTCGTGTACTTTCTTGGTGAGGTTGAGCAGTTTGAGTTCGCCGCCCTGGTTTTTAGCAGTGGTGTAGGCGCTGACGAGCTCGCCGATACCGGAGCTGTCGATATAATTCACGTCGCCGAGGTTCAACAGGATCTTCTTCTGCCCTTTGGAAAGCAGGTCGCGCACCGTATCGCGCAGAACCACGCTGCCTTCGCCGAGGGTGATCCGGCCGCTGAGGTCGACAATCGTGACGCCATTCACCTGACGAGTACTGGACTTCATGGTCACTGGGGAGCCTCCTTGGAGTCCGCGGGGTTGCCGTGGACATGCTTGATCATTCTAAGTTCGGTGCCCGTTTGGGAGGGGTGGATTTCCACCACATCCATGAACGAGCGTATCAGGAAAATGCCTCGCCCCGAAGTCTTCAGCAGGTTGTCCGGCGCTAATGGATCCGGAATCCTGCTAACGTCGAGCCCTTTGCCTTGATCGCGGATGACGATGACCAAGTCGTGGACCGTGAGCTCAAACGCGAGTGTAACTTTCTTATTCGGGTCGTAGGCATTGCCATGCAAAACTGCGTTAACGGCGGCTTCTCGCACCGCCATGGAGATCTTCATGATCTCCTCGTCGTCAAAACCGGCTTCGGCGGCTATGCGGCTAGCCGTCTCTTCGGCGTTGTTCACCGTCTCCAGCGTTGAATCGAGCGTGTAGGAGACTCGGTCTGCGGACATAGAGCGAACGGTTCCTGAGTCGGCCTTCGCCTCGCTTGCAGCGGTGACGCCGAGCCTATCATGCCAGCCCGAATGCGTTGGACGGGCGAATTGAGAGTTTGCCTGTAGGGCTCGCAAAAGTCAACGCGATACCCATGTTTTGTCATACCACGTCTCTCATACGACATTAGACAATGTTCCCGCATTGTGCACAATCCCTGCGGCGGCGCGGGCCGCAGCGGGGCCCATGGAGCCAAGCGCAGCGCCTTGCGGTCGCATCTCATTGTGTACCTGCACATTGTGCACCCGCACTGCGCACTGCCGAGAAGAAGCGCTTTAGCTTGGTGGCATCCAGCTTGCCATCGCTTCGCACGCCGGAACACAGATCGAGCCCGAATGGGCCCACCTCTTCGATTGCCTGGGCTACGTTCTCCGGCGTGAGCCCGCCAGCCAGAAACAACGGGATGCGGATACGTTCCCGGATCGCGCGACTGAGGGTCCAATCGTGAGTTCTGCCTGTACCGCCTAATTCCTTGACCGCGAGTTTCTGATTGCCGGAATCGAGCAGGATTGCATCCACGTGCGCCGCCGCCCGCGCCGCCTCCTCGACGGACTCGGGACCGATCACGTGGATGACCTGAACCAGGGAAATTCCTGGCAAAGCATCCCTCAGATCGCGATGCGTGCCGAGAGTAAGAGGATCGCAGATCTGGATCGTATTCGTGCGGCAGAAGCGCTGCTGCTCGATGATGTCGGCAACCCTTTGCCGCGAAGTCAGCAGGAATGTCCCGATGGCAGGTGGAACGGTCGCGGCAATCTCCGCGACTTGCTCATCGCTGATGACGCCCGGTCCGCTCGGCATGTCTGACACCAGGCCCAGCGCGGAGGCTCCACACTCGATGGCCAGAGCTGCTTCGTCAACACTGGCGATACAGCAGATTTTTACTCGTGGCGTGTGGGTCGCGTTCATGAGATTTCCGCTGTGATCCTTTGTGCTCCCTGTGGTTGCAAAAGGCTCTACCACAGAGGACACAGAGGTACACAGGGTAGAACTACCAGTTGTCAGAATCCTATTCGCCGTATGGAACCCAGATGTTCTTGACCTGGGTGGCATGCTCAAGAAACCAGCGGCCCTCGGCCAGTCTCGGGTTGAACCAGTCGATAGCGCGGCCTTCGTTCGTCCAAACCTGCTTCAGATTGCCCACCGACATGGCCTTGGCCGCCGCGGCGCTGGCTTCGTCGCCAAAGCACCAGAGGGCATCGATATCGTCGTGTTCGGCGAGCGTCTTCAGAAGCTGCGACGTGTATCCCGTCACAATATTCAGCGCGCCACCGGGAAGATCGCTGGTGTCGAAAAGTTGGTAGAGATCGCCGGTAATCAGTGGATAGGCTTCTGACGGAACGGCGATCACCGTGTTTCCCACCGCGAGAACGGGCATCACGAGAGAAAGAAAACCGAGTAGCGGCGCCTCCCGCGGACAGATGACACCAACCGTTCCAATGGCCTCGTTCATCGCGATGGCGACATTCCGGAACGGAGGATTGTGCACCGCGCCGTCAAACTTATCGGCCCACGCCGCGTACGAAAATATGCGCTCGATACTGAGATCCACTTCCGCGGCAGCCTGCTTTTCGCCAACCACGGCGGCCAGCCTATGCGCAATTTCATCACGCCGTTGAGAAAGATTCTCCGCGCTGTAGTAAAGAACCTGGGCACGATTGTGCGCGGTAGCTTTTGCCCACGCTACGGCCTTTCGCGCCGCCTCGACTGCGTTGCGGATGTCTTTGCGATTGCCCAGCGGAGCTTCACCCAGCAATCGCCCGTCGGCCGCGCGCACTTCCATGCTGTAGCCGGAGTCCGGCCGCGCCTGCTTGCCGCCGATGTAGAGCTTGACGGTTCGATCAATCGCAGGAGTATCGATGCCAGGAGTGCTGGAGTCTTCTTCCGATTCCGGCTCAAGTGGCGCGGGTGTCTTCACCGCTGGAAGTAGCGGAGCGTTCTTGAACCATGCTGGCTCCATATATTCGAGCAGACCTTCGCGTCCGCCCTCGCGTCCATAACCGCTCTCGCGGTAGCCGCCAAAGCCGCAGGAAGCGTCGAACAGGTTCGTGCAGTTTACCCAGACCACTCCCGCTTTAAGTTGCGCCGCAACATGCAAGGCAACGTTGACGCTCTCGCTCCAGACACAGGCCGCCAAACCATAAACCGTATTGTTCGCCAACTCCACCGCTTCCGCCGGCGTGCGGAACGTCATCGCCGCCAGCACTGGTCCGAAGATTTCCTGCTGCGCAACAATCGACGTCGGATGCACATTGCTCAGAAGCGTCGGTGGATAGTAGAACCCGCGCGCAGGCAACGTAACCTGCGGTTGCCAGCACGTCGCGCCGTCGGCAACGCCTTGATCCACCAGTTTGCGAATGCGGTCAAGCTGCACACGCGCCACGATGGCGCCGATGTCGATGGCTTTGTCGAGCGGCGCGCCGATGCGCAGGGTGCTCATGCGGTCCTGAATTTTGGCGAGCAGAGCTTCGGCAATGCTCTCCTGCATCAACAGCCGCGAGCCCGCGCAACATACCTGCCCCTGATTGAACCAGATTCCGTCCACCAGGCCTTCGACCGTGCTATCGAGGTCGGCATCTTCAAAGACGATGAAGGGAGACTTTCCGCCGAGCTCCAGCGAAAGGCGCTTGTGGCTCGTCGCCGTGGCGGCGCGAATTGCGCGTCCGACTTCAGTCGATCCGGTGAACGCGATTTTGTCCACGTCCGGATGCTTGACCAGCGCCTCGCCGGTTGAGCCGTCTCCGGTGACGATGTTGACCACTCCGGCGGGCAAGCCAGCCTCCTGGCAGATTTCGGCGAAGGCCAGCGCGGTCAGCGGCGTGAATTCCGCCGGCTTCAACACGACGGTGTTTCCGGTCGCCAGAGCCGGAGCAATCTTCCACGCCAGCATCAGCAGCGGGAAGTTCCAGGGGATGATCTGGCCGACGACCCCGCAGGCCACGTATTCGGGAAATTCCTGCTCCAGAAGTTGCACCCAACCCGCGTGGTGATAGAAATGGCGCGCGACCAGCGGAATGTCAATGTCGCGACTTTCGCGGATGGGCTTGCCGTTGTCCATCGTTTCCAGAACCGCTAGAAGTCGGGAATGCTTCTGCACCAGCCGCGCGATGGTATACAGGTAGAGCGCGCGCGCATGCGGAGTGAGTGCCCGCCATCCAGAAGACGCCGCCCGAGCCGCTTTGACCGCAGCGTCAATGTCAGCCGCCGCCCCTTGTGCAACCGACGCGAGTTTCTCGGCGTTCGAAGGATCGAGCGTGTCGAAGTACTCGCCCGCCGCGGGCGCCTGCCATCCGCCGCCGATGAAATGTTGGAAGCGGTGGCCATGACGCCCCAGCCATGCCGCTACTTCCTTCGAATCTTCAGGAGCGGGGCCGTATTCCATGTTGACGAACTTTTCGGCAATGCTCATTGGCGGTGGCTCGATTCCTAAACCTTATGAATTCCGAACGAAGCGAGGGATCTGTAGTTTGCCCTCGTAATTGCTGCTCGCAACTCATGCAATCGGATGCCGATACTCGGCTGAATAACGCCCGGTTGCATGATGCTCCAGTTGGCGCTCGATGTCTCCGAGCAGACCGCTGGCTCCGAAGCGAAACATTTCCGCCCGCAGCCACGATGGGCCCAGTTCGTCTTTGATCATCGCCAGCCAGTCGATCGATTGCTTCGCCGTGCGAATCCCGCCCGCGGGCTTGAAACCTACCGCCATTCCCGTTTGCTGTGCGTATTCGCGGATGGCGCGAGTCATCACCAAGCCGACCGGCAAGGTCGCGTTCGTCGGCTCTTTGCCCGTCGAAGTCTTGATGAAGTCAGCGCCCGCCATCATGGCAACCACGCTCGCGCGCCCCACGTTGCGCAGCGTGAGGAGGTCCCCGGTTCCAAGGATCACCTTCATTTGCGCCGATCCGCAGGCTTGCTTGAAAACCGCCACCTCGTCGTAGAGCGCCTGCCAGCGGCCGCCGAAAACATGCGCTCGGGTGATGACGACGTCGATCTCATGTGCGCCAGCCTCCACCGATCGTCGAATCTCCGTTACCCGCTCCGCCAGCGGCGATAGACCCGCGGGGAAACCGGTCGAAACGGCAGCGACATGCACTCCACTGCCATCGAGTGCGTGCAGGGCCGTTTCAATAAACGCGTGGTACACGCAGACGGCAGCGACCTTAATTCGCAATTCCTCGATCCCGAGCTTCTGTTCCAATTCCTGCTGAACGGGGTGTCGGGCCTTCGCGCACAAACGGCGAACCCGTTCGTCGGTGTCATCGCCGGAAAGAGTGGTCAGATCCATGCACGTGATCGCCCGCAGAAGCCACGCCGCCTGCCATTCTTTTTTCACCGTTCGTCGCGCGACATGGGATTGAGCGCGGCGCTCGACCGCGCTGGTGTTGACGCGCACTTCGCGGACCCAATCCAGATTGAGAGGAATGCCGGTATTCGCCAGCAGAGGCCGCCCGGAGAGAATCGCAATCGCCCTACCGTTGTGCGACTGGTGACGCGCATTGCTCAGAAACTGGTTGTGTTCGACCGGCATCGAGTGCTCCACTACAAATGCGGGCTCCGTAGCTGCTCCGTCTGTAGAGACGGGGCTTGCCCAGGGCTTGCCCTGTCTCACTCTGCGGCGGAAGACGCGGCAAGCCGCGTCTCTACGGAAAGTTTATGGGCTACGCATCGACGCCCGAATTCTTCGGCAGCCCGTCCTTTGCCGTGTAATTGTACGGCAGATGCGGCGAAAGATGAATTCCGGTTTCGCCTTGACACTGGGCGTCTGCGCGACTACGCTACGGCGCGATTCCTACACAAGGAGAAGCGATGTTCACACCCCACAGTTTGGGTATTGCACTGTTCATGATGATCACGAGCGCCATCTGCTGGGGCTCCTGGGCCAATACCTACAAGGGCGTCAAGAATTATCGCTTCGAGTTGTTTTACTGGGACTACGCCGCCGGCATTTTTCTGGTGTCGCTGATCCTCGCGTTCACCATGGGAAGCACAGGCAACAACGCTTCCAGTTTCCTGAACAATGTGCGTTCCGCCGACACCAACAACATCGTCTCCGTTATGGTTGGCGGCGCCATCTTCAATCTGGCGAACCTGCTGTTGGTGGCTGCGATTGATATAGCCGGGCTCGCCATCGCATTTCCGGTTGCCATAGGAATCGCGCTCGTCGTCGGCGTGATTTCGAGCTATGCCCTCCAGCCTAAGGGAAACGCAGCGCTCCTTGCCGCGGGCGTCCTTTGCGCCCTCATCGCCGTCGTCCTGGACGGAAAGGCCTATGGCAGTCTGGCGATCGCCGGCCGCTCGGCTTCGAAGAAGAGCATCATCGTCTGCGTGGTCTCCGGTGTCCTGATGGGGCTCTGGGCTCCCTTCGTGGCGCGAGCCATGACCAACGGCAACACACTTGGTCCCTACAGTATTGCCGTCTTCCTAACGCTGGGTGCGCTGCTCTCGTGTCTGATCTGGAACACTTACTTCATGAGGAGACCACTGGTCGGTGAGCCCGTGAGTTTCGCCGGCTTTTTCAGCGGGCCCATGTCCGGCCACGCGCTCGGACTGCTCGGCGGATTCATTTGGGGCATCGGCATGGTTTTCAATCTGGTTGCCGCCAGCTTCACCGGCGTAGCAATTTCCTATGCCATCGGGCAATCCGCGCCGATGGTCGCCGCTCTCTGGGGCGTTCTTGCCTGGAAGGAATTTGAAGGCGCACCCGGCAAAGCCAAGATGTACCTGGTCCTGATGTTCGTCTTCTACTGTCTGGGGATCGCGCTGGTGGCTAGGGCAAATGGCTAGGGCAAATGGCTAGAGGAAATGGCTAAAGTCGCGCCCAGAGCCGGCCGTGGGTTGTAAGATTCTCCCTAAGAAGATTCTTCCTGGGACACGGACTCATGAATTGCAGGCTCGCCGCGGTTGTTGCCACACTGTGACCGAGCGGCCTGGTGCAGCGCCTCGAAAACGTCGCCGGCAACCAGATCGTAAAAATCCGCGAAAGCATAGGATTGTGGAAAAGTGAATTCGCCGCCTCGGCGCACGACATTCGCGGAGTCCGTACAAAACTCTTGACTTTGCATTTCTAATCTATTTAGATGACCCATCGTAAAAAAAGGGACGCTCCCGGTTTTCCGTGACGAGGTTTCAGCCGCGAGGGAGTCGAACCCAAATCGCCACTCCTCATGAAGAGAAGAGTGGCTGCCAAGGTGGGGGACCGATGCTGAAAAGAAAAGCGCTGCTCGTAGCGGTTCTGTGTTCCGTGTTTTCCCTCTGTCCACTTCTGTACAGCCAGGCGAACGGCAGTCTTTCCGGAACGGTTGCCGATAAAACCGGGTCGGTCATCACCGGAGCGACGGTAAAGATCACTTCACAGGGCACCGGTCTCACGCGTGAAGTGAAGACTGATGCGTCTGGACACTACCTCGCACCGCTGCTGCCGGTAGCGCATTACACCATCCGAGTGGAGTCCCAGGGGTTCCAGACCACCGAGCAGAAAGACATTCGCCTGCAGGTCGACGAGCATCTCGAAATCGATTTCTCGCTCAACCCCGCGTCGGTCAGCCAGACGGTGGAAGTCAACGCCACCGAAGTAGCTGTGGAAACCGCAAACCCAACCCTGGGCCAGGTGATCACATCCGAAGAAGTCGCCGACCTCCCGTTGAACGGACGCAATTTCGTTCAGCTCGCGACCCTGACTCCAGGTACATCTGCATCCACCAGCCCAGTCAGCTTCTTCACCAATGCCGCCAGTAGCGAAGCCGCCACGCGAGGCTCCTTTTCGCTTTCGGTTGGCGGGTCGCGCGAACAGAGCACGGACTGGCTGCTCGATGGCAACGATAACAACCAGCTCGACGAAGGCGGCATTGGAATTTTCTCTTCCATCGACGACATTCAGGAATTCAAGGTGCTGACCTACAACTACTCGGCGGAATACGGAGAGCGCGCGGGTCCGACCGTGTTGGTAACCACTAAGTCAGGCACAAACCAGTGGCACGGCACATTGTTCGAATTTTTCCGTAATACGTCACTCGACGCGAAGACTCCTTTCATTAACAAAGCAGCGAAATTCAATCTCAACCAGTTTGGCGGCTCGCTCGGCGGTCCAATCCAGAAGGACAAAACGTTTTTCTTCATAGACTATCAGGCAAAAATGCAGCGTCGTGGAGTTCCTTTCACAGGTTTTGTTCCGACCACTGCCATGGTCACGCCCGACGCGAACGGCAATTACGACTTTAGCTCTAATCCCTTTGGCACACAGCTCACCAATCCTTATGCAAACCAAAACAAGAAAACAGGCGAGCCCACGAACTTCCAATGCGTGGGAAACACCACCACGCCAGAGCCGGTGCAAGCCGACGGAAGCCAGCCCGCAGGCACGCCCTGCAGCATCATTCCAGCGGCCTTGATCACCCATGCTGGGGCCGGCGTGGCTGCGCTTTATCCGGCGCCCAACGTTTCAGGCAATTCCGGTTTTAACTATGCCAACCAGCCCGTGCGCAGACTCAACGAAGGAACATGGGACATCCGGTTCGATCACAATTTTTCCAGCAAGGACTCCGCGTTTGCGCGCTTCAGCTACGATCAGGCAACTAACTTCGTCCCGGGCGGTTCGCCGACCTGGTCGGAACAAAACGCCTTTGGCAGCAATCAGCACATCGAGAACCACGGGCGCAACTTGGCCTTGTCTGAAACGCACGTTTTTTCCGCGACCACCATTAACCAGGTCAACGCCGGGTACAACCGGATTTTCAACCACATCAATTCTTTCGGCACCGGAACCTGTGAAGCCGCAAAGCTGGGCATTCCTGGCGCGGACTTAGGGGCAGCGTGCGATTCCATAACCGGCTACCCTGCGAGTCTGAACCAGTCACCGAAGGATTGCGAAAGTTGCGGCCTGACTTCGTTCCTGATGGGCAGCTATTTTGCCATCGGCGATCGCGGGTACTCGCCGTATCAGGGCGGCACCAACGTCTACTCGGTTTCCGATACGCTCGACCTGATTCGCGGCAAGCACGACATCCGGGTCGGCATGGTTTTTCGCGCCAATGAGATGAATGTGCGAAACAACGCATTTCAGGATGGTTTCGTCGTGGACGATGGCACGCAGACCGGCGACGACATTGCCGACTTGCTCCTGGGCAGCATGGGTGTTTTTGCGGCCCACGATCAAACCTTCCTGGGAGCCACGACTGGCCGCCGCTTCAAACTGTATCGCCCCTTCGTTCAGGACGATTGGCGCGTGACCAGCAATCTGACCTTGAACATCGGCTTGGCTTGGGCTTTGGTAACGCCCGAAACCGAAGTCAATAACCGCCAGGCGAACTTCGATGTTACAAACCTCAAGTGGTACGTTCCAGCCGGCAGTCCGGCCATAACTGGCTGCACGAATTGTGTGATTACCGATGGGCGGGTCGGCATTCAGTTTGACAAAACTGCCTTAGAGCCCCGCATTGGACTGGCCTGGAAACCCTTTGGAGGCGACAAGACCGTCGTTCGCGCCGGCTATGCCATCTACCACGATTCTTCCTGGGACCAGGGCGGACAGGGGCTGTGGCAGAATCCGCCATACTATGCCGAAGTGGATCCCTTCCCGACGTTTTGCACCACGTTCGGCACTCCTGCTTGCGGACTCTCAAATGGCTTCCTTGTCAATGGTTCGCCCCTAACTTCGCCCGTGGGCCCCGGCGCTTACACCGGAACCATCCAATCCCAGAATCGCAATTTCAAACAAGGCATCATCCAGCAGTTCAACCTCAACATTGAGCGTCAACTGCCCGGGAACGTGGTACTGACGGCAGGCTATGCCGGAACCCGCAGCGCACACATTCTCACGAGCCAGTTGAATGAAAACCTCAATGAACCCAGTGCGTGCCCCGGCGGTAGCAATTTCACGCCCGGCTACACGCTGGGCTGTGGCTTTGGAACTTTCCCTTACGCCGGGTTCTTTCAGAGCGTCGATACTAACTACAGCATTGGCCAGGCCCGCTATGACTCCCTTCAGATCAAGGCTGAAACCAAGAGCGTGCGGCATGGACTCTATGCCCTGCTCGGCTACACCTATTCCCGCAATTTTGACTCTGGTATGCCGGATGGCTTGGGCACCAATCCCGGCGCACTGTACTATCCGCTGCCCGGAAGCAAGAAGCTGGATTGGGGCCTTTCTGAACTGAACCTCAACCAGAGTTTTACGGCCAGCGTCCTCTACGATCTGCCGTTCGGCAAGGGCAAGTACTGGGGCAGCGGTTGGAGCAGTCCCGTTGACGCGGTTTTTGGACATTGGCAGGTAGATCTGATCGAAAGGGCTACGTCCGGATTCCCGCTGTACGTGGTCGATAGCAAGGACGAATCGGGCACATTTTTCTCCTACAACGGCAACACCTTCCAGCGTCCCAACCAGGTGGGGGACCCCAACAGGGCTGGCCCCGTCGCGGCCAATCCCGGCTGCAGCGCTCCGTCGCGGATTCATACACTTTCAAACTGGTTCAATCCCTGCGCGTTCGCTTTCGCACCCGCCGGAGAACTTGGCACCGGAGTCCGCGCCCCGATCTACGGTCCGCGTTTTGTGAATACAGATTTCTCGTTAATCAAGGACTTTCCGTTGTCCTTCCGTGAGGGAATGAATCTGCAATTCCGCGCGGAGTTCTTCAATGTCTTCAACCATCCGCAATACTTCCTGCAGGGTGCGGGAGGAACGGGAGAGATGGACATAAATACGCCCTCCAGTTTCGGGGTGATCAACAACACCGTGAACAACCCGCGCCTGATTCAGTTCGCCTTCAAGCTCAAGTTTTAGGGCGTTCTTTCGGTTGTTCGTTTCAACTTTGGGCAGACTGAGCAAGCTGAGATCATCAACCACCGCTCGGTTTGCCCTTCACTTCAGGGTTGTTGGGGGAGAGATGGAATCTTTGTTCCGCAGCGAAATCACAAACTCCTGAATCTCGCGCCGCTCGCGCTCGGTGTCTTCCTTTGTTTTCCTGGCTGTCTGATCGTGAAGTTGAAGTTGTTCTTGAGCTTTTGTTTTCTCGCCGGTTCGCAGGTAAGCCTGCGCCAGTCGATAGTGCGTTTCTGCCAGCGTCTCATCGACTTCCGGACTGACTTCGATCGCCCTTTTATACGCCGAAATTGCTTGCGAAAAATCCCTGCGCTGAGAATAGAGAATCCCCAGTTGCAGATACGCGGCAGCGAGCTTCGGATTGAGATGCACCGCCTTCTGGAGCAGCGACTCCACGCGCGCGGAACGCTCTGTCTCACTGTCCACCGCACCCGGCGATTGTTTCCACAGACTGACCGCGTAATAGTAGTTCGCGAGCGCATTGTCCGGTTGCAGCTGGGCGAATCGCGCGAATCTCTCCACCGATCCTTCTGAGGGAGTTGTCTCCACGCTTTGCATTTTCCCCAGAAACACGTACGGAGTCGGATTGTCGGGAGCGAGATCGGACGCGTTCACGAGACACTGTGCGCCTTGATCGTAGGAACCGCGAGCGTACCAGGCAACGCCGAGCGCGACCAGCATCCGCACGGACTTTGGAAACAGGCGATTGCCTCTTGTCAAAACCTCGGTCGCCGGCTCCAACGCGCGATGCGTCAGCAGTTCGGTTCCCCAATCGAACAGATTAGGTTCACTGGGATCGAGTTCCGCCGCGCGTTGGTACTCGCGAACCGCCTCCAGTGGATTGCCGAGCTTCTCCTCGACGTCGCCCAACAGGTGATGAAGTTCGGGCCTCCCCTGATGCGTCTTATCCTGACGAAGAAGCAGCGCGCGAGCCTGCGTGCGCGCACGGTCGGGATTTCCAGCGTCGGCATAGGCGAGTGCCAGATCGTAGGAGTTATCATCATCGCCGGGGTTGAGCCGGGCAGCACGCTCCAGGTAGGGAACTCCCTCCGCAGCCTTCCCGCTGTCGACCAGTAACTTTCCAAGCCGCCGATTCGCCTCAAGGTTTTCGGGGTCGCGTGCCACCGCGTCGCGCAAAGAACTTTCTGTCGCGGCGGATGTCGCCACCCTGGAACTCACGGCCGATTCCTTGCTCAAGGAAACCGTCGCCTTGGCGAGCGCTTCGGTGGTGCGCAGTACGGTGTCGGAACCATGTCCAGCGGAATTCGTAGCTTGCATCACGCCCGCCACGGTGAACTGAGGTTCGTCAAGAAACTCGGGCGCTTGTGCGAGCTTTCCTGTCGCCGGTGTTCCCGGAAGAGCGCTTTGTGGTTGAGAGGCTTTGGGGGAAACGAGACCGAGATCGATCTTCTTCGTTTCTTTCTGCGCGAGGCTCACGGGCCCGAGGGTTGCCTCACCATATCCGTTCATTTCTGCGCGCAGAGTGTAAGCGCCCTCTCGAAGCCCCGCAAAGCGAAACGCTCCTTCCGAATCCGTGTGCGTGATCTGGCTCTGTGTGGCGATGGTCTCTGTTCGAGTCGCCGGTTGTAAGAAGACCGTCGCGTTCACGACTGGCCTGCCACTGGAATCGCGCACATACCCATGCACCATCGCGGTACCCGCCGCTTCTTGAGACTGCGATCGAGCCGGAGCGAGAGCTGTCGTCACCGCCAGAACGCAGACCGCAAGATAAAGTCCAGATTGTCGGAAGTGGCCGGCGGTCACGCGGATCGACTCCTAAGAGAAAGGGAGAAAGCGGCAGCTCCAAAACAGATGGAATCAGCCGTGATCGTTGCTCGTCATTCTATTCGCGGGCCGACCTCCTCTGCAATCAATGGCAGCGGAGCCGCGAGTTGTCGCTCCGGAATTGTTTGAGAAACGATGGTTCGCGAACGACACACAAAAACTGTACGATCTCTACGTCAAGTTAATGCAAAGTTCTTTGCGAGAAGTTCCAATATTCTGGGGTGCATGAATGAAGCTGGTGCGATTCCCGAGTGTTGTCGCGGTCGCAACTTTAATTCTAATGACATGTCTTGTGTCCCAAAGCCAAGACAAGCGCAAGATCATCATCGATCAGGACGCGGCCGGACCCGCCGGCACTGACCAGCAAGCGATACTGCTGCTCATCCAGTCTCCGCAGACGGAAGTCTTGGGCATCACCGTGGTGACGGGCGATGCGTGGCTCACCGAAGAAGTCGCGCACACTCTGCGCATGCTCGAACTGATCGGGCGAACCGATATTCCCGTTTTAAGCGGGGCCGAGTATCCGCTGGTCAGAACAAAAGATGAGACGGAGCAGTGGGAGGAACGCTATGGCTCCGTGGCCTGGCTGGGGGCGTGGACTCCGGCCTTGTATCACGCCCCCCGTGAATTGGGACCAATGCCGGAAGGCAAGCCCACCACCAAGGCCGCCGATGAAGACGCTGCCCACTTTCTGCTGCGCATGGTCCGCAAGTATCCGCACGAAGTCACTATCTATGAGGGCGGGCCCTTGACAAACCTGGCGCTTGCGATCTCCATCGACCCGGAATTTGCCAGCCTGGCCAAAGAGTTGGTGTTCATGGGCGCCAGCCTGAGCCCGCAGACCGAAGATCCCGAGTTCACAAACACGCCCCGCCGCGAATTCAACCTCTGGTTCGATCCGGAAGCGGCTCACATCGTGCTGCGGGCTCCCTGGAAGAAGATTGTCTGCACCCCGGTAGATATTTCCGTGAAGACAAGAATGACCAATGAACTGATCGACAAGGTCAAGGCGGGCAACACGCCATCGGCGCAATACATCGGCAAGTATGCGCACCTGCGTGGCTCCTATAACTATCTGTGGGACGAACTCGCGTCGGCGGCCTGGCTTGACCCATCCCTGATTACGAAGAAAGAAAACCGCTACGTGGACGTGAACCTGGATCGCGGCCCCGGCTATGGAGACACCCTTACCTGGACAGATTGGGATAAGCCCAAGCGCGAAGTCCAGTCGGTGGAAGTGCAGTTCGACCTGGATACGGAGAGGTTCTACAAGTTGTTTGTGGATCTGTTGACCGCACCGACGCCGCAGCCGGGCAAGTCGTCGACGCCTTAGCGACGGCGATGTTCTGATAGGAATCACACTCAAGCCCACGTGAGTTGTCATCCCGAGCGAAGCGAGGATCTGCAGTTCGCTGGCAAGATGCAGATCCTCGCTTCGCTCGGGATGACAAATTAGTGATTGACAGTTGAAGAGCGGGATCTAAGTTTCGAAAGGACTGCCTATCGCCCCAACTGCTCCATCATCTTCTGCGCCTGCTCGTGCCCTGGATGCTGCTTAAGCAGTTCGAGTAGCACGGCTCGAGCTTTCTCCGGCGCGTCCTCCACGCCGTAGACCCGGGCCAGGTTCAAGTAAGACTGATCGAAAGCAGGCGCCACGCGGATGCACTCCTCGAAGCTCGCCACCGCCTCGTCCCGCCGCTGCGTGCGCAGATAAAGAATGCCCAGGTTGTTCAGTGCCTCAGGATAAACCGGACGCAGTTTCAGCGCCTTCTGCAGAGAATCGAACGCCCGCGCGGTATCGTCATTTTGCGCGAACACCATCCCCAGACCGTAGTTCGCCTCAGCATCGTTCGGGCCGACTTGCAGCGCGCGCTCGTAAGTTTTGCGAGCATCATCCCATCGCTTCTGCTGGCGATAGGCGCTGCCCAGGTTAGCGAGCGCAATCAGATGATCGGGACTGAGCTTGAGCGCCTCCTGAAAGTAGCCGATTGCTTCGCCCGTGCGCCCTTCCCGCGCGTCGAGCAAGCCGAGGTTGTTCCAGGAATTTGCCAGAGTATCGGGATAGCTCGCACGAAGTGTGAGCGCGCGTTCAAAGCTCTGCCGGGCTTCCGTCGTCTTCTGCTGGTTCAGATATACGCTTCCAATGCCATAGAGCGCCTCGGCGCTTGCAGGATCGTCGCGCAAGGCGATGCGAAATGAAGCTCCGGCCTGATCCATGTAGCCGCGCTGAAAAAACACCGAACCGTACGAAAGATAGTTGCGTCCAAACTCGATCGCGTCCGTCACGCCGGGAAAGGGAAGTGCCCAGGCTAATCGTTCCGCGCTGTTTTGCGGGATGTGCGGGAAGTCCTGCTCAACGTGCTCCGGGTTCACTGGCCCCTGATAAACCTTAACGATCTCCCCCTTGGCGTTGATCAGGAACGATGTTGGAAGCGCGAGATCACGATGCCGGTCAAAGAGGTAGCGATAAAGAATGTTGTAGATGCCGGCCACGTCCTCGGACCCGCGAAGGATCGGAAACGAAAGACGATGCTCCCGCACCAGTGCGCGGACGCTTTCCGAATCGGCTGGGGTGTCTAGATTCACGGAAAGCAGTTGAAGACCCCGAGCCGCCCAAGCCGCGTGGCGCTGATTGAAAGCGACCCAATCATCCTTACATCGCTCTGCTCCGGCGGCCCAAAAGTTAAGCAGCACCGGCTTTCCGCGCAGCGCAGAAAGCGTTCGTACCTGGCCACCTACATCGGGAAGAGTAAAATCGGGCGCCTCGACCGGCGCCAGCAACCAGGTCTCAGCCGTGGTGGGCAGCGTTTCGATTTCCTGTGGCTTGGCGTCAGCTAGCTTAACTTCGGCGAACTGGTCTCGTCCCGCCGGCGTTCTGAAGGCCTCCATTCGAGATGGTTCGGAGCCTTCTTCAATCCACACCCGGTGGTTGATCGGCAGATCGCGGAGTTCCTGCACCAGTCCGCTCGGCCAGCGAATCGAGGCGCGCACCAAACCGTTCGCTGCTCCCAGGCCAAAGAAAACATCCTTGCTGTGCTGCGAAAGAAATCCCGATCCAGCTTGCAATGATCGGACTTGTAACGTCCGGCCTTGCAACGTCCCCGTCTGGCGACCCAGTTCAGTTTCCACCGTGACTACCGCGCCAATGGCGTCACGATTGCTTTTCGTGCCGCGCAGACGGAACGCGATGGATGGAGGCAGGTTTTCGATGACGTTCTTCAAAAGCCGCAGCTGCGGACCGTTGCGGTTCTTCAGGAAGATTTCCTGGCGGCCATCGTGGTCGAAATCCGCGACCGCAAACGCCCGCCCATCTTCCAGAAAGTCCAGTCCCACCACTCCCGAAATATCGGAGAATGTTCCGTCGCCGTTGTTCGCGTAGAAAATATTTCGTTCGTACCCGCTCCACGTGCCATCGGCGCGGATCAACTCGTTAATCGCGCTCCATCCCTGTTCGTAGTCGTGCGACGGCTTCGCCTCGTCGGGCGAATAGGCAACCACCTGCCGCCAGAAAAAGCTGTTCAGGTCTTCGCGCGAGGGACCGGTCACCATGCCATTGGCGATGTAGAGATCGGGAAAGCCGTCATGATCAAAATCCCAGGCGTCGCTGGACCACGCCCAGCGCCCGATCCCAACGCCGGCCGCGCGCGCTGTATCGTCGAAAGCGCCGCCGCCATTTCGAAACACATTTCGAAATAGCGAATTGCCCATGGCGTGTTTGTGATAGAGCGCTCGCGTTTCTCTGGGCGCGTCTTTCTTGAAGACATCTTGCATCGAAATGCGTTCGCCCGCCGCCGTCCACATGTCCGCCACGTAAAGGTCTTCCGCTCCGTCATTGTCGTAGTCAAGCCAGCAGACGCTCATCCCCGCGCCGACATCTTCAACCCCAGCCTGCGAAGCGATGTCAGTAAAGGTTCCGTTGCCATTGTTGCGGTAAAGATTCTTCCGGCCAAAATCATTCACCACGTAAAGATCGGGCCAGCCATCGCGGTTGAAGTCGCTCCACCCGCAACAAAAGCTGTAGCGCGTATTGTTCTGATTGAGGCCGGTTTCGGCAGTTACGTCGCGAAACGTACCATCCCCGTTGTTGCGCATCATGAAATTAGGAGGCCCGTTCTCGGCGGCATAATAAGGAGACGGATACTTGTATTGGTCCGTGCCCTGGTAATAGACGTACAGGCAGAAGTAGATATCGAGCCAGCCGTCGCGGTCATAATCCGCAACTGCTGCTCCGGTAAAAGTTCCTTGCGGCGAGTTGGAGAACTGAAACGCGTCCGCCTTCTGGCGAAACTTGCCGCCGCCTTGGTTCAAGAACAACATCGGGCCGGCCGCCCGCACGACGATCAAATCCTGCCGCCCGTCATTGTCGATGTCGACAAAAAGTGCGCACGCCGTGTTTTCGATGACGCCGACTCCCGACGCTTCCGTGATGTCCTCAAACGTTCCGTCGCCTCGATTGCGATAAAGCCGGTTCGGAAGACCGCCCGGTTGACACACATAGAGATCGTCAAATCCATCGCCATCAATGTCGCCAATCGAAACGCCGTTGTGTCCGTAGATATCAATGCCGCAGGCGCCGTCGAGCACAGTCCGCCAGTAGTCCGTTCCGCGCAGAAGCTGCGAAGAGTACGATGCATTGCCACCGAGTGCCGCCGCCGTGATGTCGATATAGCCGGGGGCGGTCGAGCGACTCTGTGTTTCATCCAACCCTTGCCAGTTCCGCACGCGAAACTCACCCGCCGCAGACCGTTCCCAAGCAAGCTGCCAGTAACCCACACATTGTTCACGGTAGAAGTCGTGGCCTGTGGCCACCAATTCATATCGGATGCGCGTCTGTAGCTGACCAGGAGATAGCGCCGCTGCTGGCATGGAACCAGCGTCAATACTCGTCACCTGAAATTCAGCCGCAAGAATCTTCGAAAAGCCACTCAAGGCCGACCGCAGTTCCTGGAGAAATGCGTCCCGCCCAAGTGCAGTCTCCCGCTTGAATGTATTGCGACGGACCTCGATCGTCGAGCCCGGGCGCACAACTCGGGATTCAACCGGCCGTGGCGAGGATCCCGAGAAATTCGGCAGAAGAACTTTTTCGACCGCTCCCACATCTTGCGGAGACTGCAGCAGGCCCGAACTCCACCGCGCAAGGATGGCTGCGATCTGATCCGCGTACTTTTCGGTGACAAAATCGTCGAGGCCAGCCTGCGTTTTGAGGAGTAAGGCATCGAGGGGCCTGGGCATCCGGTAGTGAGGATGCAGGTGGAATTCACTACGCGGTAGGTCTGCGCTTGCAGAGTCAAAAGCGCAAAGGGCGGGTAAGCCGAGACCGCGCAGACCTGGAGGAATCAGCGCCGCCGAGGCTCCCTGGCAGCATCGAATCAGAAAGTCGCGCCGACGAAGGTCCACGGGGACCGGTGCGGCCGAATTCCGCTTCTTCTCTGGCCGACTCAGAACGATGTCTCCCGGATACCCACGTGTGGCCTGAAATTAACACCCGCACACACGACCGTCAAGATTGGACCGCTATAATGATCGGTCATCAATGATCCAGTTATTCACGTTGACGATGATGATCTTCCGGCGTATCGGGAACTCCAGCACGCGCACGAACTCAATGCGCAGGATCAGGCGACCGCCGATCTGCTTTATCTCACAACCCTTTCGCTCGCTCGCAAAGCTCAGAGCTCCCGTCAATATCCGGAGGCGCTCCGCTACTTTCATGAGACGGCTAAACTGAAATCGCAGGAGCCCGCGCCTCACCGCAGCCTTGCGGACATCTACAAGCTCACCGGCCGTCCAGCGCAGGCAACTACTGAGCAAGAGGAAGCCGAGCGATTGGCCAGCATGTTTGATAAGACTCAATAGTTCATCGAACCCACCACAGGGAACCATGCGAGCAGCCCGCGAAAATCCTATTGTCGAAGCCAGTCAGGCGTTACAATGGCCCACTCGATCTTCAGCGGAATCGGTTTGGGTATGCGAACAACAAAGGTGTCAGCTGCCGTGCGCGAACGCCTGCTCCGTTCCGCGCGCAAAGTCATGAAGAACGCCTACGCGCCCTTCTCCAACTTCAGAGTGGGCGCAGCCATCCTTACCTCAAAAGGCCAAATGTTTGTGGGATGCAATGTCGAGAACCCTTCTTACGGAATGACCAACTGCGCCGAGCGTACTGCGATCTTTTCTGCTGTCGCCAAGCTCGGTCCCGACCTCGAGATTTGCGCCGTTGCCGTCGCCAACGATCACGGAGTGCCATGCTCGCCCTGCGGCGCTTGCCGCCAGGTGATCTATGAATTCGGGCCGCGCGCCATCGTTTTCTACCAGGGCGAAAAAGGCCCAAAACAAAGTCTCATCACCGATCTTCTGCCGGAGGGTTTCCGCCTCAAGTGAGCCCGCCGAATATTTCGCAACCCCCGTTCCGCGTCATCGATCTCATCCGCAAAAAGCGCGATGGCGGCGCATTATCCCCCGCTGAAATCGGATTCCTAGTCGATGGCTGCACGCAAGGCAGCATTCCCGACTACCAGATGGCCGCGTGGCTCATGGCAGTTGTGCTGCGCGGAATGACTCGCGAGGAAACCGCCGCGCTCACGCACGCCATGCTGCATTCCGGCGAAGTTCTCGACCTCAGCTTCCTTCCCGCAAAAAAGGTGGACAAGCACTCCACCGGCGGCGTCGGCGACAAGACCTCGCTCGTGCTTGCCCCGCTGGTCGCTGCCGGCGGCCTCTTCGTCCCCATGATCAGCGGCCGCGGATTGGGCCACACCGGAGGCACGCTCGACAAACTCGAATCCATCCCCGGATTTCGCGTAGGTCTGACGGTGCCCGAGTTCCATCGCGTGCTCAAAGCCTGCGGATGTTCCATGATTGGCCAGACCGAGAAGATCGCTCCCGCTGACCGCAAGTTGTACGCGCTGCGCGATGTTACGGGAACCGTCGAGAGTCCGTATCTCATCTGCGCCTCCATCATGAGCAAGAAACTGGCTGAAGGCACCGACGCGCTCGTGCTCGACGTGAAGACCGGTTCAGGCGCATTCATGAAAAAGGAGGAAGACGCCGTCTTCCTCGCCGAACTCATGGTCGAAACTGGCGAGCGCATGGGCAAGCAGATGGTCGCGCTCATCACCAACATGGACCAGCCGCTCGGCCGCATGGTTGGCAACGCGCTCGAAGTGCAGGAGTGCATCGAGGTATTGCACGGCGGCGGCCCAGCGGACCTACGCGAGCTATGCCTGGAGTTGGCCGCCTGGATGTTCTATCTCGGCGGCGCGTCCAAGACGGTGGGGCAGGGCAAGCAACTCTCGGAGCAAATCATCGCCTCCGGCCAAGCCTTCGAACGGTTCCGCCATATGGTCGAGTTGCAAGGCGGCGACATCAGCGCGATCGACGATCCGACCCGCCTCCCGGGCACCGGTCACTGCGTCGATGTGCCCAGTCGCCAGACCGGGTATGTGACGGCCATCCTGTGCGAACAAGTCGGCACCGCCTGTGTCATTCTCGGCGGAGGCCGCGAACGCAAAGAGGATTCCGTCGATCCAGCCGTGGGCATTGTCGTTCATAAGAAGATAGGCGACAAAGTTTCTGTCGGCGAGCCGCTATGCACCATCCATTGCCACTCCGATGCGCAGGGCGCGCGCGCAAAAACGTTGCTGGAAGAGAGCTATCACATTGCAACCGCACCGCCCGCACACAAGCCATCCTTGGTTCATCGCGCGATCTATAAAGGGGAACACTAGATGGGACGCTTTACTGGCATTCTCGGTCTGCTTACCATGTTGGGCCTCGCCTACGCCTTCTCCACCAATCGCCGCGCGATAAACAAGAAAACAGTTGTGTGGGGCCTGGGACTGCAAGTTGTGTTCGCGATCTTCGTTTTGAAAATTGAGCTTGGACGGCAACTTTTCCAAAAGGCGGGAGACGCCGTCAATCGCTTGCTTAGCTATTCCTTTGAGGGATCGAAGTTCGTCTTTGGTGCGCTCGGGGCGCAGGGCTCGCCGATGGGATTCTTCTTCGCATTCCAGGTGCTGCCGACCGTCATTTTTATCGCCGCCTTTTTCGCCGTGCTCTATCACTACGGGATCATGCAATTCATCATCAAACTCGCCGCGAAGGTTATGACCCGCTTCATGGGCGCCAGTGGCGCCGAGTCTCTAAACGTGGCCGCGAGTATCTTCATGGGCCAGACCGAAGCCCCGCTCACCATCCGCCCGTTTCTTCCCGACCTGACTCGCTCCGAGCTCATGACCGTAATGACCAGCGGCATGGCCCACGTTTCCGGCGGGATCATGGCCGCCTATATCGCCTTCGGCATCGAACCCAAACATCTCCTGAGCGCGGTCATTATGACTGCTCCCGGCACCATTCTGATTTCAAAGATGCTCGTGCCTGAGACGGAGGTTCCGAAGACCGCCGGTCGTGTCGTCATGAGCGAGGAGGAAGTGGGTGCGGAGAAAAGTGAAAACTTGCTGGGCGCGATTGCGCGCGGCACCACCGACGGTCTAGGCCTCGCGATCAATATCGCCGCCATGCTGATTGCATTCCTCGCGCTGATCGCCCTTGCCAACGGCCTCCTCGGTGGTATTCACAACCGGCTTGGAATAATGTGGTTTCCCTCCAGTCTGCAGCAAATCTTCGGCACATTGTTTGCTCCCATCGCATGGGTCATCGGAATCCCATGGCGTGACTGTCCCGCCATCGCCAATCTCCTCGGCACGCGCATGGTGTTGAACGAACTCGTAGCCTTCTCCATGCTCGGACCGCAGAGAGCCGTGCTCGACCCCCGCTCGTTTACGATCGCGACCTTCGCGCTCTGCGGTTTCGCGAATTTGAGCTCGATCGGAATTCAGTTGGGCGGTATCGGAGCGCTCGCTCCGAACAAGCGCAGCGAACTGGCCCGTCTCGGCATTCGCGCCATGCTGGCCGGAACCATGGCCAACCTGATGTCGGCTTCGATTGCCGGCATGCTTCTCTGACCGTGGCGATCAGGCGCGGGTTTGAGCTACCTCTTCGAGTATTGCGTCCGTCGTAACCAGCGTTGCTCCAAGGCTCTGCAATTCAGCAAGCGCTTTGTTCCCAACTTCCGGCGCCAAGGTTTCAATCGCATCGCGGACCACCGCCACCCGCCGCTTTCGCTCCAGCAACCCCTTGACCGCGCAACTAACGCAGTATTCCGTCACCACTCCAAACACAACAAATTCCGCAGTGTTCCCCAAACGCTCCACCAAAGCGTCCGCATGGTAAGTCTCAAAAATATCCAGCGTCTGCTTCTCCAGGATGATCTGCTGATACTTGAACAGACTTTCCGGCAACTTGGCGTTGACATCGTTTTCCACCCGAACGAAATGTTCCGCCAGCGCTTCCGGAACAAACTCCGCCCCAGCCGTGCCTTTCAGGCAGTGCGGCGGAAACTGCTTGAACTCAGGATCATTCGCCGGATGAAAGTCTCCATGCGAAACCAGGAAAACTTCGCCGCGCCGCGTCGCATCCGTCAGCTTGCGGATGTTGGGCAGAAGTTTCTCGGCTCCGGGAACGTAGAGCTTGCCGCCGGGCAGCATAAAATCAGCCTGCGCATCCACTTCCCAAAAGATGTAATCGCGAGATTGCATTCCACTCTCCGTCGTTTCAATGCTTGTAACACATTCCTTCCGCCGCTAGCGAAACTTAACGCAGCGTAGCTTTCTCTTCACTTGGATGCTAGTGGCCGCTGAGTTGGCAGCAATTCCGTGCGGTAATGTGGCCCGTAATTAAGGACCGGATGCATGCACCGGCACCCTGTGGCCGATACCGCTTCGTCCCCACAATTGATTTGCTCCACAACTCGCTGTGTGTAATCCTGTTTAACGCAACCAGATCCAACAACTCTGGGAGAATCCTGATGCGAACGAAATTTCTTCTTGCTCTGATTGTCTTTTCCTCGCTAACCCTCTGGGCCGCCGACAAAATCACGCCCCTCAACATCAAGGAAGGTCTCTGGGAAGTTACCGTGACTCATTCCATGACTGGAATGCCAGCCATGCCAGCCATCCCACCCGACGCTCTCGCCAACATGCCTCCGGAGCAGCGCGCCCGCATGGAAGCTGCGATGAAGCAGAGCGGCATGGGTGGGCCAGCCACCGACGTCCGCAAAGAATGCATCACCAAAGAGAAACTCGAAAAACACTCCGCGTTCAGTGACAACCGCAAGGACTGTACCCGCACCGTCGTGAATTCCACGAGCCGCAAGCTCGAAATCAAGTTGCGCTGTGAAGAAAAGCAGACGTCGATCGATAGCACGCTCGTGCTGGAAGCCGTGAGCTCCGATAACGTCAAGGGTACGATGCAGTCTGTCACCAACGCCAATGGTCGAACCATGAACATGAACTTCACCTTCAGCTCCAAATACCTCGGCCCAGACTGCGGAGACGTCAAGTAGCGGTCCCGACCATGCCTCGCTCACAGCCGGCGGGAGGCAGGGTCTCGCGATGAAAGCGATACCCGCCATCTTCTTCATCGTCCAATTTTCCCTGTCTGCTCCTGCGGTCGCGCAGTCAGGTCAGATCGCCCCTGGAAAACGCGCCCAGATCGAAACTGCAGCCACAAGATGCTCGGCGGCGGTTGGCTCTCCTCCTCCGATGACATGGCGCAATTCGAAGTAGCCTTGCTCAACGACCGCCTCGTCGCTCGCGCCAAGGCGCGATGTGATGTGGACTCCGCTGAAACCCACCGACGGCAGGGAAGATCGCTACGGCCTCAGTTGGGGCACCGGGAAAGATCTCGGCGTCTTAGACGTTGGCCACGCCGTTGGCCAGCCGGGAACCAGCGCTTCCTTCATGATCGTGCTCGAGCGTCGCGCGGGAGTCGTCGTCCCGATCAACCTCGACGGCGGCAATGCCCCCGACCTCGCAACCGAGTTGATGAAAATCGTGCTCGCATCGCCGCCGCCCGCAAAATAGATCGACGCGCCCATCCGCGTGACCAACCTTGCTGAGCCAATGCGCAAGGAAAAAGCCTCGCAGCAAAGAAAATGCGCGCAGCCAGCAGGCTGCGCGCAGGAAGAAAGCTTTGCGGGTTATCGACCGGCAGCCACAGCCATCACTTGTGGCTGTGTTTGTTCGGCTCGGCCCACATACATCTTGTACGACTGGTATACGGCGAACAGCACTGCCATCAGAGCTGCCAGCGTTGCCAGAGCGCTGATGGTGCTGAAGGCGGAGGCGATCGCAGTCAATCCCGCACCGATTACGTAGTTCGGGATCGACCACAGAAAGACCTTGTGCCAGAGGGCAAAAGGATTACCACCTTCTGTCAGACCGATGATGCTCGCTACCGGCGCCGTATTCGCCAGGAAGTAGGTGACGGCGGCCAGTACCAGAGACATCGTGTGGGCTGTCGCGTGGGCCGCGAAGATCTGGCTGTGGTAGGCCAGGTACGCGAGTCCAGCAGCATTCAGCAGTGTGCATGCGTTGAATACAAATTGGATAGGTTTCGTTTTATTCCCGCCGGAACTATAGGATTGCGCGATCGCTGCCGTTACTGCTACGAGCAGGCTCGCGAACAATCCCAGTTGCGTGACTCCCAAAAGAATGACGGGCAGGTTTCCCGACATCGAGCTCGACATCCCAGGCAACTTCACCTTGAAACGCGAACTGAGTGCGGCTGCGGCTAACAGGAGCAGCAACTGTGGCCAGGCTTGCGTTTGCCATCTGACGACGCCGAACGACAGAGCGCACAGACTCGCAACGGCCCCCATTCCGATCATGACTTTTGCTTGAATTGGCAGTGTATTTGTCATGGTGGTCTCCGAATATGGTTTCAGTCGGTGGTCTAGTCGTCTCCTGGGTCGCCATCGCTAAGTGCCGTGGTTGCGCTGGCAACGGAAGAAGTTGCACCCCAGACTACGCTGTAGCCAGAAACGGAGGTTGCCCCCCAGACGACGCTGGTGGCACCCCACACTACCGAATTGCTCGTGATCGCGTTAGAGCCCCAAACCACTGAATTCCCCCACACGACCGAAGTGGCACCCCAAACAACGCTGCTGCCGCTGAAAACTGAGTCGAGGGTAGTATTCGTGATAGTGACCGTGCCGTTCGAGTTAAGGACTGCGGTCGGGGAAAGCGCTACTCCCGTCGCGAGGTCCGTGCTGGCAAGAGCGGAGTCGATATTCAGATACCCCGCTCCATAGGTGAAGAGGTCGTACTCGTTGTTGTAAAGGTTTCCCCATTTGTCGTGTGACGACGTGTATTGGCCGACGCCCTTCCACGCTGTCTTCATCAAGCGCGCCTTCACTTGATCGGGGGTCAACGCGGGATTCTGCTGCAACATCAGCGCCGCCGCACCGCTTACCACGGGCGTCGCCATGCTGGTGCCGCTCAATTCATAGTACATGGCGGTTCCGCTGCTTGGGGCAACTTCATATTGCGGATAGGTTGTGTCGAGCGTGCTGCCCCCAACCCGCAAGGAGACCAGCCGGTTTCCCGGCGCGACCAGGTCCGGTTTCACGATGTGATCGAGCACGGTCGGACCTTTGGAACTGTAGCTGGCAATCTGGTCGTCGACCCGCGTCGCCGTCAGCTCAGTCATGGTCGCTCCCACCGTGATTACGGCGGGATCGTTGGCCGGAACGCCGATGGTGGCGAAGCCGTTCGCAACCCCCGAGCGCCCGCTATTGCCGGCGGCCACCACCACCACAATGCCGGCCTTCCAGGCGGCTTCCACTGCCTGGTCAACCGGATCGAGGGTGTAGCTCTCGAACACCGGGCGTCCCAGTGACATGCTGATGACGCGGATGTTGTAGGTGCTCTGCAACGCGATCGCCTGCTCAATGGCAGCGATCACTTGGCTGTCGGAGCCGGATCCGTTCTGATCTAGCACGCGCAGATTGATGAGGTTGACGTTGGGAGCCATGCCGGCATATGTCGCCGCATAGCCATTGGCTGTTCCCGAACTGGCGCCCGTGCCACCGATCAAGCCCGCCACGTGCGTTCCGTGTCCGTACTGGTCGGAAGTCGTGGTGTCGCCGGCCACAAAGCTCTGGCTGTAAACCACGCGGCTGACGCCGCTGGCATTGTTCAAATCGGGATGAGCTGCGATACCGCTGTCAATGACGGCCACGCCAACGCCAGTGCCATCCAGCGCATACTGCGACGCCGCAATATCGGCCTGGACGGCGGTGGCAAACTCCTCGGTCTGCGGATTCGCAGTCATTTTCTGGGTACGCTCTAGCGTGATGTAAGAAACGTTGGGATCGTTCGCCAATTCCGCCAGCATGCTGACGGGCACGCGCATGGTCACCGCACGGATGGTGTGGAACTTCGACTTAATCGTTGCGCCACGGTCCTGCATGCCCTTGAAATGCGCGCTAGTGGGCATCTGGCGATGTTGGACGATGACGGTCACCATGCCGTTCGCGCCAGTCGCCCGCTGCTGGAGATCCGCGGAAAACTTGGCTGTGCGCGCGTCGTTGTCCAGAACAGGCTTGGCGCCGGCGTAGGACGGCATTGCCGAAAGCAGCAGCAGTGCCACTCCGAGAACCCCGCCCCAAGCGGCACTGAACGCTGTGGAATTGAGCGGACGGCCTTCGCCTCCGTTTGTGATCTGCGATTTGTCGTTGTTGTTCATAAGTATTTTGCTGGCGGCGTTTTTGAGGGACGTGGCATACAACACGTCCTTCGTGCCTGGCCTTTAATGGGCAATCGCGAGGCCAATCGCAATATCGCTAAGCTTAGTATTTACAATGATTTGCGTGTGGACGGCGGCCGGGCGCGATGGGACAACTTGGCCCAACGCCCGGCCTCGATGCCGCTGCCCAGTCCGTAACTCATTTGAAACAAAGACCGGGCTGGCGGGGCGACCTGTCTTGGGACAAAGTGGCCCGATTCGGGAGCCCTGGCGGGCTCGCTCAGACTACCGCGTCAGCGACAACGACCCCGGTAGCCCGTAGGAATTGTCCATCCGGGAAGTAGTGCGGGTAGGTACGTAACGACGTTGGTTAGGGCTGCGCCGGGTCCGGGCCGGGAGCGAGCACGGGACGTAAAGGGGCACTCAATCCGCGCATCACGCGCTCGAACTGCGGGAGGTCGAGAGACTGGGGCCCGTCGGAAAGCGCGCGCTCCGGACAGGGATGCACCTCCACGATGATGCCGTCCGCTCCGACCGCAATCGCAGCGCGCGAAACCGCCCCGATCAGGCTCTGCTTGCCGGTGCCATGCGACGGATCGGCCACGACCGGCAGGTGCGAGAGTTCTTTGGCGAGGGCAACGGCGGAAAGGTCGAAGGTGTTGCGAGTGGCGGTTTCGAACGTCTTGATTCCGCGCTCGCAAAGGACAACCTGATCATTACCGCCGGACAGCAGGTATTCCGCCGCCAGCAGCCACTCCTTCACCGTGGCCGATGGTCCGCGCTTGAGAAGAATCGGCTTCTTGATGGTCGCAAGCCTTCGCAGCAAGGCGAAGTTCTGCATGTTGCGCGCGCCGACCTGAAGCATGTCAGCGTACTCACAGATCAAGTCCACGTCTTCCGTACTCATGACCTCGGTCACCACCGGGAGGCACGTGAGTTCACGAGCTTCGCGCAAAATCTTCAGCGCCTCAATTCCCAGGCCCTGGAACTCATACGGGGAAGTACGAGGTTTATAGGCTCCGCCGCGCAGCATGGTAGCACCCGCGCGCTTCACCCCGCGCGCCGTTTCCAGCAATTGCTCGCGCGACTCCACCGAGCAGGGACCGGCAATCACGACCACTTCGAGCCCTCCGATCTTCACACCCCGAACGTCGATCACCGACGGCTGCGGCCGCGTTTGACGACTGACGAGCTTAAAGGGCTGGGCGATCGCGACCACGTTGTCCACCCCGGGCGCAACCGAAAGCGCCTCGATTTCATGGCGGCGTCCACCGCTGCCAACTGCCGCAACGATGGTGCGCTCGGTCCCACGTGTGACGTGAGGCTGGAATCCAGCTTCGCGGATGCGTTGAATGATGTGGTCGATCTGTTGTTCGGTGGCGCTGTCGGACATGTTCACAATCATGGCGATGACCTTTCCCTTTGCCGCCAAAAAACAAAAGCCGCGATTCTATCGCGGCTTTGGCGGAATCTTTGAGCTGTTTCTATTTCCCCGGTGACTCGCTCCGATTCTGCACCTCCACCGCAAAGGGAAACCAATAGCGGCCAAACAGGCGAAAAGTGCTAAATCGTGTCATAGAGATGCTGAGCCGTAACGTTTGCAATCCCAATGTCTTCTAAAACTGGTGACCTGAGGTCACTGCGGCAGAGAACTGGCAACACTGGAGAACACGTTGTTGGCGTTGCCCCCGATCAGACGCACAGTGCCGATCACCAATATCAGGATGACAGCGAGCATAACGGCATATTCAGCGATATCCTGTCCTTGTTCGTCCGACCAAATGTTCTGGAAAAACTGACCCATACATCCTCCCGCCCCATAAAGATAAGTTTCCGGGCAAACTGCTGTGTAAGTTAATAATGCCGTCTCGGACGGCGATTGTCAATCGCAACCAGAGCTGGTTTTTCCACAGTCCGCTCTCAGGGGCTGAAGTCGGAAAGTGAGCCATGGGCAAAGGTTTAGGACCTGCCTAACCCACGGTGCCTACGTTGGCAGAACAAGAGCTACCGGTCTGCCGCGGGAAAACCTGACGATACCGTCGGGGCCGCCGTATCGCTCACAAGTTGACGAGCGGAAGAGGCGGCGTAATCGAGCACGTGTCCGGGCAGCACTCCGAGGTAAAGAGTAGCCAGCACGCAAACTGCAATGGCGAGCGCTGCCGTGGCGGGCACAGGAGTAACAGGGACCTCGCCCCGCGGCTCGCGCATGTACATCATGACAATAATACGCAGGTAATAATAGGCGGCCACGGCGCTATTCAGCACCAGAATGATCGCCAAGCCAACCAGATTCGACTTCAGCGCGGCACTCAGCACGTAGAACTTCGCGAAAAAGCCGCCCGTGATCGGAATACCGATCAAAGACATCAGGAAGAATGTGAAAGTCGCGGCCAGCACCGGGGACTTCCTACCGAGGCCCGCGTAGTCTTCGAGCGTGACGTACTTTTCGCCAACGCTCGCGAAGTGGCTGACCACGGCAAACGCTCCGACGTTCATCGCAGCATAGGCGGCCGTGTAGAACATTGCCGCGGACGTCCCCAGTTCCGGTTGTGCCGCAAACGCGACGAGCAGATATCCGGCGTGGGCGATCGAAGAATACGCGAGCAGGCGCTTGACATTGTCCTGCACTAAGGCTCCGACATTCCCCAGCGTCATGGATAGCGCGGCCGAGACCCAGAGCAGCCAGAAACGTCCGGGTGCGTTTGCTTCGAACATGACGCGCAACAAAATCGCGAATGCCGCCGCCTTGGGGCCGGTTGACATCAGGCCGACGATCGGAGCCGGGGCCCCTTCGTAGACGTCGGGAGTCCACACATGGAAAGGTGCAGAGGCGACCTTGAAGCCCAAGCCCACAAACATGAACGCCGTCGCAACATAGGCCAGAACCGGTACGTTGCCGGAATGCAGCGCCTGGTTGATCGCGTCAATGTTGGTGG
>Ga0209517_10001385_pt1 | contig 36964 bp, 34 predicted proteins | sample PeaSoiMetSII2010_FD_187695 | JGI IMG/M metagenome (GOLD analysis project Ga0209517, IMG submission 187695) | Peat soil microbial communities from Weissenstadt, Germany - SII-2010 (SPAdes) (version 2) | ecosystem: Environmental > Terrestrial > Soil > Wetlands > Peat | place: Germany... | reverse complement strand
ATCGGTGAATGCCATCGCGGGACCAAAGTAATCGCGGTGCTCCTTTTCATAGATCGAGAGCGCTGAAGCGCTGAGATCTCCGTCTTTCAATGCACTCGTCAATACGCGTGCCGCGAGCAGCGCGGATTCCATTGCCGGCGTGATGCCTTCGCCGGTCATCGGATCCACGAAACATCCGGCGTCGCCGATCAGCAAGCCGCGGTCGAAGAAGTTCGGGCCGGCAGATCCGTAGGTTTTCACGATTCCCCCGATGGCCGGTTTGTAGAGCTTGAGCTCGCGACACGCGGAATGGGAAGCTTTGAGCTTCTCGAAAAACTGGCGGAACAATTCGGGCACGGCGATCCCTTCGCGCTGGCAGGTTTCTTTCAGAATTCCGACGCCGATATTTGCCATGCCTCCGCTCATAGGAAACATCCAGCCGTATCCCGGGAAGAACTCTTTGTCGAAGAAAAAAGCAGCTTCTCCGAGAGAACCGGAGTAGCCGGTGACATAGGCACGCTGTGAAAGCGCAATGTGGCGTGGGTCATTGACCAGCAGGCCCGCAGTGCGCGCCACGACGGAATTGGTGCCGTCGGCTCCCACGATCGCTCGGGCGCGCCAGCTTTCAGTAGTTCCCTTGCGCTGAACCTCTACTGTTACACCGTCCCTGCCGGACGAGCCGTTCCATGTGAAGCCGGTGACGGACGACTCGTAGTGAACTTCTGCGCCATTTTTCGCGGCGATTTCAAGCAGGAGGGTATCGAGGACGTGGCGCGGCACGATGTACCCGTGGGGCAGCAACGTGCGATGCACGCCGTAGAACGGAATTTTGTTGGAGTATTCGCAACGGTCGTCCACCCACGTGGACGAATGGGTAATGGGGAGGGGCGATGTGGCTTCAAGAGCGCCGAGTGCGCCCATCTGGCCGAGAATGCGAAGGCCACGCGGCTCGACGAAATCGCCGCAGACTTTTTCGCGCGGGAATTTCGTTCGTTCGAACACGAGGACTTTCAAACCCTGGGCGGCCAGTTTCCATGCGAGGGTGCTGCCGGCCGGCCCTCCGCCCGCGACGATGACGTCGAATATCGCCGGCGCGGATCGGGTTCGCGTGCGTTGAGCAACGCGGCCGACCTTTGTCGATGCGGCTCGATTCTTTGATTCAGTGCGCTTTTTTGGTGGAGATGCGGATGCGGTCATATCAAGCCCTCGAGAGCAGTCGGGTATCGCGAATGAGCGCCAAAAGACGTTCGGGATTGCGGGCGTTCTTCTGCGCCTCATTCTCGGCTTCGGCGGCGAGCGCATCCAGATAATCTTCTGCCTCGGGTAGCGCCGCCACCAGTTTCGAAGTGAGTGCGGCGCGGTTAGACGGGCTGGAGTTGCGAAACATGAACGCAGCTTCAGGGTCGCGCATGGCAACGGCCACAGGCAGGGTAAGTATGGCGTCTTCGATGTCTCTCGCTGAGCCGCCGCCCAGAGCCGTGGTGCCGCGCACATCGGCTACATCGTCACAACCGTGATAGAGCATTCCCAGCAGCCGGCCGAATCTTCTGAGGCGGTCATCGCGCGTTCCTGCGCGAGCGCAAATCTCGAACATCGATCCCGTGTCTTCACCCGCGATCCCTCGCCAGTCCTCGGTGCCCAGCGGTTGCCGGCGCAGCCGCCATTGCAGGCACTCGGCAACGCCAAGCCTCTGCATCAACTCCGCGAGCAAATGGACCGAATACGGATCATCGGCAACCAGCCTTGAAGTCGTGGCCATTACGTATCCCGAGGCCATCAGGGCGGGCAGAAACCCAAAGCGGCAGTGCAGGGAAAGCAGGCCGCGACGATAGCGCGAACGGTCCAGAATGTCGTCGACAATCAGGCTGACGTTGTGCAGCAGTTCTACGCCGGCAACGCAGTGAAGCACATCCCGGGGCACCGGGTCGTCGCTCATGGCGCGCCAGCAGGCAAATGCCGTCACGGGGCGAAAGTATTTGGCCCGCCCCGAGAGCTGGCATTCGATCATGGGACGAACTTCAGGATCGGTCTGACTGACCCATGAGGCTAGAAAGGCGCGCAAGCGATCGAGATCGGGGACGAGCCCCAGCCGCTCCGGTAATTGCCAAACATGTTGTGTTTCTTCTTGCTCGGCGACCGCTGTGCCCATGAGTTCTTACTCCGAAGAATGACGCCGCCGGCTCTACGGGCGCGATGCGGATTTTGCTGTTGCCCTGCGACGAGGCCGCGAGGGTTTGGTTTTCTTACCGGAATCGGCAGCGACAACTGCGGTGATCCGTTGGCGGCCTTGAACCTGCTGCGCACCGGGAATGCGGCGGAGCACCAGCGGAACTGAGGCGCCAGGGATTCCCTTCACTCGAATTTCGCCGGTGTATTTCTCTCCCGTCACGAACTTCGCCGTGATGGGTGCGCCGATCCGCGCCACGACTTTTTGTCCGGGAGCCAGCACAATCTTCTTTTTGTCGAGTTGCAGCGTCGATTTCAGTTTTCGCCCGCTCGGCGTCAACAGCGGCGTGATTTCCACGCTGGCTGATATCTCGTGCGGCAGATGGTTCTCAAGCAGAAAGAGGGCCGTTGGCTTGCTGCCGGCTGCGCCTTCCAGAAGAATCGCCGATGGCGCTGGCTGCGGTTGCGGAGGCGGCGCGAGCTGTTTCTGCTGCGCGGTATTTCCGGCAGCAGCGACGGGTCGGTCTCCGCCTCCGGACAAGGTTGTGAAGGCTGCCCCGGCAACGGAATTGGCCACCTTGGTGGCGAGCGCGACACATCGCAGGTTGGCTTCAAGCGCCTGCCCCATCATCTTGCCAAGGGAAGACCCTTCCGTCATTGCCTGCTCCTGTCCTGCTGTGGAAGGCAAGGATGCGAACAATAGAAATGGTCGTACCAGTGGTGGAGATTCTCCGGCCCATCTTTCACAGAGACTTCCTCATCGGTGTCGGCCGAGATCGTTCCCAGCTTAACGATCCAGCGCTGGAAATGCAGGCGGCAACCTTGGATCCAGAGAAGAATCTCAGTTCCGGGATTCGCGGTCGTGCCGGCGGGGATCGTGTAAGTAATGGTGACCTCGGTGCGCGCCATCGCCGCGAGGCTCACCACCGTAGATATCAGGCTGAGACCGGCCATCGGTGTAGTCGTAAAGATCTTGATCGAACGCGTTGCCAGCGATTCGTTGGTGATCGTAAACGTCAGGCTGGCTTCGTCCGCGGCAACCCCGTAGCTTACGACCTGGCGCAGCATGCGCGGCATCCAGCAGGGAGGAGGAATGTGGCAGGGGCCGCAGTTACCGCCGGGGCTTGCGTTCGCCGCCCAGTTCACTGCGCCACCGAGAAATCCGGGGGTTCCCGAAGAAAGCAGGTTCAGTAAACTCGTGCTGACGTTCGCGCCGGCATCCAGCAGACACCCCGCAGCTTTAAACGCAGCGGTCACCGCAGTTTCAAGATTGTTGCCCATGATTCAAATCCTTCCGAAGGTTACGTCCCCTCAACTTGGATTCCCAAACCGGACTCACCGAGAAACCAGGCACCGTAGTAAGTGCGACACGGCTTCACGCGATCGCTGAAATGCAGCTCGATCAACAACTCCCGAAACTCGCCGGGCGCCAGGTCCCCGGCACCCTCGCGCACAGTGGCGCGGACAAGGCCGCCGTGTGATTCGGCAATTCCTTCTGCTGCGCGATCGAGCCTTCGCTGATCTGCCGGAGGCTGTTCAGTGAGTGCGTGGTAAATGGCCACATCTACGCCCCGCGGTTCGAGGAGGCAGAAGGTGGACCGGCGCTCAATGGGAACTTTCACGTTGCCCTGGTTGAGCGCACTCACCTTGATCTCGAGCCGCTCGTCGGGGTGCGCCGTGAGCGAGAGCCACGGGGGATAGAACCGCATCTGCGGGCGCGCCTGCACTTCAATCTTGATCGGCATCTCGGAGCCACCCAGTTCCAGCTTGCCGTCGTAATGTCCGGGACTGGTGGTCCTGGGAAGACGAAAACTAAGCAGCGTAACCGTGGGACTGGTCTCACGTATCGTTCTGATCCGCAACGGCAACGGAGCGGCACCCGGAAAGAAGGCGAGCCCGGACTTCGGCACCTGGCCAAACTCGACCGAGGTCGCCGTCAGGCGGATCGGCGCCCCGCGGAAGTGGAGCGGCTTAGGCAGCGGGCTCATGGCTTGGCTCTCTTTCGTGATCTGGCCGCAATCTTGGGTTCGGACTCCACGGGACTATTGGGCGGAGGAGAGGGCGGCGCAATGAATACCGCAGCCCCACACGGCTCGCAGAGATTAGGAACGTAGGGTTCCGTAATTACCTGCGCTTCACCGCAGAGGTGAATTGCCGCCAACTGGAATCCGAAAAGGGAGAATCCTGCGACAAAGTTCGCGGGAACGTGAGCACGAATCGACGGAATCTCAGTGATCTTAAGAGACAGAGTCAGCGGATTGATGGTGATGGGGTCGAGTCCAATCTGGATTTTCGGCAGGTTCGTGATATCCAGTTGGTAGGAACTGGGAATCCCGGCGAGCTCGACGGGACTGACCAGATCCAGAGACATATCGACCGTGTAGTTGGAGGGGATGCCGCCCACAGTGTGCCTCCTTGATCCTGTTCGGATTCATGCAATTTGCAACTGTGCGGATAGCCAACTTACTTGGTTGTTGAAAGATACCCTACTCTGACTCCCTCATGCAAGCACAAAACATTGGCCTGTCGCAGACAAAAGCCCGCACTACTACGCGTGACCGGGCTTGTGCCGGCGCGCCTGCGGACGGTCACTGGAAATCAAAAGAGCGAGGGACGGGTCGATCCTCCAAGCAGAGATGTGTTCACGTTGGCAATCGTGTGTGTGCCCTCGGGTCCACCCCACGCGAAGGCGAAAGACAGAGCTGGCAGGCCTCCAGCGCGCAGCGTAAGACCGACCGAGAAGCTGTGTGCAAGTTGATTGAAGTCGATGCCATTGCGAGCGAGCGCGACTTTGCCTTGATCGGCGGAGAAGGCGAAGCCGATAGGGCCCCAGATGGAGTGCTCGAAGGCTTCGCGCAGCAGCAGGGCGTTGGGAGCGCGAAAACGGTAGTCACTATAGCTGGAGAGCCAGGGGTTACCGTTGATGTCCGATCCGCCCAGGGTCGGCTGGAGGTAGAAGGGGACGACGCTGCCGGCCGAAGCGATGGACCGGTGATAAGCAGGCGCAGTTCGACAGAGCCTTCGCGGTTGCGCTGGATGGCGGAGCACTTGGTAGCGCCGAGGAAGGCGGCGCATTCGTCAGGACCATTGGTTGGATTGGGACCGTAGGAAGCGGCGTTGTGGTAAAGCGGGATGATGTGATCGAGGTCGAATGTGTAGCGGCGGAAGGGGTAGTGGCCGTCGGATGGGGCGATGTATTGCTGAAACTGCGCCAGGTAGTCGATCTGCAGGTGATCGTTGAAGAGCGTGGGCTCAATGCGTGCGCCTTCGCCGAGCTGCGCAAAGGGCGGCTGCGTTGCGAGGCCGGGGGCCATGGTTTCGGTGAAGACCGCTCGATGGATGGGCTGGATTCGGAGTGGTTTCCGCGCAGGTTGATAAAGCGCCCATTGATTTCGCCTAGGAGCGAAACATTCAGACTGTGCAGCACAGGCACTATTGCGTTGGCACCAGCGATCGTTTCCGTCATGCCGAAGACAGAGGCGTTGCTCTGGCATAAAACCGCCTATGTGCGCCTGTAATTTCTCCTGAGTAATTTAGACGATTCGACGTTCGGTACAGGACACCAAAGTAAAGCCGGAGACTCAAAGAATGAGGTCACATTATCTCGAAAGCGCCTGATACGTTCGACCCTCTCCCAGAGCGCGTGGGGTTGCACTACAAAGAGTCCCCGGGGGTTAGTGTCAGGGTCGTGTCAATCGATCATGGACTATGTGATAATTCGCTGACGGCCCTTCCAGGTTCTCCAAATAGCCAGCGGTTCGTTAGCCGATTCGAAGTTAGAAGTCTTGGGCCTGTTTGCCATTCTTGCCTTACTCCGAGAGGTCCGATGAGCAACATTAACGGCAAGGTTTACGCTCTTAACGCCATCACGCCGATGAAGCCCTGGAAGACGTTGATTCTGCGCGCGGCATTCTTTGTGCTGGGACACGTCAAGCCATTACAGAACGACCTCATCAACCTTTCCTTCATTGAGTTTGCCCGGTGGGTGATCATTCCCCGTCGTGCATTTCCCTGCCTAGGAAAAGGACAGTTGCCGGAAGAGCTGAAGTACGACTATCTGCTATTCTTCAGCAACTTCAACGGCACATGGAACCAGTACATCGACGCCTTCTCCGCCGTGCTCAGCCGCGGACTCAATTTGATCTGGCGATGGAGTGAGAAGTTTCCCGGAGCGGTCCCGGTGACCCTATTCAAGGAATACATTGCGCGCGTCCAGTTCGACACGGATTATTACTACACCGCGTATCCTCACGCCACCGCCAACGATCTGAAGTCGGCGCATATTGTGCAGAGTTCTTTTGACAACCTTAGTGCCATTGCTACTCAATCTTCCCCTGAGCAGTTCGCCGCCGCCTATCTCCAGTTTGTGCTGCAAGTTCAGGCCCATCTCGGCGAAACCGGCGAAGCCCCGGCGGTCGGGTAAGGATTTTATGCCCAATCAAAACGGCAGCGTATACGGACTGACGATTCTCTCGCCGATCATCGATGATGGTCGCGCGACGCCCTCGCACGATCTACAGATTCGTGCGTACCTAGCCCAACTTTCCACCCGCGAGGGCAGTCCGTTTGCGGTAGCTCCGGGCACACATCTCGCACGATTGGTGGTGATGGATGATGTCATTTACGTGGGCATGCCGTCGTGCGAAGAGCATCTCAAGTCAAAATATCTTGTCTTTGAGTCAAACTGCGACGGCGACCTCGACACCTATCTCGCAGGCTTGGCGGATAGCATTCCCAAGCACCTGGATGCTATCTGGAGCCATTGCGTCGGCTACCCGACGCGGGGCGCAGCCGACCGCGACGCCTTCATTGCTTACATGAAATCTTGTCAGCTTGAATCCACCTTTTTCTTCGCTGCGGTTAACGACAAGTCAGTGCCGGCCACGCTGCGAGCGCTGCAGACTCAAACCGCTGTGGCTGACTTCATTACTGCTCACCAGGGAGCGGACCAGGTGACTCTGCAGCGCCACTTCATCGACTTCGCAGCGCAGCTCAAAACTCTGCCCACGCCGCCGGCTGGATCGATGGGGCCTCATCGGACTATCAAGACAGGTGGTCACAATGAGTAAACTCAACGCCACCGACATTCAAGGATTCGTTCTGCGCGGATATAACCTGCCGGTGGCACGCTATCTCTTCCTGCGACTGGAAGACGCGAAGAGGGCGCGAAACCTCGTTCGCCTCCTGCTCAATCAGATCACCACTGGCCAGCGCTGGGGTGGGGGCAAGCCGCAGAGGACCCTCAACATCGGTTTTACGTTCCATGGTCTCCAGCGTCTTGAACTCCCGCTGGCGACGCTGATTACGTTCCCTGTTGAATTTCAACAAGGCATGCGGCAGCGCGCCGAGCTTCTAGGCGACACCGGCGTCAACGCGCCCGACAACTGGGATTCGGTCTGGCGCGAAGAGCATGTCGACGTATGGTTGGGTATCAATGGCCAGACTGTCGAGGAACTCGAAGCCTGCCAGGCGTCTGTTCAATCAGTCCTCGATGAGACCGGCGGAGCAGGTTTGCTGGGCATGCAATATGCCGCAGCCGAGGTCGTCAACGGCAAGCCTACGACGAGTGAGCATTTTGGCTTCACTGACGGCTTCGGCAATCCTGAGTACCTCGGCGTCGAGCGAAGCTCGCAGCCGGGACAGGGAAAGCTTCTCGATGACGGGAAGACATGGGCTCCCCTTGCTACCGGCGAACTCCTGCTCGGCTACGCGGACGAAGCGGGCGAACTCCCCGTCGCGCCCGTGCCCCACCTGCTCGCGGCCAACGGGACTTTCATGGTTTACCGCAAGCTTCATCAGAACCTGGCCACATTCCGGTCGTGGCTCGATCATCAATCAAAACTCTATGGCGGCGGCAAGGAGAAGCTTGCCGCAAAACTCATCGGGCGCTGGCGTGATGGAACGCCGATCGAACTTTCTCCTGAAAAGCCAGACCCGACTATCACACAGGATCCCAACCAAAGCACAAACTTCACCTATGGCGCCGATGCGGCTGGCACTCGCTGTCCTCTGGGCGCGCACATTCGTCGCGTTCATCCGCGAGATGCGTTTGGTTTCAATGGGCGGCTCATTAATCGGCGCCGCATTACGCGTCGCGGCCTGCCTTATGGGCACTTCGCCAGCAAAGATCAGCCGGTCGCAGATGCAGACGATCGCGGCGTGATCTTCATGGCACTGAACGCTAGCCTTTCCCGGCAGTTCGAGTTCGTACAGCAACAGTGGGTCCAGTACGGCAACGACTCGCATTTAGGCAACGACAAAGACGGCCTGATGGGCAACCACGGAGGTCATGGACGTTTCGTTATCCAGGGCGATGCTACGCCGACAAACCCGCCCTTTGTCTGCAGTCACCTGCCGGATTTCGTTGAACTCCGTGGCGGTGACTATTTTTTCCTGCCGAGCATCACCGCTCTCGGCATGATCGCTCTCGGGCTGGTTGATCCTCGCTAAAGCTCCCTATGGCCAACGATACGCAACAATCCGGTCCCCGCATAAAACGAGCTTGGACTGTCATCCTGGCGTGGATAGGCGGCATCTCAGCGGTGCTGGCTTTCATCGGAGCCGTGACAGGATTCTTCGGCAACATTCAGGCTCACTTCCACCACAACACTCAGCTTGACTCGCAAATGGCTGTTGCCCAGTCGCAGGCGCGCCAGGGGGATTATCAGGCATCGGTGCAGAGCTACGCCGACATCTTGAAAACCGAGCCCCTCTACCGGCCGGCGCTCGACCAGCAGCTGCAGTCCACGATGCTGTGGGTAGAGGACTACCACGTCTACCTGAAGCCGGAAGAGGATCCTGGTGCAGCCGTCGCCTCGCAGTTGGATCAGATCATCGCAATTCTCGACGCCGCGCTCGCCCGCACAAATGGTTCTGCGGCCGCTGATGTGCAGGCTCACCTGGGTTGGGCACACTGGCTGAACGAGCACGTTGCGAGGCGGGAGTTCCCGCCCAACGCGGCTGCGGAACGGAACTTCCGCGCAGCCCTGGCGACTGATCCCTCAAACGTCTACGCGAATGCAATGCTCGGAAACTGGATAACACAAAACGGAGGAAGTCTGACCGAAGCGGTCCAACACTTTAACAGCGCCGTCGCAAGCGGGAAAGAGCGCTCATTCGTCAGAACATTGCAACTGGATGGTCTTAAGAATCGAAACGAATCGGGCGCCAGAGCGGCCCTGATGCAAGCCGTGAATGACATGCGCAAGAACAGCGAGCCTCTAAACGCGGAAGCCAAGCACAGGATCCTGGGCTTTTGCTGCGATCCCGGCGTGACCGATCACGCAGAACTCACCGAATCGCTCTCTGCGGTTTCCGCCGACGACACTTGGCAGACCTACCTGTGGCTTGACGACCAGCAGAACTCGGGGGAGGATGCGAAGTACCAACACCTGATTCACGACTTCATCGAGGCCAACATCGCAGAGATATCCGGAGACAAGCAGAAGTCGTTAAGCGAGTATCGGGCTTTGCACGACGAGCTAAAGAATCAAGGAAGCACCTTGGCGGATTCGGTGGACCAGGCAATAGCGAGACTATCGCAACGCTAGTGAGGTGAGCATTGCGACGACACGGAGGGGAATCATGGGCAAGAAGATCATCCTATGCGCTGATGGCACGTGGAATACGCCGCACGGCCCGGCTGCACAACCCGACGACACCAACGTGCGCAAGTTTTACGGACTGGTCCTAGATGATCCATCCCAGTTGAAATACTACGATAGCGGCGTGGGCACGGATGGCACCCCCTTTGAGCATTTCTTTGGCGGAAGCATGGGTGCCGGGTTGTTCCAAAAGATCAAGGATGGCTATGAGTTTCTTTCCTACGTGTGGGACCCAAGCGATGAAATTTATATTTTCGGCTTTAGTCGAGGTGCCTATACGGCCCGAAGTCTGGGCGGAATGATCGCAACTTTCGGCGTGCCTAATAAGAATTTAGATAACCAGACGGTGAAGCGCATCTTCGATGCCTATCGGATTACCGATCACACGCAGCGTTTGGCGGCTAAGAACAGCCTGAATGCTGATTACGGTCTGGCTGATGTCACAATCCGGATGGTCGGAGTGTGGGACACTGTCGGTGCGCTTGGCATACCTGGACATCTCTTCGGCGAGTTCGATCAGGAGAAATACGGGTTTCTCGACACAACGCTGAATCCGTGTATTGACAAGGCGTTTCACGCCATCGCCATCGACGAGCGACGAGCTTCCTTTCTCCCCACGCTCTGGTCGAATCCGGACGGAACGCCACGCGCCAACGACGACAAGGTTCAGCAGGTGTGGTTCCCAGGAGTGCACTGCGATGTAGGAGGTAGCTACGCCGAGACCCAGCTCTCCAACATCACCCTGCGATGGATGATCGACAATGCCAAGGCGCAGGGCCTGCTCTTCGACGACGCGGCGGTCGACTGCTGCTTCGGCCCCAAGCCGTTCGATCCCGGAGGCCCCGCTCATGACGAATGGAAGATTATTCCGTGGGGTCTGCCTAAACATAGAACAGTCCCGGCAAACGCCGTTCTTTCTAACACCGTCAAGGTCCGCATGGATAGAGATCCCACATATAGGCCCGAAAACCTGCTAAACAAATCGACGGATAGTTATGCTATTGTGACCGTCATACCAGAGTCGGACCTCTAGCGAGCTACGTGATGACCCCCGAGACATCGCACAACGCTCGAAAACAGAATCACTTTGCTAAAAAAGGAGAATTCACATGCCCGCAGCCAAAGTTTCAGGAGCCCGCAGGATCCAACGGTACGGTTGGATCCCAGATATACCCGACCAGCGAGACTTGCTCTACACTGCGCCAACTCCATTTCAGCGCGGGATCCCAACCAAGGCGGATCTCTCGAAAAAATGCGCTCCCGTGTACGATCAGGGACAACTTGGGAGTTGCACTGCAAATGCCATCGCTGCGGCAATTGAATTCGCTCAGAAGAAGAAATTTATGCCGTCCAGGCTGTTCATTTACTACAACGAGCGCGCGATGGAGGGTACGGTTAACAGCGATTCTGGCGCGCAGATTCGCGATGGCATTAAGAGCGTGGCTACACAGGGAGCGCCGCCGGAGAGGTTGTGGCCTTACGACATTGAGAAATTTCGCGACACTCCTTCCTTGGCCGCGCAGGCTGCCGCCAAATCCGACCTGGTGGTCCTCTACCAGCGATTGATTCAGGATCTGAATACGATGAAAGGATGTCTTGCATCGGGATATCCGTTCGTTTTCGGCTTTACTGTGTATCAGTCCTTTGAGAGCGCGACGGTGGCGAAGACGGGCGTACTGCAGATGCCGGCGTTGAAGGAGAAGACCGTAGGGGGGCACGCGGTTATGGCCGTGGGCTATGACGATACCAAGCAGACATTTCTGGTTCGAAACTCGTGGGGACCGAAATGGGGCAAGAAGGGCTATTTTACGATTCCCTACGCTTATCTCACGTCAAATCGGCTCGCTTCAGACTTCTGGACCATTCGCGGCGTGGATGAAGGCGCGACTGCCGCTAGGCCAAAAATGGGGAAATGAAAACGTGAGCAGCGCGGCCTCAAGCCAGTCTCATGGGTAACTCAAATCGCTGTCAGACGGCACTAGCTGGGAAACAGAGAGAGCGCTTTGCTGATGACCGAACTAACGGTTGCGGCAGTGTTGATGTTCTTAGTGATAGTAGATATCTGCGCCTGGATAGTCTGGAGGGAGGCATTAACAGCGGCGATTTTGGGCTTGAGCTGGATAAAAACGTCGGTGTTGCTCGCAAGATCCTGCTCGTCAAGAGTGGTAATGATCTCGCCGATGGCTTCCTGTGCTCCATAAACTAGATCCTTGCTGTTGATGTCGGAGGCTTCCCAGTAGGCTCTTCCGAGGGCGTCGTAGACTGCCTGGTAGGTTGCAGCGGCGTCAGGATTCTGCAAAATGGACGGGGGAGTGGTGCTCATGCGCTTTCTCCAGTCAGCGAACAGATTGAGAATCTATTGATGGCGCTCAGGCGCACATCAAAAAACGTTAGGCAGCGATTTGTAATAGACATTCAGGTCGTGACCGGCGGCCGCGAGTTCGGCAATCTTTTGCGAAATCGATTCCGGGTTGTTTCCTTGTGCAGCAGTGGCGAGTGCCTGGTGAGTCATGGCGAGTGCGTGGAGAGCTGCCTGAAGCCTGGCGAGCAGTTCGTCATTAGCTTTCTGCTGGTCAGCAAGCTCGATGAGCGTGCGGATCTCCAGGCGGTGTTCATAGGGGCTCACGGACGTTCCTTCATTGCGAATGGAGTGGTCCAGCTGTGTGATCTGCATCTGATAGTCCACATCGGCCTGACGGCGAAGGATCACGACATCGCTATTGAGAACTTCACAAAGGGTTTGGATGCTCGGATTCATGTCTTGCGTAACCTTGGGAAGTGAGCTCTTGACTTTACGCGAGATTAGATACTCACCTAAGGCAAGGACAGCGGTGCTTACCTGGTTGGCCTGAGTTGTACTCATCACGGGAATATTCGGTATCGCGGTACTGAAATCGGTGGCGACGGTCTGGTTCAGCCCTTGAAGATTGGTCCCGACACTTTCTGCGGCATTTTCGAGATCGGGAGAGGGCTTGCCGGAAGTAAGGTCGACGAGAGTGTCGGCATAGGCCTTCACACCCTCGAGAACCTTGATCCGTGCATCTAGTTGCGCTGGGGTGAGCAGCGGCGTCAGGTCCTTATAGGGGCTCCATGAAGGGTCCTTGTCGTAGGCGTAAACGCTTGCGGAAGCCTGCTCCTGAAGGCGCAGCCGCATGGCGGCGTTGTAGGCATCCTCCGAGCCGTCGATGACGGTTGCAGTAGCTTGTGAAAAGGCTGTGGCATGCTTTTCCAGCGGGGACAAGCACCCTGTGGTGAGAAGGCTGAATGCCAGAGTAACCGCCCCCGACAAAATGGCCGAACATAATTGCGGAATCCAGCTTTCAAAGGCCGGCGCGCAAATGTGAAGGGGCGACTGCTTCCTTTGCATGACCAAATCGAACACCGAGTTGTGGCGGTTGTCAATCCAAAAGTTGACAGCCCAACACAAAAGTTTGATCGAGGATGTAGGAACGCAATCCGTGATAGCATGCTGACGGAAAAGCGTCATAGACGAAGGGTGCCAAATGTCGAAACGAATTGTGTTTTGTGCGGATGGGACGTGGCAGGCCCCGGTGAACGGGACCAACGTCTACCGACTCTACAAAGCATTGACTGTAAGTTCCGACCAGGTGACGTTTTACGACGACGGAGTTGGTGCGGACGCCACCGGACTGAATCGCGTGCTGCAGGGCGCATTCGGTGCTGGGCTGCTTCAGAAGATCCAGGATGGCTACACCAAGATCGCCCATGTGTATGAGCCTGGCGACGAGATATTTCTCATCGGGTTCAGTCGCGGAGCGTATACGGTCCGGAGCCTCGCAGGAATGATCGCGAATTGCGGGATGCCGACGGGCAGTTTCAGCGACGATTGCGTGGCTCAGGCATTTGCAGCCTATCGTGATCCGGTGAATCGGGCCTCGATTCTTGCCAGGCTAACAACATGCGGGCTGGGACCGGCGACAATTCAAATGGTCGGGGTGTGGGATACAGTGGGGTCGCTGGGCATTCCGGCAATCTTCGGTGGAGTGGACGAGAGCAAGTTCGGGTTTCTCGATACGAGCCTGCATCCGGACATCAAGAATGCTTACCAATGCCTGGCACTGGATGAAAAGCGGGCACAGTTTCCGGCGACGCTGTGGACTTCAACTCCGGCGCCTGGGCAGACGCTTGAACAAATCTGGTGTTCAGGTTGCCACGGCGATGTGGGAGGCGGAACAGCGCAAGCGGGAGGGGTGGATGCGGGAACCAGGCTTTGCGACATCACGATGGGATGGATGGTGTCCAAAGCGCTGGCTCTCGGGTTGACTATGGATCCGGCGACCGCCGCGCAGTTTGAAACGCTTCCAGCGGAATATGCGCTCGACGCAATTCGGGAGTCGTGGACTCCAGCAGACGGACCGCAACATTTGCGCCCGGTCGCTCCCGATGCCGAGATATCGAACGGCGTCGCTGTTCGCTTGAAGTACGCACTAACGTATGTGCCGGGATCTCTAACCGTTAGTGATGGCGCGCTCGCAGATAGTTATAAGTTGGTCACGATCGTCGACGAAAACGCTTTCTAGGCGGATTATTCCCGCTTGTCAGGTCCGGTGGAAGCAATGGAAGCAGATAACCGTCTCCGCTGTTCTGGAGTGTCCGTTTTTTCAGATACTTCTTGGGAGAGGACATTGAGGACATGAATAGGACTCGCATTCCGGGGCTCGTTGATATTGTCACGTCCGACGATGCAATAGAAATTGAGGCATTTGCTCAAGACCCGAACCTCGATCGAGCCTTCGAAGATCGCTCCATCCTTACAAATGGACAGATTCTCCAGCGTGTTCTGGGAATTCTTCAAGTCGACGGGAAACCACTTCCAACCGTTGCGGCTAAATGCGCACCCGGCCGTGCCGAAGCACAGGGCGCGCTTTGGAATCGCTTGAACGATTTGGCGCCCTCTTATGCGAGCGGCCCGGATGAACTTGAGAGCCTCGCAGCCTTTGTCCGCGGCGTTGGGCCGGATGATTCCTGCGGCATTCCCGTTCAGCAGGTGGTAGGACGCTTGTTTGCTCCGGACTTCCAGGCGACGAAGGCCAGTTGGAATGCTGCCTTGTTACTCGATAGAGCAGTGCATAGCTTGAATCCCGCTCTCAATGTATGGTTAGATCTGACCGATCAGATCGATCAGGCAAAACACCTCCTCTCCGACATGGTTAGGGGCGATATGGCTGCGGTGCACGCCATCGGATTCGCACTCCACAACATCGTAAGCGGCGTAAATCTCATGCGGCAGCTCTACAGCGATCCGGCCAGCCGAGCTGCGCTGTCCCCCGAGACGGCAGGCAGCCGATGTCTCTTCGCGCCCGTCAATATTCTCAGGCAACCGACAGCGCCGGATAGTTCGACGACAGGCGACCTTGAGACTGGAACTCTCCTGATTCTTAGTCTCCAGGCCGCTAATGCGAATGCGCCTGACGCGAAGTTAGCGTTTCTGCGAGATACCTGGAGCAGGTGTCCGGCAGAGCAATGGGTTCCAGCACTGCTTCAAGGCATATGGCGCCGGGCTTGCGCCCCGCAGACGCAAAGGGAAGGGAACGCCATTCCGAATAGCATCCCGGATTGAATGGCCCGTTAGGTTGCCAGCGAGGTTCCTGCGCCGACTGAGAAGCAAAACGGCCGGGGAATCATGTCGCAGCGCGTGTCGCCGCTCATTATCTTCGCAAAAATCTCTTGACAATTTCTATCCTGCTTGTCAGATTCTTTAGCAGCAGAATCACATGGGACTGGACAGCCGGATCTTCCCCCGGATAGTTCGTCGCCCGGCTCTTCAGTATCTCCCACGTCTCGGCTAGAAGTAGTCGTGGGAATACTTTCCTCGTTCTTGCGTGAAATCGACGCGCAACCGCACAAGTAAGTTCCTGCTGCGCGGTTTTTTGCCTTCGGCCTTGAGAGTGCTGTTCTGTGCCTGAAGCCAGACCCGGATTATTCGACGCTGCCGCTGCCTCTTCCCAAGTCAAAGCGGCCAGGAAAGGAATCATCGGGAGACACAGGTATTCCACTCCGAAGATTGAGTCTCGCCTGTTGGCCGTGCCTGATGGCTTTCGCGTAGTTTGGAAAATCAACATGAATTCAATGCGCCCCACAATCTCCATCGCAGCTCTCGCTGAGAATGCAGTCGTTCCACTCTTGAATTTTGCGAAGTGAAGGTGGCGTGACGCTGCCCGCATCAAGTTCGGAGGATCTATGAGGCTTTTCCGTTTAGTCCCATTCCTGCTGGCCGCAACCTGCATGCTTTCTGCGCAAACTTCTCCCGCACGAGACCAAGCATCGTCGTCCGAGCCTACGGATAAAGGTGAGGAAGCAAAAGCATTGCTAGCTTGCGCCCAGATGGTCAACGACCAACTCAAAGACATCAAGATTCCAAACGTGCGCGGTCAGCGGTTCCAGGGGAAGGTTTCAGAAGCAACTGCACTTTGCCGGGGTGGCGATCGGACTCTTCAATTCCGCGCGACTCCATGGGTGGATTGGACAAACTACTGGGGCACGGGGGATATGTCTTCGCTGCCAACCGGCTTTATCTCTGCCAAGCTCCCCGCACAACGCGGCGTTACCGGCGCGTTGCTCGATCTCGAATTGCAACGGGTCGAGTTAATCAAGTTTAATCTGTTTGAAAACTCCGGTACGTATGCGGACTTTGTGCAGGGCCGAAATGGAGTGAGCGGAAGCGCGCTCAAGGTCTGGCCACAAATGAGGCTGCAGTCTACAAACCCGTCGTTCAAGGATGTGGGCGGCGATGGGCCGCAAGTCTGCAAGGGCGATCTTATACGCTGGCGCACTTTGACAGGCATTTGCAATGACATCCTGAATCCAGCCATGGGTTCCACCGGCATGTTATTCGCGCGAAATGTAGAGTTCGAGACTTCATTTCCCGACCTTGGGCTGAACGAACTAACTCGCAATCGCCACGGAAACCGGTTGTCGCTTCTGGAGCCCGACCCTCAGGTAATCAGCCGCCGGCTCCTCACGCGAATCCAATCGAATCCTGAAAAATGCATGGAAGGATACGGCTTGCCGGGCTACTCCAAGGATGCCAACTGCGATTACGCGAAGGCGCCTTTCTTCAATGTGCTCGCGGCGTTCTGGATCCAGTTCATGACCCACGACTGGTTCTCACACCTCGAAGAAGGACACAATCAACCCGAATATATGAACGTGGGCTGCGCGACAAAGCTGGTGAATAACATCGAGCAGCCGCTTACTCCCGAGGAGATTGAAAAACTGGGCTGCCGTCCCGACGATCAAATAGACAGGGGGTATGTTGCGGAGGATTCAGCTCCGGGCACGTTTACTTCGGGCGGGCAGACCTATCTTGATCGCGCTCCGAAGACAATGGCCAATACCAACACCGCCTGGTGGGATGCCTCGCAGCTTTACGGATTTGACGATACGTCCCGCCGGCGGGTGAAGCGCGATCCAGCCGATCCAGCAAAGCTGCTGCTGGTTCCTGTGGACGGACAGACTGGACCCGGATATCTGCCGATATTCGCCCCGAGCGATCCTATCAATCCCGAATGGGCTGGACAAGAGGCCGCCGGCTTTCCGGACAATTGGACAGTTGGCCTAAGTTTCCTGCATAACCTCTTCGCTCGCGAGCACAATTCCTTTGTTGCCGAGTTTCGTCGTGTCACCGCACAGACGCCCAACGCGGATTGCGGCCTCCGCGATCCGGCCAAGCCGAAGCAGGTGATTCGATATCGCGATGTAACCCCGGACGAGCTGTTTGAAATTGCGCGGTTGGTTGTTGCCGCGGAAATTGCGAAGATCCACACTACCGAATGGACCCCACAACTGCTCTACGACGAGCCGCTGTACCTGGGAATGAACGGGAACTGGAATGGTCTTGTTGGTGACCGAGGTGGATTGCTGTCGAAAGCATTGAGCAACATCGTGGTAAACAACTTCGGAAAGTCGAAGGACGCTGCAAAAGCGACCGAGTGGTATTCCGTCTTTGCTTCAGGTCCGGGAATCTTCGGCCTTGGCAGCAACGTGCAAGGCTACGACATCACGAATCCCAAATACACCAATGGCGGGGTGAATCATTTCGGCTCGCCGTTCAACTTCCCTGAGGAATTTGTCTCGGTGTACCGTCTGCATCCTCTCGTTCCCGACCTGCTGGAGTATCGCGATCTGAAAGCCGACCCGAACAAGATTGTCGAACGAATCCCCGTAGTGGATACCTTTCAGGGCAAGGCCACCGATTTTACGCACTCCATGGGGCTGGCAAATTGGGGGCTGACACTAGGCCGGCAGAGGCTGGGACTGCTCACGCTGCATAATTCGCCTCTATTTCTCCAAAACCTGAAGATGAGCAGGCTAGACAGCAAGACGCAGCAGATCGATGTGGTTGCGCTCGATATCATTCGCGACCGGGAGCACGGTGTGCCTCGCTTCAATGAGTTCCGGCGGCAATACGGACTGCGCCAGCTGACTAGCTTCGACGATTTCATGGATCCAGGTGTCGCTTCCGGCTCACCTGAAAAAGCAGAGCAGCAGGCGACGGTGCAGACATTGCGGGAAGTCTATGGCCAGCATGTTTGCGATGCATCGAAGATCATTACCGACGCCCAGGTTAACGAGGATGGTTCGCTGATCAACGACTGCCTCGGACACCCGGATGGAACCCTTGTCGATAACGTTGAGGATGTCGACACCGCAGTGGGTTACCTGGCAGAGTTCCGGCACCCGCATGGTTTCGCCATCTCCGAAACACAGTTCGTCGTCTTTATTCTCAATGCATCACGCAGGCTTTTCAGCGACCGGTTCTTCACATCGTCCTTCCGTCCGGAGTTTTATACAAAGCTCGGGATCGACTGGGTAAACAACAACGGCCCTGGCCCGGCCGTTATGGAAGTGGGAGCCCCAAACGGTCATATACAGCCTGTATCGCCGATGAAGCGCGTGCTGATGCGCAACATCCCCGAGTTGGATCAGGAGCTGCAGAACGTGGTGAACGCCTTTGACCCGTGGGCCAGGGATCGAGGCAGCTATTACAGCCTGGCATGGAAGCCGCGCCCAGGAGCGGAGTCCGATGATTCATTTGCGAACCAATAGTTGGCGCTCCGGGCGTGCAGGAGAGTCTCAGTCAACTCTCATGATGTTTCGGGCGCTTCTCTGACGTGCCGCCGCAACGGCGGCTTTTCAGGCGAGCCAAGTCACTATGGAGGAAAGATGGCAGCGAATACAGTAACGAACTGGTTTGGCAATATCGTCTCGCATCCCAGCGTGATTGTGGAGGCAAACTCGGTTGACGACATCGTCGCGGTCTTAAAGGACCCGGTGAAATACCCTTCGCCGGTCCGCGCTGTCGGATCTAATCATTCGACCGCTCCCTGCGGGGTTGCGGATGGCGGCACCTTGATCCAGATGAAAATGAACCAGATTCTGAGTATTACCCCAACCAGTCTCACCGTTCAAGCGGATGCGGTACATATCGATATGGCAAAGGCGCTTCAAGCAAAGAACATGCAGTTTTATGTGAACACTGAGATCGGCAGCCTCTCTGCCGGAAGCGCTGCGTGTGCGGGGACAAAAGATGCCTCCTTCCCTGGCGAGTACGGACAGGTTGGCTCGTACATCACAGGCGTCAAAATGGTGCTCCCAAGCGGTGATCTCCTTGAGATCACCGAAGAGACGGAGCCAGATCTTATGCAGAAGATCAGGTCCAGCTACGGCCTATTTGGAATCATCTACGAAGTTACATATTCCATTCGTCCGTTAACTCCGATGCATGTTCACCACACGACCTACAGCCTACAGGACTTCATCTCTGCGCTACCCGACTTGAAAGCCCTGAATTACTCGATCATGTATTACATGTTTCCGTTTGAGAACAAGATCACGGTGGAGTTTCGCAAATACAATCCTGGCGCGACTGGAGACCCAAATTACGCTGCCTGGGCATTGAGAAATCACATCTGGGGCACGTCGGGACCTAAGTTCGGGCATGATATCGAACAGAACGTTTCCATTCCGTCTATCCGTTATGGAATCATCGATGCTTTCAATGCGGGGTGGCGTCTGCAGTTGGAAACCATTGTTTCAAGCGACTATACTCTGCCGCCGGACCAGATCATCCGATATCCGCCAGTCTCCAACGACAGTCGATACACCTTCAGTCTCTTTGCATTTCCCGAGGATCAGTTTCCAGCCGCGGTCACAAGCTTCTTTAAATTCTGCAACGATTACTACTCGCAGAACGGATACCGTTCCAATCTTCTGTATGTCGGCTATCGCATCGCCCTGGACCAGAAGGCACTTCTCTCCTACTCCTATGACGGGACAGTGATGACGATCGATCCGGTCTCAACTGCGAATCCTGGATGGGAAGACTTCCTCTCAGCGTACAACCAGTTCTGCGTCAACCTCAACGGGAAACCGTTGTTGAATCAGACTCCAGGTCTGACGCCTGCAATTCTGCAAGGAGCTTATGGAAACAGGTTGGAGGTTCTTGCGGAAACACGTAAGCAATACGATTCGCAGAACCGATTGCTGAACGTCTACTTCCGCCAACTACTTTCGTAACCATACGATACTTTTTCCCGGGTTCCGCAGCTATGCTGCGAGATCGTGCCGCACACGACAAGACGCTTGAGAACTTCTCAAGCTCAATTCTTCCATTAATACACCCCGCTGTTTCGGGCAGCTTCCGAGGGTGCGAGCGCGAAATGCGGCATCTTTGAATGGCTCGCCGGCGAGGCTAGATTCCAGAGACCAAATCTTCCCTTTTCACTGCAAAGCATCGGTGGAATTCTCACAGTGGATGACGATGGACGGATTCTGCTGACAACTCCAGTGGGGTTGCGGATTGGGGACTCGAAGAGATGGCGGATGGTTGACCGGTCGGTTGGGCTTCGTGAGACACTTGGCGTCGCTTGCCATGCCGGCGTCAATCGCGACAATGACAGCGAGCCGGGAAATCCTCCAATGCTCCGCAAACACCTGGGCGACAACGCGATCGATTCCGTATACGGGCTCCGACTCAAATTGAACCGGATAGATGAGCATTCTGAGAACTGCAGCTCCCTGCCGGTCGAAGTCACGTTCTTCACTCATGGCAAATCACTCAGCAGAAGCCGATCACATAACCGGAATCCGAGCAGACCCATCGTCGTGATCGTTCCCAAATGCGGAATACGCGATATCTCACGCATGGCGCATTCAGACGGCAAGGATAGCGCGGCCCAGAGCGCCGGTCGTGGCGTCTTGCGCTGTGATCGCAGCATCGCGAGTGAGCCCCGTTAGATCGCGCAAGTGGTTGGCGAAGTCCCAGGCAAGGTTGCGCGCGCTGCAAATGTCCCAGAAGGCGAGCAGCCGGCCGATCTTGCCCGTATCTTCCGCAAGCACGCCGAGCGTATCCGTAGCGAGCATGTTCAGCGCCGAGGGCATCACCGTTTTCAGCAGTGCATTCACTGATTGGTAATCGGCGGACTCTGCGCTGCCCGCTACTGGAATCACATTCAACCTGGCATCGGTGGCCAGCAGCGCGAGCGCGAGGTCGTGGTTGATGTGAGCGTTCATTCCCGCAAGCGCAAACTGGATGCGATCAATGCCCGCGCTATAGCGGGCCTCAAATAGGGCGTTCCATGCCGAGGGCACAGAGCCTCGGCTCAGATAGCCGGCGACAGCACCGAAATAGAAGCCAGCAAAGACAACATCGAGATAGTCGAGCCAAACCGGGCTCTGCCACGCGCCGCCGGGTGGGCACAGATCGACCTGCTGCGTCACCATCAGGTAAAGCCGGTTGAACCACTTCAGGCCATCGGTCACCGGCAAGAGTGCATCGATAGCCTGCATGCGCGCGATCACGTCCGGAATCGTCGCCAGGGATGGCCCGCTGACAAGGCTGTAAAGCGGCTCGTCCACCGGGGATGGGGTCGCCGTTTGCATGCGCGATCTCCTCAAGCAATTCGCCGCAGTATAAGCCATCCGGTTGGATTTGAGCAGTAGGGCCCGCAAAGTCGCAACGAGAACACCACAATTGGCGCATTTTTCTGCGACAAATTGGCGCATCTATGGGGAATTGTGCGTTTGCGCCACGAAAAAGCATGCCTACACCTGATCTGCAGGCCCATACTTTGTGGCAGCAACAAGAAGTGCAAACGGATTTACCGGGAAGAGTCGGGGTCTGCGATTGAAACGCAACGAAGCGGGTACACTCAGGTTTTGCGTTTTAGACTATTTAAGCGGTCTCTTGGCTAGGAGCTTTGTTTCTCCGAAGGATCAGGCAAGACATACCGGAGGTCTGCGTTGCGCTCCATCTTCATCAACTATCGAAGGAACGATTCGGAAGGCGAGGCAGGTCGCCTCTTCGACGATCTGGCGTCGCGCTTCGGCGATGAGTCAGTGTTTATGGACGTGGCAGCGATTGAACCGGGGCGTGACTTCAGAAAGGCTATCGACCAGAGCGTAGCGAACTGCAGCGCTCTTCTGGCGATCATCGGCCTGGAGTGGCTGGAGGCAAAGGATGCATCGGGAGGACGCCGCCTGGGCGACCCCAACGATTTTGTCCGAATCGAGCTGGCTTCGGCTCTCAGGCGCGATATACCAGTGGTGCCTGTGCTCGTCCGCGGAGCCAAGATGCCGCGCGTTGATCAACTGCCCGACGACCTCAAGGAACTTGCTTACAGGAATGCCGTCGAATTGACCCATGCAAGGTGGAAGTCTGATGTCCAGGTGCTGGTCCGGGCGCTTCAGCCGTTTATCGACCCGTCTCACGCGGAGGGTGCAGATAGACAGAAGGAGCCCGGTGAGACTAGAACTGGAGGCCCGGCGGCACAGGTCTCAGGTGAGGCGACCAATGGCGCGGCAGTTGCCTCAACGATTGACGCGCAAACGATGGCACGCGTCGCGGAGGAATTGGCCGTGTTCATCGGACCGATTGCGGAGGTTGTCGTGAAGCGGGCAGCGAAAAGGTGCACTTCAGCAAAAGATCTCTGCGCGATGGTAGCGCAAGAGATCGAATTCGAGTTGGACCGAGCGAAGTTCTTGAGGTCATGCCAGAACTAGCTGAATTGCATTTGCCAATGGCCGCAAGAAGTCCCGCCTTTACTCCTCTTCAAACATCTTGAGTGCCTTGGCCAGACTAACCTGCATTCGGTTGAAGGATGACGCTACATTTGCTATCTCGTCTTTTCCTTGAATCTGGACTGGAGGCACATTTTTCTCGCCACGACTGATGCGGTCGGCGGTATCGGAGACAATCCGCAGCGGACGAATGACTAACCAGTAAACTGCTGCATCCAACGCCACAATCGCCGCAATCATCGTCAACAGAAGGAAAAACAGCAGCCGACGATACGCGCGATCCGCATTGGCCACGGGCACTGACAGCGGCACAGAGACAATCTGTGCTCCGATAATCTCGTTTTCCTTCCACCCAAAACCGTTGGCCGAGCCATACACGGCAATCAGCGCCTTGGGTGCCGCCGCGGGCGTGCCGTGGCACTCGAGGCACTCTTTGGTTGCCTTGATGGGGGTGGCAAGATACAACGCTGGGACCATTGCTGTAGGTCGCTCGCCGGTCTTTTCAGGTTCATCGCGGTGGTCGCGTAGCCAATCGATAATTTCGACTTCCCAACCCGTAGCGCGATCCTCGGGATCGGTAGGATTCAGCGCGGATTCTTTGTATGTGTAGTCGGGGTAGTCTTTGCGCAGCTTGGCGAAGGTCGTTGTCGCCGCATAGGCAGGAATTGTCTCGGGGAGGAATCTAAGGTGGTGGCGCGGGTTCTGCTGGAGCAAAGGCGAAACCTCGTCTGCAGTGTAGTCGCGCACCGACCGAGCGCTCGTCATCATCAGCCGCTCCTGCGCCTGTACTTCTTCCTTTGCGCTGCCGATGAGATAGGAGTGAGCTAGCTGAGAAATCAACACTCCGCCGGCCGCAAAGACTAAGAGAAGAATCAGATTGAACTTGGCCAGAAGTTTCACTTTGCCTTCTTCCATCCCTATTCGGACATACTCAACTCGCCCGATCAATAGTCGCCCGTCCGGGAACTGACGCAGGCGCAGAGTTTGTTGCAGGGCTTATGCCCCCATGGACTACCTCTCGCCCCGTATGGTCAGGAGGCGACAGGTGGGGTCAGGTTCCCCTGGTTTTTTGACGACTGTTGCTGCACCGATGCCCACTGCGCGTGTTCCTGTGAGACGGTTGATTCGACGCGCTCGGCGAGCAGAGCACGAGGGTTTACTGCCGTCGCGTATGGGCCGGCTTTGGCGAGGTAGACATATTTCTCGTGTTTTAGAGCTTCACAGGTGGAGCGGTAATTGGTCCAGTTTTGCTGATACTGGTTGAGATGAAGCATGCCCTCCAGGAATGTAATAAGTACGCCAAGCGCTCCGATAACTAATTTGTCGTGTGGGTAGTTTTGCCCGGCCAGAAAGGGGATTGCCGCGGCAGCGAGTATTTCGACGATTTTGATTCGTTTGAAGATGCGTTGTGAAGAGCGGCTTTTGCGGTCGTACCAGGCGATCTGCTCTTCGAGGCGGCCGTAAATCGGGTCAGCTTTAGAGTTGGGAGCTTGGACCTCCGGTTGAGCTGAGTTCTGTTCAGGCATTGGAAAGTACCCTCAAAAAACCAGTACGAGATTAATCTGTCAACCCTGGCGGGGTCTCCGAGACTCAGCGCCCTTAGGGTCAACTGGTTCAAACTCGTATCGTTGTAAAGCTCTGGATCGAATGCAATTACTTGCGATAGTAGCACAACGCTTAGCTATTTACTCCAGACAATTCCGAACCACGTACCAGACGACGTTTTCAGAGACTCCTTTGTCCCATGCGGTTCCGTGCCAGCTGCGGCAACAGCTTTAGGAAGGCCAAGGGTCACACGTTTCCGGCCCTAGAGCTTGTCCAAACTCGCATGGCAGAAGTGAATGAAAAGGCCGAGTTGCCGGACTCCCTTTTCTTTCTTGATTCCGAGGCAGCGAAAATCGAAGCAGCGATGGGGAAACCCACCGGAAAACGACCCCCAATAAGCAGTGTTTCTAGATAGCCTCGACATACGCTTGAAAGCGAGCGGGAAACTGTAATGCATCCGCATTCGCCTCTTGGCTCGGCCTGTGTCCGGAAAAGAAGATCAGCGGCGGAAAAGTGCTCTTCACAAAGAGCAGACGAGTCCGAAGCCGCGTCGCCATCGCACTCCGTCTTGCGGCACGTTCTTTACATCATGCCAAAGACTACATGGGAGAGTTCTTCCGCAGGATCTGCCGCAAGCTCGGAAAACCTCAAGCTATTACAGCTACAGCTCACAAGCTTGCCCGAATCGTCTACCACCTGCTCAGCACCCGAGAGGCATATGACGAATCCGTGTTCGACAAATGCGAAGAGGAGGCGTTCAAGCGTGCCGAGATGCGCCTTCGCAGGCAGGCCGCACACCTTGGATTTCGAATCATTACGGCAAAGGAAGGTTGATTGTTCCTTGGGAGTCGGCCAGTATCCTGGAATCTGGTCACCGAGCCAATGCTGGAGAACGGGGCGGCCACCAGCAATCCATCGGTATGAGCGGCGGTCTCCTCATCGGAATTCCGTGAACATTACTGAGCCTCGGCCAATCGTCGCCTGACGTCAACAGCCCAAAGCACGTTTCCAGGCAGGATTTCCTTGGGAACGAGCATCCATGTTCACCGAAAATCCCTCCCGGTCCCTTCGGCGTTGCTGGTACCGAACCAGAAAGTGTTTACTTCTATATAACTGACGAGTGGACGACAAACCGGCCGCAGCTGGGTCAATGAGTGTCGCGCCCTATTAAGGTAAGCTCTACCTAAGCACACTGTCGTCTGTCTTAAGGAGCACTGCTAGCGTTGAAAGACAACGGAGTAACGATTGTCTATCCCTACTGTTTGGGCTGCGAACAATCGAATCGTGGCTTGTTACTGATGAGACGACGCGCGGTTTTTCTAGACCTGAATGGCACATTGGTATTGCCCATAAAGCCGCGCAGTTTGAGTGAACTACCTTCGGCTTCATGCTGGGTGAAGCTCTCGGCGGCAAGGGCCGCATCAGAAAATATCTGGAACAGGCCAATGACGATCTTCGTGAACAACTCCAGCAGGGCCAGCCCGGCGAATCAAACCTGAGCGAAAAACTCGACCGCCAAAGCAAAATCCTCAACGAGATCCACCGCTACCTTATCCCTGTGACAAAAAGCCCCGAAACACCCACCTCGTAAATCCCACAAAACACACGGCCGGAATGACACAATCCGGCCGTGTCAAAAGGTGTGGCTTCTGGTACACCGAACAATGTCACCGTGACGAGGAGTGCTCTGAAATGCTTGCCGGGCGAAGTTTCAGTGCAAGTTAGGATATGTCCGGTAGGCCACAAGCGTCGTGCTGAGCGGAGTGCCTTTCACTTGCGATGTTTTCAGCAGTACGTCGAAATACGGGAGCTTGGTTACGTGGAGCATCCTCTGGAAGTTGGATAACTGGTCTTCCGATAAGAGAAAGTCGCCGGCCGCTTCTGTGGCTTCAGAACCTGTGCCCTCAAGGAGCAGCACACTGCCATTGTGATCAGGATTGGGCAGGTAAGCCACGGTGCAATATCCCACAGAGCCGGTCGGAATGTAGCTGCTCTGTTCGCCGGCGGCAGGTGCGCGGTTGGTTATAAAAGTAGGGGTGCCGTTATTGAGGGTCGCATTGAATGTCAACCGGCTCTCGAATAGTTCATCCCAGGGATTGGCGATCGGACTGCCAATCAGAATCACATTGTCCTGTTTGAGAAGGGTAGGCATGAATTCGCGCGCGTAATACAAATGGATATGCTGGCCGAGCGGGTCGAGCGCCAGGATACGCCGGGCCAACCTGAAGTCGCTCGAACTTTCCAAGTTCTTGGCGGCGATAAGGTTCAGCGCAGAACGCATGTCGGGGTTCAGATCTTGCTGAGTCTGAAGCTGGCCGATGTAGCTGCGGCTGAGATAATCCTGGAACGAGAATGACTTCTTGCTGATGATCTGGACCAGCGAGAAGGACGAATCGGCCATGACGACATCAGTGTCCGGACGAGCACCCAGGATATCGGACCAAAATGCCGAGACCGAAGGTTCGTAGTGCCAGGGGTAAAACGAACGTTGCATTGCGGACATCGACTGTTGCATGGAGTGATTCTGGATCCACAAGGCTGCGCAGGCGATGGCGAGCACGGCCAACCCGGCGAGCATCCAGCGGCGCTGGGCGGAAGCGGACGCAGGAGGGTGAACAACTACATCGCGAATGGCTTCCTGCTGGGGTGCGAAAATCCTCCGTTCGAACGAGAGCGTATATCTGCCCTTCGGTATGTCGACCAGAATGGAATCGCGGACGCCGGCTGAGTTGTAATACTCGATCAACTTGGTGCGCAGGCGCCCCACCTGCATCCTGACGCTCGAATCCGACTGTGGGTCAAAGTCGGCGGGACGCCCAAGCACTTCGGTGCCGATTTGATACTCCTTCAGATGGTCCGCCGGCGAGTTCAAAGTATGGTGCGCAAGGTACTGAAGCAACTTGCAGAGGGCCTCGGAGCCTTGCAGCATCGGGCTCCTGAGCAGTCGGTCAACTTGACCGAGACAATCCGCGCGATTGGGGTCGCTTGAGTCGTCGGAACGGGCATGTGACATTTCGGTGACAGTGGCCCTATGTCCAAAAGAAATAAACCCTTTAAAATAGGCGGCCCAACTGGAGACTGTATTAGACGTTTTGGAGACTTCCACCTTCTCCGAATCCTCCAATACCCTCACAGCGTTACCTCCATGGTGCCCAAAATTCTCGCACATTCGAACAGAGCATGGCAATTGGTGATGCGACCCAACAGAGACGGCGATCCGGTTTGGGGGTGATTTAGGACCATTGCTTCGCGATAGGAAGTTCAAGAAATGGGCTGGCAAAAAAGCGGGCAGGCATCCAGATCTCGTGAAATCGGTTTCATCCCTCCGCGCCACGGTTTTTGAGCCGCGACCGACCGGGTCAGCACAGATTGCCGCCACCCGGAGACTTTAACAGCGCATAACGGACGACCAAGCTCGATCTTGTTCAGCTAGCAACACGCAATACAACCATCGTTTCAAGGAGGCCGCAATCAGATGAAGAACTTAGCCAGTTTTCTGACGCACACGCTCCGCAATTGGAATATGCCCATTCTCGCTATCGCCGCCGCAATTGGTTTGGCGATCAGCTGCTCAAGCGTTCTTGCTCAAAGCGGTGCAGGCTCGATTCAGGGCACGATCACCGATTCCACCGGCGCCGTCATTCCCGGCGCCTCTGTCCACGCGGTCAATCAGGCTACTTCCGTTGCAGCCGACACAAAATCGAATAGCGTCGGGTTCTACCAGGTGCCAGGCCTGTTCACCGGGACATATGCGGTTACGATCACCGCGCCCGGAATGAAGACCTACATACAAACGATCGAGCTGCTCGTTGACCAGAACGCGGTGATCAACGCCTCGTTAACCGCGGGCGCCGTCACGCAACAGGTCGAGGTTTCCGCGAACGCCATTCAGCTTACAACGACCGACAACGGTACAATCGGGGCGACTCTCGAAAACGCCAGAATCAACCAGCTTCCCCTGGATCAGCGCCTGTTGTTGACGTTGGCCCAGGAAACCACGCCCGGCCTGGAAGCCGACGGAAGCAACCCTGGTGCGCGCGCCAACGGCTTGGAAGATCAGGGTATGGAATATGTTCAGGACGGAGCAACCCTGACCAACCGCAACTTCGGCGGCGAGCGGAATTCGCCCCAGGGCCAGTTGCCCGATCCCGATTCGGTGCAGGAAATGAAGATGGACATCTCGAACAGCACCGCGGAGTTTGCCAGTCCGGCCACCGGCATCATCACCACTAAGTCGGGGACGAATAGCATCCACGGCACACTGTTCGAAACGGCGCGCAACGCCGGATTCGGACTGGCCAAGGGGAGAGGGTTTGTCACCACGCCAACAGCCGACGCCGATCCTCCGCTGGTGCGCAACGAATTTGGTTTTTCCGCCGGCGGACCCATCGTACTGCCGCACATTTATCACGGCAAAGACAAGTCCTTCTGGTTCGGATCGTACGAAAGGTATTCCCTCAGGAGCTGGACTCCATTGCTGGTGTCTGTTCCCACACAGGCCATGAAAGGCGGCGTTTTCAGCGGCCTGAAGAATGGCTCTGGCGTATTGCAGCAACTCTATGACCCCTTGACGACGTACAACTCAGGCGCTGCGAACTGCGCGGGAACCGATGTCACCGGCTCAACTCCAAATGGGGTCCCTAACGCATATTGCCGTACGCAGTTTGCTTACAACGGCGTGGCAAATACCATCAATCCCGCCCGCCTGTCGCCGTTCTCCAAGATCATCTACGATATTCTTCCCGCACCGACGACGGCTGACAACCCGCTCGTGACTTCCAACTTCCAGTTGCACAACCTCAACAACTTCACCGTGCCCACCGTGGCCTTCCGTCTCGATCACAACTTCAATGAAAAGAACCATGCGTTCTTGCGCTATGGCGACGATCTCATGGATTGGGTAGCGCTGCGCAATATCCCGAATGCGCCGTTGACCGTGGCGGCAGACGGCATCCCTGCAGGCGCCAGCGGCGGCACGCAATGGCTGGTCGACACCTTCACCGGGGCTCTCGGGTTCACACACATCTTCTCTCCGAACTTTTTCTCCGAGACGGTCGTGAGCCAGGAGTGGTTCGGCCAGTACGACGTCGCAACCGGCGACCCAAGTATCAATTACGAGCAAAAGTTCGGAACGCCGAATAATTTCGGCGAGACCGGGTTCCCGCAGGTTTCGGGAAACATTCTCACGTTGACCGGCACGCAGTGGAATTACAAAGGCGTGCAGATTCTCTCGACCATCGACGAAAATCTGACCAGGACAATGGGCCGGCACGAACTTCACTTCGGCGGACGCTACCGGCACGAGCGGTTCGGCTATCTGCCCGACCGAAACTCAGACCAGATCGGTTTCAGCAGTTTGGCGACGGGCCTCTATGATCCGAAGACCACCACGAACTGGGGCGCTAACGCGAATACAGGTTACGGAGAAGGCGACTTCTACCTGGGAGCAGCCAACAACTACTCGGTGCAACTCAATCCGGCATACCAGCACTACCGCGACATGGAGTTCGATGCATACTTCCAGGACAACTACCATCTGACCCGGAACCTGACCTTGAACCTCGGCCTGCGTTACGAGGCGCATCCGGCAGCTTACACCAGCAACAATCTGATGGAGGCCTTCGACCTGAAGAACAAGAAAATGGTCTTGGCGCAGCCTCTCTCGTGGTACATCTCGAATGGCTACACAACGCAGACGATCGTGAACAACCTTACCAACCTTGGCATGGTTTTTGAGACACCGCAAGAGGCCGGCATCCCCAGCACCATGCTCAGAAACAATAACTTCACGTTTGGCCCTCGCGTCGGCGCGGCCTACGCGCTCTTCGGCGGAAGATCCGGCACAGTGCTGAGGGGAGCGTATGGACGTTACATCTCCCCGGTTCCCGTACGCAACTCTCTCAGGCTTCCGTCAGCCAACGCACCATTTGCCACCAGCTACTCGCAGAACTACAACACAGGCTCCCAGGCGCCCGACGGCCTGAATAACTATCTGATCCGCGCATCGAACCCGGTGATCGCCGGCGTAAACAGCACCAATGTCGTGAGCAGCAATACGGTCACTTCCATTCCCCCGGGCGTGACCGAGGTGACGATGAACCCGGACTATGCTCCGAACTTCGTAACCGAAGTGAACGCCACGCTCGAGCAGACGCTTAAATGGAACTCCGCGCTCAGGGTGAGCTGGGTTTGGACGCACGCGACCAACCTGGACCAGTACTACTACTACAACAACCATCCTTCCAACTATGTGTGGGACACGGTCACCGGCACCACCCCTCCGGGCGGCACGTACTCCAACACAGCCACGGGGCCGTACGACCAGACGCTGTACGGTGGCAGCCAAGCCCTCGATCAGACCAGCGGCTGGTCGAACGACAACGCGCTGCAGGCGTCATATCAGCGGTTGTTTCACGGCGGGTTCGCCTACCAGATCAACTATGTATGGTCCAAGCCGTTCCGAATCGGAGGCAATTGGTCCCGGGACGGCAAGCTCTATCCCTACGCCAACTTCGCTCCGGGATTCGGACCGGGTCAACCCGCAAACATTGCTCCCTACGCGATGACTCGAGCACTGAATCGCTACGAGAACTACATGGTCGACACCGGGATTCCCAAGCACCACATCCAGTTCAACGGTATTTACGATCTGCCCTTCGGGCGTGGAAAGAGATTCCTTGGAAACTCCAACCGCCTCATGAACCAAGTGGTCGGCGGATTCCAGCTTGCCGGCAGCGGGCAGGTGATTTCGCAGGACTTTACCGTCGGAAGCGGCAACTGGGGACCGACGAATCCCATTCACGTCTATAAGCACGGAGCGCCGATCACCGATTGCCGCAGCGGCGTCTGCCGCCAATCGTTCCTATGGTTCAATGGCTACATTGCTCCGACGGTGAACGCGAATACTGGTTGCACAAAGAATTGCATCAGCGGGCTTCCCAGCAACTATGTGCCCTATCAGACCCCAATCAACAACGACCCCCTGGGTTCCAACTACGGAAATAACAATGTGACTGTCAACCTGAACGGCGGAAAGACGACCTCAACCGCCTACAGTCCCGGACCCAGTACGAATCCTTTTTCGAAGACCGTTCTCAACGGCCCGATGAACTATATTGCAGCCGCATCTCTCTTCAAGGTCTTTCCGATTACAGAGAGAGTGAATCTGCGATTCAACTGGGACGTGTTCAATGTGCTCAACGATCAAGGCTATCTAAATCCCAACACCACCGACGGCACAGAGAGCTTGCAATCCCCGTACTGGCAGTTGAGCCCCAATGGCGGTGGCCTCGGCCCGCGCGTGATGCAACTCACGCTGCGGCTGAGCTACTAGATTCTCCACAACTCCGGCAGCACGCCACAAGGATTCATGGCGGCGCGCTTCCGGAGTTTTTTACGGGCCGTCGCAGCTTTCATCGCTTCACAAATACATCAAGCCTCAGGATGCCGGAATTCTCGGAAGGAATAGGAATACTTCATGCTAAGAAGAGATTTTCTATCGGCTTCATCGCTGGCAATGGCTGTGTCCGCCACAGGCGTGGGATCGGCCGCCCCCATCATGGCAGCGAAAAGCGTTCTGGATTACGGCGCAAAACCGGATGGCAAGACCATCAACACGCAGGCCATCCAGCGCGCCATTGACGACGTGTTCCAGGCGGGCGGAGGACTGGTATATGCGCCGCCGGGAACCTTTCTCATCGGTGGAATCGAGTTGAAGAGCCGGGTAACGCTCTACCTTGAGGCAGGCTGCGTACTGCTTGGCAGCAAGTCGATCGATGACTACGTATTTCACCCGGGCCCGTCGCGGGATGCCGACGCCAATGGTCATCACGTGATCTTCGCGCAGAATGCCGAGGACGTGGCTCTATGCGGCCTTGGCACCATCGACGGTCAGGGCGAGGCGTATTGGGAACCGCGGCCCAACCGCCGTCCGGTTCCTCCGGAAGATGCCTGGAAGGAGGGGGCGACCGGCCACTACCAGCTCAAGGACCACAATAACCGGCCGTCGCCGATGGTCGAGTTTGCGCAGTGTCGCAACGTCCGCATAAGCGGTGTGACGTTGAAGAATTCTGCGGGCTGGACCCTGCGTCCGATTGCCTGCGAAACGGTCGTGATCGACGGCATCCGCATTCGCAATCCCAACTACGGCGTTAATACCGACGGCATAGACATTACGGCCTCGCGCAATGTCTTCGTATCTAACTGCGACATTGCCACCGGCGACGACGCCATCTGCCTGAAGAGCGAGAACCCCTACGGCGATCTGCTCCCCACAAAGAACATTACGATTACGAACTGCGTTATTACTACTTCGTGCAATTCCTTCAAGCTGGGCACCGCGTCCCATGGCGCTTTTGAGAACATCGTATTTAGCAACTCGGTTCTTTACGCAGATGCAGGCAGTCCACTGTACACTCGTTCCAGCGGCGGCATCTGCATAGAAATGGTTGACGGAGGCAACATCGACGGCGTGATGGTATCGAACATCCGCATGCAAAATGTGCGTGCGCCGATCTTTGTAAGGCTAGGCGACCGGAACAAGAAGGATGGTACATTCCTGCGCAATGTTCTGATCGAGGGAGTCGACGCGGCCGGCGCAATTGTTTCCAGCTCCATTACCGGCGTGCCCGGACTTCGCCCAACCGACATTACAGTATGTAACTCCCGCATTCGTACCGTCGAGCAGGGTCAAGCCGCATGGATGAATCGCGATATTCCCGAGGAGGCCGATAAGTACCCCGAGGCGCGCATGATGGGCCGCCTTCCCTCGTTCGGCTTTTTCGTCCGTCACGCGGATCGAGTGCGCCTGCGCAATGTTCAATGCCTCACAGATCAGCCGGATGAGCGGCCAGCGATCGTCTGCGACGATGCGGATGATGTGATTCTCGACAGCCTGGATCTGTCCGCACCGGTCGGGGGGGCGCCTTTGATCGACCTGAGAAATACTCGCCGGGCATTCCTGACCGGAATGCGGTCGCCTGCGGGCAGCCGGGTGTTCGCGCAAGTTAGTGGCGCGGGTTCATCCGCCATCTCTCTCTCGGGTAACTCGCTGGATTCGAGCCAACAGGCTACAAGTTATGCCGACGGCGCCACGGAGGGCTCGACGAAGATTACTTAAGCTTGATGAACGCTTGTTGACAGGGACCGAGTGGCAATGCCGCTGGATTTCGATCCTGCCAGTTACTCCATTTCGGCTCGGCCTTCAACCGATGTCGACCCCTATCTGGTGGCTTTAGGAGTTCAGCCCTCATGTAGTCTGCGCTACGCGTTTTTCTGCATGATTCTCCGTGTCAAAAGGTGTGGGTTCTGGCACAGCCTTCCAGGAAAGTTCAGACCTAACTGAGACTCAAGGTCCGGTTCGGCCCCTATCCCGGAAACGATCCTGCCGCTGCCAATGCTAAATCTGGACCGACGACGGAAGAAGACCTACACGAAACTATGCCGCCAGTTTTCTCAAAGTCGTTGACACGTCCAGTTCCAACAAAGGCGTACCATCAGCAGCGTCGCGTGCGGCGCTACGCGCAGCAGGTCGGGTATCAACTTGCGGCAGATCGCGGTGTTTGCCTCGGCCAGATCGAGGCGCGTCTGCCCCGGTTTCTGCTTTGCGCCTGCGGTCACCACGATTACGTCGGAGCGCTCGAGCACGTTCAGGTCATCCGAACCGTCTACCTTCGCCATCGGCACAAACATCAGCCCATGGTTCAGATCCAGTACCTCGGCCTCCACTTTTGTTTTTGCAACGTCAAACAGGCTAATGTGCTTGCCCACTCCGCGCACCATGCAAGCGTAGGCGATCGTCGCCCCTACGCTGCCGGGGCCCACAATCCCAATCTTTCCCGGCAGAATGCTCATCGGTTCCCGACCTCACTTTGAAAATGACTTATCCCGACTAACCGTAAAGTGCTTCAGAAATCCGCAAAGCTCGATTGAACAGTACGTTGTTTTCCAGATGAACTTCCAGACGGAGTTCGCGGTCGAGGTCCGTCAGTTTCTCGCACAGCTGCTGGTAGGTGTCGCAGTCAGTGGCTGTCGTGTTGTGACCTGCCGTTAGCACCTCGATCGTGGAGAGCATATGGCCGATCTCATCATGTTCCTGCACCATCCGTGCTACGGCACTGCGGACGCTATCTGGACGCGGGGTGCCAAAGCCCTCACCTACATAGGCCAGCTCAATTTCACGAATCGTGGGAAAGAGAGTATGCTCCTCTTCCAAGAGATGCGTTGTAATTCCATGAACAAGAGTCTCGGCAAGGCGAACGACCTCAATTGCGTTGGGTTGTTCATGTTGACAGCACGAGCCGACGGAGCTTGCCAGATCCTGAATGCGAGGTAGACTGTCATGAATCAGAGTCTTCCTGATTCGAAGCAGGTGCCCTATCAGTGCTTCCAGGATTGAGTCTGCCCATGGGGCGCTTTCCGCGGGGTTCGTCTCAATTGTACGATTCAATTCACTGAGAACACCCTCAACCGGCAACCCCAGGTATCGACATGTTTCTTCGAGTGTCTGCTCTCCATGACAACAATATTCGACCCCAAGTTGCTCGAGCACTTCAATTGTCGACGGTTGGCGCACCGCTATTTCACCGACGGTCTGTTTGGCGTTGATCATATTTGTCACCCCTGCTCAGACTAGGTTCGCGACAAGGCTGTCGCAGGGACTTTAGTCACACGCTGGCAGCGTTCTCAAAAGAACATTGAGCCCTGACTGAATCCAGCTCGACGATGTCGTTAGATACCACAGCGAACCCTATAGGCGTACGTGAAGGAGAGATTTATGGACTATATATTCCTTGCAAATCTGCACCAGGATTTCGTAATACCTGAAGACGGAATCCTGAGCCGCATCCTGCACAAGGACGAAAAAGTCAACATCACGCTGTTTGGCTTCTCGTCCGGTCAGGAACTCTCCGCCCACTCAGCCCCGACGCCTGCCATCCTCTATTTTCTGGATGGAGAAGCTGAAGTCCAGTTGGGAGAGGATAAGGTCAGCGCTCAAACAGGGTCCTTTGTCTACATGCCCCCGATGCTCACTCACGGCATTTTGGCGAAATCTCCAGTCAGAATGCTACTCATTCAGATAAGAGCTGGGATGAGCTGAGCCTTAAGGTCCCTCCAATCGGCACCATACGAACTTGGTGATGCAACAGACCAGATCAAGCTTGCTCAGAAACATGCACATCCATTTCTCATAGCTTCCAATTCAGAATTGTTATGCTCGATTTGCCCTGGCAACTCATCCAGGTTTCTGGCCTCAATCAGCAATGGGACCGGTCATAAGAAAACCCTCCCAGCTCATGCTCCGGATCCCGTGCCGCTGGGCATTCACTTCATCTCCCGGGGCAGTGATGACCAGGGGAGCAAACGCCGGATATCGACGGCAGAACTCGGTCAGTCCCCGCATGTCCTGGCCGCTGAATCTCCCGGTCTTGATTTCAATGGCCCAATTCCCCCAACTCCCTTCAAGCACGGCATCAATCTCCAGCGGCTCTTCGCGCCAGTAGGTGACGCGCTGACCTTGGTTGATACCAAATGCCAGACACGCATTCTCCACCCAGCTACCAAAACGCGCAGATTCCCGTTGGGGATCCGGCGCGCCATCAGGATGCATGGCTGAAAGAAGGCCATTGTTAAGCGTCACGAGTTTTGGCGGAGATGCACGGCGTCTGGAGGCCTCGGTGGAGTACTTTTCAAGCGGTGCAACAAGATAGGCGTCCTCGAGCAGCGCCAGATAGTGCGCTACCGTTTCGAGGGCGCCCTTGTCCTGGAGCTGCCCCTGCATCTCCTGGAGCGACACAATCCTTGCCGGCGAACCAATGGCAACCGCAAAGACCTGCCGCAGCAAAGCTGGGCGGCGGACGGCGCCCAGCGCCAGCACATCTCGGCCAATTGCCGGTTCGATGATTGCGTCGCGCAGATAAGCACGCCACCGTGCTGGATTCTTCTCGAATTCCAATGCGCCAGGATATGAGCCAAAGCGCACAACGCCCAGTGTGGCTTCTTCAGGGGATCGGTGAAAAGTGTCTACCAAAGAGGCGGCGGGCCAGTGACTAAGCGTCAGCCGCTCGAATCGTCCGGCCAGGCTCTCACGCGATCCAGTCGCAACACGCAGTGCCGAGGAACCGGTCGCGACAACGTGAATCGGAGTTCGTTTGCGACGAAGGCGGTCCCAGTTTCCCTTGAGCTTCGCGGCCCAATCGGCGTAGCGATGAATCTCATCCAACAACAAGACGGCAGGACCGCGCTGTGCCCGCGCTTCCGCATCAACCCAGCACCTTTCCCAAAAGCCGGGGAGCGCGGCACTCGGGTCATCGCCAGCGGCATAGACAGCCTAATCGCCAAACTGCGCGGCAAGTTCCAGAAGCAGTGTGGTCTTGCCAACTTGCCGCGGCCCGGTCAGGATCTGAATCCTCCCGGGAGCCGACTCGCGGAGCCGCTCCATCAATATCTGGCGGCAATGTTTGTAGCTATTCTGTAGTTCCGGCGTACTCGACTAATTATTCGACTATGGTCGAATAAAAGTCGAGATTCGTATTGTCATCCACTAAAGAGCCCAAAACGCAGGGGCACAGCTAGACCATGGCTCCCATTTCTCTTCAACGTGCCACAAGCCACACCTTTTGGAATGACAC
>Ga0209517_10001384_pt1 | contig 36995 bp, 30 predicted proteins | sample PeaSoiMetSII2010_FD_187695 | JGI IMG/M metagenome (GOLD analysis project Ga0209517, IMG submission 187695) | Peat soil microbial communities from Weissenstadt, Germany - SII-2010 (SPAdes) (version 2) | ecosystem: Environmental > Terrestrial > Soil > Wetlands > Peat | place: Germany... | reverse complement strand
GCTAAAACCTAATCTTTCTTCGCGTGCCCTTCGATGACTTCGATCCTCATCTTGTCGGGGCCTTCGATGAACGCGAACTTGATTTTTCCGCCCGCGGCCGATCGCGGCTCGTCAGTGACCTTCACGCCCGCCGCGCGCAGCTTCGCGAGCGCGTCATCCAGATTATCGACGCTGACTCCGATGTGATCCACCACATGCCCCCTGGTAGACTCAAACGTGTCGCGCCCTTCCCAATAGGACCATTTCGAAGTGCGCGCATAACCCACCGGATAAATGATCACGTTCACGTTGTCCATGGTGAATGACGCGCTGGGCCCGATCTGAACGTCGCGATACATGTGTTCCTGCGCGCTTTTCCGCACCGTGACGCCGAACTGTTTTGCGTACCAGTCTCCCGCCGCGATCGGGTCGTCGCTCAACAGATGAATGTGGCCGAAGTGATGGTGATTGGCCGTGTTCAGCTCGATCAGCGCGTGATCCGGGCCGTCCACGTAGGCATAAAAAAATCGCCCCATTTCCTTGCCGCCGCCGATGTCGCTGATGTCGGTGATGGGCGTCTGAAACTTCGTCCCGCTGGCAACCTGCTTTTCATACGTCGCCTTCATGTCCTCCGCGCCCCATCCGAAATGCCAGATGGTGCTGGTGATATCGCTTTTCGGCGCGCTCGCGACCTTGGTGAACAGAATCCAGCTTTTCTGCGTCCATACGCCGTCGAGAACCCCCGCGAACTTCCCTTTTTCTGCGTCGAATTTGGTGGTGTAAAACTCGATGTCGGCTGCCGGGTCGGTCGCGTTCAAGTGCAAATGGTGAAAGTGCACGTTCGCCACCGTCTGCGCGGCTGCCGTGATCGCAAAGCAAATCGCGGCGGCAAAAAACGCAATTCTACGCGTGCTGAGCATAGCCCGAATTATAACCCCTTGCGTTCCAGTGCGCTACAGACTATCATCATTCGATCGAAAGGAGCGTTGTGAATCAAATCAATCTGGGTCGAGTGCTGATCGGCGGAATTGTAGCCGGACTGGTAATCAACATCTTCGAGGGGGTTACGAACGGAGTGATCCTGGCAAGTCGCTGGGCCTCCGTGATGACCAGTCTCAATCGCCCCTCTGTCATGACCACGAATCAAATCATTGCATTCAATATATGGGGATTCGCCCTGGGCATTCTGACCGTGTGGGTTTACGCGGCCATCCGGCCGAGGCTTGGCGCGGGTCCGAAAACGGCAATGTGCGCCGGCTTGATCATGTGGGCAGCGGCGTGCGCGATGGGCACGGCAGTTCCCGTATTTCTGCACATCTTCGGGGTCAAACTCGCGCTCGCCGGTACGGCGATTCAACTCGTCGAGATGCTGCTCGCTTCATTGGCTGGCGGCTACCTGTATAAGGAAGACACAGTCGAAGCGTTGCGATCTTCCGCGGCGCGGGCTTAAAGCGGCTTGCGCTTCAGGCGCAAACTGTTGAATACCACGCTCACCGAACTCGCGGCCATCGCGGCGCTGGCGATCACGGGATTCAAAAAGCCGAGTGCAGCGGCTGGAATGGCAACTACGTTATAGGCCAGCGCCCAGAACAGATTCTGCCGCATGATGTTCATTGCCGCTCGCGAAAGCTCAATCGCGCCTGCAATCCGTCCCAGGTGGGGCCGCAACAAGGTCACGTCGCCCGCTTCTATCGCAATATCGGTGCCGGAACCCATCGCGAACCCAACGTCAGCCTGCGCTAACGCGGGCGCGTCGTTGATTCCATCGCCGGCCATCGCCACAATCCTGCCTTCACTCTGCAAGCGTCGAATCTCGACGACTTTTCCGTCCGGCAGAACCGCCGCTACCACGCGCTCGATCCCGACTTGCCGCGCGACGGCTTCCGCGGCTTCTTTCCGGTCGCCGCTCAACAAGACGACCTCGAGCCCGAGCTTCTTGAATTCGCGCACCGCTTCGCTGGCGCCGCTTCGAACCGGATCGGCCACCTGGATAGATCCCGCGAATTGCCCGTCGATCGCGACCAGAATCTCCCCGTTCGCCGACGCAATCCCTCGCTCATCCAGCAGCGCCCGATTGCCAACGATCACGTTCTTCCCGTCGACCACGCCTTCGACGCCTCGCCCCGGAGTTGCCTGAAAATCGACCGGATCTGGCCATGACAACCCGCGGCTGCGCGCGTGCACCACGATCGCGCGGGCCAGCGGATGTTCGGAACGCTGTTCGACGGCCGCCGCTAGACGCAACCCCGCATCGTCGATTTTCGCGTCGACCACGCGTGGTTTGCCCTCCGTTACCGTACCGGTCTTGTCGAGCACCAGCGTATTCACGCGCCGCAGTTTTTCGAGTGTCTCGCCGCCTTTGATCAGCAGACCCATTTGAGCGCCGCGTCCGGTGGCGACCATCACAGCGGTCGGCACAGCGAGTCCCATCGCACAGGGGCACGCGATGATCAGCACGGCGACCGCGCTCGCCGCCGCTTTCGTCATGCTCCCGCCCGCCAGCATCCACGCCGCGAAAGTCGCGACGGAAAGCGCAACCACGATGGGCACAAACACGCCGCTGATGCGATCCGCCAGCCGTTCAATGGGCGCGCGCGAACCTTGCGCTTCACGCATCAGCGCCACGATCCGAGCCAGCACGCTCGCTTCTCCCAGCGACGTTGCCCGATAACGAAAACTCCCGGTCGTGTTCTGCGTTCCGCCGGTCACCTGGCTCCCAGCCCGCTTCTCGACCGGCGCCGGCTCACCCGTGAGCATCGATTCGTCCACGTAACTAGACCCGTCGACAATCTCGCCATCCACTGGAAGCTTTTCCCCCGGGCGCACTACGATCAGGTCGCCACGGCGAACCTGGCCGACGGGCAGATCGATTTCAGCGGCATCGCGCACCACCCGAGCCGTCGTCGAGCCCAATTGGATCAGCTTGCGAAGCGCGCTGGTGGTCTGCCGCTTTGCGCGAGCCTCCAATGCTCTCCCGCACAGCACGAACGCCAGTATCAACACGGCCGATTCGTAGTAAACATCGTGGACGCCGAACCGTCCCGGCGCGACCGTCGCCGCCAGCGAGTATAGAAACGCGGCTTCGGTACCCAGCGCGACCAGCGCGTTCATATCGGCGGACCCGTGACGCGCCGCGGTCCACGCGCCGGTGTAGATCTGCCGTCCGGCCCACGCCATCACAAATACGGTGATTGCCAGCAAGATGTATCGAACGCCAGCCTCATGCATCCAGCGCATCGAAAGAAACATCGCGATCGCGCCCAACGCCAGACTGACAACAGCCTTGATCGCGAGTTCGCGAGCTTCTTCCACTTGCGCGCGTTCGCGTTCTTCCTGTTCCTCGAATGCACTACGCCCGGCTGCGGGAAGCTGCGCCTCGTAACCCGTGTCGACGATGGCCTCAACCAACGCGTCCGCGCCGACTTCACCCGGATCGAACGCGACCGTCGCATCTCCCGTCATCAGGTTCACAGCCGCGGTTCGGACGCCCGGAGTCTGTTCCAGCGCGCGTTGCACATGGGACTGGCAGGCCGCGCAGGTCATTCCTCCGACGTGAATATGAATGGTTTCAGTCATTTGGACAGACGCGGCTGGTACCCCGCTTTTCGCACGGCTTCGAGAATCGCGGGCTCGTGCTCGGGATCAATCGAAATTACAGCCGAGCCGATTTGCACATCTTCCACGTGCGCGCCCGCCACTTTCTCGATTGCCTTGCGCACCCTCCGGACACACGCATCGCAATGCATTCCTTCGATCGCGACCCTCATGTCACTATCTTAGATGCGCCGGCACCGCGCTAGGATGGGAGTTTCCGCCATGCAGCGTATCCACGTTATTACTACCGGCGGCACCATCGAAAAAATTTATTCCGAACAACGGGGTTCGGTCGAGAACCTGGACAGCAAAATCGAAATCTATCTCGGTCGCCTGCGCCTGCCCGACGCCCAAATCGACACCACGCGCCTGATGAACAAAGACAGCCTGGAAATGACCGACGCCGACCGCGCACTGGTGCTGGACGCCGTGCGGCAGCGTCTGGACGCGCCCATCGTCATCACGCATGGCACCGACACTATGGTCGACACCGGCCTGTACCTCAAGCGCGCTTCAGGCGATCTCAAATTTCCCATCGTCCTGACCGGAGCCATGACTCCGCTCGGCTTCGAGGCGAGTGACGGACTTCAAAACCTGACCGAAAGCATTTTCGCCGCGCGCATTCTGGCGCCGGGAATTTATGTCGTGATACACAACCAGGCCTTCCCGGTCGACGCAGTTCGCAAAGACAAGGATCTCGCGCGCTTCGTGGCTAAAGAGCCAGGCCGCTGATCGCGTGAATCGACGCAACCTCATAATGCGCCGCTTTCGCGTCATACCGGGACAGATATTTGCGCCGCTCTTCGGGGATTACCGCGGTTTCATAGTCGTTTCCCGCGACGGCGCGAATCGCGTCGATCGAATCCCACAGCAGAATCGTGACGAACTCCACTTCGGCTCCAACTTCACGCCTTAGCAGATAGCTGCCCTTGTATCCCGGCACTTTCCCGACCCCTGGCAACGGCTCCGGTTTCAATAAAGCCTCATACGCATCGGCATGCTCAGGCTTCGCGTATCCGTGCCAGACTCGCGCGATCATCCCTTTAGCGCCGTGGCGACCTCCGTGGCTCTTTCGAACAAAAAACCAGTCTCGTTCCCGCTTCCCAGAAAAATCATGCCGCGCTCTTTCCAGAACTTAGCGAGCGAAAGCGTTCGGGTCTGCGTGCCCGGCGCGACCCCATGTTTCAGGCAAGCATCGCGGATCTGCTCCATGGCTGCCACCATCTTGGGATGTTCAAATTCGCCGGGAACGCCCATCGAAATAGACAGGTCCACAGGTCCGATCAGCACGGCGTCCAGGCCGGGAACCGACAGCAGCTCATCGCGCCGCTCCACCGCAAGCTGAGTTTCGATCTGCAGCACCACCATCACGTTCTGATTCATGTGCTCCAGCATCTTCGGAATCGTCGAGCGCTCATAATCGATGTGCTGCGCACCCAGCCCGAAGCCGCGAATGCCCACGGGTGGGAACTTGGTCCAACTGACAGCCTTTTCTAAAAGCTCCGGCGATTCCACGCGTGGAAAAATCACGCCCTGCGCTCCGCAATCGAGCGCGCGCGCCACCAGCGCGTACTGCATATCGGCCACCCGCACAATGGGCGACAACCCGGCGATCGAGGAAGCATGGCATAAGTCGTACAGCGTCTCGATCCCGAAAGCCCCGTGCTCACTGTCGAGAAACGTCCAGTCGAAGCCGGCCGAGGCGAGCAATCTTGCCACATCCACCGAACGGATCTGCCCGAATCCGCAACCCACCTGGAGCTTCCCCTGTTTCAGGGCCTGTTTGACGGTATTGGCGCGCATATTCGCTAGATGGTCAGCACGCGATGATCCGGGCAGTCAAGCTGCGCGGCGTCGTACAAACGGCCAACCAGATCCATGCCGTGCGCGGCCAGGAAGGGAAGGATCGAATAGAAGCGCTCCTGCAAATGCCGGTGCGGATACAGCAGATTCGTAAGATAGCGGGCATCGGCGACGGCTCGCGCATCGCGGCGCATGGTTTCCCGCTCGATCTTGCGCCGCGTCTTTTCGAGCTGATACGCGATCTTCGCCCGGCTCTTCTCGAGCGATGCGGCCAGCGTCGGATCGAAGCCCTTCAGCTCCCGGTTCAGGCAGTCGATATTGTGCGCCACCCCGCCCGCCGCATCTGCGAACGCCTGCTCCACGCTTTCCGGGACCAGCGCGCGCGCGATCCGATCCTTCAGAAACTCCTCGTTCACGAAAGTCTGAGGCAAAGTGAGCCGGTATCGTCCCAGAAGCTTTTCCGCTCGCGGTTCCAGTAGTGTAAACGACGTGCGCGACATCTCCACCGGCATCCGGCCCAGCAGCCGGTCGTAGAGCACCTGCGATTGCGCCAGATACGCGAGCTCCGCGGGACCTCCAATATACGCGACGGTCGGCAGCAGATAGTCCTGCACCACAGGACGCAGCAGCGCGTTGGGAGAAACCTCGGCGGCACGATCGCGCAGTTCGCCGAATTCGGAATCCGCGCGGCGCAGAGGAACTCGCTCGCCGTTTTCGAGCAGGAAAAACAGCGAGGTCTTGGCTTCCAGGTGCACCTGCGCGTGATAACCGGCCGCTTCCAGTTCCCGGTTCCGCTCCAGCAGCCGAGCCTTCAATTCCGGAGCCGCGCTCAACGCCTCAGCCACGAACGGCGCGCCGATCGCGCGTATGGCTGGATCCAGCGGATCCAAAAACAAAAGATCCAGCCCGTCGAGCAGCTTCGCCAGCAGCGCATGAAACGCCGCGCCCATGGTGATTCCAGGGCGATACGAATCCCGTACCGCCGCGGCCACTTCTTCGCCATGCGGCCACGATTTCAGCGACGCGGCCAGTTCGTCAACCGGTGGCCGGTCCAGCACGATGCCGCCCACCGGACGCTGCTTGCCGTTCGACCCCGCCGGCGGCTCGACCCCGAACGACATCGGCTGATGCGTGGCATCGAAACTCCACACATGGCTCACTTCAGCGAAATCGTGATCTTCGGTGGCCAGCCAGAACACCGGTACCGCCGGAATCCCGCGCGCGGTCAGATCGCGAGCTACGCGCGCCGCCGTGATCGCCTTATAGATCGTGTATGCAGGTCCCGAAAAGAGCCCTACCTGCTGCCCGGTGACCACCGCGACCGTCCCCGGCAGCGCCAGCCGCCGCAGGGATTCGCTCTCGCCGTTCTGCGCCGCCAGTGCGCGAACCATCGCAGCGCGCCGTTCGGCCGGATAATCGATCTCCCGCGCTGCCGCGTCGATCGACGCTGGATCATGAGGATTGTGCCGGTAAAAGCGCGAAACCCGATCAAAATGATAAGTGTAGTCCGCAAACAACTTCGAAGTTGCGGGCAGGTCGGTATGTCGGATACAGCCGGGTTCCATGATCAGAGGACAGACGAACGGTCCAAGGGTAACAGATGCAACCGCCTGGACGAAAGTCGCTAAAAACACGTTATCGTGGAATCGTTAACTATGAATGAATCCACGCGGGCCGGAGTGTAGATGCCCGGCGTTTACATTTCGTATCCGTTTTGCGCCCAAAAGTGCACCTACTGCAACTTCGCCTCGGGAGTCTTCCCGCGTGACCTGGAATCGCGTTATTTGGACTCGCTCCAAGCGGAGCTTCGCCAAACGGCATGGTCCTGGACCCCGGAAACCGTCTACCTCGGCGGCGGCACGCCGAGCCAGATCGATCCGGCGTCTATCCTGGCCGAAGTTCCAGGCCGCCCCTGGCGCGAAGCGACCCTCGAAGCCGCTCCAGGCACCATTACGGCCGAAAAGGCTTCCGCATGGCGAGGTGCCGGCATTAATCGCGTCAGCCTGGGAGTGCAGTCGTTTATAGGGCGCGAGTTGGCGCGCACCGGCCGCAAACATACCGCTGAAACCGTCGAAAGCGAGGTCGGCCTGCTGCGGGCTGCCGGAATCGATTCCATCAATGTCGACCTGATCGCCGGCCTGCCCGGACAGACGCCTGAAAGCTGGTCGCAGTCTCTTGATTGGATCGAGAAGCTCGGCGCGCCGCACGCGTCGGTCTATATGCTCGAAGTGGATGAGGATAGCCGCCTGGGCCGCGAAATCCTTCTGGGCGGCCAGCGCTACGGGGCGTCCGATGTCCCCTCCGACGATCAAATCGCCGATTTCTACGAAACCGCTGTCGACCGCCTGGCTCGCGTGGGCCTGAATCGCTACGAGATTTCAAACTTCGCCCGCCCCGGATTCGAGTCCGTGCATAACCTGAAGTACTGGCGTCGCGAGCCCTACCTCGGCTTCGGAGCGGACGCGCATTCTTTCGACGGCGAATCGCGCTGGCAGAACCCCGAATCGGTGTCTGACTATATCGCCAATCCGCACGCGGGCGAGCGTGTCCCGGCCGATGCCGTCTCGGAGCGATTCTTCCTTGGTCTGCGGCTTTCAGAAGGAATCGACGGCGACTGGTCGCCCTTCACCTCGGCGATCGAGCGCTTTCTGCGCGAAGGCTTGCTCGAACGGGCCGAGGGCCGAGTTCGGCTAACCTCTCGCGGCGTTCTTCTATCCAACGAGGTGTTTGCCGAATTCGTCGAAGTGGTAGCCTAGGCGCGATCGGAACAGCCAGAATCGATTTGGAGGTCGGACTACTTAGGTTGAATCGGTAAGCGAATACTGAACGCCTCAGTTGTCACCGACGTGTTCAGCACCTTCCCATCGGGCAGCTGGCAGAGAAGCATAAGGTTCAAGCGGACGGTCGGTTCGCTGCCCAGATCCTTCCGTCCCTTTTCGAGCAGCACGAATCCGCTGTGGACACCACCGATTTCTGCCGTGGCCGCCGCAGGAACGGATACGCAAGCTTCGTATTTGGTTGTGGCATCCCCGAGCCAGGTTGCTTGAATGAGGTTCATCCAGCTCCCGTCCGGACGCTCTGTTTGCAAGCCGAGCAGTACGACCGTCTCGTGACCGCCTGCCGCCGACTTCGGAATGTTCACGGGCTCTGTCGATCGATTTTCGAGTCGAAGGTCGAACTTCATCAAATAGATCGCGACCGCCGGATCATCTGAGGGATCGAGCGTGATTGTTACAGTTCGAACTTCGCCTCGAACCCCAGGATCGGCCGCGTGTGCGTTTGGAAGGCCGCACCCGAGAGCAGCCAGGAGCAAAACGATCTTCGTCACGATAGCGGTTTGCCGCATTAGCGTTGTGTCGATTGTCATTATCTTCGACCAGATGCACGAAATGGTCAACCTAAATCGAAAAAAGGGGCGACTGGACAGCCCGTGATACCCTCTTAGTGACCCCACCTGAAAGTGGTTGCATGCGCCCGGAAAGCTATTCAACAGCCAGCCAAATCGTCGTTACCAGAACCGTCTCCAAGGTGCCGTACGCACGCGGATTGCAATCTCTACTGCGCAAACTCGATACCCAGCGAGGCGTGTATTTCTCCTCCGGCTACGAATACCCTGAACGCTACTCCCGATGGGACTTCGGCGCCGTCGCGCCTCCGCTGGAAATTATCGCTGCCGGACGCGAAATGCGGTTTGAGCCTCTGAACGAGCGCGGCAAAGTCCTGAATCGCATTTTCGAAAAACTCCTCGCCGGCCACCCTCATTGGGAAAACTTCGCCATCGAGAACGGCGTTCTTCGAGGCCGTCTGAAGCCTCTCGCCGAGCTCTTTCCGGAAGAAGAACGCAGCAAACAGCCGTCTCCGTTTTCCATCCTGCGGGTCTTGATCGATGAATTGCGCCATCCCCTGGCCGCGCGACTGGCGCTGGTCGGAGCCTTCGGTTACGACCTGCTGCTTCAGTTCGACCCAATCCAATTGAGGCTCCCGCGCCACGACGTCAAGGACCTGCACCTGTTCCTGTGCGACGACATCTATTTCATGGATCGCAAGAAGGAACAGATTGAGCGCTTCCAATACGATTTCTCGCTCGGCGATCTGACCACGCGCGGCCTGCCTCGCACAGCCGAGCGTCTCAAGCGAACCAAACCCGCCGATCCCGGCCCTATCGAATCCGACCACACCGCCGCGGAGTACATGGCGAAGGTCGAGACCGTGCGGGAAGGCATGCGCCGTGGCGATTACTACGAAGTGGTCCTGCGTCAGACCTTCCGCGCGCCCTATTCCGGCAGCCCGTCGAAGCTGTTCGAGCGAATTCAGCAGGCGAGCCCCAGCCCCTACCAGTTTTTCCTTCAGTTCGGCGGCGAGCAGCTCATTGGCGCCTCACCCGAAATGTTCGTGCGCGTGGAAGGCCGGCGCGTGGAGACTTGCCCCATCGCCGGAACCGCGCGCCGCACCGGCGATCCGTTGCAGGATGCCGACAGCATCCGCGAACTGCTCAATTCGACCAAAGAAGAGTCCGAGCTGACCATGTGCAGCGACGTCGACCGCAACGACAAATCGCGCGTGTGCGAGCCCGGATCGGTGCGCGTCATCGGACGGCGCCTGATCGAATCGTACGCGGGTCTATTTCACACAGTCGATCACGTAGAGGGGACGCTGGCCGAAGGTTTCGATTCGCTGGATGCGTTTCTGACCCACATGTGGGCCGTGACCATCATCGGCGCGCCGAAGAAATGGGCCGCGCAGGCGATCGAGGATCTGGAAAAAGACGCCCGCGGCTGGTACGGTGGCGCGGTGGGAATGATCGCGCTCGATGGCGACATCAACACCGGAATCACCATCCGCACGATTCATCTCAAAGACGGCGTCGCCGCGTACGGCGCGGGCGCGACACTCCTCTACGACTCAATTCCTGAAAACGAGCATCGCGAGTGCGCCCTCAAAGCCACCAGTTTTTTCCGTGCCCTAAACGCGCAGCCCATAGCACCCACGCGCTACCATGCCTCGACCGAAGACGGCCGCGGCGTGCGGCTGCTGCTGGTCGACAGCGAAGATTGCTTCATCCACACGCTCGCGAATTATGCCCGTCAGACCGGAGCCGAAGTAATCACCTATCGCGCCGGCTTCCCGCCCGAAATGATCGAGCAGATCGACCCCTCGATGATTCTGATCTCGCCCGGCCCCGGCCGTCCCTCCGATTTCGGCCTTCCCGATCTGGTTCGCCGAGCGGCGAAGCTCGAAATCCCGGTCTTCGGTGTTTGTCTCGGTCTGCAAGCCATGGTCGAAGCATTCGGCGGCGAATTGGGCGTCCTCGATTACCCGATGCACGGCAAACCGTCGATGGTCCGCAACCGTGGCGTCGGAGTTTTCACGGGACTCCCCGCAGAGTTCCGCGTCGGCCGCTATCATTCGCTCTACGCGATTCCAGCGAAACTGCCGTCGTGCCTGGAAGTAACCGCCGAGAGCGACGATGGCGTCATCATGGGAGTGCGGCATCGCGACCTGCCCATGGAAGCTGTGCAGTTTCACCCCGAATCGATTCTGACGCTCGACGGGAATTGCGGTTTGCGTTTGATGGAAAATGTAGTTCGGATGCTGGGCCACGCCCGGGTCGCCGGACACGCAGGGAGGTAGAATCATTTCTGGCGCCACGAAGATCGCCATGAAGCTTTCCCCGTTTCTTTTTTCGTTTACCGTTACGAGCCTCTTCTTCATCAACTTCTGTGCCTGGATCTTTCAGTGCGGATGCCATTCTTTGTGGAACGGAGCCGACGCGATGTGCAACATCCACGCGCAGCATGGACACCACTGCCCGTGGTGCGGCCACGGGAGCAGCGGGCAGGCTCTGATCATGACCCTGATCTGCGCGCCGCAACTGGCCGTCTCTCTGTTCTCAAACTGGAGCTGGCCGGTGCGAACCGCAGTTGCGACTGCGTTGTCCCCAGCTGTCGGCCTGCTGGTCGCCCTGGGATTCGGGTGGGCCGACGGGTATTGGTCTCAGTAATTTGTATTAACGTAATGGGCGTGCCAACCTCGAAGGCGATTTCGGTGCTGGTGACCGGTGCAGGCCGGGGCGTTGGCAAACGCCTTGCCATCGGCTTCGCGGCCAAGGGAGCGCGCGTCGGGCTGCTTGCGCGCAGCAAAGCCGAGCTCGATCTCTGTCACCTTGAAATCGAGCATGCCGGTGGCTCCGCCCTGCGCATCCGTTCCGATGTGAGCGACTACGAACAAGTATCCGCCGCAGTGGAACGCATGCGCGTCCACTTCAACAGCCCGGTACATGTCCTGATCTGCGCCGCCGCGATTCAGGGCCCCATCGGACCGTTCGTCGAAAATTCGCCCAAATCGTGGCCGGATGTAATTCACTCGAACATGATCGGCGTCATGAACGCCTGCCGCGCCGTGTTGCCGCAGATGATCGAACACCGGTCGGGGAAAATCATCGTGCTCGCCTGCGGCGGCGCGTCCAGCGGACGCCCGAATTTCGCCGTCTACGCCGCCACGAAAGCCGCCGTCGCGCGTTTTGTCGAAAGCGTGGCGGCCGAAGTGTCCGACCACAACGTCCAGGTAAACTGCATTTCCCCTGGCGATACTTACACGCACATGACCGATCAGATCCTGGCGGCCGGCGAGCGTTCGGGGTGGCGCGAAACCGAGCACGCCGAGCAGACTCGCCTCACCGGGGGCACTCCTCCCGAAAAGCAACTCGAACTAGCCTGGTTTCTCGCTTCCGAGCAATCCAATCACATCAGCGGCCGCCTGATCGGCGTCATGGACGACTGGAAAAAGCTCAAGAACGGCGCCATGAAGCCCGAGCAATACACCCTGCGCCGCTTACAGAAAACTTAACTCGCGGCATTAAATTCCTGATACGTGGGGGCACCGACCCCGAGCCGTGACCAAAGGGAGCGGTTAATATAGCGGGTTTTCACACAAACTCGCCAGCAAGCGGTTTTCCCCTGGTCACTCGTCCCAATAATCCCGTCATTCGCCGGTTTTCGAGGCTCAAATCGAATCCGGCCGCTACAATGGGACCCATGGAAAACGGAAAGGGTCCGGCGATCAGCGTTGCGGGCCTTCGCAAATCCTACGGCGATTTCGAGGCCGTGCGCGGCATCGATTTCAGCGTCGCGCAAGGTGAGGTGTTCGGACTCCTCGGCCCCAACGGCGCCGGCAAAACCACGACCGTAGAAATCCTCGAAGGCCTGCGTCCGCGCACTGCCGGAGCCGTGACGGTTCTCGGCTACGACCCTGCCACTGAAACGCGAGCCATCAAGGACCGCATCGGCGTCTGCCTCCAATCCACCAATCTGCCCGACAAAATCACCGTGCGCGAGTCGCTCGCCCTGTTCGCCGCGTTTTACTCGCAAAACATCGATCGCGACAAACTCCTTCAGCGCCTGCAGCTCTGGGACAAGCGCAATGACTACTATTCGGTCCTTTCGGGAGGCCAGAAGCAGCGCGTCGCGCTCGCCCTGGCCATGGTCAATGATCCTTCCATGATCTTCCTCGACGAACCCACCACCGGACTCGACCCGCAGGTTCGCCTGGAAATTCACAGCCTGATCAGCGAGCTGCGCGACGCCAAACGCACCATTCTTCTCACCACCCATTACATAGAAGAAGCCGAGCGCCTGTGCGACCGCGTGGCCATCATCGATGAAGGAAAAATCATCGCCATGGGCACTCCGCGCGAGATTCAAGCACGGACCGTGGACCAATCGCGAATCGATATTCGCACCGCTCAGCCTATGCCGGCCGAGATGCCGAATTTTCAGGATTCGGCGAAACATGCCCTGAGTGAAGATCGCCTGCTGCTGACTGTATACTCCACGCGGCCCGCGCGGACCCTGCCGGATTTAATCAAGTGGATCGACCAGAACGGCCTCGATCTCGAAGATATTCACCTGAAACGCCCGACGCTTGAAGACGTGTTCATAGAGCTCACGGGAAAGCGGCTGAGGGACTGACATGAAAGCCTACATCGCACAAATCCGGATGAATCTGCGCCTGACCATGCGCGACCGCACCGTGCTGTTCTTCAACTACATTTTCCCGCTGATTTTCTTCTTCATTTTCGGCCAGTTCATGCACGCCGAACAGGGTGGCGTCATCGTGCAGATCGTCACCATGGTGCTGAGCCTCGGCGTCTTGGCTTCAGGTCTGTTCGGCGCCGGGATGCGCACGGTGATGGACCGCGAAGCCAACATTCTGCGGCGCTTCAAAGTAGCGCCCATCTCGCCCGGACCGATTTTAGTCGCGCAGCTCGTCACGGGTCTGGTTCATTACGTTCCGGTGACCTTCGTCACTCTGTTGCTGGCGCGCTGGATTTACGGCATGCCGCCGCTCGAAAATCCGATCTCCTTGTACGCATTCGTTCTGCTCGGATTAATGGCGTTTCGCGCCATCGGCAGCATCATCGGCGCGGTGGCGAACTCCATGCAGGAAAGTCAGATCATCGTGCAGCTTCTGTACTTCCCCATGCTGTTCCTGGGCGGCGCGACCTTCCCCATCGCGATGTTCTCGAAGTGGCTGCAAATCGTGGCGCAGTTCATCCCCACCACGTATTTGTCCACCGGCCTCTCGGGAATTCTGCAAGGCCACGAAACATTTTGGGACAACCTGCCCGCCGCCGGAATCCTGCTGCTCACCACGTTAGTCGGCACGTTCCTTGCGCTGAAGTTATTCCGCTGGGAGAAAGACGAAAAGATGAAAGCCTCCGCGAAGCTGTGGATCGTCGCGGTCCTTGCGCCGTTTCTCATCATGGGCGCCTGGGAAGCTCGCGCGAAAGACAACATGGTGAAGGAGAAAGTGCTGGCGCGAGTGATGGAGCGGAACCACACCTGGCTGATTCGCGACGCGCGGCTGTTTCTCGGCGACGGCACCGTGATCGAGCAAGGCTCCGTGCTGATCAAGAACGGAAAAATCGCTGAGATCTACACCGGCCCCGCGCCGGATGCCAAGAGCCTGAAAGCTGAAGGCGTCGACGCGGCCGGAAAAACCTTGTTGCCCGGATTGATCGATGTGCATGTGCACCTCGGCTCACCCGGCGGGTTCTGGGAGGACCCGGCCGAATACACCAAAACCGACACGTTCATAGACCGGGAGCTCGCCGCCTACCTGTTCAGCGGCGTGACCGCGGTGAAGAGCCTCGGCGACGCCACTGATCTGATGCTCCAGAAGCGCGCCGCACTTCGCAATGGAGAGAAAGACGGCGCCGAGTTATTCGCCGTCGGCCCGATGTTTACTGCTCCCGGAGGTCATGGCACCGAGTACGCACAGTATCTCCCCGAAGCGATGCGCGCGCAGTTCCAAGCCCAGCTCGTGCGCCTGCCGAAATCACCGGAAGAGGCCCGCAAACAAGTGGACGACCTGAAGCAGATGGGCGTAGATGGAATCAAAGCGATTCTGGAAGGCGGCGTGCCCGGCCGCGCGATTCCTCGCCTCGACCCAGCTTTGCTGCGAGCGATCGCGGAGCAGGCGCGCGCCGACAACCTGCCTATCGTATGCCACACCGGCAACGCCCACGATGTCGCCGACGCACTGGACGCCGGCGTCAACGGCATCGAGCACGGCTCGATGCGCGACGTAATTCCCGAAGCTCTATTCGCCCGCATGAAGCAAATGAACGTCTCCTACGACCCGACGTTGGCCGTGTTCGAGGCGATCATCGCCACGGCGCAGGAAAAGACAGATCTGCTGGATCGCACGCTGGTTCAGCAAGTCAGCCCGCCAAAGCTTCTTCTGTCGACCAAGAAGCTGATCGCATCGCCGCAGTTCGAAGAGATGCGCGGCGCGTTTCGCGCGCATCCTATGTCGCTCGACGATTCCAAACAAAACCTGATGGCGGCTTATCGCGCCGGCGTGATGCTGGTCACGGGCTCGGATTCCGGCAACGCACAGATGATTCACGGCCCCGGCATCCATCGCGAATTGCAGCTCTGGGTGGAAGCCGGCATTCCCCCCGCCGTCGCCTTGCAGGCGGCGACGTACAACGCTGCGCGTTTGCTGCGGGCGGATAATCGAATCGGCCTGATCAAGAAAGGCTACGACGCGAGCCTGCTGCTGGTCGACGGCAATCCCCTGAAAGACATCTCGTCGACCGAAAGAATCTCGATGGTGTTTCTCAAGGGCGGCCACATCGATCGCCAGGAATTATTCAAGCAGGAGTAAGAGGGAGCTTTCGCTCCCTCATTTGTACAGCGCTTAGCCGGCGGGCGGATAAATGACGATCGGATCTCCCATAGTCGTTCCCCTTTCTGGCTTTAGCCAGTCAAAAGGTAAACGGCAAACCACGGCTTCCACCGTGAACGAAAGCTCGAAATCATTCAGAAATGACGGATTGCGCGACCTATTCTTCGCGTAACGCCGACGCGGGATCGATTCCGTACGCTCTCCGGGCAGGCAATATACAAGCCGCCAAACTGGCAAGCATCACGACGGCCGCGGCTGCGGCGAGAACAGACAAATCGCGAACCTCGGTTCCAGCCACCAGACTCGACAGCAGCCGGCCGGTTGCAATCGCCGCAGCGGACCCGCAAATCACGCCGGCCGCACACAGCCGTACGCCCTGCGCCACTATCAGGAACATCACAGCCCGCTGCTTCGCGCCTAATGCCATGCGAATGCCGATTTCCCTGCGCCGCCGCGTCACAGATTGCGAGATGACGCCGTACAATCCCGTCAAAGCCAGCGCCAACCCGCACATCCCGACCGCACCCAGCACATTCACGGCGATGCGGGCATTGAACATCGCACCTTGCGTGACATAGTCGCTCAAATTGCGAACCTCGCTTACTGGCTGCCCCGCATCGATCGAATGAATCTCGCGAATCACTGCCTGCGTCATTCCGTTTTGTTCGACGTGCAACACCATTCGCGACGCATAATTCTGCGAATACGGAAGATAAAGAAATGGCGTCGGATGCTCGCTCAATCGAAAATATTTCGCGGTCCGCGCCACGCCGACCACTTCCACCATGCGTCCGTTCATTCGAAACTTGCAGCCGACGCCACATTGACGCGCCAATTCCTGATTCACGACCGCCACCGGCGTACTCATCGCCGTATCGCGCCGGTCGAACGCGCGGCCTTCCATCACGGGAATACGCATCAGATCGTAATATCCATCGCGGACGATGTTGATCCATACGCTGCTGGTCTCCGCACCGATCGTGATTTGCCGCTGTGCCCCCGTGTATCCCAGCGGAACCGACTGTGCCAACGCCACCGCGCGCACGCCCGGCAAGCGCCTCACGCGATCGAGAACCTGGTCATAAAAAGTCCGCGTTTGCGATTCGTTATATCGCACCTGTCCGGGATCGAGCGCCATCACTACGACATGGTCGGTCCGGTATCCTGGATCGATTTTTCCTGCCGCTGAAATCCCCTTCAGCAGAAATCCCCCGCATGCAAGCAGCGCCGATGCGAGCGCGATCTGCACGGCAACCAGCGCGTTCCTCCACCTTTGCGGCGGCGACTTCAAAATGGCCGCGATTTCGATCCGCCGCAGAACTGGAGCCGATCCACATACCATTGCCGCGACCCCCGCCACACCAGACATGACGATTCCGGTTCTCGCGTCGATCCTCGGCGAAATCGCAAAGCCAAAATCCGTCGGCAGTGTCGCCGCACGCGCGAGCATGTGAATCGCGGCCCAGGCCAGTGGGATTCCCAACGCCGCGCCGCACGCGGCCAATACCGCGCCTTCTTTGACGCCGTCAACCAGCAACCGCCCGCGCGTCGCCCCGATCGCGAGCCTCACCGCCATCTCTCGCGAGCGCGCTTCCGCCCGCATCAGCACCAATCCGGCGACGTTGGTGCACGCGATCGCCAGGATTAGAACCGCGATCGCCAACAGAAGATCGGCCAAAGCCGGCATGGTTCCCTCAGCCGTTCGAGCCTCGTGTTCAGTGAAAACTACAGCGCGCCGGCCGCGGTTGGTGTCTGGAAATTTCGCTTCCAAGTGCACTGCCAGAATCGCGAACTCCGCGCGTGCTTGATCTGCCGTGACGCCCGGCACCATCCGTCCATAGACCCTGAGATAACGTCGCCCACGCTCCTCCAACGGCCGCCCAGTTGCCGGAAGAACGCCCGTACTATAGACGTCCATCGGGATGTAGAAATCCTCGCGCGTGAATCGATCGAGCGCGAATCCCGCAGGCGCCACGCCAATGATGGTAAACGGCGTGCCTCCGAGTCGCATCGTGCTCCCGGTAACCTTCGGATTCGCTCCGAACTGCGCCTTCCAAAACGCATGCGCGAGCACGACCACCGCGTAGCGCTTTTCATCCTCGCGAAACGTCCGCCCCAGCGCCGGCGCGACGCGCAGCACGTCGAAATAATTTGCACTAACCGCGAGTCCCATTCGCATTTGTGCCGGTGCGCCGCCCACCGCGATCAGCACCTGGCTCTCCGCGACCATTCCAGCCATCGTCCTTGATGAGCCGCGAAAATCCGCGAAATCGGGATGGGAAACGAATCCGAGCGGCTGACCCGCCGAAGCCGTGTAAATCCGCACGATTTCACTCGACCGATCGACCGGCAGCGGACGAAACAGAATCGCATCGGCGACGCTCGACAGCGCGGCGGCAAGGCCGAGCCCCACGGCGAGGGTAGACACAGCAAGCGCCGTGAATCCCGGATTTCTCGATAACGAACGAATCGCGACTAGCACTCGTGGCTAAGTTACGGTGCGAAGATTGCAAATCTGGCGCAGCGATTCGCCATCAAGAAGAGCGAAAAGAACTTGCAGCCTCGTTTCGTGTTGTCACGAGGTACAGCGGAAGTTTGTTAATATCGCGAAGAAAGCCCTGTCTTTCCATGTCCCATCCAAATAATCTTCAGGAACTTCTTTTCGCCGCGCCTCATGATCGCACGGCTGTCATTTTGCCCGAGGCTGGAATTCAAGTCAGTTATCAAAATCTGCGCGACCAGGTGATGACCATGGCCGATGCCCTCGCCGCGCTGGGCATTTCGCCAGGCGACCGCGTGGCCACGGTGCTTCCGAACGGTCTCCCTGCGATCGTCAGTTTTCTCGCCGCCTCCATTGCCGGAACTGCGGCGCCGCTGAACCCCGGCTATCGCCACGACGAATTTAGTTTTTTTCTGGAGGATACCTCGGCGAAAATTCTGCTGTGCCCGCCCGATGGTGCGGCGGATGCGCGTAAAGCGGCAGAAGGAAAAGTGCCCGTGCATTCGCTCGAAATGGACGCGAGCGGTTTTGTGCGGATCGCCGGAGCGCCGCAGCGCGGAAAATCTCCTTCCGCATCGAATGACGGCATCGCGCTGGTATTGCACACCAGCGGAAGCACTGGGAGGCCGAAGCGCGTCCCGATCCGCCACCGGAACATTGCCGCTTCGGCTCACAACATCGTCGCCCATTACGGCCTCACTCCCGACGACGTTGCGCTGTGCGCGATGCCGCTTTTTCACGTGCACGGGCTGGTCGCATCCACCATTTCGACGCTGCTTTCCGGCGGAACGATTGTCGTGCCCTCGAAATTCAATCCGCTGTCTTTCTGGCGCACTGTACGCGACTGCCGCGTGACCTGGTATTCCGCAGTTCCGACGATTCATCATCTGCTGCTGGCCCGCGCGGGCGATACTCGACCCGAGGGAAGCGAAGGTCTGCGATTCATTCGCTCCTGTAGCGCAGCGCTGCCGCCGGAGATGATGGCGAAAATGGAAAGCGTGTTCGGCGCGCCCGTGCTCGAAGCCTATGGAATGACCGAAGCGTCGCATCAGATGTGCTCGAATCCGCAGCCGCCCGCGGTGCGGAAGCCGGGTTCAGTGGGCCCCGGCACGGGTGTCAACGTCAGCATCATGGATCAGAAGGGCAATCACCTGGCGCGCGGCGAGCGCGGCGAAGTCGTGATTCAGGGACCCAACGTCGTCGACGGCTACGAAAATAATCCGGAGGCGAATGCCGCATCGTTCACCAACGGCTGGTTCCGCACCGGCGATCAAGGCTTTCTAGATGAGCAGGGCTACCTGACGCTCACCGGACGCATCAAAGAGCTGATCAACCGCGGCGGTGAAAAAATCGCCCCGCGCGAAATCGATGAAGTACTGTTGACCCATCCGTCCGTCGCCGAAGCCGTAGCCTTCGGAGTTCCGCATTCCACTTGGGGCGAAGAAGTTGCGGCGGCTGTCGTTCTTCGCGAAGGCGAAGCCGATAACGAAGCGGCAATACTGGCCTTTTGTAAAGAGCGCCTGGCCGATTTCAAGCGTCCCAAGAAACTGTACATCGTCTCGACCATCCCCCGGACCGCGACCGGAAAAATCCAGCGTGGAGCCGTCGCCAAAGCGCTCACCGGAGCCCAGGGATGAAGTTTCTGATCGCCGGCGCGGGTGCGATCGGCGGTTATATCGGCGCGCGGATGGCGCTGGCGGGTGAGGATGTGACGCTGTTCGCGCGAGGTCCTCACCTGGCCGCGATGCAGCAGCGGGGCCTGCGCGTGATCAGCCCCGCCGGCGATTTCGAAGTGCGTCCGCGCGTGATCGGCGACTTGAAGGAAGCGGGCGACGTGGATGTCATTTTTCTGGGCGTAAAGGCCCACGGCTTGACCCAGCTCGCACCGCTCCTGAAGCCGTTGATTCATGAAAAAACAACCGTGGTCGGCACCCAGAACGGGGTCCCGTGGTGGTATTTTCCCGAAAAACCGCTCGAACGCGTCGACCCGGGTGGTGTCATCGCGGCTTCCATCGACGCACGCAGCGTAGTCGCTTCCATCGTCTATTTTTCCACCGACATTTTGGAGCCGGGCGTCATCCGGCACACCGAAGGCAACCGCATCTCCCTCGGCGAGCCGGACGGCTCGCGGTCGGAACGGGTGAAGAAAATCGCGGAAGTGCTGATCAAGTCCGGCTTGCGTGCGCCGATCACGGCCCGGATTAAACATGAAATTTGGGTCAAGATTCTGGGAAATGTCGCGTTTAATCCGCTCAGTGCCTTAACTCGCGCGACGCTGGCGCAGATGGTGCGCGACCCGCTCACAGGCGCCCTGGTCCGCGATATCATGACCGAGGCTGAAGCGGTGGCCGCGAAGTTGGACATGGAGCTTCCGGTTTCGATCGACCAGAGAATCGCCGGAGCCGAAAAAGTGGGCGAGCACAAAACATCGATGTTGCAGGACTTGGAAGCGGGACGTCCAATGGAGTTGGAAGCGGTAGTGGGCGCGGTGGTCGAACTGGGCGAACGCCTGGGTGTCGCGACGCCGCACACGCAAACCGTGTACGCCGCCACGCGGCTGCTGGATCAGGTTTCGAGAGGAGTTGCGAAGTGAATCGTTGGGTGAGGCTGAGCGCCGCGGTGATCGCGATGATGATGATCGCGAACCTGCAATACGGCTGGACTTTGTTCGTCGATCCGATCCGCGCCGCTACCGGCTGGAAGCTTTCCGACGTCCAATGGGGCTTCACGCTGTTCATTTTTTTCGAGACCTGGATCATGCCATGTTCCGGCTGGCTGATCGATCGTCTGGGTCCGCGCGCGTTTCTATCCATCGCCGGTTTGCTGTGCGGCGCGGGATGGACGGGGCTCGGCGTCGCGCGAACGCTTCCCGAGTTGTACGTACTCTACTCGTTGGCCGGATTCGGCGCGGCACTGGTCTATTGCGGATCGATGGGAATCGGATTGAAGTGGTTCCCGGATAAACGCGGTCTGGCTGCCGGCCTGATCGCCGCGGGATTCGGATCGGGAGCCGCGTTGTTCGTTTCGGCCATCGCCTATGTGATTCACACGCAAAATTATCGGTCGGCGTTTCTATATACCGGCATTGTGCAGGGCCTGCTGATCGTCGTTGCCGCGCAGGTTCTGCAAAATCCGCCGAAGAGCGCTACCGTTCCGGCCGCTCGGGTTCAGGTGCGCAGCCACAGCGAGGATTTCAACTCGCTCGAAATGCTCCGGACGCCGCACTTCTACATGCTGTTCGCGATGGCTCTGATGATGGGCATCGGCGGGCTGATGGTCACCGCTCAGGTCGGTCCCATGGCCAAGACGCTGAAGTTCACGGCTCTTCTGACCGTGTCGCTGACGCTGAACCCGATCGCGAACGGCGGCGGCCGCGTGTTTTGGGGATGGATTTCGGACCTGATCGGGCGCGAGAACACCATGCTGGTCGCGTTCGTGTTGCATGCCGGGGCTTTGATAAGCGTGGTCACGATGGGCCACACGTCGGCCCCCTTGTTCGTCGCCACCATCGCGCTGGTTTTCTTCACGTGGGGCGAAGTCTATTCGCTATTGCCGTCTGCGTGCGCGGATTTCTTCGGCGCGAAAAACGCGAGCTCCAATTACGGCTTCATCTACAGCGCCAAGGGCGTCGCGTCGATTATGGGCGGCGGCCTGGCGGCCAAGCTATTCGAAAAAACCGGATCCTGGAACTATGGATTTTACGCTTGCGCGGTGCTCGCCTTGCTCGCGACGTGCATCGCCCTGGTGCTTCGTAAAATGCCATTGCCGGTAAAGCAGCATTCGCCGGCTACGAAGGCCGCGTACGCAGAAAGGCAAACTTCATGACTGTTGCCGGACTTGAAATTACTGCGCCCGCCGGTGGCGCATCTGGGGAGATTCTTTCGAGCGACGCGCTGAACTTCGTCGCTCGCTTGTCGGCCGAGTTTGAGCCACGGCGCCAGGAACTGCTCACGCTTCGACGCTTTCGGCAGACGGAGATCGATGCCCGGCGTTTCCCGGATTTTCTCGAAGAAACGGCGGGGATCCGCGCGAGAGACTGGACCGTCGCTTCGATCCCGCGCGACCTGGAAGACCGGCGCGTCGAGATCACCGGCCCCGTCGACCGGAAGATGGTGATCAACGCGCTCAATTCAGGCGCCAATGTGTTCATGGCGGATTTCGAGGACGCCAATTCGCCCACCTGGCACAACTGCGTCGACGGCCAACTCAATGTTCGCGACGCCGTGAACCGCCGCATCGAATTTACCAGTCCGGAAGGGAAGCGCTACAAACTGAACGAGAAGATCGCGACGTTGATGGTCCGTCCGCGCGGCTGGCACCTGAATGAGAAGCACGTGCTGCTGGGCGGGCAGCCGATTTCTGGGTCGCTGTTCGACTTCGGTCTGTATTTTTTTCATAATGCGCGAGCCTTGCTCGAATCGGGTAGCGGGCCGTATTTCTATTTGCCGAAACTGGAGAGTCATCGCGAAGCTCGCCTGTGGAACGACGTATTCAACTTCGCGCAGGACGAACTCGGCGTGCGCCGCGGGAGCATTCGCGCGACGGTTCTGATCGAAACGATTCTGGCGGCGTTCGAGATGGACGAAATCCTGTACGAATTGCGCGAGCATTCAGCGGGATTAAACTGCGGCCGTTGGGATTATATCTTCAGCTTTATCAAGAAATTCCGGAATTTCCCTGAGTTTGTCCTGCCGGACCGCTCACAGGTCACCATGGACCGGCATTTCTTGAAATCCTACGTCGATCTGTTGATCCATACGTGCCACCGGCGCGGCATTCACGCCATGGGAGGAATGGCCGCGCAAGTCCCGATCAAAAACGATCCGGCGGCGAACGAGCAGGCGATTGAGAAAGTCCGGCAGGACAAGCTTCGCGAAGTCCGCGCCGGTCACGATGGCACGTGGGTGGCGCATCCCGGGCTGGTGCCGGTGGCCAAGGAAGTTTTCGACCTGCACATGCCGCAGGTGAATCAGATTTCCCGGAAACGCGAAGATGTGCGCGTCACGGCAAAGGATCTTCTGACGGTTCCCGAAGGCGACATTACCGAAGCGGGACTGCGGTGGAATATCGACGTCGGCGTGCAATATCTGGAAGCGTGGCTGCGCGGGTCGGGCTGCGTGCCCATTTATAACCTGATGGAGGACGCCGCGACTGCCGAGATCTGCCGAGCGCAGGTATGGCAGTGGGTGAAACACGGCGCCAAAATGAACGACGGCCGCGTGGTGACGGCGGATCTGGTTCGCCAGGCGACGGATCAGCAAGCCCACGGCGGGCAGGCCGCGGAGCTTTTCAAGCAGATGATGACCAGCACGGATTTTCCCGAATTTCTGACGCTGTCCGCTTACAAGTCCATCGATTAGTAAGGCTGCCGGCGGTCGCCGCACAGTAACGCTCTTGCTTCGCCGACCAGAAAAAGCGATCCGCTGATGACGATCACATCGTCGGCGGAGGCATGATTCCGAGCCAGATCAAGGGCTTCGCGGATGGACGGAGCCGTGCGGCCGCGTTCGTCGAGCTCTTCGAGCGCTTCCGGTCGCAAGGCGCGGGAAAATTTCGGAGCCGTGAAAATCAGTTCCTGTGCCAGCGGAAACAGGATGCCCGCGATCTCCTCGACCGATTTATCGCGCATCGCGCCGTAGATCAGCCACAGTTTTCTGTCCGAATAGAATCGCTTCAAATACTCAGCTAACGCGCGTGCACCGGCGGGATTATGCGCGCCGTCGAGAATGATGTCGGGATTCGGCGAAACGTGCTCTAATCGGCCCGGCCAGCGAGTCTCCGCTATGCCGCGCGGGTCGACGCCCAGTACCTGTAACGCGACTGCGGCGGTCTGTGCATTTTCCACCTGATGCTCGCCTGCAAGCGGACAACATAGTTCAGAAAACCGCGATCCGCGCGCGTCGATCTCGAGATCGCGAACCGGAAAATCTTCAGCGCGATGAATCGCGATCCCCAGCTTCGCAGCGCGACGATCCAGCACCGCCGCTGCCTCGGGACGCTGGCGCGCAAACAGGGCCGGAACGCCGGCCTTCAAGATTCCTGCTTTTTCCCCGGCGATCGCCTCCAGGGTGTGGCCCAGGTAAATTTCATGATCGAAGTCGATCGGCGTGATCACCGTCAGAGCCGGTTCCACAACATTAGTCGCATCCAGGCGCCCGCCGAGGCCAACTTCCACTACCGCGGTTTCGACGTGCAACTCGCGAAACAGCCAGAAGCCCATCGCGGTAACAGTTTCAAAGTAGGTCGGATGGCAATCGAGATCGAGCGCCTCGGCGGTTTCGTGCACCACCGTAAATGCCCGCTGAAACTGCTCCGGCGTGACGGGGAAGCCGTCGACCTGAATACGCTCGGTCGGCTCGACCAAATGCGGCGATGTGAACAGTCCGGTGCGGACTCCGGCGGCGCGCAGGGCCGCTTCGATCATCGCGCAGGTCGAGCCTTTTCCATTGGTTCCGGCGACGTGCACCACACGATACGCCCGCTGCGGATCGCCCAAACCGTGCAGCACTTTGCGAATCCGGTCGAGGCCAAGCTTGGCGGTCTTAATCTCGTTGCCCAGGGCGTAGAGAAAACGCACGGAATCGGGGTAGCTGGCCACGTTCGATTCATCATCGCGCACCCGGGAGTTGGCGCGCGACAATGAAGTTGTGACGCGGCGAACGAAAGCGCCCCTGCTCGCGTGCCTGCTGGCGACGGGAGGATTCCTTCGCGCGCAAGGCCCCGCCAACGTCCTGATCGTCGTGAACGACAGCTCCCCGCTGTCGCGCGAGATCGGCGAATATTACGCCCGGCGGCGCGGCATTCCCATGTCCAACCTGTGTCATCTGCGCGCCAATACGGCAGAAACCATCCCGCGCTCGGAGTTTGACCGCGATATCGCCGCGCCCGTTGCGGGGTTTCTGCGGCGCCGGAAACTCACCGAGCGGATCCTCTATATCGTGACCACTGCGGGCGTTCCGCTGCGGATTTCCAGGGTCGCCTCGACTGGCGGATTAGAGGTGGATTCGGCTTCCGTCGACAGCGAACTGACGCTGCTGTATCAGGACATGCACACGCTCCGGCCGCACTCGATCGCGGGTTCGCTTCCGAATCCCTTCTACGGCAAACGCGATGCCAAGTTCACGCATCCTGAGTTTCCCATCTACTTGGTCACCCGCCTGGCTGCTTACGATTTCGACGATGTCAAAGGCTTAGTCGACCGTTCGCTCGAGGCGGCCAACAAAGGGAAATTCGTGATCGACCTGGCGCGCGCCGGCGATGCCTTGGGCGATCAATGGCTCAAACGCGCGGCGGAACAGTTGCCGAAGGACCGCGTGGTCCTGGACGAAACGTCGCAGGTCCTGTATCACCAGACCGATGTAATCGGGTACGCAAGCTGGGGATCGAACGACGGCCATCGCCATGAGCGGTATCTGCATTTCCAGTGGCTCCCGGGCGCGATTATGACGGAATACGTATCCACCAACGCACGCACCTTCGCGCGTCCGCCGCAGGACTGGAATCTTAGCAACTGGCACACCCCTCAATTGTGGTTCGCGGGAAGTCCGCAGTCGATGACCGCCGACTATATCCAGGAAGGCGTCACCGGCGCTTCGGGCCACACGGACGAGCCGTACCTGATCATGAATCCGCATCCCGATGTTCTGCTGCCGGCGTATTATCAGGGCCGCAATCTGGCTGAAAGTTATTACCTGTCGATCCCCGCATTGAGCTGGCAAAACGTCGTGGTGGGCGATCCGCTGTGCTCCATCGGAAGGCCCCCGAAGTAAATGTTATGATGCGACCGCATGAGTGAATATTCCATCGGTGTCGATCTCGGCGGAACGAATCTGCGAGCTGCCGCCATCGACGATCAGGGCACAATGCTTGACAAGATCGCGGGCTCGACGCATCTCAAAGCCGGGCGCGACGCGGTGGTTTCCGATATCGTTCAGGCGATTGAGACTCTGCGCGGGCGGCTCGGTCCGCGCATGGCTGGCGTCGGCGTCGGAGTGCCCGGCTTTATTCTGATGGATCAGGGAGTGATCGTCGGCTCCAATAACCTGCCCGAATTCAATCACTATCCGATTCGTGACGAAATCGAGCGCAGGCTGGGCGCGAAGTTCATTCTGGAGAATGACGCCAACGCGGCCGCGCTGGGCGAAAAATGGATGGGAGCCGGTCGCGAAGTGAACGATCTGGTGCTTCTGACCCTCGGAACCGGCGTCGGCGGAGGAATTATTACCGGCGGACGAGTGCTGCACGGCCACGTCGGCATGGCGGGCGAGCTTGGCCACATGACGGTGGTCCCGAACGGTAATCCGTGCGGCTGCGGAAATGCAGGCTGCCTGGAAAAGCATGCCTCGGCGACGGCGATTTCGTCGATGGCGAAATTGATCGGATTGGGTGGCGACCTCACGTCGGAGGATGTATTCAATCTCGCCGAGAAGGGAGATTCCAGAGCGAGGGCTATCTTCGAGTCTGTGGGGGAAGCGTTGGGCATTGCAATCGCAACGTTGATTAACGTTTTCAATTTTCCTCTGTATCTGCTGAGCGGGGGTCCGCTGCCCGCATGGGATTATTTCGCGCCGGCAATGCTCGCTGAGATCGACCGCCGGTCCTTCACATATCGCAATGCGCCAACACGTGTGGATCGCGCGACGCTCGGCAATGAGGCCGGGTTGTATGGCGCGGCGTACCTTCCCTTTTCAAAATGAGCGAATACTGGCTGGGCCTCGATGTGGGCACGGGCGGCAGCCGCGCGCTGCTCGTGGATCTGCTCGGCAACGTGCACTCCCAGTTTTCGGCCCCACATGAACCGATGCGCATGGAGCGGCCTCTGTGGGCAGAGCAGTCTCCTGAAAATTGGGCACAAGCCTCGCGGGAAGCGATTCGCGGAGTGCTCGAACAATCGCAGATCGATGGCCGCGAGGTGCGCGGCATCGGGCTCTCGGGTCAGATGCATGGATTGACGCTGCTCGACGGCGGAGGGCGCGTCATTCGTCCGGCGCTGATCTGGTGCGATCAGCGGTCACAAGCGCAGGTGGATTGGATCAATCACCATGCGGGTGCCGAGTTTGTGCTCGAATCGATCGCGAATCCGATGCTGACCGGGTTCACGCTTCCGAAACTCTTGTGGGTGCGCGATCATGAGCCGGCCAATTACGCAAGAATCCGTCATCTTCTGCTGCCCAAAGATTATGTTCGCTTCGACCTGACCGGGGAATTTGCGAGCGATGTTTCGGATGCATCGGGAACGGGTCTGTTCGATGTGGTGCGCCGCTGCTGGTCGTTCGAACTGGCCGATCGTGTCAACGTGGATCGGGCCTTTCTGCCTGCTGTTTTCGAGTCGAGCGCAATCACTGGACGTGTTCACGCACAAGCCGCGCGAGCCACCGGGCTCGCTGAAGGAACGCCCGTCGTGGCGGGTGCGGGAGATCAAGCGGCCAGCGCGGTTGGAAACGGAATCGTCGAGCCGGGCTTGGTTTCGTGTACCGTCGGGACCTCGGGGGTCGTGTTCGCGCAGCTCGCTGCGCCCGAATACGATCGCGCCGGAAGAGTCCACACGTTTTGCCACGCGGTCGAAAATGCATGGCATGTGATGGGCGTGACGCAGGGAGCGGGATTGAGTTTACAGTGGTTCCGGAACCAGCTCGCGCCGGGATCGAGTTATGAGGATTTGATCGCCGAAGCCGCCACGGCTACAGCCGAAGGTCTCTACTGGTTGCCGTACCTGATGGGCGAACGCACGCCGCACCTCGATTCGACGGCTCGCGGCGGCTGGATCGGCATTACGGCCAAGCACACGCGCGGCGATCTGATCCGGGCGCTGCTCGAAGGGGTCGCGTTCAGTTTGAAGGATGGTCTGGATGTGATTACCGCGCTGGGAGTGCAGGCGGAATCGATCCGGCTCTCTGGCGGCGGCGCTCGCAGCGCGGTATGGAGGCAGATTTTCGCCGATGTTTTCGGAAAGCGAGTGACAATGCTTGAGACGCAGGAAGGCTCAGCTTATGGCGCCGCTCTTTTAGCGATGGCGGGCACCGGCGCGTTCGCTTCGGTTGCGGAGGCATCGAAAGCGGTGGTGCGCGAGGCGGAATCGGTTGTTCCTCGAGCTGGGGAATCGGCACGCTATGCGAGAGCACATGCGGTTTACAGATCGCTCTATCCGGCGCTGCGGCCTCTGTATTAGTCGCGCGGCATTTACTTCTGGATCAACGGATTCACGTAGCCGCTCTGTAGAACGTGGTCGGGATCCGGACGGACGCTGAGATAATCCACGTGATCCGCGATATCGGTCCAGCCGTGAGGCACGCCGAACGGGATGATAATGATATCGCCGGGAACCACCGGCTTCTTGGTCACGTTGCCGACGATTTGCCCGCTGCACGACGGTCCGTTGAGAACCTTGGTCACCTGGCTTTCAGGGCCGGAGCGCGCGCCGTTCACGATTGTGCCCCCGGTAACCAGGGTCCCGCCGCCTGAAACGATAATGTAGGTTTCTGTTTCGTCGTCGTGCGAAATTCCGCCGACGCCGCTGGGCGCCGCATTCTCCGGGACGGGTCCGCTATTGCATCGCTCGATATTTGCCGCTTGTTTAGCTTTGCCTTTCGCAGCGGCCTGGCCGCGACCCCGGCCCGCTGCCGCGCCCGTGGGTCCGCGATGAATTATCCCGACCGCAAGATTGTACTTGCAAAGGTCGACCACGCGAAGCTGCTGGTCCACCGCGGGCGGGGCGTGCTTCAACAGCTCCTTCACCTCCGTGTCGAACATGTAGATTCCGTCCTTGGGAACCTGGCACTGAGCATACGCAGCACAGTGCGACCCGATGACGAGAAGGGAAACGCTCAGAACCGTTTTTTTCATGATGTGGTTATCTCCTTTAGGGACCCTCGCTGCACGGCTTTCTATTCTAGCCCCAAAGCTGCAAGCCTGGCTCGAATCGCGTTTGGTACACTCCGTTTCGGTGGAATCGCGAAGGAAGCCAGGGCTCGAAACTGCAGGGCTTGCGCTCACTCTGTTGCTGGTGAACGTCTACATTTGCCGCGAGCTGTTTCGCGTCGAATATCTCAACTACATGGGATCGATCGAAGGCGCGTTCATCGGCATGAGCCGTTACGTAATGGGGCATTGGCGCGACCTCACCTGGTTCCCTTTGTGGAATGGAGGCACTCCGTTTCCCACCACGTATCCGCCGCTGCTGAATCTAACGGTGGCGTTCTCTGCGTGGCTAAGCGGAGCGTCGCCGGCGCACGCCTATCACTGGGTTACCGCGCTTGCTTTTTGCCTCGGCCCGGTGGCTTTGTTCGCCTTGACCTATCGACTCAGCGGATCGCAGTGGGCGGGGTTTGTCGCTGGACTAATCTATTCCTCGGTCTCGTGGTCCTACTGGATTATCCCGGCGATTGGACGCGACGTCGGCGGCCCGTTTCATTCGCGGCGATTTCAAGCACTGGTCGAATATGGGGAAGGTCCGCACGTCGCCTCTATGACGCTGCTTACGGTCGCGCTGTTGTTCCTTGACGTCGCGATGACGCGACGGCGCGCGCACTGGATCACGCTGGCCTCGGTGGTTCTGGCGGCGACGGCGTTGACCAACTGGTTGGGCGCGTTCGGCATTGTGCTGATCGTCGCGCCTTACGCTCTGGCGCAACTCGGTCGCGGGGGATGGAAAACGCGTGATCTGGCCTTGGTCGCGTTGATCGGCGCGGCGGCGTACGGCCTGGCGATACCGCTGATGCCGCCCTCCACCATCGCGACGCTTCAGAAGAACGCGCAAAGCACCGGTGGGAATTATGCACATGTTTATCAGGCTGCTCTGCCGCAGGGACTCGCGGTTCTGGCCGCGCTCATCGTGATTAAGCTGGCGATATCGCGACTCCCAAGGCATCTGCAATTCGGGATTCTGTTCGCCTTCCTGATGACGTTGGTCGCGGCCGGAGACGCGGTCTGGAACATCGCGATCGTTCCCATGGCGTTCCGCTATCACCTGGAAATGGAGATGGCGCTGGCGATGCTCGCCGGATTTGTGTGCTATGCGCTGTTCCGCAGCCGCCCAAGGCGCGTCGTGGCACTCGCGATCGCCGTGTTGGTGCTGTCCCTGATCCAGCCCCTAAAGATTGAAAGGCGTCAGGCAGCCGGGATGCTGCGTCCCATCGACATCACCAAGACCATCGAGTGGAAGACGGCGCAGTGGCTGAATCACAATTGGAACGGCTCGCGTGTCTTCGTGCCGGGGTCGGTCGCTTTCTGGCTGAACGCATTCAGCGATACGCCCGAGTTGTGGGGATTCGAGCAGGCGACCACCAATCCGATCAATCGAGACGTAACCTACGTTGTCTACCATGGCGACCCGACCGGCGCGCACGAAACCGATAGCGCGGTGCTGTGGATGAAGGCGCTCGGCGTGCACGCGGTGGGAGTGAGCGGACCGCTGAGCTCCGCGCCGTACAAGGATTTCGTGAAGCCGCGAAAATTCGACGGATTCCTCGAACCCCTGTGGCGCGATGGAGATGACACGCTGTATCGCGTCAGTGAAGACGCGGAGCTCGCGCGCGTCGTTCCGCGCGAAGCGTTGGTTTCGCGGAAACCGATTCATGCGCTGGACCTCGATCCTCTGCGGCCTTATGTAGCCGCGCTGGACGATCCGAAAATGCCGCGCGCGGACTTTCGCTGGACCAGCGCGCATTCGGCAACGATCAACGCGAAACTCGATCCTGGGCAGATCGTATCGGTGCAGATGGCATGGCACCAAGGCTGGCGCGCGACGGTAAATGGCCGCGCGGCGCCGGTCCAGCGCGACGCGATCGGGCAAATGTATATCGATCCGGAGATTTCAGGGCCGTGCACCATCGAAATGATTTACGACGGAGGAATGGAGACGGGCGTCGCATACGCCGTGTGCGCGCTGACGGCGTTGCTGCTGGCCGCCGCCTCGATTCGCTCGCTTCTGAAACCCGTATAAGCTGATACGATTGATCCTAACCTCAAGGAGGTTCCATCGTGTCACGCACATTCAGTTTCTCCGCTGCGATTCTCCTGGCCGTCCTGGCCCATGGGCAATCGAAACTGCTTCGCTACCCGTCGTATTCGAAAGGCAAAATAGCCTTCAGCTATCTGGGCGATATTTGGATCGCCAATGACGATGGCGCCGGCGTGACGCGCCTTACCGATAGCGTGGCGCGCGATGTCTTCCCACGATTTTCGCCGGATGGAAACTGGATTGCGTTCTCGTCGAATCGCGCCGGGAATTACGACGTCTACGTCATTCCCGTTGCCGGAGGCAAGCCGCGCCAGCTCACCTTTCACAGCGCCAACGACAATGTGGTCGGCTGGACGCCCGACAGCCGCCGCGTCATTTTCGAATCGTCGCGCAATCAAGGTGTGTTTCCCAGCGTGAGTACGCTGTTCGAAATTCCGGTGGACGGCGGCCTGGAACAGCCGGTTTCCACCGACTGGGGTTCCTGGGCCAGTTACTCGCCGGATGCATCGAAGCTCGCCTTCACGCGCCATCCCGGAGTTTGGTCGCGCAAGCATTATCGCGGCAGTTATGCGGTGGATCTATGGCTCGAGGACGTCGCGGCGAAAAAGTTCACACGCCTTGGCGACGACGACTATAAAGGCAACTATCTGTGGCCGATGTACGGGCACGCGGGCGAAATCTACTATGTGGCGGACGAAATGCCCAACGAAAAGACCGTCAAGTGGGGCAGTCCGGAGATTTACAAGAGCGTCAACAATATCTGGAAGATTTCGGATCGCGGCGGCAAGCCGGTGCAGGTGACGCATCACACCAGCGGGAATCTGTTCTTTCCCAGCATTTCAGCGGATGGAAAAACCATCGTCTACGAAGAGAATTTCGGATTGTGGAAACTCGACACAGCGACTGGAAGAAGCACGGAAATCCGGGTCGATATCAAGACCGACCCGAAAGAAAATGAAACCGAACTGGTGACCATCAACAACGAAGCGCAGGCGTTTCATTTATCGCCGTCGACGCGGCGGGCGGCGATTTCCACGCATGGCGAGATTTTCACCATCGCGACCGAACGGGGCGAGGTCCAGCGGGTGACCGAGACTCCTTGGCGCGAAGACGAGCCGCGCTGGTCGCCGGACGGAAAATGGATCGCGTTTGTGTCGGATCGAACCGGGCGGCAGGAAATCTGGATTGCGGATGAACTCGGCCGCGGGCTGAAACAGTTGAGCGACGCCGAGTGCGACAAACCGTCCATTGTATGGGCCCCGGATTCGAAGTCGCTGCTATGGTCGGGTTCGGATCACAAGCTTCGTCGCGTCGAACTCGCAAGCGGCAAGACCGAGATCGTCGCTTCGAGCGATGTGGCCGTGATTGGCTCGCCGCAATTTTCGCCGGATGGCGCCTGGATTTCGTATTCGAAACGCAACCCGCTGCTGCGCGATCACGTTTACGTCAAGCCCGCGAGCGGCGGCGCCGAACGAATGATCGGCGCGGACGATTTTCTTACCTCGAACGGCGCGCGTTGGACTCCGGACGGCAAGCGGCTTCTGCTGCTCGGCGGCGTGGGCGCGCCCGCGATGTCGGCGTTGAACCGGACCATCATGCAGATCTACAGCGTCGCGCTGACGCCGGCGGACAAGAATCCGGACGATCGCGATATCGACACGGAAGCACAGGCCGAAGGCACTGCCGACACGCCCCGGCGCGGCGCAAACAACGGATCCGCGAAAGTGGAAGTAAAAATCGAGTGGGATGGGATCGATCGCCGAATCCGTCAGTTGACTCACATGACGGGATCGGTCATGAACATTTCGCCTTCTCCCGATAGCCGGACCTATGCGTTCATGGCCCAGAACGGGCCCGGCGCTGACGAAACCGGCGGCCCTGGTCTCTATATCATCGGGGACGATGGCTCGCGCTTGACTCGCATTCCGAATACAGTTCCGCAGCAGGATGGCGGCGCACCCGGACGCGGCGGCGCAGGCGGCGGATTCGGCGGCGGCCCGGAGCCGCAATGGTCCAAAGATGGGCGCAATCTTTTCTATCTGCAAAACGGAGGAATTTATTCCGTCGCTGTACCTGCCGCAGGGGAAACGGCTGCGCCCGCCGCGGGCGGACGTGGAGGACGTGGCAACGCCGCCGCGACTCCTGGAGCGAATGGAAACCCGCCGCGGCGCGTCCAATTTACCGTCCGCATGGAAATCGACCGCGTGGCGGAGCGCAGGCAGGTTTTCGAGGAAGCCTGGCGCGTGATGAAGAATCGTTTCTACGACGGCAGCATGCATGGCGTGAACTGGGCTGCCGCGAAAGATACCTACGAAACCCTTTTGCCGCACATCGCCGATCCCGACGAGCTGCATAACGTCGTCATGCAGATGATCGGCGAGCTGAATGCCTCGCACACCGGCATTTCAGGCGGCGGCGTACTTCCCGGGCAACCTGCTCCTGAACGCGTCCAGACGCGCTATCCCGGATTCGACCTGACGCCGGACGCCTCCGGCTACTACAAAGTCGCATACATTTATCGAAAAGGTCCGGCCGATCACGATTACCTGAAGATCGCTCCCGGTGATTTCGTTCTTTCCATCAACGGCAAGGATGTGAAGACACCCGAAAACTACTGGCGGCATTACAATCTGCTTCCTGGCAAGAAATTCGAGTTCGCCGTGAACTCCAAGCCGCAAGCTGACGGCGCCTGGACCGTCACCATCGAGCCGATCACCCAGCAGGCGCAGGGCGATCTCGAATATGAACGCTGGGTGGAAAATCGCAAAGCGAGTGTCGAGAAGCTGACCAACGGCGAGATCGGTTATCTGCACATTCGGGCCATGAACGCTCCGTCGCTCCAAAGATTCCAGCGCGACCTGCTCGAAAATCTCGACAAGAAAGCGCTGATCATCGACGAGCGCTTCAATGGCGGAGGCGGCATCGACCAGGAACTGCTGGAGATTCTGAATCAGCGCAAGAAGTACGAGTCGTATCGCGCGCGCGATTCCGTGGAGATCCCCCGGCCGGTGCAGGCGTTTTTCGGGCCAATGGTCGTGCTGGCGAATGAACGTTCGGCGAGCAACGCGGAAATGTTCCCGGAGGGCTTCAAGACCCTGGGGCTCGGAAAAGTCGTCGGCGTCCCGACCTACGGCGCGGTGATTGGCACCGGTTCTTACAACCTGCTGGATGGATCGCAGATCCGCACTCCTGGTACGGGAGTATTCACGGCTACCGGCCGCGACTTCGAGAATTACGGCGTGCCTCCGGACGTCTACGTCGACAACACGCCGGCCGACTTTATCGCCGGGCACGATCGGCAGGTCGAAAAAGCAATCGAGGTTCTGCGCGCACAAATGAAGTGATACATGCGTTCCCTTACGTGCTTCGCGCGAGGTCCGCTGCGCGATTCAAGGCGTCTTGCATCTGTTCGCGCGCTTTTTCGAGCGACTCGGCGTTTTCAAAAGCAGGGAATCGCAACGCTTCGCCGCACGCGATGGCAATGCGCCCGAACGGCAGCGGATTCCGTGCGGCATCCCACTTATGCCGTTCGAGAATCGATGGGCGGCAATACGCGCCGATGGGGATCAGCGGTACGCCAGCAGAGGACGCGAGCGCCGCTGTGCCCACCCTAGCCCTAAAAGGCGGGCCATTGCCATCGGGAGCAATCAGGGCTGCAGCGCCTTGATGCAATTCGTTCGCAATCTCCGTCAGAGCTTTCCAACCGCGGTGCTCCGCGTCACCACGGACGATCTTGAACCCCAGCCATCTGCAGAATACCGCGACGCAATCTCCTCGCGGATCGCGGGAGACCATCAGGATCACCGGAATTGTGGGCTTGCGGGCGGCAAACGCCGCCAGCACCGAAGGCGCGCTTCCGTGCCAGATCGCCAGCACCGATCCTTTGGGAAGCTCCGGCCACTGGTAGCTTCCTGTGGTGACGATTCTGGTTGTGATCGCTACCGCGCGCGCGTATATATACAAAACGATGGCCAGCGCGGTGATCCAAATCCAATGGAGCGGCGTTAAATATCGCCGGACGAAGCTGAGCACGGTATCGACGGACCGCGTCAGCCGATTTCTTCCAACCCTATGAAAAACCGAGGAGGAAATGGTTTGCGAGTGCGGATGCAAGGCGGCTAGCCGGGTGAGTTCGGCCTCAAATTCAGTTCCGCGCAATGGCTCCCGGTATAATGGGGGTTGATTTCCCGATTGCATCGCCTTCGCTCCCATCATATTGGATTGGCTCTCAGCGGCGGTTCCGTGCGAGGACTCGCGCATATCGGCGTCCTCAAGGTTCTGTCGGAGGCGGGCCTCAAGCCGGCATTCGTGACCGGAACCAGCGCGGGGAGCTTGGTTGGCGCGATGATCGCCGCCGGCATGGACTGGCGCGAAATCGCGGCGCTGGCTCGCACGGTGTTCTGGCCCCGTTTGCTGAATGGCGAGACGCTGGAACGGTTTTGCGCCCAGCACCTTCCGCCCACTTTCGCGGACCTGCAGATTCCCTTCGCGGCCTTGACCACTGAGGTGCCTTCCAGGCGAATTGTAGCCATCGACAAGGGCGAGCTTGCTTCCGCCATCAGCGCGAGCTGCGCGCTGCGTGGAATCCGGCGACCCGTGAAACGGGAAGGAATGCGGCTGAAGGATGGCGGGATCGCGTGCGTCCTGCCATCGGAGATTTGCCGGAAGATGGGAGCGGATTTCATCATCGGCTCCGATGTCTGGGAGCTCAGCTCCATACTGCGGACGGTCGGCATTCATCCTCACCATCCGCGGGTCGGACGCACGTATCCTGCGCACTATCATTCTGCTGTGGATCACACCGATGTGCTGGTCCATCCCCGAATTCCGCTGGCCGGGTACCTGCCGGGTCCGCTGGCGCTCGAGCGCATGATCGCAGCGGGAGAACACGCAACGCGGCTGGCTTTAGCGCAAAACTAGCGCGAATGGCACCTTAACTGCACAGTAGTAAGCAGACAACAGGAGCCATCAAATGCAACAGGCCGCGACTATTGTGCCTCTAGGCAGGATCGAGCTGGCTGCGGATATCGTACTTCCCGATCGTGCTAAAGGACTGGCTTTATTCGCCCACGGCAGCGGGAGCAGCCGGCACAGCCCCAGGAATCGCCATGTCGCGAACATACTGAATCGCGGCGCCATCGGGACCGTCCTGATCGACTTGCTCACCGAGGAGGAGGAAGCGCTGGATGTTCGAACCGCGGAGTTGCGCTTCGACATCGGAATGCTGGGCAGGCGTTTGGTTGCGATTACGGACTGGATCGGCCGTCAGCCGGGTTTGAAGCACTACGGATTGGGTTATTTCGGCGCCAGTACAGGTGCGGCCGCTGCGCTAATTGCCGCCGCGGAACGTCCCAACGTGGCGCAGGCCGTCGTCTCGCGCGGAGGAAGACCGGATCTCGCTGGACCGGCGCTGCGCGGGGTGCTGGCGCCAACTCTATTTATCGTCGGCGGAGAAGATCCGGTCGTCCTGGATCTGAATCGCTCGGCGATCGCGCAATTGCCACGCCAAACCGGACATAACCTCGAAATCATCGCGGGCGCTACGCACCTGTTCGAAGAACCAGGAACTTTGGACCAGGTCGCCTCTCTGGCTCGAGATTGGTTTCGAACCTATCTCAGCCCAACTACCTAAGTATGCAGAACGTCGACATCGCGCGCCGGTTGGAAGAGGTAGCGGACCTCCTCGAAGCGCAGCGTGCGAATCCATTCCGCGTCCAAGCCTATCGTCGAGCCGCGGCCAGCGTCCGCCATCTCCCTAAGCCGCTTTCGGAGATTCTCAAGGAGCAGGGAGAAGACGGTCTGCGCTCCATCATCGGCGTCGGGGAACGTCTCGGAACGGCGCTGCGGACTCTGGTGACCAGCGGGCGTCTGCCCATGCTCGACCGGCTGCGCGGCGAAACCGACTCGGTGGCGCTGCTGGAATCGGTTCCCGGAATCGGCCCGGTGCTGGCGGAGCGCCTTCATCGTGAG
>Ga0209517_10001383_pt1 | contig 36998 bp, 38 predicted proteins | sample PeaSoiMetSII2010_FD_187695 | JGI IMG/M metagenome (GOLD analysis project Ga0209517, IMG submission 187695) | Peat soil microbial communities from Weissenstadt, Germany - SII-2010 (SPAdes) (version 2) | ecosystem: Environmental > Terrestrial > Soil > Wetlands > Peat | place: Germany... | reverse complement strand
GGGGCGTGACGGTTTGGGTCGCGCTCGCGCGCTTCGCTCCGTCATTGCGAGCGCAGCGAAGCAATCCATAGCCAACCCCAGGAAATATGGATTGCTTCGGTCGCTACGCTCCTCGCAATGACGGGATTACCCCCCCTTCCACTCCATCCTCAGCACCGGCCGGCCGGAGGTCGGATTGACATCCTTGCCGGCGTGGACAAAGCCGCAGCGCTCGTAGAAGCGGATCGCCCGCGTGTTGTCGTCGTTGACGAGCAGCGTGATGGAATCGGGCGAAAGCCGCTTTGCTTCATCGACCAGCGCGGTGGCGAGTTTCGAGCCCCAGTGGTCGGGCGTGACCACGAGCTGGTCGAGATAGCCTTTGCCGTCGATGGTCACGAACCCGACCAGCGCACCCGCCTGCTCCGCGACGATGATCGCCGCGTTCGGCACCAGTTCGCCCCGCCAGCGCTCGCGCCACCACGGCACGCGCGCGGCAAAATCAATCGACGGATAGGCCTGCTGCCAGGTCTCCAGCCATAGCGCGATGGCGGCATCTTCATCCGAAGGCCGATAGGGACGTAAGGAATAGAGCAGAGTCATCGTGTCCCGGGCGAGTGGTGCGAGGGCAGCGCCCGAGCGGAACGAGACCCGGGACCCATCGAAAGAATCTTTGTCATTAGATCTGGGTCCCGGATCGTCGCTCGCGAAAGCTCGCTAGTCCGGGACACGAGACTTACCGTTCCGTCAGCTTCAGCTCGATGCGGCGGTTGCGCTTGTAGGCCTCTTCGGTGACGCCGATATCGAGCGGCTGAAACTCGGCGAAGCCGGCCGCGACCAGCCGTTGCGCCGGCACGCCGAGCGAAATCAGATACTGCACCACCGAGATCGCGCGCGCCGACGACAGCTCCCAGTTCGACTTGAACAGCGGACTGTTGATCGGCCGCACGTCGGTGTGGCCGTCGACCCGCAGCACCCAGGCGATCTCGCTCGGGATCTGCTTGTCGAGTTCGATCAGCGCGGTTGCGAGCTTGTCGAGCTCGGCGCGGCCTTCGGGCAGTAGCAGCGCCTGGCCGGTGTCGAAAAACACTTCGGACTGGAACACGAAACGGTCGCCGACGATCCTGATGTCAGGCCGGTTGCCGAGAATGGCGCGCAGTCGCCCGAAGAATTCCGAGCGGTAGCGCGACAATTCCTGCACCCGTTGCGCCAGCGCGACGTTGAGCCGCTGACCGAGATCGGCGATCCGGTTTTGCGACTCCTTGTCGCGTTTCTCCGAGGCCTGGAGCGCTTCTTCGAGCGCCGCGAGCTGGCGGCGTAGCGCGCTGATCTGCTGGTTCAACACCTCGATCTGAGCCAGCGCGCGCGAGGACACCTGCTTTTCGGATTCGAGCGCCTTGTTGAGTTCGCCCGCGCGCCCCGCGGCATCGCTGCCGGCGCCGGCGAGGCCTTCATACAGTCCCTTGACGCGGTCGCGCTCGGTCTCGGCGGAAGCAAGCCCGGCGCGAACCTGCGTGAGCTGGTCTTCGAGATTGATCTTGCCGAGCTTCTCCAGCGAGAGCAGGTCGTTCAATTCCGCGATCCTGGCGTTGAGCTGTTCCAGCGCCTTGTCTTTGCCGGTGACCTCCTGCGACAGGAAGAATTGCACCACCAGGAACACCGAGAGCAGGAACACGATCGAGAGCACCAGCGTCGACAGCGCGTCGACAAAACCCGGCCAGTAGTTGAAACCGGTTTCGTTGCGGCGGGCACGGGCGAGGGCCATTTGGGTTCTCCGCTTCTCATGTTCCGGACGCGGTGCAGCGTGTAACGCTGCCCCGCAGAGCCGGGACCTATGGATTGCAGAGATGGGCCCCGGCTCTGCAGCGCCACGTGAAGGACGCGGCGCTGCGTCCGGGGCACGATCTCCTTTTGGTGACGCGGATTCTTAACGCGAACCGATGCTCACGTCGTGTGAAACCGCTATCACTAACTCTTCTCCGGCTGGCGCGCGAGCCGCTCGAGCAGTTTCTTGATCTCGCGGTTCTGCTCGCCCTGACCGTCGGCCCATTCGCGGATCATCTGCTGCTCGGTGCGCATATGGGTGACAAGGCCCTGGATCGCTTCGGCGAGGTTGGCCATCGCGGCGGTGGTGCCGCGGCTTGCGCCGCCTTCTTCCAGCGTCAGCCGCAGCCGTTCAAGCGCGGCCTGAAGCTCGCCGCTCGGTCCTGATTCACCGGAATAGCCGCGCACGGTGGAAGCGAGCCAGTCCTCGAGATCGGTATAAAAGCGGTTTTGCGCCTGGCTCGATTGCAGATCGAGAAAGCCGAGAATCAGGGAGCCGGCGAGGCCGAACAGCGAGGAGGAAAACGAAATGCCCATGCCGCCGAGCGGCGCGGCGAGGCCTTCCTTCAGCGTGTCGAACAGGGCGCTGGCGTCGCCGCCGACCTTCAGGCCGTCGATCACCTTGCCGACCGAGCCCACGGTTTCGATCAGGCCCCAGAAGGTTCCGAGCAGGCCGAGGAAAACCAGGAGGCCGGTCATGTAACGGGAAATGTCGCGCGCCTCGTCGAGGCGGGTGGCGATGGAGTCGAGCAGATGCCGCATGGTCTGCTGCGAGATGATCATGCGCCCGCTGCGCTCGCCGCCGAGGATCGCCGCCATCGGCGCCAGCAGCGTCGGATGGCGGTCGATCGCAAGCCCGGGATCGGCGATGCGGAAATTGTTGACCCAGGCGACTTCCGGATAGAGCCGGACCACCTGGCGGAATGCCAGGATGATTCCGATCAGGAGCACGAGGCCGATCAGCGCGTTCAGCCCCGGATTGGCGAAAAAGGCGGTGATGATCTGTTTGTAGAGGATGACCATCACCAGCGCGCACAGCACCAGGAACACCAGCATCCGCACCAGGAAAATCCGCGGCGAGGATAGCTTCACCGGTTCGATCTCCATCGCGGAGCGGAAAGAGGAGCCTGAAGGCATTGCCGATGTCATCCGTTGCGAGAAGCCGCTTTTCGGCCCCAATATGGCACAGCGCGCCCGAGAAAAAAGGCCGCTCGCCATCAATCGGCGCTGGCGGCGGGAACTTCCGCGTGAAACCGGATCGGGTCGCCTCGCGTATTTCTACAAAGCTCTGACGTCTCAGGCGGTTAACGGGAATTTTTTATGATTTTGTATCTTGAGGCGCTGGCCGCGATCGCGCTGTCGCTTTCGATCCTGATGGCGAGCGCGTGGATGGTCCAGCAGCGCACCGGCAATTCCGGCTGGGTCGATACCATCTGGACGTTTTCGGTCGGGCTCGTCGGCACCGGCAGCGCGCTGTGGCCGGTCGAAGGCACCGCACCGAACGCAAGGCAATGGCTGGTCGCAGCCCTGGTGGCGATCTGGTCGCTGCGGCTCGGCGTTCACATCGCGATCCGCAGCTTGGGAATTACCGACGATCCGCGCTATGCGGCCTTTGCCCGCGAATGGGGCGTCGATTCGCCGCGCAAGATGTTCCTGTTTCTGCAGAACCAGGGATTTGGATCGATCCCGCTGGTGTTTTCGATCTTCGTCGCCGCGCATTTTCCGCACCCCCTGCTGCGGTCGCAAGATTACCTGGCCGCGCTGGTGCTGCTTGCGGGAATTGCAGGCGAGGCACTGGCCGACGCGCAGCTCAAGAACTTCAGGGCGCATCCCGGCAACCAGGGTCTTGTCTGCGACGTCGGCCTGTGGCGCTGGTCGCGGCATCCGAATTATTTCTTCGAATGGCTGGGGTGGCTTGCTTATCCCGTGATCGCGATTTCGCCGGACTACCCACTTTTCTATCCTTGGGGCTGGGCGACCCTGCTGGCGCCAGCCTTCATGTACTGGATCCTGGTCTATGTCACCGGCATCCCGCCGCTCGAGGAACAGATGCTGCGCTCCCGTGGCGAGCGCTACCGCGACTACCAGTCGCGCACCAGCGTCTTCTTTCCGCTGCCACCGCGGAAGGGAACGGCGACATGAGTTTCGTTTCTTTGCTTCGACTCCCGGTGGTGCGAATGGCTTTTAGCGCGGACCAAACTCGGCGCGCTGTTCGGTTACGCTGGCGGCAGCGAATGGGGCGTCGGCCACTACCGGATGAAGGCGGCTTGACGACGGTGGTTGATGTCCGCTGTTCCTCAACGCCGAACATGCTTTGCACCGGCGGTTGCGCCAGCTTTATGCCCAACAACGGAAAGTCGGCAGCTGGATCGCCGCATAGCGGCGCATCGTGCTCATTCGGGCAAGCCGGCCTTCACAAACGCCTCGTACATTTTTGAAATTAATACCGGTGAGCGAGCGCCCCAGTACGTTTGCGGGTTGGATTGACGCCAATTAGGCACCAACCGAAGAAGAGTTGTCATAACTCTTTGAGCATCCTCCAGCCTCCCCACGCCTACATAACAAAGGATAGCTACTCGCAGAACCGCGATATGATAAGGAGACACTCCAATAGCCCGGTCTATCCAAGTAGCGGCTTCCGCGTACCTGCCAGCATTGCAATGGCCATAAGCCATTCCGAGCATCCCGCTATACAACCCAGGGTCTCGCGGACTAAGGCGCATAAAGTGCTCAAAGTCCGCAATCGCTCCATCTGACCCACCGTCCCAGACTTGGATAAACCCTCTAAAATTATATGCCTGCGCAAAGTTTGGGTTCGATCGGATTGCAGAACTAACTAGTTCGATCCCGGCATCGAAGTTCACTTTGTTGAAAAATAAAGCGAACCCCATGATGCTAAGTGCAGAAGCATCGTCTGTATCGAGTTCTTTGACGCGCTCAGCGAAGGACAAAAGGAGAGCGTCGTCGCTAGCAATGTCTAGAGGCCATCTGTTGGATCGTCGCCAAACGAGACACATGGCTGCACCACCGTAAGCAGGCGCAAACCTTGGATCGAGGGCAATCGCATTCTTGAAATGTTGTAATGCAGCGTCGTTTTTATCTGGACTTGTGGGCCAGTAAACATGGGGAAGTCCGCGGTAGAACTCTGTAACTGCATCGACGTTGCTGGTTGGTCTTCGGCTCGCTCGCTCCATCTGCGCACGGTCTAGTTCAGGTGCGATAGCACCAACCACCTGCTGCGTTACCTTGTCCTGCAGTTCAAAAATATCTTCTAGCGCGCCGTCAAATCTATCCGCCCACGCCCGTGGCGGCGTCGATCAGTTGCTCGGTGATCCTTACGCGAGCACCAGTCTTGCGAACGCTACCTTCGAGCACATAACGCACCCCTAGCTCTCGCCCGACCTGCTTGATGTCTACGGCCTTGCCCTTGTAGGTAAACGAGGAGTTACGGGCGATGACGAACAGCGACCTAAACCGCGACAATGCCGTGATGATGTCCTCGACCATCCCATCCGCGAAATACTCCTGCTCGGGGTCGCCGCTCATGTTCTGGAAGGGCAAAACGGCGATGGATGGCTTATCGGGCAGCGCTAAAGGCTTGGCGGCAGCCTCGCCAAACGACTTTGCGCCTGCCGTTCCTAACTGACGCACGGCATAGAGCCGTACTGGCCGGTCGATGTTCTTCAGCGGCCTTTCGCCGAGGTCATCGAACGCAAAGCTGATCTTGTCTCTCACCTGCTCGAAAGCGCTTGCGGATAGGTATACGCCGCCCGGCTCGCACTCGTTCTCGACGCGCGCTGCAACATTGACCCCATCGCCAAAGATGTCGTCGTCATCGATGATGATATCGCCAACATTGATACCGATACGCCAGGTGATCTTCGGTTTGCTGCTGCCGCTGCGCCCGGTCATCTTGCTCTGCACAATCATTGCGCAAGTTACGGCATCGACAGCGCTGGCGAACTCGACCAGCATGCCGTCGCCGGTGGTTTTAACGATCCGACCATTATGCTCCGCGATCGTGGGATCGATGAGTTCGCTGCGGTGCGCCTTTAGAGCTGCCAAGGTGCCGATCTCGTCGGCGCCCATGAGGCGCGAGTAGCCGGCGACATCAGCCGCCAGCACTGCCGCTAGTCGTCTCTCCACACGGCCGCCCGCCACCAAGTCCCCGCTCAATAATTCACCCGCAATGGGTCTATCAAAGCATAGGATCAGGATTCCTGCCAGTTGTTGGGCTGGTGTCCGAAATGGGTCCACTAGCCGACTTTGGCGTCGACGCGAATCGCGACGAGATCGAAAACGTCCTGCGCGGCTCTATGGCCAGGACACTGCTCCATGGATACGGCGCTGGCGCTGGTTCTTCCTCGCGACCGCAGGCCTGTTAGGTTACGCCGGCGGCAGCGAATGGGGCGTCAGCCACTACCGGATGAAGGCGGCTTGACGGCGGCGGTTATCTCCGCTTCGCCTCTCGATGGCGGACATCCTGATGGCCCCGCACGGGTGCGGAAGGCACCAGATCAGTTGGCAAACACATTGCCGTCGCGAATGCTGCACGAAACGCTGCCGACTTGAATCGACTTTATTTCGATGTAGCGCTGGATGATGCCGCTGTAATTGCGAATGATGGTTCCCTCGGATTCCTTGGCGCGCGTCACCTGCGCGCTGCAGCCGCTAAAGCCGGCATCAAGCTCCGCAATAATCCGGGTGGCTCCCCCCGTCCCATGGGGCATCAGGATCAATAGCGAATGGCCGTTGAAGTCGATCGAACGCTTGCCCGATCCCGCAATTTCGCCCGTGCGTTCCGCACTTCCGCGGCGCGTTGAATACACCAAGTTGTTGAAAAGGCGCCCGGCCTCACTGACATAGATATTCAGCGTTTGGGTGCCGACGACCTGGCGCCAGGCTTCCTCGCCGACCGGGCGCTGCTCGCGGGTTTCCGTCCAGGTGATGCTGACGGACTTGCCATACAACTCTTTTTGGCGCCGCAGCGTACGAAGCTTGCGGCAGTAACAGTCCCAACAAAACAAAAGCAGCCCGTCTAAACATCCTCAATCTCCCTGGGGCTCGCGACGTGGCGTGTGACCCATCCCTAGAGCTTAGCCGAGTGCGGAGTAAATCACTACCAGGCAACAGGCGGCTATTCGCTGGAGCAGGTTGCTCAGTCGCCGTCAGTGTCGCCTTTATTTTTCTGTCCCAGCTTGTGGGGCGGATTAGCCAAGGGGCCGCGCGACGCGCGGACCCGTTGGGCTAATCCGCCCTGCGTGCTATTCGGCTACGCCGGCGGCAGCGAGTGGGCGTCAGTCATTACCGGATGAAGGCAGGGTAGCGGACTGCAACGACCGGCGTTCCCCGGATGCTGCGCAGCGCGTCAGCGGTGCGCTGCAAATCCGGGGTCCATTCTTTTCTTGGAGCGTGGGTCCCGGATCTGCGGAGCAGCGTGAAGGACGCTGCACCGCGTGCGGGACACGAGGGCGCCGTCAGTTCCCCAGCGGCTTGAGAATCTTCACCAGTTCTGCGTGGATGAATTCATTGCCGCAAATCACGTTGCCGGTCTTGAGCGGGTCGTCGTCGCCCGCGATGCCCGAGACAATACCGCCGGATTCGCGCACCACGATCTGCCCGGCCGCCATGTCCCAGGCCTGCAGATTGCGCTCCCAATAGCCATCGAGACGGCCGGCCGCGACGAAGGCCATATCGAGCGAGGCCGCGCCAAACCGGCGCAGGCCCGCCACCTTGTTCTGGATTTCGCTCATCTCGGCGCGCGACAGTTCATGGTCGCCGCGTCCGATATGCGGCAGCCCGCAGGCGATGACGCATTCGGAAAGCTTGCGGCGGCCGGCGACGCGCAGGCGCTGATCGTTGAGGAAGGCGCCCTTGCCGCGTTCGGCGGTATAGAGCTCTTCATTGGCGGGATTGTAGATCACGCCCGCGATCACCGTGCCCTCGCGCTGTAGCGCGATTGAAATCGCAAATTGCGGAATGCCGTGCAGAAAGTTGGTGGTGCCGTCGAGGGGGTCCACGATCCAGGTGTGGGTCTTGTCATCGCCGACCCGGTGGCCGCCTTCCTCGCCGATGAAGCCGTAACCCGGACGAGCCCTGGAAAGGTCCGAGTAAAGCATCTCCTCGGCGCGCCGGTCCGCCATGCTGACGAAATTGGCCGGTCCCTTCAGCGACACCTGCAGGTTTTCCACCTCGCCAAGGTCGTGCTTTAGGCTGCGGCCGGCGCGGCGCGCCGCCTTGACCATGACGTTGATGAGGGCTGAATGCAGCATGATCTCGGCTTGCAGGTTGACGGCTCGACAGTGCGCGCGCTCTCCCCACCGGGGAGAGTTAAGACAGTGCGTGCCCTGTGGTTGCGGTGGCGTCAAGGCGGATCATTAAGGCGGATCATTTGACGCCGAGCCATTTGCGTGCCGCGTCTTCCGCCTTGGCGCGATCCTCGGGACTGAGCTTGTCCAGGGCGGCGTCGAGCTCGGGATCGCCCTTGCCGGCGGTCTTCGCGATGGTGTGCCATTTCAGGGCCTCGACCCTGTAGGCCGGTGTCCCGTTCGCCAGCACGCGGGCGAGGCGGTTTTGGGCGATCGGATTGCTTTGCCTGGCGGCCCTGCGTAGCAGCGCAATCGCGGCGGCTTCGTTTTTTGGGACGCCGGTGCCGTTATAAAGCGCAATCGCATACTCGACCTCGGCGTCGACATTGTCGGCAATGGAGGCCGCCTGAAGCAACCGGGCCGCCTTTTCCGGGTCTTTCGGCACCCCGGTGCCCTCCTTGTAGAAGGTCGCGAGCGCATATTGGGCTTCCGGACTGCCGGCATCGGCGGCGATGCGAAGCAGTTCCGCCGAGCGCCTGAGGTCCTGCGGCAGCGTCTGTCCGTCGAGATAGAGCAGCGCGAGATTATACGCCGCCTTGGGATTGCCGAGCTTGGCCGAGGACGCCAGCAATTTCGCCGCTTCCTCGCGATTGACCGGACCGCCCCGGCCGGCGAGGCGAAGCATTGCCAGTTCGAACATGGCCTCGCGGTCGCCGCTATCGGCGGCGCGTTTGTACCACTCGGCAGCCTTCGCATCGTCGCGCTTGACGCCGAATGCGTTGGCGTAGAGCTCGCCGAGCATCGTCATCGCCTTGGGATCGCCGTTCTGCTGTACGCGCTTGGTCGCGAGATCGAATGTGGTCTTGTAAAGACCGCGCTGATAGGCGCCGTAGACCAGATCGACATTGGGATCGTCGGGCGCGGGGGCAGGCGTCACCGTGGCGGCCGGCGTCGGAGTGGCGGCAGGCCTCGGAGTTACGACAGGGGCGGCAGCCTTTGCTTTCGGCTTTGCCGCGGGCTTGGTCGAAGGCTGCGGGGTTGGCGCGGCCGGTGGCGCCAGCGAGACTTGCGCTGGCGCGTTTGCCGTCAACATCAGAAAAGTCGCCAGGCCCAGGATTGGACGCAAGATCTTCATTTCCGCCCGTTATCCCTGCCGAGCTTTGGCTTTTGCGGACGCGCTCGCATGCGCTTGCCGGATCGCCTGCTCGGCCTCTCTCAGAGCCGTCGCCGCGCCGCGCGGATCGCTCCAGATGAAATCGCCGGCGAGCACGAAATCCGCACCGGCGGCGGCGAGCTCGCCGACCTCGTCAAGCGCCCCGGCAAAGCCGACGCAGGGCGGTTCGAACAGCTCATCCCACCATTGCAGGCGCTCGGCGATCGCCTCGACGGATGGCCGCTCGCCGCGCGTATCGGGCTCGCCGAACATCACATAATCCGCGCCGAGTTCGCCCGCCGTCATTGCATCATGCCGGGTCTTCAGTCCGCCGACACCGGCAATGCGGTCGGGTTTCAACGTCGGCAGCGCCTCGGCAAGGGCGTCGATACCGGTCAGATGCGCGCCATCGGCGCCGGCGCGCGCGACCAGCTCGACATGGCCGTCGAGCAACAGCGCCGCGCCCTTGTCCTGGATCGCAGGCGCCAGGGCCTTGATGCGTGAGATCATGGTGCGCTGGTCCGTTTGCTTGAGCCGCACCAGTACCGCCGCGACGTCGGCCTGCGCAAGCAGTTGCGGAAGGCTTGCCAGCAGGGCCTGGGGATCGTCCACAACCGGGGTCGCGAGATAGAGACGCGGCAGGGGGCGCGGCGGAACAGGTTTGGTGGCCAAGTCTATGCCGCCTTCTTTGCTTCCAGATCGGGCTTCCATTCGCCCTTGCTTGCCAGCGAATTCATTCGCGCACGGTGAGCGAACGCACGCTGGCCCGCGGCAACATTCTCGGCCTTGCCCAACCACGCCTTTTGCGGTGCCGCCTGCAGCGCGCGGCCATAGGAGAAGGTGAGGCGCCATGGCAGGTTGGAGGTCCGGTTCATGGCGTCGAGATGCGCGGTAGCATCCTCATCGGACTGGCCGCCGGAGAGGAAGGCGATGCCGGGTACCGCGGCGGGAACGCAAGCCTTCAGCAGCCGAATGGTCTTCTGGGCGACCTCTTCGAGGGAGGATTGCATCGGGTTCTTCTTGCCGGGGACAACCATATTGGGTTTCAGGATCATGCCTTCGAGCGCGACGCGCTGAACCCGGAGTTCCTGAAAAGTCTTGTTGAGCACACGCTGTGTCACCTCATAGCAGCGATCGATATCATGATCGCCATCCATCAGGACTTCGGGCTCGACGATCGGAACGATCTGCGCAGCCTGGCACAAGGCGGCGTAGCGTGCGAGCGCGTGGGCATTGACGCGGATCGCGGTCATGCTGGGGATCTTGTGGCCGCTGCCGATGTCGATCACCGCGCGCCATTTTGCGAAGCGCGCGCCGCGGTCGTAATATTTCTTCAGCCGCACCGCGAGATTATCCAATCCGGCGGTGACCAGTTCGCCGGGGCAAGCCGGCAAGGCCTGCGTGCCCTCGTCGACCTTGATACCGGGAATGGCGCCGGCCCGTTCGATGAGCCTGATCAGCGGCGTGCCGTCTTTCGCGTCCTGCCAGATCGTCTCGTCGTAGAGAATGACGCCGGAAATGTACTGCGTCATGGCGTCGGTGGTGCGGAACAACATTTCGCGATAGTCGCGGCGCGATTCTTCGGTCGATACGACGTTGATGACGTCGAAGCGTTTTTTTATCGTGCCCGAGGATTCGTCGGCGGCGAGCAGGCCCTTGCCCGGTGCGACCATGGCCTGGGCAATCTTGTTGAGATCGGCGAGATTCATCGATGCCATCTCCGAAAGGTGCGAATTCAGTCAAAATAGACCGTTCCCGGTCAACTCCCAAGGATACTGGTAAGGATACTCGCAAGGATACCTCACAAGGATACTTCCAAGGAAGTTCCGGTCAAACGAAAGAAAGCGGGTTCCGCTTGCGCCCTAGATCATGATCCGATTAGATTGAATCGGATCATGATCTGATCTCTTTGTTTGAGCATGATCTTTCCGGAAAACCGGCTTCCACTTTTCCGGATCATGCTCTAGCGGCTCACGCGACCTTCGGATCGAGCTCGCCCTTGACGTAACGCTTTGCCATCTCGGCGGTGGTCAGCACCTTCTTGATCTTGCTGGCCTGGCCCGCGGTGTTGAACTCCTGCAGCCGCTGTTTGCACAGCCTGGTCATCGCTTCCATCGCGGGCTTGAGATATTTGCGCGGATCGAATTCCTCGGGGTTTTCCTTCAGCACTTTGCGGATTTGCCCGGTCATCGCCATCCGGTTGTCGGTGTCGATGTTGATCTTGCGGACGCCGTTCTTGATGCCGCGCTGAATCTCGGCGACCGGCACGCCCCAGGTCGGCTTCATCTTGCCGCCATTGGCGTTGATGATCTCTTGCAGATCCTGCGGCACCGAGGACGAGCCGTGCATCACCAGATGCATGTTGGTCAGCTTGCGGTGAATTTCCTCGATCACGTTCATCGCCAGGATGTCGCCGTCCGGCTTGCGGGTGAATTTGTAGGCGCCGTGCGAGGTTCCCATCGCAATCGCCAGCGCGTCGACTTTTGTCTCCTTGACGAATTTCACGGCCTCGTCGGGATTAGTCAGGAGCTGGTCGTGCGAGAGCTTGCCTTCCGCGCCGTGGCCGTCTTCCTTGTCGCCCATGCCGGTCTCGAGCGAACCCAATACGCCGAGCTCGCCTTCCACCGAGATGCCGCCGAGATGGGCCATATCGGTGACCTTCTTGGTGACGCCGACATTGTAATCCCAATCCGCGGCGGTCTTGCCGTCGGCCTTCAGCGAACCGTCCATCATCACCGAGGTGAAGCCGGCCTGGATCGCGGTCATGCAGGTGGCGGGCTCGTTGCCGTGATCGAGATGCACGCAGACCGGAATCTGCGGATAGATTTCCGTGACCGCATCCATCATGTGCTTGAGCATCACGTCGTTGGCGTAGGAGCGCGCGCCGCGCGAGGCCTGGATGATGACCGGCGCGTCCACGCTGGAAGCGGCCTCCATGATGGCGAGCGCCTGCTCCATGTTGTTGATGTTGAAGGCCGGCACGCCGTAATCGTGCTCCGCCGCGTGGTCGAGCAATTGACGCAACGTGATCCGAGCCATGGGTCCTGTTCTCCGCGCTTGGGCCAAGAATGCCCGATCCGGTGATCCTTATTCCTGACTAGATCATGATCCGATTAGATTGAATCGGATCATGATCTCATCTCTTTGTTTGAGCATGATCTTTTCGGAAAACCGGCCTCCACTTTTCCGGATCATGCTCTATCGTATTCTTAGAACCTCGACACCGGGCAACGGTTTGCCTTCCATCCATTCAAGAAACGCGCCGCCGGCGGTCGAAACATAGGTGAAATCGCCGGCCACGCCGGCCTGGTTCAGGGCGGCCACCGTGTCGCCGCCACCCGCGACCGAGACCAGCTTCTTTGCCTTGGTGCGCTCGGCGGCGTGCCTCGCCGCGATCATGGTGCCGCGGTCGAACGGCGTCATCTCGAACGCGCCGAGCGGCCCGTTCCACACCAGCGTCGCCGCGTCGTCGATCGCCGAACGGATTCGCGCCACCGATTGCGGCCCGACATCGAGAATCATGCCGTCGGCGGGGATGGCATCGAGGCCATAGGCATGGGACGGCGAATTGGCCGCGAAGTGGAATGCCACCACCGCGTCCACGGGCAAGATGATGGCGCAATTGGCGGCCTTGGCCTTTTCCAAGATCCGCAGCGCGGTCGCGGCGAGGTCCTTTTCGGCGAGCGACTTGCCGATGCCCACCCCTTGCGCATGCAGGAACGTGTTCGCCATGCCGCCGCCGATCACCAGCGCATCGACCTTGCTGACGAGATTTTCCAACAGATCGATCTTGGTGGAGACCTTGGCGCCGCCGATGATCGCGATCACCGGCCGGGTCGGCGCCTCCAGCGCCTTGTTCAGCGCGTCGAGTTCGGCCTGCATGGTGCGCCCGGCATAGGCGGGGAGTTTGTGGCCAAGGCCCTCGGTCGAGGCATGCGCGCGATGCGCCGCCGAGAAGGCGTCGTTGACCCAGATATCGCCGAGCTTGGCGAGTTCGGCGACAAAGGCCGGATCGTTCTTTTCTTCTTCCTTGTGGAAGCGCGTGTTTTCGAGACAAAGGATATCGCCGTCCTTCATCGCGGCAATCGCCTTGCTCGCGACCTCGCCGATGCAATCCTCGGCGAATGCGACGGGCTTTTTGATGACCTGCGAAAGCGCCGCGGCGACGGGCTTGAGCGACTCCTTGGGATCGGGCCCCTTCGGCCGGCCGAGATGCGCCAGCAGAATGACCTTGCCGCCCTTGGCGGAAATCTCGAGGATGGTGGGCGCGACGCGCTCGAGCCGTGTGGTGTCGGTGACGCGGCCTTGGTCCATGGGAACGTTGAGGTCGACGCGCAAGAGTACGCGCTTGCCCTTTACGTCGACGTCATCGAGGGTGTGGAATTGTCTTGCCATTTGTTGCTCTTGTCCCGGGCGCTGCGCAACGCGAAGCGGTGCGCTGCAGAACCGGGACCCATTTGTTGGCCCCGATATTGGTCCCGGCTCAGCGGTGCAGCGTAAGGACGCAGCACCGCGTCCGGGACACGAGGCTTACAGCAGCTTCCCCATCGCCACGGCGGTATCGGCCATGCGGTTGGAAAAGCCCCATTCATTGTCGTACCACGACATCACCCGCACCAGCGTGCCGTTCTGCACCTTGGTCTGGTCCATGTGGAAGGTGGAGGAATGCGGATCGTGGTTGAAGTCGATCGAGACGTTGGGCGCGGTGGTGTAGCCGAGGATGCCCTTGAGCTGCTGCTCCGAGGCACGCTTCATCGCCTCGTTGATCTCCTTGGCGTCGGTCTTGCGTGAAGCCACAATCTTCAGATCGATCACCGAGACGTTCGGGGTCGGCACGCGGATCGCAACACCGTCGAGCTTGCCGTTCAGTTCCGGCAGCACGAGGCCAATCGCCTTGGCAGCACCCGTGGAGGTCGGAATCATCGACATCGCCGCCGCGCGGCCGCGATAGAGATCCTTGTGCAGGGTGTCGAGCGTCGGCTGGTCGCCGGTATAGGCGTGGATCGTGGTCATGAAGCCGGTCTCGATGCCGACGGTGTCGTTGAGCACCTTTGCGACCGGAGCGAGGCAATTCGTCGTGCAGGAACCGTTGGAGACGACGAGATGCTCCTTGGAAAGCTTGTCGTGGTTGACGCCGTAGACGATGGTCGCATCGGCGTTTTCGGCCGGCGCCGACACCAGCACGCGCTTGGCGCCGGCGGCAAGATGCAGGGAAGCCTTGTCCCTGGCGGTGAAGATACCCGTGCATTCCAGCGTGATGTCGACGCCGAGTGCCTTCCAGGGAAGTTTTGTGGGATCGCGCTCGGCGGAGACCTTGATCTTGCCATGGCCGACGTTGATCGAGTCGCCGTCCACCGTGACGGTCCCGGGGAAGCGGCCGTGCACGCTGTCAAATCGCAACAGATGCGCGTTGGTCTCGACCGGGCCGAGATCGTTGATCCCGACCACCTCGATATCCTTGCGGCCGGACTCGGCGATCGCCCGCAGCACGTTGCGGCCGATGCGGCCAAATCCGTTGATCGCGACCCGGACTGCCATGGCTGGTTTCTCCTCTAAAGCTGATGCCGTCCCCGCGAGCCAACTGCCCCAGCGGAGATTTGGACGGCGGATCGCCCGGTTCGGCCGGACGAGTACGGACTAGATGCGATTTAGCTAGTCCTTTTTCCGGACAATCTCAACCGTCACAGGAGTGCCGCCGATTTGAAATTCCTGCACCGGTTGCCGCGAGCCCGTTAAGGAATTTCAAATCGAAAGCGGAACTCCAAGGATTTTCTGGGCTAGTGCCCTCTTATTTCCGAAGTTCGTATTGGAGGGGCCGCAATAGCTTACGAACTTCGGAAATGGGCACTAGACCCGCTTCAGGGCAGCGTTAACCGCAGCCTCGGCGGTAATGCCGAAATGCTTGAAGAGGTCCTTGGCCGGTCCGCTCTCGCCGAAACCGTGCATGCCGATGAATTCGCCATCCTGCCCGATCACGGCGTCCCAGCCCCAGCGCACCGCGGCCTCGATCGCGACCTTGACCGGCGCCTGGCCGATGACGGCCTTGAGCTTCTCGGAGGGTTGCGCCAGCAGCAATTCGAGCGAGGGCACCGAGACCACCCGCGTCGCAATGCCGCGCTCGGCCAGTTGCTTCTGCGCGGCGACCGCGATTTCGACCTCGGAACCGGAGGCGAACAGCGACACCTTGGCCTCGCCCTGGGCCGCGACCAGTTCGTAGGCACCATGGCTGCAAGGATTATCCGAAGGCGCCGTGGTACGCAGTTGCGGCAGGTTCTGGCGGGTCAGCGCCAGCACCGTCGGCCCGTCGGTGCGGTTGAGCGCGAGCTCCCAGCACTCGGTGACTTCGACCGCGTCGCAGGGGCGGAACACCCGCATATTGGGAATGGCGCGCAGCGCCGAGAGATGCTCGACCGGCTGATGCGTCGGGCCGTCCTCACCGAGCCCGATCGAATCATGGGTCATCACATAGACCACGCCGGTACCCATCAGCGCGGCGAGCCGCATCGCCGGACGCGCATAGTCGGTGAACACGAGGAACGTCGCGCCGTTCGGCGCAAACCCGCCGTGCAGGAAGATGCCGTTCAGCGCCGCGCACATGCCGTGCTCGCGGATGCCGTAATGGATGAAGCGGCCTTTCGGCGTCTTGGCGGAAAAGTTCACCGCCGATTTCGCCTTGTTGTTGTTGGAGCCGGTGAGATCGGCCGAGCCTGCCAGAAATTCCATCGGCATTGCGGCGGCGATCGCCTCGATCGCGGACTCCGAGGATTTGCGGGTCGCGATGTTCTGCGGGATCTCCAGCAGCGCCTTCTTGTGGGCCTTGAGCGCCTTTGCCAGTGAGGCCGGCCGCTCGTGCCGCAGACGCCGCTCGAACTCGGCGCGCTTGCGGTTGCCGAGTTCGGCAAAGCGCGCTTCCCATTCCTTGCGCGCCAAGGCCCCCCGGCTGCCAACCTCGCGCCAGGCCTTCAGCACGTCGTCCGGCACCGAGAACGGCTCGAGCGAAATGCCGAGTTTTTCCTTGGCGCCCTTCAACTCATCGGCGCCGAGCGCCTCGCCATGCGCCTTGTTGGTGCCGGCCTTGGTCGGCGCGCCATAGCCGATGGTGGTCTTGCAGGCGATCAGCGAGGGCTTGTTTGATTTCTGCGCGCGGGCAATCGCGGCCGCGATCGCCTTGGGATCCTGGCCGTCGATAAGTTCCGCCGCCCAGCCGGCCGACTTGAACCGCTTCACCTGGTCGACCGAGTCGGCGAGCGAGATCGGGCCGTCGATCGTTATGCCGTTGTCGTCGTAGAGCACGATCAGCTTGTTGAGCCGCCAGTGCCCGGCCATGGCGATCGCTTCCTGCGACACGCCCTCCATCAGGTCGCCGTCGGAAGCGAGCACATAGGTGTGATGATTGACGATCTTCTTGCCGAATTCGGCGGCGAGCATCCGTTCCGCAAGCGCCATCCCGATCGAGGTCGCGATGCCCTGGCCGAGCGGTCCGGTGGTGGTCTCGACGCCCTTGGTGCGGAAGTTTTCCGGATGGCCGGGGGTGAGCGAATCCACCTGGCGGAAACGCTTGATCTGGTCGAGCGTCATCTGCGCATTGCCGGTGAGATACAACAGTGCATAGAGCAGCATCGAGCCGTGGCCGGCCGACAGCACGAAGCGGTCGCGGTCCGGCCAGGCCGGATCGGCAGCGTCGAATTTCAAAAATTGCGTGAACAGCACGGTGGCGACATCGGCGGCGCCCATCGGCAGGCCGGGATGGCCGGATTTCGCCTTCTCGACCGCGTCCATCGCGAGCCCCCGGATCGCATTGGCCATACGCGAGTGATCGATATGCGTCATGATGAAAATCCGCCTGAAATGAGATGCTTGGTGGCGATCCGCCGGGAAGCGAAATGCCTCGGATGGGGGCCTGCCGGCGATGGCAGTCGAAGGCTGGATAGCACCTCGTTTCCCGGAGTCCAAGGCAATGGAACGCTTCGCATCGCGGAAAAGTTGCCTGGAGCATGATCCGGAGCCGAAGGGCCGCGTCAGCGAAAAGTGGAGACCGGTTTTCCACGGGACAAACACAAGACGTTTGCCCGGAGATCATGCTCAAACAAAGATATCTGCGGTGCATAGTTCCGAAGCGGCGTTGCGCTGGCCTCGCTTGCCACGTAAATTTCCCCTCTTAAACGCTTGCCGAACCGCCGATTTTGCTGCGTCCGGCTACGGAGGTGCGCGCCGCCTGTCATGAGTGATCAACCTGTCAACGGTTCGGGCAATGCCGAACCAGCGGTCGATATCGATGCCGCGACGCGCCGGCTGATGGCGGCGCTCGACGCGCTGGAGCGTGCCGTTGAGCGGCGGTGCGAAGCCGACCGCGATGAGGATGATCTGGCGGCCCGGATCCAGGCGCTGGGCGTGGATCGATCGCGGCTTGCCGACGAACTCGACGGGTCGCTGGTGAAGTCGCGCCGGCTCGAACGCGCCAATCGCGAGATCGCCGAACGGCTTGACACGGCGATCGGCACCATCCGCTCGGTGCTCGATGCGGGAGAGACCGAATGAGCCATATCAACGTCACCATCAACGGCCGGCAATACCGCATGGCCTGCGAGGAAGGGCAGGAGGTGCGGCTGCTCAAGCTCGCCGAGAGTCTCGAGGCGCGGATCGACAGCCTGCGCGGCAAGTTCGGCGAGATCGGCGACGCCCGCCTGACGGTGATGGCGGCACTCACCGTGTGTGACGAATTGGTCGACGCCAACAACCGCATCCGGGCGCTTGAGGAGGAACTCGTGGCGCTGCGCGATGTCCGCGTCGCGGCCGCCGATCGCTCCAAGGCAACGCAGGCCGCAGTCGCCAATGCGCTGCACGCCGCCGCCGAGCGGATCGAGAAAACCACGCAGGTGCTGAACCGCACGGTCGGCGGCGGCGTCGCGATTGGTTAGCGAATTGCCTACTACGCGTGAGGCCTATCCGTCATTGCGAGGAGCGAAAGCGACGAAGCAATCCATCTTGTTCGGCCCATGGATTGCTTCGCTTCGCTCGCAATGACGTTTGGGCGGCAGGTGCTGAACCGCACGGTCGGCGGCGGGGTGGCGATTGGTTGACGATAAACTCAAGGGGAGGCTAATCGCCCCGCGTTAAGGCTGGCGGTTTGGCGCAACGGTGGTTACATTGTCTCCGCGAGGCTGCGTCGCGCGTCAGGAGCCATATATCCCCGGGGCCTTATCGATCCTTTAGGGAACTGTCCCTGGCCGGGTCCGTGGACCCGGACATATGGTGCCCACCTACTTTCGTAGGGAACTCCGGGATCGAGTGCTCCAACGGCTATCGCGGCTTCGCACTTTTGTTTTTCGTGTTTGGTTGCTCGATTGTTTAGGCCCGATCCTCCGCCACTCCCGTCATACCCCGCGAAAGCGGGGTATCCAGTACGCCGCGGCTTCGCGGTTTGATCGCGAGAGCTCTGGAATACTGGATCATCCGCTGGAGCTTGTCATCGGGCTCGCCGAAGGCGAGACCCGGTGGCGGATGATGACAGCGTAGCCAGTGGTGGCGAAAGCACGACTCCGCCGCATGTCCGAAGCCTCTGCGAGCCCATCCAAAGCCGATCTCCGCGCCGTCGCGCTCGCGGCGCGCGATGCGTTGAGTAGCGCACAGCGCGCCGCCGCAAGCGAGGCCCTTGCCGCGCGCGGGCTGCCGGTCGAAATCTCGCCCGGCACCGTCGTCTCCGGCTATTCGCCGATCCGCAGCGAGATCGATCCCGTTCCGCTGATGCGAGCACTGGCCGCCAATGGCGCGCGGCTCGCGCTGCCGGCGGTGCTCGCGCGCGGCAAAACGCTTGCGTTTCGCGCCTGGTCGCCGCATGACCGGATGATGCTCGGCCCGCTCGGCATTCTCGAGCCGTCGCCGGCCGCCGCCGAAGTCATCCCCGAAATCATGCTGGTGCCGCTCGCGGCCTTCGACCGCCTCGGTCACCGCATCGGATATGGCGCCGGGCATTACGACTATACGCTGGCGCATTTGCGAAAAGTCAAACCCATCGCCATCGGGCTTGCCTTTGCCGCGCAGGAAATCGAAGCCGTTCCGGCGTTGCAGCACGACGTGCCGCTCGATTTTGTGCTAACGGAAAAGAAAGCGTTCGATTTCCGGAGTTCGTGATTTGCGCATTCTTTTCGTCGGCGACGTGGTCGGCCGGTCGGGGCGGACCGCCGTCTCCGAGCATCTGCCGGGCCTGATCCGCGACTGGTCGCTCGATCTCGTCGTCGTCAATGGCGAGAATTCAGCCGGCGGCTTCGGCATCACGGAAGCGATCTACCAGGAGCTGATCGACGCCGGCGCCGATGCCATCACGCTTGGCAATCACGCCTGGGATCAGCGCGAGGCGCTGGTGTTTATCGAGCGCGCGCCGCGGCTGGTGCGCCCGGCGAATTTTCCAAAGGGGACGCCGGGCCGGGGCGCGGCGCTGGTCGAGGCGAGGCGCGGCAAGCGCGCGCTCGTCGTCAACGCCATCGGCCGCGTCTTCATGACGCCGTTCGACGATCCCTTTGCGATTGTCGCCCGCGAGCTCGATGCTTGTCCCCTGGGTACGGCGGCGGACGCGATCGTGGTCGATTTCCACGGCGAGGCATCGAGCGAAAAGCAGGCGATCGGCTTTTTCTGCGACGGCCGCGCTTCTCTCGTGGTCGGCACCCACACCCATGTGCCGACCGCCGACCACCAGATTCTCCCCGGCGGCACCGCCTACATGACCGACGCCGGCATGACCGGCGACTACGACTCGATCATCGGCATGCAGAAGGAAGAACCGCTGCGGCGCTTCACGTCGGGCATTCCCTCCGGCCGTTTCGAGCCGGCGCTGGGACAAGCGACGTTCTCGGGCGTCGCGCTCGAGACCGACGATGCGACGGGCCTCGCGCTCAAGGTCGCGCCGGTGCGGATCGGCGGCCGGCTGGAGCCGGTGCTGCCGGGGTTTTGGACCATCCAGAACCCTCCGGCTTAGAGATCGACCTTGTGCGCCGTGACGGCGTCCTCGTTCCATTCGAGCCCGACGCCGAGCACGTTCGGTATATGAAGCAGACCGTCGCGAATTTCGTAAGGCGTTTGCAGAATCGGATTGGCCCAATCCTGCCATTCCAGCCAATGCGCAGTCTCGGTCACGCGCATCACATGGGCGGCGACTTCGGGGTAAAGATGGGTTGACATTGGAATCCCCGCGACTCCGGCGACCGCCGCGCCCCGGAGCCAGCCCGTCACACCGCCGATGCGCATGAAATCGGGCATCACCAGATCGCATGCCTTCCTCTGCAATGCCATGTGAAGATCGCGAGGGCCGTAAAAATTCTCGCCGATCTGGATCGGAGTCTTCAGCTCTGCCGCAAGCTGCACACAACCGTCGAGATTGTCATAAACGATCGGCTCTTCGATCCAAGCCAGTCCCGCATCGTCGATCATGTGGCAACGCTGCATCGCATCGGCAAAATTGAGGCCTTGATTGAAGTCAGCCATCAGTTCCATGTCCTGGCCGACGGCCGTCCTGACAGCTTCAATGGCGGCGATGTCGTCGCGCGCCCGCTCGCGGCCGAGTCGCAGTTTCAACCCTGCGAAGCCGCCTTCATCGCGGAGTTCGATGGCGTCCGATGCCAGCACCTCCGGTGGCTGAAGCCACAATCCGTTGCTGTTGTAGGCTTTTACCGGGCCCACCGAACCGCCGAGCAGCCGAGCAGCACACAGAGCGGCACATTGCTCGCTTTCGCCAGCGCGTCCCAGGCGGCCATGTCGAGACCCGAGACGGCGATCATCGATTGCCCTTCGTATCCGACGAAATGCAATGATTTGCGGGCGAGATCATAGAGCTCGGCCGGCGCGACCCGCCGTCCCCTCAGCATATCGCCGAAATCTTGCAACGCGGGATCAGATAACGCATCGCCTTGGTGGTGTAAGGCTCGAGATAGCTGCGCCCGATGACGCCCTCTTCCGTGAAGAGATCGATCAGTATCAGTGGCCAATCCGCGATGGTCGCGATCCTGGCGACGATCGGGCGCTTCAGCTTGAGCACGACCGCTCTTGCCCTGATCGACTTGAATGTCAGCGAGGCCAATTGCACGACCAACGTCTCCCGCGAGGTCATCCTGCCAAGATGCCGGTTTCAACGAACGGCCTTACGGATACTGTTACTCGCATCGGCGAAGCTGTAAATGTACTCATCGGTATACTTTTGAAAGGGTGGTCGGGCATGCGCATGCAAACGGAAGCTGTCCGCAGGCGGATCGTGGAAGCCGCCTACGAGTCGTTCTGGCGCCTGGGGTTTAGGCGATCCAGCGTTAACTCGATCGCGGAGCGGGCTGGCCTGACAAAGCGCACGGTCTATGCGTATTTTCGCAGCAAGGACGATCTGCTCGCCGCCGTGCTTCAGCGATATGAAGAACTGGCGGCGGAGCGTCTCGAGCATATCGGTGACCGCTTGCCGGCCGAACGCATTGGTCTGGTGAATTCGTTCTTCGGGCAGTTGGGCGGATGGGCGAGCACGACGCCGCGTTGGTCGGGCTCAGGATTCACCCGGCTCGTCGTCGAGCTTGCCGATTTGCCGGGTCATCCGGCCCGGGCCATCGCACGCCGCGCCAAAGCGAAGACGGAGTCCTGGATCGCGGAGCAGCTTGCCGGCGCGCGCGTGGCGAACGCGCAGGAGCATGCCCGCGAGATCATGTTGCTGGTGGAGGGTTCGATGGCGCTGACGCTGATTCATGGTGGTCGCGATTATTTCGATGCCGCTTCACGGGCTGCCAAACGACTCGTCAGCAGCGCCTAGGGCGGATTGGCGTCAGCGTAATCCGCCGTTAAGTCCACCAAGTCGGCGGATTACGCCTTCGGCTCAATCCGCCCGACGGGCTACGCGCCGCGAGAGCGCGGCCGTGTGACGGGGAGGATGGGGTAAGGGGGGTCTGCGCAAAGGGTGGCGGCGCGGGGGGCGGCCGGCCCAAAGAGCTTCAAGAGCAGCCAGCGGTGAGCCAGTGCCATCGGCGTGGCAAGAATCACATAGGGCACGATCAGGATGATTGCGCCGATCGCTATTCCGAGCGCCCATGCGAATGGGATCACGGCGGCCAATAGTGCGATCTTCCACACATCCGCGAGCTGTGCCGCCGGAAGCATCGGCGCGACCGCGACATAGGCGCCACCCACCGACATGATGACCACAACTACCGCACAGACCGTAACAAATGTTGCAACAACCAGCGTCATGGTTCGGTACAATGAATAATCGCGATGCGGCGGGAAAATTTTAGGCGTAAACTAAATTTTAGAGGGATTGCCGGGCTCCGTTTCTGAAACCAGGCATTGAGTCATGTTGGCGACCCGGTTTGCCGCCTGGTGTTTGCAAAGCCGCATGGCTTTAGTGGGTCAGTTCCCTCGACCAGGCGGCCTGCACGGTCGCCGCCCCTGTCGCGCCGCGTCAGGGGTCGAAAGGAGAACGATCATGACGAACTTGACACTCATTGGCGCCGGCGCACTTTCCCTGATGCTCGCGGGCCCTGCGATGGCAGCCGGCAATGGCGATCGACTGCCCGGCGCATATCACGGCCGGGTGATGCATAGAATGACCGCGCAGGACTTCATCCATCAAGACCTCGGCATAGCGCGTCCGACCTATCACTCCGGGTGGAGTGGCCCGTATGGAGACGGCGATTACCCCGGAACGATCGACCAGAATATGGGGCCTCCATATTGGGCGCGTCGATAGAGAGATGGCTGCGCCGGCGCGGATAGGATGATCTCGGCAAACGCGAAAGCCGCGCGGTCGAGGTCAGCCGGTACTTGAACTAGCGAGGCGTCATCCGCCGTTCGCCGCCACTTTGCTGTCGCCGCCTCTGACCTCATCCGAATCCCCGCATATCGCATGCGCTCATGCGGGCTACAGACTTGATCTCCCACGGCCGCCTTGCCGATTTGACCCGACGGGCAAATCACCGCGAAACCTGTTCAGCCCCTTTCGCAAAAAACCAGCCCCTTCCGCAAAAATAATTCGCTTCACCGTTCACCCAAATCAATTCTAAGAATCCCGCCGTCTCGCACCCGAAGAGGGGCGTATCGCGATCGTCACGGACGTTGGGTGCGGGATGCGGTGGACGCGGCAGCGTCAGGCGCGATCTATGATCGCGCGGACGGATGATGTTGTCGCGGACGGCAAAGCCGTGTGGTCCTGACGCCCGACGCTGGCGTCAAGTTGGCGACGATGCTTCGCATCGCGCTGGCGACGGTGGCAAGAAAGCCCGGTCGCCGGGGAGCGCGGAATAAGCCGTTAAAACCATTGCGCAGGAAACGCCGGGTGATCTCGGCCAAACCTGTGGTGACTTTGCTCGTGTGCCTTTTTGTTTCGCACGCGAGGCTATGGGTGCGGCCAGCACCCGGCGTTTCCTGCGCCCTCTGTTTTTTTGGAGGGAGTCGTGCACAACTCGGGTGTGAGAGCGCCGCGGGAAGGCGGAGGTGTGTCTCGATTGCCGTCATTGCCTGCGACAAACGCAAAGCGTTTGCGCAAGGGAGCGAAAGCGACGACCCCGCTCCGCTCGCTGCGCGAGCTTCGCAGGGTAGGAGTCCGCCGAAGCGCCTGAGCGCGTAGGCGGAAGCAATCCATTCTTCCGTTGCGCGGCGAAATGGATTGCTTCGCTTTGCTCGCAATGACGGCCAAGCCATTTGACAATCGAATCGGAACCAGGCGCTGCTAGAACCCGAAAAACTTCGTGCGCAGCGCGTCTTCGTATTTTTCCTTGGCCGCCTTGACCGTGCTGCGGATGTCGTCTTCCTCGAAATGAGCCTGTTCCCACCTATCGACGTCGGCGACGTCGTGGTTGACGGAAGCCAAAGCCTCCTCCTTGCGGATGGCGGCGATCCAGGCCTCTACCGCGTTCTTGTAGGCCGCCTGTAACTCGTCGAGTTCCGGATGTTCACCGCTCATGATCGCCCTCCGACCGATGTATTTCGCAAGTTCCCGTGTTTATAAAGAGATCGAATGAACAAACGACGACATCGTAAGGGTAGCGGGGGGACGGCGGTTTCGCCGGTTCCAGCCGAGGGAAGTCATGGCGGTTAATGATAAGCCAGAATCCCGGTTTTCAGGGTTGCGCGAGATTCCACCGGCCGTGTGGTCGCTCGGCTTCGTCTCGCTCCTGATGGACACTTCAAGCGAGATCATTCACGCTTTGTTGCCGGTCTATCTCGTCAAGGTGCTCGGCGCTTCGATGGTGACCGTTGGATTTATCGAGGGCGTCGCCGAGGCAACGGCCTCGATCACGAAGATATTTTCCGGCGCGGTCTCGGATTGGTTGGGCAAGCGCAAATTGCTGGCCGTCATCGGCTATGGATTGGCCGCCGCCAGCAAGCCGATCTTCCCGCTCGCGCCGTCGGTCGGCTGGCTGTTCGCGGCGCGCTTCATCGATCGTATCGGCAAGGGTATCCGGGGGGCGCCGCGCGATGCGCTGATCGCCGATGTCACGCCTGAACGTCTGCGCGGGGCGAGTTTTGGACTGCGTCAGTCGCTCGATACGGCCGGCGCCTTTATCGGCCCGGCGCTCGCCATCGGCCTGATGTGGCTGACGGCGGATAATTTCCGGAGCGTTTTCTGGGTGGCCGTTATTCCCGCGCTTCTCTGTGTCGCGCTGCTCGTGTTCGCGATCGATGAACCTGAGCGCCCCGCCGGGCTTCGCAAGGTGCGCTCGCCCCTGAGCGTCGCCGAACTGAAGCGCCTTGGTCTCGTCTATTGGTTTGTCGTCGGCATCGCGGTGGTGTTTTCATTGGCGCGCTTTAGCGAGGCCTTCCTGATTCTTAGGGCTCAGGCCGTTGGCCTGCCCGTAATGCTCGTGCCTTTGGTGCTGGTGCTGATGAATCTCGTCTATTCGTTAGCCGCCTATCCGGCCGGAGCGCTGTCGGATCGCACCAATCGCATCGTCATTGTCGGTATAGGCTTCGGCTTCCTGGTGGCCGCCGACCTGGTGCTGGCGTTTACGGACGGCCTTGGGGGCGCAGCCGTCGGTATCGCTCTGTGGGGATTGCATCTCGGCTTCACGCAGGGACTGCTGTCGACCCTGGTCGCGGACACAGCGCCGCCGGAGTTGCGCGGCACGGCGTTTGGAATGTTCAATCTTCTCAGCGGAGTTTCGCTTCTGATCGCAAGCGTGCTCGCCGGCGCGCTATGGGAGCGCATCGGGCCGCAGAGCACCTTCCTTGTGGGCGCAGTGTTCACGGCCCTGGCTTTCTCCGGTCTTGCCGTGGCCCGCCGCATTGCGCCCGCGCTCGGCAACGGCGCGAATTCCGGTTAAAGCGTTTTCAAGCGAAGTGGAGACCGGTTCGCGTCAAGAAAACGCGTCAAATCAAAAATCTAGAGCCCCGTTTCGATTCGATCGAAACGGAAAAGGCTCCAGTTGCGAAGGTTGGCGGTGATGGACGTCGCTTCGGCGCGACTTGTCTTGCGGAACGCGTCAGGAAGGGACCGCCACCATCCGGGCGCGGCGGCGGACGGCGATGGTTCGCATGGTGGCGTAGCCGATCAGGAACAGGGCCAGTTTGCTGACGATGCCGTAGATCGACATGAACGCCGCCCAGGTCGCCACGTTGAAGTTGAAGGCCACGATCAGGTTGAGGCCTGCGGAAAGGAACATCAGGCCCGCCCAGACGTAACTGAAGATGATGGCGATGTCCGGTATCAGTTCGATTGCGGCCGGCGGCAGATAGCGGTTCATCCATCCTCTCTTCAGCATCACGATGCCGACGATGCCGTAGATCACGCTGGGTTTGATCATCACAAAGCGCGGGTCGTTGGTGAGCAGCGTGGCTGCGCCCGTGCCCAGTACCAGAAAGAGGCTCAACCATTGCATGGTGTCGATCGGCTTTTTGCGCACGAACTCCCAGCCGATCTGGGCGGCGCCCAGCGCCATGCCAAGCAGAACCGAAAGCGGGATGTTTTTGGTCAGGAGATAGACGAAAAGAAAAAAGAACGTCGAGGCGAGGTCGAGGAGCAGCAACTTTGCCGCGTCGAACAGGCTCTTCATGGGTGCAACTCCGGTGGAGGTCCGGCAACTATTACACCCGGGAGGAGATTTCGGCGAGCGGCCTTTGTTCGCGTCGCCTCTGCCGGCTCAAGTGTGGCGAACGCCCATGCGGAACGCGCCCCAGTGGCGGCCCTGGACGAGAATCGGCGAGGAGACGTCCTTCATCAGGACGAAATTGCCGCCGCCCATGTCGCGCCGGTAGGTTTGCAGGAGGAACGGCTTCTTGTTTGCCGCCACCTTTTTCACCGCCCGGTCGTTGAACAGCCGCCGGTTCCGGCAATTGGCGTTGTTCCAGACGGGATCGCGCCCCTGCGGCAGGCGGTAGTTCGGATTGTGGGTGGGGAGATAGCCGCCCTTGGCCCAGGCCACGCAGAACACGATGCGGGGATCGGCCTTCTGCAGCGGGTCCTGGATCGGCGGCAGGATGCGGTCGGTGAACTCGACATATTGGGTGAGATATTGCTTGGGGTCGGTGCCTGGAATTTCGCGGTAGTTCTCGTCCATCAACTGGTCGAGGCTGATCTCGCCGCGCGCGATCGCCGTCTCGAAGGCGGCGGAAATCTGTTTGGCCTTATCGACCACGGCGCGGATCAGCGGCGCGTCCGAGGTTTCCACGCCGCTGTCGGCGATCAGTTCGATCAGGTTCTCGGAGAGGTCGAGCAGCTTGGCGACCCGGTCGTCGGCGTGCCTGAGGTCGCTCGAGGACAGATCGACGCCCTTGGCGAGATGGCCGAGTTCGTCGATCACCATGTCGCAATGGGCGAGGTTGGAGGTCGCCGCCTTTGCAACGCCGTCGATCTCCTGGCTGACCGCGGTGAAGCCGTCCTGGACGCGAACGATGATGCCCTGAATCTTTCCGGCGCCTTCGCCGGCATTCTTTGCCCGCAGCGAGGCGTCGCCGCTCTCGCCGATCAGGCTGCCGACCTGGCCGTCGAGATCGCGAACCGTATCGCCGATCAGGTGCGTCGCCTGCCGCGTGGCCTCGGCGAGGCTCTTCACTTCGCTGGCGACGACCGCAAAGCCGCGTCCCGCCGCACCGGCGCGGGCGGCCTCGATCGTCGCGTTCAGCGCCAGCAAGTTGGTTTGCTTGGCAATCGCCTCGATCGAGCCCGATACCTTGGCGACCTGCGCGAGCGCGGTTCCGACTGCGCCGAGACGTTGTTCGATGCGGCCGACCGCGTCGATCAATTCGGCGATATGTTGCACGGCGGTTTCCACCACGGCGCGCGATTGCGTGATGTCGCCGACGGCGGCCGATGTCGCGGTTTGCACCGCGCGCGAGGCGGTGGCGATGTCGTGATTGGCGGAGACCATCGTCTCGGCGGTTTTCTGCAGATGGCTGAAACGGTCGGCCTGGGTGGAGACGCGCCCCGCAACTTCCCGCAGATTTCCCGCGACGTCAGCAAGCTCAACCCCGAGGCCGTCGATACGGTTCGAAAGCTGGTCGACCAGCCGTTGGCTGTCAGAGGCGGCGACATCAGCGCCGGGTTGTGTTTGGGCCTGAGCAACGGACATCGTCGCATTTCTCCGGATCAGCGTTCAAGAGCGATCAGTTCATTCCTAGAGTTTGTAGGCGGTGCGGAAGCCGCCCCAGTGCCGGCCATTGACGCGAACCGGGACGTCGATCTCGCGCATCATCACGGTCTTGCCGTTGCCCATGTCGCGCGCGTAGCTCTGGATCAGATAGGAGCGCTGGTTGCGTCCGGCGGCAAGGCCGGCGGTGTCGTTGAATATCCGGCGGTTGCGGCTGTTGGCCGTGTTCCAGGCGACGTCGCCGGGGCGTTGCGGATGGGAATAGACCTTGTTGTGCACCGGCAAATAGCCGTTGCGGTCGATCATCACGCAGAACACCATCCGCGGGTCCTTGGCGCGGAAGACCTCCTGGAACGGCGGCAGGGCGCGATCCGCCCAGTCGAGAATTCGCGTGCGGTGCTGCACCGGGTTGGTGCCCTGTATCTCGACATAATCCGTGTCGAACATGTCGTCGATCGAGATCGCGCCGCTTCTGACCGCATCTTCGAAAATTCTGGTCAGCTCGCGGCCTGCTTCCATCGCGCGGGTGACGAATTCGGTGTTCTCGTCGTGGATCGACCACAATTTGTCTTCGATTTTCTCCGTGAGCTCGGCGCTTCTCGTCTCGAACGCGGCCTGAACACCGGCCTTCGCCAGCTCGGAGGTGCGTATCCTGCACGCGCCGATGCTCTCTATCGTGACATTGAGAGTCTGGTTCAGCGGCACCTTCTCGGCCTCCGGCCCGCCGATCAGGATGCTTTCCAGGGAAATCTCGTAGACCGCTGCCGCGATCGGGCCGCGCGGGGTCTGGATTTCGATCTTGAGGTTGCACGGCAGCGGCTCGCGCTTGCGCTCGCTCGCGCGCATGTTCTGGCCCAGCAGCACCGCGCAGCGGGATTTGAGTTTTTCCGCGAACATGGTGACGGCCTTGCCGGCATTGGCGACATGTTCGCCATGGGACTCGGCTTCTCGTGCCGCGGTGTCGATCTCGGCGGCACTGTCGCCGACCGAGGCGATGAAGTGCGAAGCCGTGGCGACGTTTTCGGACATCTCGCCGGTGGTCTGGTTCTGCTCGGCTACCGTGCCGTTGACGTTCTCGAACACCGGCCGGATTGCCTCGATGGCCTGCGAGATCCGGTGCACGGCATCGACGGATCCCGCGGCATCCCTTTGCAGCGCGTCGATCTTCTTCTTGATCTCTTCGGTGGCTTCCTGGGTCTGCACCGCGAGCGCCTTGACCTCGGAGGCGACCACGGCAAAGCCGCGCCCGGCGGTGCCGGCGCGAGCCGCCTCGATCGTCGAGTTGAGCGCAAGCAGCGTCGTCTGCCTCGCGATATGGGCGATCAGATTGACGACATTACCGATGGCGGCCGAGGATTCCTTGAGCCGGTCGACATTGTGGCTCGCTTCATGGGCGGCAGCGCTGGCCTGATCGGCCAGCTTGCCGGCGCCGCGCACCTGCGATCCGATGCCTTCGGCCGAATGGGTGAACTTGTCGGCGGCCTGCGAGAAGATGGTCGCGGTGCTTTGCGCGGCGCTGGAGCGCCCGGTCAGGACGTCGGTGCGCTGGCGAATGGTGGAAAGCGTGGCCGCGGTTGCCTCCGCGCCGCCGGCAACCGAGCTTGCCGCGCGCTCAAGCTGGCGGATCATGCCGCCGAGTTCGAGTTCGAGCAGTTCGAGGATTTGCCTGGCCGAATCGGCGTCGGACGCTGCGGAAGCTTCGGCGACCGAAGCGGGCATGATGACCTCCGGCTCGACGGCCGGCACGGACGGTTCAGGCAGCCGCTTTCGAAACAGTCCAAACGCCATGCGCTCTCTCGGCCATTCGAGGAGGAGGCCGTCATCCTCCCATCGCGTCGTGAAATGATGGTTAACAATTGCCTGATTTGCAGGCGGTTGACACTACCTTTGTACCAAAAACGCGGCCGAATCTTTGATTTTGGCAAGTCTCCGGCCTATAACGCCGCGTAAGGTATCGAAGTTATGCCTGGTTTTATTTGGTTTCTTGCATTTTCGATTCTGTTTTCCCCGTTCCTTTCCACGGTTCGCGAAATTTTGATTCTGGAGCTACCTAATACCAAGCCGCAAAGCGGGTGACTCACGCATGGGATTCCCAAATCAGATGAGAACTGATTCAAGATGGCAAACGGAGGAGGTTTGCCATGAGTCAGGCGATTGGGGTTCGTGGGGATTTCAAAGCGGGCGAGGTCCGTCGGCTTGCAAAGCGGGCGCGGGATGTCGGTCAGGCGCGTCGGCTGCTGGCGATCGCTGCGGTGCTTGATGGTGCCTCGCGGGCAGAGGCGGCCAAGGTTGGCGGGATGGACCGCCAGACGCTTCGAGACTGGGTGATCCGCTTCAACGAGCACGGGCCCGACGGCTTGATTAACCTTGCTTCGCCAGGAGCGCCATCCAAGCTTGATGGAGAGCACCGGGGCTTTCTGGCGCGGATTGTAGATGAAGGCCCGATCCCGGCCATCCATGGCGTGGTGCGCTGGCGAGCCTGCGATCTGATCATGCGGCTGCATGAGGAGTTCGGCATCTCGGTGTCGGACGATACGGTCTATCGTGCTCTGAAAGACCTCGGCTTCGCACACCTCAGCGCCCGGCCCAGGGCCTACAAGCAGGATGCCGATGCGATCGCGGCATTTAAAAAAACTTCGGAGCCCGTGTGGAGGAAATCCGTCACGGCCTTGCGCCAGAAACGCCGGTAGAAGTTTGGTTCCAGGACGAGATGCGGGTCGGCCAGAAGAACAAGCTCACCTATCGCTGGGCCAGAAAGGGATCGCGGCCTCGGGCCGCTCACGACCAACGCACCCAATCAACCTACCTGTTCGGTGCCGTGTGCCCTGAACTTGGAACCGGCGCCGCGTTGGTTCTTCCCTTCTGCAACAGCGAGGCCATGCAGCTTCATCTCGACGAGATCGCCACCAAGGTTACCCCCGGCGCCCACGCCATCATCATCCTCGATCAGGCCGGCTGGCACGGAGCAAAGCAGCTCAAGGTCCCTCACAACATCTCGCTCCTGCCGTTGCCACCGCGCTCACCCGAACTCAACAGCCAGGAAAACATCTGGCAATTCATGCGCCAGAATTGGCTGTCAAACCGCGTCTTCAAATCCTTCGACGATATCGTCGATCACTGCTGCTACGCCTGGAACACCCTCATCGATCAACCTTGGAAGATCATGTCCATCGCTCGTCGCGAATGGGCATTCGTCGGTCAATGATCATGAGGTTTGGTATAAGACCATCCCACGGCACGGAATCCAGGTTAATTTCATGCGACTTGAAGTTATTTCGAGCAGGAAGGGCGGGATTCCAGCTTGCTCGCTTTCGGGTAGTGGGCTCTTTTGATTTTTGAGGGATTTGCCGGTCATTTGGACTCGCTCAATTTCTTACCGAAGAACTCTACTGCCAACAATAGCGCGATGATGGCGGCAACTCGCAGGGCCGGAGTCCGAATTTCTTGACGGGAGAAGCCAAAATAATAATGGGCTATGTATCCCAGAGAGACTGCAGCCACGATTGCCCCGACAGTGGCGGCACCTAGCAAGATTGCAATTCTGTCAACGTTGGGATCGGCCATCTTGAGAATATGCGCCTACGGCGGGACGGATCAAGCCGGATTCGACTGCCTTAATCAAAGGAGCCCACTACCCGCTTTCGTCGTGTCTTGACGCTTCCCTTGGCATTTTTGGCGCGGACGAGATCGAGGGCAAAGCGCCGGATAACGGCCATGTTCCTGGCACCGTGGCCGGCTCGGTAGCGTGACAGGTCATCGCCGAATTCGACATCGAGCAGCCAATGCATGCTTTCGACGCCCCAATGACTGCGTGTGGCCTGGGCGATCCGGTCGATGTCGAGTGGGGCCGAGCAGATGAAGTAGCGTGTGTCGGAGGTGGAACGATCCGCATGCTCGACACGGCTGTCGACCTTGACGAGGGTCTTGATGCCGGTGAAGCGCGGCTGACCCGGATAGCTGTGCTGCGAAGTGACCCAGTCGACCTTGCTGGAGGCCGTATAGGTGCGTGTCTCGATGCGGCCGCGGCCCTTTTCGACGGTGGTCTTGGCGACGAGTTCGGTATCGGGCGCGCCGCAAAAATAGTCGGCGACTTCGGCTTCGAGGTTGGGCTGATTGCCCTTGAGGGCGAGCAGGTATTCGGCCTTGTGGGTGATGATCTTTTCGGCGATGTCGATGGCAGCCCATGGCATCAATGGTGACCAGCGCCCCTTCCAGTTGCCTGGTCTCGGCGAGATGATCAAGCAGATCCGGGATGGCGGTGATTTCGTTGGTCTTCTCCGGTACGCTCAGTTGTGCCAGGGTCAACCGCGCCGCGGTCGCATAGGCACTGAGCGTGTGCAGGGCTTTGCGCCCGTTGCGCCGGTCGTGAGTCCGCCGCGCCGTCTTGCCGTCGATGGCGATGAACTCATGGCGGCCCGGCCATTGTGCCGCCACCCAATTCTCGAAGCAGTGCGCGAACAGCGTCGGATCGACCCGATTGAAGAGATGGCGCAGCCAACGTTCGCAGGGGATTCCGTGATGATAGTCCAGGAACCGCCGCAGGAAGTCGAGATTATGCTCCCCCCAGTCGGCAATCTCGTCGAAATCGTCACAGGAGGCGATCGTCGCGCAGGTCACCAGCAGCAGTACCTCCTTGAGCGGGTACATCACCCGCCAGGGTTCGCGGCTATCGTCGAGGTCGGAAAAATGCTGCAAAAGCACCGCAAGTCGCGCCCGCGGCGCGTCCTGCTCGATGATCCGGGTCATGATCGCGCTCCATCAGAGAATTAGAGCGACCACCGAATCACAGCCCGAACGTCAACACAAAATCAGCTCGAAAACCCCGTTAACCTGAATTCCCAGCCGTGAAGACCATCCCTAGCCTACTTGTAGGCGCCGGGGACTGGTGCTAGGATTATTATAAGCCGGTTCCTACATCGGCACGCGCGACCCGCTCGGGGCCGCCCTCTGCATAGGCTCTGCCGACTAACACCTCCGGCAATGATGGCTCGCTTAGGCCGTCGAGGGTTCCAAAAGGAACCTGAGCCATGTCACCTAAAACCATCTGTATCTCTGTTGCGCAGGCCGCTGAGGCTGTCGGCGTCGTGCCGCTGACCATCACCCGCCTGATTAAGGCCAACAAGCTCCGCGCCTCTCGCGTTGGCCGCCGCGTGGTCATCAAGGTTGCCGATCTCGACAAGTACCTGACTGAGAATGAGGTGCGGTCATGAACGGCCGCATGTCAAAGGAAGCCCGCGCACTGGAAGTCGCACGATTCGCGATCTGTGATTTTCAGGAGCAAGTCGGCGCCGTGATCAAGGCCTTGGCCAAGCTTCGCAACTCCGGCCTCGCCGAACCGCATCATATTGCACTCGACGCGTGGCTCGCGGCTACGGACAACGCGCTCGACGATTGGCACGAGGCTGAGCGGGTATCGGTCGCCGAGTTCAATAAGAAGGCGGTGCAGTCGTGAAGCAAACTAAAGCCCAAGACGAAGCCCGTCATCATGCAAGAACGCATCCCATGTGGGCAATTGAACGCGCGGCGATGCAGCTATGTCGGCCAGACCTCGCCGATCTCCCTGATTATTCCGAACCGGCAAAGCAAAAGCCCGGTAGGCCCTATTGGTTTCGGCGCATCGTGTGGGACTGCGAAGCTGCCGCCCGCCGCCGTGCCGAGATCGCGGCCTGCCCCGTACGATTACTATGATGATGGTCCGAGATATGACGCGGCCTATCTTGAGAGCTATGCGGAATGGTTTTCGAAGTTGCTGGCGGAGGCGTTGGCGACGCGCGAGTCTGTTCTTCGACCATGATGCGCCGACGCTCGAAGATATCTTAGAGGGTTGGAAATTGATGGACGCCGAACGCAAGCGCGTTTTCGCCGTCCCGCCATATTAGGAGATCAAACGATGATCGACATCAAACCGAACTTGGCGGAGGCCGTCGCGTTCGCCTTCTCGCTGCCGACAGATCAGGCGCATCTGTGCGCTATTCATCCCACCGGCAATCGCCCGGTAGTTGGCCGGAGTTTCCCGAAGACAGAAGCCGGACAAGCCGCCGCGTTGCGATGGCTGGAGAATGCCGACCGCATGGGATACGGGATTTATTTCAACGCCAACGAAGTGAAGCCGCTCGGCAAGGGACATGCGAAGGCGAAAGAAGCCGAAGTCTCGACCGTTCGCTTTCTGCATGTCGATGCCGATCTCCTCGCCGGCACAGCACCCGATGATGTTGAGACCGTACGCGCCGAACTGCTCGCGAAGATCAAAGCGGCTCCGCTCGTGCCGTCGCTGATCATCAACTCGGGCAATGGGTTTGGATTGTTCTGGGAACTCGCCGAGCCGGTCACCGTCACCGATGAAAACCGCGATGACCTCAAGGGCCGCAATATAGCATTGGCCGAACAACTTAGCGGAGACGACTGCGAGAACTTGGACCGCGTCATGCGTCTGCCGTTCACTGTCAATCGACCGAACGCAAAGAAGATCAAAGCTGGCCGCGTGCCCGTTCTCGCCGATGTCGTCTCCGATCTCAGGGGCTTGGTGGTCTACACCGTGGAGGACTTCACCCCGGCGGCCGTCTCCAATGAGATGACCACAACCCGGACGAAATCGAGCGGGACTGCGTATGAGACAATCGGCTCGCCGGATGTATCGGCATCGGTCGATCTCTCGACGCTCGACGACAGTCTCCGAAGCATGATCGAGAACGGGCCGCAAGAGGGTTACAGCAAGTCGCGCTCGGAGGCGGTCTACAATTGCGCGTGCGATCTTCGTCGCCTCGGTTGGGGAGATGGCGATATTCTTTGCGTTCTCACTAATCCGACGAACGCAATCGCCGATCATATCTTCGATCAAAAGCAGCGCGAGCCCGTCGAGCAAGCAAGCCGAGTCATCATGGACATGAACCGCCGAAATATCACGCAGGTATTCACCGATGCAGCCGACGACTTCGGCGACGATGAGCCGGAGGAGTTCACCGCGCCGGCTGGACCGCTGACAGAATTCCGCGAGGAACTTGCCGGCTTCCGGTATTGTCTCGACCCGCCGAGCTTCATTCGTCGTGCCGATAAGAAGATGATCTCGGAGAAATCATTCAACGGGCGTTATGCTCCGCTGGTGAACCGCATTCCGAAACTCGAAGCCCGCTATAAGGACAGCGCGCCTAAGCTCGCAATCTCGCAAAGCGTGTTAGAGCGAATCGATGGCACTTGCTACCGTCCCGGCGAGCCGGACATCTGCGGCAACCTGCTCAACATGTGGCAAGACCCGAAAATTGAACCGCTCGGCGAAGAGCCGACAATCTTTCTCCAGCACATGGACTATCTGATCCCGAATCAACGCGAGCGCGATCTTGCGTTGAACTGGCTTGCATGGTGCGTGCAGAAGCCAGCGGAGAAACAGATGTTCGCCCTGTTGATCGTTGATGACGGTGGAACGGGCAAGGGCTGGATTGGCTAAATGCTCCGCGTGCTGTTTGGAGATCAGAACGTCGCAATGATCGAAAGCGACGACCCGGTCAAAGACATGTTCAATGGTTGGACGCTCAACCGCCAGCTAGGTTTCATTCACGAGCTTGTCCCTGACCGCCGCGTCGATCTCGCTTCACGACTTAAAGGCGTGATCACCGAAGCGCACATCTGGGTCAATGAGAAATTCATCGCACGCTTTCGAGCGGAGAACCGGACTAACCTGCTCTGTTGCTCCAATCACCGCGACGCTTTGAAGATCGCGCGCAAAGATCGACGATGGCTCGTTGTCCAAGGTGCATCGGACCCGTTTGGCGTTGACGACAACGGCGAGACGACAACGAAGACGACGCGCTACTATGAAACGCTGTTCGGCTGTCTCGGCACGCCCGAGGCTCCCGGCGATGAGGTCCGGCGCATCAAGGGTTGGCTGATGGCCCGCGATCTCTCGAAGTATAATGGCAAGGGACTGGCGCCGCTGACAGAGATGAAAGTCGAGGTCGCGGATAACCGGCACACTGACATTGAACAGACTGTGATCGAAGCCTACCGCGACCGCGCCGGCCCGTTCGTCGGCACGCTCTGCACCGCTGCCGATGTCGCGGACAAGCTAGAATTCTCTTTCGAGGATAATCAGCAAGGGCTGGTGATGGTCTCGAAGGCGATGCGCGAAGCCGGCTGTCGAACGCTCGAAGGCAAGAACCGACAAATCCGCGTCGATACGAAACAGGTGCGGCTCTGGGCAGTGTCCAAGAAGCTCGCGACCAAACTCTCGACCATGGAGCCCACCGCGCTCGCCGAGCTTTACAAGCGGCAGAGGGCCCGCAAGCCGAGCGCCGACGACCCGGCAAGCTAGGGCGTGAACCTATACATTTGGAGTGGTCGGCGGACGTCCGCTTTGGTGCAGCTCCAGCCATTTCCCGCTAACACCGTATTCAAACAACAAAAAGCCGGTAGCGTTGCCACCGGGCCGCGCCAGGCTCGCAACATAGCCGGCGCTAACCGGGTCAACGAGCCCCGCGAACACCACCGGCACGCTGCGGGTCGCTTGGAGCAACGCCGCCACAGCCGAGCTGCCGAAGGCCACGATTATCGCGGGCGCGAGCGCGACCATTTCCTCCGCCCGTTTGCGGTTGGTTTCGGGATCGCCCGCGCCCCAGCGGATATCGAGCCGGTACATTGCGACTGTCGCTCCAACCGAGTTGTTGCATTGCTTGCAGAAAAACTTCCACCCTGGACTGATCAAGGCCGGCGCTCGGAAACACGCCAATAAGTTTCATGCGCTGGTCCTGCTGCGCTACCGCCGCAAGCGGCCATGTCGCCGCCGCGCCGCCTATCAGCTTGATGAATTTCCGCCGCCGCATGTGCCCTCCGTAAGGACCACGCCTTGTGCAATCTCACCAGCCTAACACCTTGCGAGCATGCCGCGAGTGAGAAGTAGAGCAAAACCGACCTCAGACGCCGGAAAGGTCTGATGTCTTCTGTGGGTGTGCGCCGTGCAAAGGCGGCGCTTTCCAGTGGGTGTGAGCCCGACCCGGCAACTGCTCCAGCCGGAAGCAATCGGAGCAGTCATGGAGGTAACGAAATGGCTGAAGCCTTCGATTAGCGTGTCACGAATTGGTGACAGCGCGAGTGTGCAGGCCGTAACGCGAGTGAACGCTGAGCAATCCTCGAAAAGGACAATGCGCAGGCCGACCCCGACAACCCTTTCGGGGAAGGCTGATACGGCTGGGTGAAGCAGAG